>Ga0315273_10008811_pt1 | contig 12761 bp, 9 predicted proteins | sample YL17G02_0_MG_FD_205753 | JGI IMG/M metagenome (GOLD analysis project Ga0315273, IMG submission 205753) | Sediment microbial communities from Yellowstone Lake, YNP, Wyoming, USA - YL17G02_0 | ecosystem: Environmental > Aquatic > Freshwater > Lake > Sediment | place: USA: Wyoming | collected...
CCTGCCTGCCCTACGAAGCCTACGAATACCACTCCTGGCAGATGAGGCGTTTCGACACCGTCCCGGGCCTGACCGGCCTGTGGCAGGTGAGCGGGAAGAACCGGACCACCTTCAAGGAAATGATGCGGCTGGATATCGGCTATGCGAGAAAACGGGCGTTCCTGCTCGACGTAATGATCGTCCTGAAGACCATCCCCGCGATCGTCGTCCAAGTGGCCGACCGGCCTTCCAACGCCCACGCGCGAGCGAAGGAACTTTCCGCCGTCACGCGGCTGGGCGCGGTACTCTTCGCGATCCTCGTGGTGAACTCGCCCCGCAAGTTGCCCCCTTTTCCTCCCCGGCAAGGATGATCCTTATCCATTTTATTTTACCCGGGCCGGATCGATCCCTCCCCAGGACCCCGCACCGCCTCGGGACAGGAAATAACATCGTCCTTTCATGAGACCTGGTGCCGGGATCGAGGGGGTAAAATAGAACGCGATGAACGCCACGGGAAACAGGAGGGCAAAAAAAAGAGTCCGCCCCCTCGTATGCCTTGCCATCACCATCGCCATTCTCCTCGCCGGTCTCTGGCCGTTCAATTTCCTCCCCAAGAATCAAGTGACGTGGCTGGATGGGCAAAATGGTGTCTATTTCGGTCGATGGGGAATCGCATACAGCACAGAGCCGGTATATGGTCCCCAACGAGCCGTCCGTCCGGGCGGGGCTATAAGCATCGAATTGGTGGTCAGGCCCGCGCGGGAGCTGGATGACTCCATAGCAAGAATCCTCACGCTTTATGGCGGAGGAAACCGTCAATTTTTCACTCTCGCTCAATGGAGATCCCACCTGATCCTTCGTGCCTCTTCCCGGGGAAACGACCTGCACCGCGATTACCGGGAAACGGAGGCGGAAAATGTCCTCCTGAAAAATATCCCGCGGTTTGTCACGGTCACTTCCCGAAACGGAAACACCACGATATACGCGGACGGCCATAGGACGGGGGTAACCGGAAACTTCCCCATTCTGCCGGCGGATCCATTTGTTTCGGGAAAATTCGTACTCGGGAACTCCCCTGGAGGCAGAAGTCCCTGGAGGGGGGACCTGCTGTTCCTTGCCGCCTATGACAGGGAGCTGTCAGCGGGGGAGGTATTGAACCATTTCCGGGACTGGACCGTATACGGTACTCCGGCGTGGTTGCCCGGCGAGACCCCCTCTCTTCTCTACCGATTCGATGAGCGGACGGGGATGACGATCCGAAACCACGGCGGGTCCCGTTATGACATATCCATGCCTGCAACTTTTCATGCGCTCGAAAAAAATGTTCTTTTCCCCCCCTGGCAAGAAGAACGCATCGATCGATCTTTCATCCAGGATGTTGTCGTGAATGTCCTCGGCTTTCTACCCTTCGGATTCTCCTTTATCGCATGGTTGAGAAATCATGACAGTTTGAAGAGGAAACCCCTTGTGTTCCTCGTTGCGGCGTTTGGCCTCTGTATCAGCCTTGCCATCGAATTATTGCAAACCTATCTCCCTACCCGCACCTCTTCGCTTACCGACGTGTTCTCGAACTTGTCGGGAACGATCCTCGGCGCATATCTGTTCCGATGGTTTCCCCTCACTCTGCACGTTGAAAACAAAACGCATCGGTAACTCTGAAACCGGAATTAATATCAGTAAATTTCCGGAGAATATCTGCCGGCAATCCATTATTTTCTTTCATGCAAATAACAAGCAGGGTTTTATTTATTTTTCCAGCACGGATTTATATATTTTTCCCAACCGCGATGCGGCCTGGGAAGCCAGAAAGTTTTCTATGGCATACCGATAATTGCACATGGAAATCTTTCTATATAACTCAACGTCCAAAAACAGCTTTTCCATACTATTGGCAAAATCTCCCGGTTCCTTGCTGGTTGTGGTAAATCCATGCTCCCCGTTTTTGAAAAAGTCCGCAATCCCCCCCACCGGCCTGGTTACAACAGGGATTCCGAACGCCATGGACTCGACGATCGTGTTCGGAAATCCTTCGCTGTAGTACGTCGGAAAGCACAGGATATGGGAGCCTTCCAACAACCTGCATTTTTCCTCTCCCACGACATAGCCTGCGAATATCACGTTGGATATTGAATTTTTATGAACGTATGTTTTGATATTTTCGAGTTCTTCCCCGTCCCCTGCGATAATCAGTTCGATCTGCGGGTATTTTTTCCCCAAAATGGAAACAGCTTCAATGGTTTCATATATTCCTTTTTCACGAAGTATCCGTGAAAGAAAAAGAATTCGCCATTTTTCCGATCGAATCCTTTTTTCGATGGCCTGATGGATATCAAATTCTTTAAGTATGTCGTCGTCTATCACGATAACTTCCCGAATGACCGGTTGCGGACAACCCCACGATTCCAGGGTTTTTTTAAACTCCTCCGCCAAGACGATAAATGCATCCACTTTCCCGTATAAATATTTGAATCTCCACATTCCGTTATTTTGAATCTTCCTTGCAAATGTTTCCTGCCACCCATGAAAGAACACGACGGTCTTCTTTTTATGCATCCGCGCCAACAGTAAAAACATACCATCCCGAAAGAACGAGCGTGGATCCAAGGATGGATTCACATGAATTACATCGTAATTGTCTTTTTTAATTTTAGTTAAGAAATTCCAATAATCCTTTATCAATCGGGTTATTTTCGCTATGTCGCCTTTTTCCAAAGGCCTTTTTCCGGTGACAAAATGGTCGACAGGAAATGTATATCGGCTTTCCAATTTCTTATAATATGCCGACACCCCGCCCGGATCTTCAAAATCCGGATGCAATACCAGGATTTTCATTTTGTTATATTATTCCTAGTATTTTCAATATCACATTGACCTTAGCCATTCCTCGAAAACAACCAGGCTAAACAATATCTTATGATAATCCTGTTTCCAAATCTTATGTTCAGATAGTATGTGACATACTATATCCTTTTTCAGCCATCTATACATCAATGATTTATCGTTTAATAATATATCATCCATGTTGCTGCTCATAGACTCGCGAAACCAGTCGTCCACAACATTCGTCGCAAAACTTATTATTTTATCTCTTTATTACTTTTTCCGGTAAATATTCTTTGCATATCTGGCGATTAACCCATTTCCTTGAGCCGTACCTGATTTTGAAATCAGCAGGAAGCTTTCCCACATATTCCACGATTTCCCTATTTAAATAATGAACTCTTATTCCAATCCATGAGCCATAGATAATTTATCTGCATACATAAGCAACTCGTCCGGAAGAGATGATCTTATTTCGAGGAACTGGAACCCACCGAGTTCGTCCGTTTCACCCATCAAAACTTCCAGGTCGGCCCAGTGGTCCAGTATCTTATCCCCCGCATCCTTGGGCAATAATTCATCGTAAAACAATTCATCGATGGTATCTACTGGCAGAATTGAAAAAACATTTTGATATCTTTTCATCCTGTCCGGAATATTTAAGGAATATAACCCCCTTTTCAGCGTTTGATTCCGGGGAATAGCCTTGATTGTCGACATCAACAGCCCCTGAAATCCTGCAGGCATATCTCTCAATAAATTACCATAGCGGACGTCAAGATGCCGGTTATAACCACCAAACAATTCATTGGGGCCTTGCCCGATCAATGCAACCTTCAAATCCTGGCGGGCTCGTTGACATACAAAATACATCGGTACGATCGAAGAAGTGGCAACCGGTTCCTCCAGCCGGGAGATAATTCCAGGCAAGGATTTCTCGAAAGTCCCCCTGTCAATTTAAACGGATACGTGGTTCGCGGACAGGATCTTCGCGGTTTCTGCAGCATCGACCAGTTCATCATCCTTGAAACTTTCCCCGTAGCCGACAGTATATGTCTGCCAGTTGTTACCACAATTATTCATTAGCGCAAGTAAAAGCCCCGAATCAATACCCCCACTTAGCAATAGCCCGACGGGAACATCGCTTATCAGATGTCTCCGGACCGCCGATTTATATAATTCAACCAATTCCTCTTTTACTTGAGTATGCGATTTCCTGTTTGGAAAAGGAGTCGGCCGATATTGATACCATCTTTCGAGACGACTTCCCCCATCTTCAAATACGAGCATCGTCCTTGGCGCCAGTTTGAATATGCCTTTGTAGAGGGTTCGTGGCGAAGGAGTATAACGATAACGCAGGAATAAATTCAGTGAAACGGGGTCAATTTCCTGTTTTTCCATTGTGGCGGCAAGAATTGCGCGAATTTCGGAGCCGAAATATACACACCCTTCTTCAATCTTGTAATAAACAAGTTTTATGCCCATCGGATCGCGGGCGATAATCAGCTTTTTTTCGTTTCATCCCATATCGCCAGACCGAACATTCCGTTCAAACGGTTAAATCCTTTGTCCCCCATTGCTTGTACGCATGAATGATTACTTCCGTATCGGACATTGTTTGAAAGATATGCCCGGAACTTTCCAGTTCATTCCTGAGTTCCCGGAAGTTATATATTTCCCCGTTGAAAATAACCCATACCTTCTTCTCCCGGTCGGACATTGGTTGATGCCCGCGCTGGAGATCGATGATGGAAAGTCGCCTGAATCCGAATCCGAGTGGACCCGAAATGTAATATCCTTCATCATCCGGACCCCTGTGCGAGATATCCTTCGCCATTCTCTCGATAATCGTAGGTTCCACGGGCTTTTGATCGATATAGTTTTACTGTCCACAAATACCGCACATGTTATCATTGAACCTTCGATTCCTTTGGACCGAAACGATCCTGGTATAAATGAAAACATAAACTCCTGAACAATTGGGATTGAGCCCAACGATGCATCGGAACGTTATCCCAGCCGAAATAAAGCTTCCGTGAACGGAACGATCCGTCTTTTTTTTGCCAATTTTCAAGTAAATCCTTTAGAACCGCCATCAGTATATTATCCAATTCGGGATATGAATTTTTCAACAGGACACACAGGTTAACACATTCGGCGTAATCATATAATTCCTGTTTATATATTGTCGTCCGTGGGGCTTTGGAAAACGGCTTGGGCAGTCCATTGTCGTTAAAAAGATTTTCAACGTAATAGTCCAGCCCCTTGTTGATGGCATTTCGACACCCCTGGTGTCCGGTCAATTTTTCTATTTTCGCCAATCCTTTGAGCACAAAGCAGGTGTGGAAATGATCAATGAAATCCCTGATTCCATCGATGGAATAAAACCAGGATCCATTTGCCTGCTGGGACTGTAATATGAAATTTATATTTTTCCCCGCTTTCTGATGGTATTTTTCGTCCGAAAACAAAACGGAGGCACTCGTTAGCAGGAAAGCCCGGTAGGCACTGGCATTTAAAACCCCACCGTGGCCTTCGGGTGAATAGGAACACGTAGTGGCATCGTGGGAAAAATCGTAATCGATAATGTCATGATACACGTGTTCGGCAACGGAACGCAGGATTTCCAGCCACTCCGGATTATTATCTATTTCATATACTGACAGAAAAGCTTCGTATGCATATGGCGTTGTTGTTATCAGGGGCATGTCCTTTTTCATAGTGCCATTTCTTGTTTCCCAATTGAATGGATAACCCCAGCAAAAATGATCGTAGCCGGGACATCTGCTCTTTTTCAGCTCTTCCAGAAAATGCACCGCTTTTTCATGGTATTTAATTTCTTTCGTAATCCGGTATAAGAAAGAAAAACCCATTGCATAATGCGCATCGGCAATCGGGAATCGCTGTTTATGCCAATAAAATCTTCTCGTGGCCGGCAGGACTGCCTCGCAAAATACGAACGGGGCAACGGCGAGTTTTCCCAATACAGGTCTTTTATAATATAGCGATTTTGCCTTACCCCCCAGACTGGAGGCAAAAAAGCTCTGATAGTCGTAAGATGTCTCTCCATAGGAATAAAGCCAATCGACGAACCTGTGTATTGAATTTTCGGTTTTTTGCAGCATTTCTCTTGAGGATATTTTTTCAAGATTCAATTTCCCACCTCGGCTTTTTTATACGGCTTATGTCATGAAAACATTCCTAAGGAAATCTATTGTCAGCCCCGAAAACTAATGTAGTTCTTTTACCATCCACAAACGCAATCCAGTTTTTTTCCCCAACCTGGTAAGGATCAATCTGATGCATACCGTCCTTATTCCAACCAGATCCGCTTGCTTTCAAAACAGGATTATCGGAAACTTTTTCCTCTTTATAGGTTGTTGCTGTGAGTTCGGTTATTTTAAATGCCCATAATTTATTTCCGTATGTTGGGTTATCATCTTGTGCATACCGTATGATGTGACCGTTATGCACAATCATCCGACCTCCTGATCTTGCTATATGTGCATTTCCTCTTACGATTGGACTTTTAATATGTTCCTTATAGGGGCCTTTTAAATCTTCCGAATAATAAAGCCTTAAAATATTATTTCTTAACGATGTTGTTGTAAATAGCCACCATTTATCGTTATATCGTAATATTGAAGTGTCTAAAAAATCATTTCCTTGAAGCATATCGCCTATATAAGTCCATTGAAAAGGGAAATTATTGGCCCGGTATAATCTAATGGAATTTGCTTCGGTACTCTCTGGCACCATATAATAATCGTTCTTCCATTTAAATACATAGGGAAATGACAGATGGAAAGGTTCGTCAAGGATTATTTGCTTATATTTCCAGTTAGTCCCATCATTACTTATTGCAAGCCCTATGTCTCCTTGCTTGCTGTTTTTATTCACTACTTCAAAGAACATATACCAATTTAAATAATCTTTAATTATAAACGGATCGGCTACGTAAATTGCAGGCACATCTGTTATGTCTTTCGCAGTTAGAATTGGATTTTTTATATTATTTGGATTATTAAAAGAATAAGGAGATTCCCCAGTATATATTCCTATAGAATATATTGTTTGTTTAAATAAATAATTCTTACTATATTTTAAGCCAACAACTCCGATTAATAAACCTACAAGAACCCCAACCAAAGTATAATAAATATCATACCGTTTCATTTTCATCAAAATATCAATCTCCAATCATTGCAATATTTTATTTCGCCAAATTCGACGAACACAGAGGGGATTTTTTCAATTATCGTTGATACGGACTACGATAACACTGAAGTAAGCCCTACAGGAGATCTTTCTACAGATGTAGTGGATAGGCGTATTCGGTGACCCCGAGTAGATAGGGGGGTCATGTACTGGGAGACGAAGCGCCTAAACCCTATCTGGAGAAGAACCCTTTCCAAAACTTCAACAGAATCTTTATCATTTGATGTGTGAATAATTTTATTTTTCCACTCTCGTTGTGCGTAAAAATAATTTCTCCAGGAAACAAATGATCGAAAAAATGGATTTGTGCATCGTTTAATAAAAATACATACTTATTTGAATATGTCCATGCAATAAAACTAAATTTATATCATGGATATATCCGATGGAGGATTTGGCACAGGAGCAGGAGGAACAACAAGGGGAATCAAACCGTTGATATATTCTTCGATCCAGGTATATCCACTGGGTGCGTAGGAATTGGTATCCGCCGCATTATTTGGATTCAAACCATGCGTGGTTTCCCACGAATCCGGTATGCCGTCGCCATCGGTATCGATCGGCGCAGTTCCGGCAGCCAGCGTGGGCCATCCACCGACATCACATTGGGAGGCAGGTAACTTACCAGTGAGCGTGTTTATTTCGTTGATGATCCTGGTATCAACCGAATCGCGGGGAATCGTTGCCCCTGCTCCCGCGAATAGTTTCCTTTTAACATCGGTTACGGCGTCCACCGTAATGTTTGACTGCGTGAATGGAAGAGAATTTGATCTATATGTTGAAGTTCCGCCATTAACTATGTTCCAATCGTCCCCGGTATCCGTTAGGCGTCCTGGACCAATGTTATTGGATACATAGACTGTCCCGGCACCCAGCGTCCTACCTCCTCCCTGTGATTCAACATATACTGGCCTTCTCGCCGTGGTGCTCGGTCCGGCGATGTAATGGTTGCCGATGATCGCGGATTTTGAGAACGTCCTCGTCCCGAACCACCTCCAGTTGTAGACCAGGTTGTTCACCACCTCGGTCAGCGCGTCGGCCTCGATGAGAGGATTTCGGTCCTCGTTGTTTGCTATGATGTTGTGATGGATCGATATATTGTAGACCGGGTCTGACGGCGAAACGCCGTAACCGACCAGCACGCCTCTGCCGAGCGCCCCGGCAGTGTTCAACGGAGAAACGAGGGCTTCGCTGATGATATTCCAAGACAAAGTTATGTCGTGCTGGTTGTACCAGATGACGAAATTCTCATCTGTCGCCCAACTGATTGAACAGTGGTCGATGATGATGTTATAGGCGGGCTGGTAGGTCGGCGGGTACGCCTCGATCGAGAGGCCATCACGGTTCCCATACTCCGAGCCGGTTGCCTCGTTCCCGGGACGCATCCTTAACCCACGTATGATGATATCGTGGGTTAAGGGTCGCATCGTTGCCCCTTTTATTTGAATCCCGCCTCCCGGCGCCGTCTGTCCGGCAATCGTTAGATAGGGGTTCGAGATATTGATGTCCGAACTGAGTGTAATGGTGCCACCCAAATCAAAAATAACAATACGTGGTCCAATAGCCGTAAGTGCGGCCCTGAGACTTCCCCTGCCATTATCATTGGTATTTGTAACCTTGATTACCTTCCCGCCTCTGCCTCCGATGGTGGTAGAACCCCACCCCTCTGCGCCGGGGAAAGCGGGTAAGGCATCTGCTACCATAGGAATGGCAGAGAGGAATAAAAGAGCAATCATTACAACTTGAATTTTCGAATTGATTTTCTCTAAATCCATTGATTTCTTGGTCTTAAGTTGATACTTTCCAGGATAAAAACCGAATGTCCCCTCCCAAGAATCGTGAGCCAATAGCGGTTTTCCCCGCCTACAATCTCACATCAATTTTCATGCCCAAAAGATACCAGGCCACTCAATCAGGGGTTAAAGCCTAACTGATTATTCGGATGCGTAAATTTCTGCGCTGTTACATTTGTAATGAATTTTTCGTTTTAAAAAAACCAAAGCATATTTCAAATTCGTTATCTTTTTTCAATGTTTTATTTTTAATTTTTTATATAGTTTTATATGCTCTTCAGTCATTTTTTCCAGACTGAATTCATTTTCTAACCTTTCTTTTCCAGCTCTCCCCATAGCGATTGAAATATCTTTATTATCTAGCAATATTTCGATCTTTTCTGTTAGTCCCTCGATATTGTTTGGTTTTACTAAATATCCTGTAATGTTATTTTGAACAATTTCTTCATTCCCTCCATTTCTTGTTGCAACAACCGGTTTTCCTAAAGCCATATATTCCATTATTGAATTCGATATACCTTCTTCGTATGAAGCAAGTACCCCAATATTAAATACATTTATTATAGACTCCACATCATTTTGTTTGCCAAGAAATCGGATATATTCCTTATATTGTGTTGGCACGAAATCCATACATCTGTCTAATGAATTGCCATCCCCAATGGCTAAAAATGTAATGTTATTTCTCTTTTGCAATATATTTATTGCCGATCGAAGGTACAAATAATAGTCCTTTCGTTCATGAAATCTCGCAACCATTCCAACTACATAATCCGTTTCTATATTATATTTCTTCTTTATAATGCCTGTATCCTTAATGCCATTTAAACGATTACGATCAAACCCATTATAAATGCAGTAACTCTTATCTTTCGGCGGATTATATGATTTTAACCCGGCGTGAGAATTTGAAAGAATGATATCTGAAAAAAGAAAAGTTAATTTTGTTAATACAAACCATTTACTTTCAAATATATTGAACTTGGCAGGAGAATACCTTATTATACCATTTATGAATTTTGCTCTTTTTAGTTTGGCTATTGGCAGTCCATAAACAGAACACATCAATTCCCAACTATGAATAATATCTGGTTTAAATATATTACATATATTGTATAATTTTTTAAATATAGAAATATCTTTTTTATATTTTCTTTTTATAAAATGCATTTCAATTTTCAGATTATTCACATAATCATAGTCAACTACATCTGACAATACAACTAGTTGTATATCAAAATCATTATTATTTTTCATGCCTTTTAATAGTTCGACAAGCTGCCTTTCCTTTCCGCCGGAAGTTAAACTGTCAATTATATAAAGGATTTTTATGGTCATTGTTATAATTTCAATTAAGTAAATATATTTATAATTATTAATTCCATTTTACTGCATCATTTTTAGAAATTTGAGGTATCCGTTTAGACATTAGTTCGGTTGTTCATTTCATTTGAATTGAAACGACACCATTCTCCTCAGGTTGTCCACCTCCAAAATGAACGATTAGCCTAATGCAAAATTATTAATTCGAAATTTTTTGTTTAATGTGTGATCAATCACCCTCCGATAAACATCTAAATACATTTTCGCTATGTTTCCCCAATCATATTTTTCCGATTGTACCAATGCCTTATGTGATAGTTCATGATATAAAGCATCGTTAGAATATATCGATAATATTCCGTGTGCCATTGAAATTGGATCTCCTTTTTTAACAAAAACACCGCATTTATTTTCATTTAATATGTCAACGTTCCCGGGAACTTCCGTTAATACTAGTGGCAATCCAGTTGACATTGCCTCAATGTTTACAAGACTTAACCCTTCTATTATAGATGTAGATAATAAACACCAAGCAGATTGATAGCTTTTAATTATGTTATCTTGATTCTGCTCCGGAATAAGGAATACATTTTTATTTAAATTTAACCTATTAACCAATCCTTCAAACTTATTCGAATCTTTTCCAATAATGCAGTATACTAAGTTTTTACCTTCATCCTTTTTATTGAGAATTTCAAATGCATGAATGCCGCTTTCGTAATCTTTTGATGCAACATTTCTTCCCACAGAAAGAACGATTTTGTGTTTTGGATCCAATGAAAGCAATTTATAGAGGTAATCACTTTTTTTATTTGTAAAAAGTTTCTTATTTATACCGTTGGAGATAAGATAAACTTTATTTCCTGTTATTAAAGATATTTCATCTATAAATGAATTACTAATTGCAGTTATTGCATCACATGTCTTAAGATTTCTTTTAATTATACGATCATATCTTTTATTCATACGGAGGCCTAAATTTATTTCTGGTACTGTATACAAATCGTTTCCGTGAGGCGTCATAATAATTGGGGCTTTTATGAATTTTTTTGCGAAAATTACTCTTCCAGCATCAAACCCTACTCCATGGCAGTTTATGATATCAAACTTGTCTTTTTTGTTTTCTCTATAGATAGTTATAACCGATGTTATAAAATCAAAACCAGTCCTGCCAGATCCGGGAAATAATTTCCAGTATCTTACTAATCTATATTTTTTATCCACTTCCAATTTTCCAGGTGCTTCCTTTGTGATGACCGTAACACTACATCCGATATCACATAAAGAATTGGCAAGGTGATGAATTACCAATTCTTTTCCCCCTATTTGCGGAAGAAAACTTTCAGAAAACAAACAAACTTTCACTTATTCTATCCGTATGAATTTATTTAGCCTGTGACATAATCTCGTTTAAATTTCAGATCAATATTATTTGCCAAAGCGCAAGTAACAATTGTACATGCCAATATAATCCATATAAATACTGATTCCTCTTTCGGAAATAATGATCTATCTGTGATCCCGGAAATCATAAAACATATAATCGATATAATATTGGCGTATAAATATTCTTTTAAACGTTCATTCTTTACTACAGCCAAAGTATTATATGCATTTATTAATATAATATAATAAAATGCCATAAAAATAATAATGCCAACTAAACCTGCATCAATAATCATCTCCAGATACATATTGTGTGGGTGGGAAATATCCTGTAATATATAACTTTTTGAGGCTGCCTCCGAAGATTGTATTGCATATCGACCACTTCCAAAAATTAATTTCTGCGGACTCTTTGAATACTCCTCTATTAACGGAATCCATATGTGATCGATCCTTCCTGCCGATATTTCTTCTCTATCCTTTGATCGCACCCCCTGAGATGCTCTCTCCATGATTGGTGCGTATAAGAATATCGGAAGTGCGATTACGATTATAATGATTATAGGGAGCACTTTTGCTCGTTTAGATATGAGGAGATATCCAAGAATCGCAATAACAGTGCTCATATATGCTGCTCTAGAAAACAATATACCAATTGCGGATATAATAATAAACACAAATATTATATTAAATAATTTTTTATTCAGGAAATATTTTCCAAAAGCTATTGGCAAACCAACAATAAAAAATGACGCCATTTCGTTTCGGTGCATACCGTAATAGGTTGCATAATAATCAGAAACTTCGCTTAAATCGAATTTATTATCTACGTGAAATGCGTATATATATAATATATGTATTGCAAAAAATATGATCGTTACGTGTATAATATTATATATATATTTTAAATCTTTTTCATTTTTAACAAATTTAATTATCACTATAAAAGGTATCATGTAAATAATTGGTTTAATATAATGGGACATGATGTATCTGCCTGTAGTTAGTTTATCTTCTGAAAAATAGTATTTATTGAACATATCTAGATAATCCAATGATCGAAATACACTTATTGTAAAAACAAATGCTATTAGTAAACTAAAATAAAAAACAATCTTTGGCATCTTGACCGACTTATCATAATTAATTATAGATATAAATATTAATAATATTGCTAATAACTGCACTATCTTGAATCCCTGCATATTATATAACGTATCTCTCAAATATATGGTTTTGGAG
>Ga0315273_10008812_pt1 | contig 12761 bp, 9 predicted proteins | sample YL17G02_0_MG_FD_205753 | JGI IMG/M metagenome (GOLD analysis project Ga0315273, IMG submission 205753) | Sediment microbial communities from Yellowstone Lake, YNP, Wyoming, USA - YL17G02_0 | ecosystem: Environmental > Aquatic > Freshwater > Lake > Sediment | place: USA: Wyoming | collected...
GACTCTCGCGGCGCGTTGGTGGGATCGCCGACCGGTTCTTCCGCGAGCCGTCCGCCGAACTCGACGTCGCCGGCATCACAGGTACAAACGGCAAGACGACCACGGCGTACCTGCTTGCACAGGCGGCCGACGCGGTTGGCCGCAAGGGCGCGTACCTCGGCACCATCGGATTCGGCCGGCCTGGCGCACTGAGCGACGTCGGGCTCACGACGCCCGACTGCGTGAGCATCCACCGTCGCCTGGCGCAGTCCCGCGACGCCGGCGCGCAGACCATGAGCCTCGAGGTCTCGTCGCACGCGCTCGACCAGGGTCGCGTCGACGGCGTGCGATTCGGGACGGCGGTCTTCACGAACCTCACCCGCGACCATCTCGACTACCACGGCACGCTGGATGCCTACGGCGCCGCGAAGGCGCGACTCTTCGGCATGCCGGGCCTCAGCCGCGCCGTGATCAACGTGCGTGACGAGTTCGGCCGCCAGCTCGCCGACTCGCTAGCCCCGTCCGTCGAGCGTGTGCTGTTCTCGACTTCGAACGAGATCTGGGCGCCCGGCGACTGCGGCTGGATCCGTGTGCCGGAGCTGCGTGCGACCACTGCAGGGCTCACGCTGCACGTCGAGAGCAGCGCCGGTGCCGGCACGCTGCGCTCGCCGCTGGTCGGCGAATTCAACGCGGAGAACCTGCTCGCGGTGCTCGGCGTGCTGCTCGGATGGCGGATTCCGCTGCAGCAGGCGCTCGTCGCGCTCGCGACCTGCGCCGCGCCTCCGGGGCGCATGGAATCATTCGGCGGCGGCGCGCAGCCGCTCGCGCTCGTCGATTACGCGCATTCGCCCGATGCGCTCGGCAAGGTGCTCGATGCCGCCCGCGCGCACGTGAAGGGCCGGGTCTTCTGCGTGTTCGGCTGCGGCGGAGATCGCGATCCCGGCAAGCGGTCGATGATGGGCGCCATTGCCGAGGAGCGCGCGGACGTCGTGGTGGTCACGGACGACAATCCGCGCACCGAGGATCCACGGGCGATCATCGAGCAGATCCTCTCCGGAATGCGCCAGCCCGAGGCTGCGCACGTCGTCTCCGATCGGGCCGAGGCGATTCATTTCGCACTCGCGGAGGCCGATGCGGGCGACGCGGTGGTGATCGCGGGCAAAGGTCACGAGGACTACCAGATCGTCGGTGGCGACGTACGGCCGTTCAGCGATCGTCGCGTGGTGCTCGACTCCCTGGGAGTGGAAGCATGATCCGCGACCTCGCCGGATTCGCCCGCGTCGCCGGCGGCAAGCTTGAGGGCGAGAATGCCGCGTTCGGCACGGTCGCTTCCGACAGCCGTACGCTCGAGCCGGGCGCGCTCTTCGTGGCGCTCGCCGGCGAGAACTTCGACGGCCACGACTTCGTCGCCCAGGCGGCGGCACGCGGCGCTGCGGGCGCAGTCGTTACCCGGCCGGTCGCCGCCGCGGTGGCGCAGGTGGTCGTACCTGACACGCTGGGTGCGCTGACCCGTTTCGCCAATGCGTGGCGCAGGGATTTTGCCGGCACCGTGGTCGGCATCACCGGCAGTAACGGCAAGACCACGGTCAAGGAGATGACCGGCGCGATCCTTGGCGCCTGCGGTCCGTGCCTCGTCACCAGTGGAAACCTGAACAACCACATCGGCGTGCCGCTCACCCTCTCGCGCCTCGACGCGACGCATCGCTTTGCGGTGATCGAGATGGGCGCGAACCATCAGCGTGAAATCTCGCACCTGGCGTCGATCGTCGAACCGGATGTCGGGCTCGTCATCAATGCCGGCCCGGCACACCTCGAGGGCTTCGGCGGAATCGAGGGAGTCGCGCGCGGCAAGGGCGAGATATTCGAGGCGCTCGGCGTCGAGGGCACGGCGGTGATCAACGCCGACGACCGGTTCGCGGCGTTCTGGCACGGCCTCGCGCGCGCAGCCGGCCGCATCGTGACCTTCGGCATGCGCGAGCGCGCAGACTTCAGCGCAAAGGACGTGCGCGGCGAGGCGGTGAGCGACGGCTTCGCCACCGAGTTCGAACTGGCGAGTCCGCTCGGGCAGCGGCGCATCCGGCTGGCGCTGGCCGGCGAGCACAACGTCATGAACGCACTCGCCGCGGCTGCCGCCGCCTCGGCGGCCGGCGCGAACCTCGACGCGATCGAGCATGGGCTCGAGGCGATGCGCCCCGTCTCGGGGCGGCTGCAGTCGCGCCCGGCGTGCAACGGCGCGCGGCTCATCGACGACTCGTACAACGCAAACCCCGGTTCGGTCCGCGCGGGGCTCGCTTCGCTCGCGAAGGTGCCGGGCGAGCACTGGCTGGTGCTCGGCGAGATGCGGGAACTCGGCCCGGGGTCCGCATCGCTGCACGCCGAGATCGGTGAACTGGCGAGCCAGGGCGGCGTCAAGCGCCTGCTCGCTGTCGGCGACGACGCGCGCCATGCGGTCGAGGCCTTCGGCCCGGGGGCGACCTGGTTCGCGAGCGTCGAGGATCTCGTCGCGGCCGCAAAGTCGGGCCTGCACGCCGGCGTGACGATCCTGGTGAAAGGGTCGCGCTCGAACCGGCTCGAAAGGGTGGCCGACGCGCTTGCAACGGGCGGCTCCCAATCGGGCATGGGGAGCCACTAGCATGTTGCGCTACGTCACCGAGTGGCTCACGCAGTTCTACTCGGGCTTCAACGCGTTCAGCTATCTCACGCTGCGGGCGATCCTGGCGGCGCTGACCGCGCTGTCGATTTCGTTCCTGGTCGGTCCGGTGATGATCCGCAAGCTTGCGGAGCGCCAGGTCGGCCAGCGGGTGCGCTCCGACGGGCCGCAAAGCCACCTTTCCAAGGCGGGCACACCGACGATGGGCGGAGCACTGATCCTCGTCGCGATCGTCGTGGGGACACTGCTCTGGGCGGACCTCGCCAACCGCTTCGTGTGGATCACGCTCGCGGTGACGGTGGCGTTCGGGCTCATCGGCTTCTGGGACGACTACCTCAAGCTCGTGGTGGGGAATTCCCGCGGCCTTATCGCGCGCTACAAGTACTTCTGGCAGTCCGTGGCAGGGCTTGGCGCCGCGATCGCGCTCTACGCGACCGCGCGCTCCCCGGCCGAAACGACGCTGATCCTGCCGTTCTTCAAGGACTTCGTGCTGCCGCTCGGGCCGGTGGCCTTCGTCGTGCTCGCGTACCTGGTGATCGTGGGCTCGAGCAACGCAGTGAACCTCACCGACGGCCTCGACGGCCTCGCGATCATGCCCGCGGTGCTCGTCGCGGGCGCGCTCGGCGTCTTCGCCTACGCGTCCGGCAACGTCGTGTTCGCGAACTACCTCGCGATCCCCTACGTCGCGGGCGCCGGCGAAGTGCTCGTGATCTGCTCCGCCGTCTTCGGCGCCGGCCTCGGCTTCCTCTGGTTCAACACCTATCCGGCGCAGGTGTTCATGGGCGACATCGGCGCGCTCGCGCTCGGCGCCGCGCTCGGCGTGATCGCGGTGATCGTCCGGCAGGAAATCGTGCTGTTCATCATGGGCGGCGTGTTCGTGATGGAGACTGTCTCGGTGATCCTGCAGGTGGGCTCGTTCAAGCTGCGCGGCAAGCGCATTTTCCGCATGGCGCCCATCCACCACCACTTCGAGCTCAAGGGCTGGGCCGAGCCGAAGGTGATCGTGCGCTTCTGGATCATCACCGTGGTCCTCGTCCTGGTCGGCCTCGCGACGCTGAAGCTGCGATGAGCGCAACTATGCACAACCTTGCTCCGCTCGAGCCGGGCACCCGGGCCCTGGTGCTGGGCCTCGGCCGCACCGGACTCTCGAGCGCCCGCTACCTGGACCGCAAGGGCCTGGAAGTGCGCGTCGCCGACACGCGCGACGCACCGCCCGGTCTCGCAGCGCTGCGCGAGCAGGTCCCTCGTGCCGATATCCGCACCGGAGTCTTCGAGTCCACGTTGCTCGACGGCGTTGCGCAGGTCGTGATTTCGCCGGGGCTGTCGCTGCGTGAGCCGGTCGCGACCGAGGCGCTGAGCCGCGGCCTGCCGGTGGTCGGTGACATCGAGCTCTTTGCGCGCGAGGCGCAGGCTCCGGTCGCCGCCATAACGGGCACCAACGGCAAGAGCACCGTGACGGCGCTGCTCGCGGAAATCGCGAACGCCGCGCACTGTCCGGCGATCGCTGGCGGCAACCTGGGCGAGCCGGCTCTCGATCTGCTCGAGCGGCCGGTGCCGCGGCTCTACGTTCTCGAGCTGTCGAGTTTCCAGCTCGAGACAACGCATTCGCTCGAGACGACGACGGCGACCGTGCTCAACGTCACGCCCGATCACATGGACCGCTACGGCTCGGTCGCCGAGTACGCCGCCGCCAAGGCGCGGATTTTCGACGGCTGTGCGGTGGCGGTGATCAACGCCGACGACCCGCTCGTGCGCGGGATGCCGCGTGCGGGCCAGCGCGTCATTTCGTTCAGCCTGGAGGATGCGGGCGCGGACTACTCGCTCGCCGACGTGCCGGAGCCCGCGCTTCGCTGCCGCGGTGAAGCGCTGCTGCCCGTCTCGGCCATGCGCCTGCAGGGCAAGCACAACGTCGCCAATGCGCTCGCGGCGCTTGCGATGTGCGAGGCGCTCGGGTTGCCGCGCGGCCCGGTCCTCGAAGCGCTTGCCGCGTTCGGCGGGCTCGCGCACAGGACGCAGTGGGTCGCCGACGTCGATGGCGTTCGCTACGTCAACGACTCGAAGGGAACCAACGTAGGCGCGACGCTCGCAGCGGTGTCCGGCCTGGCCGGTCCACTGGTGCTGATCGCCGGCGGCGACGGCAAGGGCCAGGACTTCCGGCCGCTGCGCGCTGCGTTCAGCGGCAAGGTCCGGCACGTCGTGCTGATCGGCCGCGACGCCGGCGCGCTCGCGCACGCGCTCGACGGCGTCTGCAGCACGGAAATCGCCGGCGACATGCGCGCTGCCGTGCTCGCGACCAGGGCAGCTGCCCGTGAGGGGGACACGGTGCTGCTGTCGCCCGCCTGCGCCAGCCTCGACATGTTCCGTGACTACGCGCACCGGGGTGATGAGTTCGCGGCCGCCGTCAGGAGCCTCGCCGCATGACCACGACGACGATGTCCTACGCACGTTCCACCGGCCAGCCACGGCGCTTCGCCTTCGATCCCTGGTTGATCGGGACCGTCGCGGCGCTGCTGCTCGTGGGCCTGATCATGGTGGCCTCGGCGTCGATCGGCGTCTCCGAGCGCGAGACCGGCAACGCTTTCTTCTATTTCCAGCGGCAGCTCATCTACGTCGGCCTCGGTCTCGTGGCCGCGCTGCTGGCGATCGCGATCCCGACCAGCGTGTGGGAAAAGCACTCCATCTACCTGCTCGGCGGCGCGTTCGTGCTGCTGGTGCTGGTGCTGGTGCCCGGCCTCGGCCACGAGGTCAATGGCAGCCGGCGCTGGGTCCGGCTCGGCATCATGAACTTCCAGGTGTCCGAACTCGCACGCGTGATGCTGCTCACCTATATCGCGAGCTACGCGGTGCGCCGCTCCGACGAGTTGTGCTCCAGCTTCAAGGGATTCATAAAGCCGGTGGCCGTGCTGGGCGCGGCGGCCGTGCTGCTGCTCGCGGAACCCGACTTCGGCGCCGCGACGGTGCTGATGGCCACGGGACTAGCGGTCCTGTTCCTCGCCGGCGTGCGACTCCACCACCTGCTCGTCCCGGTGCTGGTCGCCGTGGCCGGCATGGCGCTGCTCGCCGTCACCTCGTCCTACCGCATGCGCCGCCTCACGGCCTTCCGCAACCCCTGGGACGATCCGTTCGACAGCGGCTTCCAGCTCGTGCAGTCGCTGATTGCGATCGGGCGCGGCGAGTGGTTCGGAGTCGGTCTCGGGTCGAGCGTCCAGAAGCTCTTCTACCTCCCTGAGGCGCACACGGACTTCGTGTTCGCCGTGCTGGCCGAAGAGTTCGGCTTCGTCGGCGTGGTCGCCGTCGTCGGCCTCTTCGCGCTGCTCGTCGGCCGTGCACTCGACATCTCGCGCAAGGCGGCGGACGCGGGCCTCACGTTCCAGTCCTACCTCGCGGCTTCGATCGGCATCTGGCTCGGGCTGCAGGCATTCGTGAACATCGGCGTGAACATGGGCCTGCTGCCGACCAAGGGACTCACGCTGCCGCTCCTGTCGTACGGTGGCAGCAGCATGCTGGTTACGCTCGGGGTGCTGGGCATCCTGCTGCGCATCCACCACGAGACGCAGATGTCGGGCCGTTCCGCCGTGAGCCGCGAGGCGCGCCGCGAATGACTCGCCCCACGGCAATGATCATGGCGGGCGGAACGGGCGGACACGTGTTCCCGGCGCTCGCAACGGCGCGTGTGCTGCGCTCACGTGGCTTCGACATCGTGTGGCTCGGTACGCGACGCGGCATCGAGGCGCGCCTGGTGCCGGCCGAGGGCATCCCTGTCGAGTGGCTGAGCGTGAGCGGGCTGCGCGGCAAGGGCGTCACGACGCTGCTCGCCGCTCCGTTCCGTCTCGTGCTGGCGCTGGTGCAGGCGCTGCGTGCGGTGCGCAGGCATCGACCCGGTGTCGTTCTTGGCGCCGGCGGATTCGCCTCGGGCCCCGGCGGCATCGCGGCGTGGCTGCTGCGCCGACCGCTCGTCGTGCATGAGCAGAACGCGGTCGCCGGACTTACGAATCGCGTGCTCGCTCGTTTCGCGGACCGCGTGCTCGAAGGTTTCCCCGGCAGTTTCGGCGCAGGCGTGAAGGCCGAGCGCGTCGGAAATCCGGTGCGGCCCGAGATTGCCGACGTGGCGCCGCCGGAGCGGCGATATGCCGGACGCGAGGGCAAGGCGCGCCTGCTGGTGTTCGGCGGCAGCCAGGGCGCGGCGCGGCTGAACGCCGTGGTGCCTGCGGCGATCGCGGAGCTGCCCGAGTCGCTGCGCCCGGACGTGCTGCACCAGACCGGCGCGCGCGGCGTGGACGAGACGGCAGCGGCCTACAAGTCCCGCGGTATCGAAGCCGACGTGCGCGCCTTCATCGACGACATGGCCGGCGCATACGGGTGGGCGGATCTCGCAGTCTGCCGCTCGGGTGCGCTCACCGTCGCCGAACTCGCGGCTGCGGGAGTGCCGGCGGTGCTGGTGCCCTTCCCGGCGGCCGTCGACGACCACCAGACGAAGAACGCCCGGTATGTCGTCGGCGCCGGGGCCGCGGTTCTGCTGCCTGAGTCGGAACTGACGCCGATGTCGCTCGCGGCACGTCTGCGCGAACTGCTCGAGTCCGGCCGGCCAGGGCTGCTGCAGATGGCGCTGGCCGCGCGCGCGACTGCGATCACCGACGCGGACCAGCGGCTCGCCGATGCGTGCGTCGCCGCTGCGGGAGGTGCGTCGTGAAGGACCGCATGCGGCGCATTCACTGCATCCACTTCGTCGGCATCGGCGGCAGCGGCATGAGCGGCATCGCCGAAGTGCTGGTCAACCTCGGCTACGCGGTGCAGGGGTCCGACCTCAAGGCGGGCGAGTCGACGCGCCGTCTCGAGAGCCTCGGCGCGCGCGTCATGGTGGGGCACCGGGCCGAGAACGTCGCCGGCGCGGACGTCGTGGTCGTCTCGAGCGCGATCAACGCCGAGAACCCGGAAGTGGCGCAGGCGCTGGCGCAGCGAATTCCGGTCGTGAAACGTGCGGAGATGCTCGGCGAGCTGATGCGCTTCCGGTACTCGATCGCCGTTGCCGGCACGCACGGCAAGACGACCACCACCAGTCTCGTCGCGAGCGTGCTTGCCGAGGGCGGCGAGGACCCGACGTTCGTCATCGGGGGCCGGCTGAAGAGCGCGGCATCGAACGCGCGCCTCGGGGCGGGCGAGTACCTCGTCGCGGAAGCGGACGAGAGCGACGCGTCCTTCATGCACCTGCAGCCGATGATCGCGATCGTCACCAATGTCGATGCCGACCATCTCGGAACCCACGGCGGCGACTTCGGCAAGCTGAAGCTGAGCTTCGTCGAGTTCCTGCACAACCTGCCATTCTACGGCCTCGCGATCATCTGCTCGGACGACGCCGAGGCCGCCGCGTTGATTCCGCAGATCGCGCGCCCCTATCTCACTTATGGCTTCGGCGATTCCGCCGACGTTCGCGCGGTCAACGTCCAGCGCCGCGGCATGCAGTCCGTCTTCGACGTGCTGCGGCCCGGACGCGCTCCGCTGCCGGTGACGCTCAACCTGCCCGGGCGGCACAACGTGCTGAACTCGCTTGCCGCGATCAGCGTCGCGACCGAGCTCGAGATCGACGCCGCCGCGATTCAGCGCGCGCTTGCCGGCTTCCAGGGCATCGAGCGGCGCCTGCAGTGGCTTGGCGACGTGGACGGACCCTTCGGGCGTGTCACCCTGGTGGACGACTACGGCCACCATCCAACGGAGGTGGCCGCGACGCTCGAAGCCGCACGCCAGGGCTGGCCGGACCGGCGCATCGTGCTCGTGTTCCAGCCGCACCGTTACACGCGGACGCGCGACCTGCTCGACGATTTCGCCCAGGTGCTTTCCGCGGCCGATGCGCTCGTCGTCGCCGAGGTGTATGCGGCCGGCGAGGAGCCGATCGCAGGCGCGGACGCCAAGGCGCTGTGTCGTGCGATTCGCTCGCGTGGCCGCGTCGAGCCCGTGCTCCTCAAGTCGCTCGACGAACTGCCGCAGGTGCTGGCGGGCATCGCACAGGACGGTGACGTCGTGCTCACGATGGGGGCCGGCAGCATCGGTGCCGCCGCGCAGGCGCTGCCCGTATCGCTGGCAGGCCTCTCCGCAGAGGGAGGCCGGGCATGATGCACGCGAAGCATCGCATCACCGACCCGCGGGAATTCGGCCGTGTCGCCGTGCTGATGGGTGGCACGTCGTCCGAGCGCGAGGTTTCGCTCGATTCCGGCCGCAACGTGCTCGAGGCACTGCAGCGGCGCGGCGTCTATGCCACGGCCGTGGACGGCATCCCGGAGCTCGCGCGCCAGCTGACCGGGCCCGGCGGAAGTCGCTTCGACCGGGTGTTCAACATCCTGCACGGACAGCGTGGCGGCGGCGAGGACGGCATCGTGCAGGGGTTGCTCGACGCGCTTGGCATTCCCTACACGGGATCGGGCGTGCTCGGCTCGGCACTCTCGATGGACAAGATCCGCACCAAGCAGGTCTGGCTCTCGCTCGGCCTGCCGACGCCTGGCTACGTGAATCTTCAGCGCGGCGAGGACGTGGTTGCTGCGGCACACAAGCTCGGGCTGCCGGTGATCGTCAAGCCGGCGTGCGAGGGATCGAGCGTCGGCGTGACCCGCTGCTTCAAGGACTCCGATCTCGCCGCGGCCGTCGAGCTGGCGGCGCGTTACCCCGGCCCGCTGCTCGTCGAGCAGCTGATTGAGGGCGACGAATTCACGGTCGGCGTGCTCGGCTGCGAAGCGCTGCCCTCGATCCGCATCGTTCCTGCCGGCGAGTACTACGACTACCACGCCAAGTACGTCGCCGAGGACACGCAGTACATCTGCCCCGGCGCGAGCGGCGCGACCGAGCAGGAACTCGGCAGCCTCGCGCTCGCGGCGTTCTTCGCCGTCGACTGCAGTGGCTGGGGGCGCGTGGATTTCATGCGCGACCGCTCGGGCAGTCCGTGGCTGCTGGAGGTGAATACGGCGCCGGGGATGACCAGTCATTCGCTGGTGCCGAAAGCCGCGCGCAGTCGTGGAATCGAATTCGACGACCTCGTCTGGCGCGTGCTCGAGACCAGCATGGCTGCGCGGAACGGTTGAGGGAGACGCATGGTACTTCCCTGGAAAAAGCGCAATCGACGCCAGAGCGCGAACGGGGATCCGGGTCCCCTCGAGCGGCTGAACTGGCGCGCGCTGGCCACGGCGGCAGGCATCGCGGTGGGCGGTGTGGCTGTCGCGTGGCTCCTGCTGATGGCGCTCGACCGCCCCGTGCGGCGCGTGCTCCTCGAGGGTGCATTCCAGCGCGTCTCGCCGCCGGAGATCGAGAGCGCGGTCGTCGAGGTCGTGAAGGGTGGGCTCGCCACCGTGGACCTCGATCGCGTCCGCGACCGGATCGAACGCATCAACTGGGTGGACCGTGCGGTCGTGCAGCGGCGCTGGCCCGACGCGATCCGCGTGGCGATCACCGAGCAGGTGGCCGCGGCGCGCTGGAACGAGTCCGGGCTGCTCAATGCGCGCGGCGAACTCTTCATCCGCAACGCCCGCTACGTGCCGTCGGAGCTGCCGCTGCTGCAGGGGCCAGAGGGCAGCGAGGGCGTCGTCGCCCAGCTCTATCTCGACTCGCAGGGGCTGCTTGTCGAGTCGGGGCTGCGCCTCACCGGCGTGCGCCTCGACGAGCGCGGCGCGTGGGAGATCGAACTGGCGAACGGCGTGGTCGTGAAGCTCGGACGGCAGGCCGTCACCGACCGTCTCGAAAGATTCATCCACCTCGCGAGCCCGCTGGTGGCCAAGCGGCTCGCGGAGATCAAGTACGTGGACATGCGTTACACCAATGGATTCAGCGTCGGCTGGAACGCGCGTTCCGCCGTCGCCGTCGCCCCGCAAGAGGATGCGACACCCGATGCCTAGAAAGTCTGAACGCAACCTGATCGTCGGCCTCGACATCGGCACCTCGAAAGTGGTGGCGATCGTCGGCGAGCTCGGCCCCGACGGCACCATCGAAGTCGTCGGTGTCGGCTCGCACCCGTCCCGCGGCCTGAAGAAAGGCGTGGTCGTCAACATCGACGCGACCGTGCAGTCCATCCAGCGGGCGGTGGAGGAGGCCGAGCTCATGGCCGGCTGCGAGATCCACTCGGTCTTCGCCGGCATCGCCGGCAGTCACGTCCGCTCGCTCAACTCGCACGGCATCGTCGCCATCCGCGACAAGGAAGTCGCGCCGGGCGACGTGGACCGCGTGATCGACGCTGCACGGGCGGTGGCGATCCCGGCCGACCAGAAGATCCTGCACATCCTGCCGCAGGAATTCATCATCGACGCCCAGGAAGGCATCCGCGAGCCGATCGGCATGTCCGGCGTGCGCCTCGAGGCCAAGGTGCACATCGTCACCGGGGCCGACAGCGCCGCACAGAACATCGTCAAGTGCGTGCAGCGCTGCGGCCTCGAGGTCGAGGACATCGTGCTCGAGCAGCTCGCGTCGAGCTACGCGGTGCTCGCCGAGGACGAGAAGGAACTCGGCGTCTGCCTCGTCGACATCGGCGGCGGCACGACCGACATCGCCGTCTTCTCCGGCGGTGCGATCCGGCACACGGCCGTGATCCCGATCGCCGGCGACCAGGTCACCAACGACATCGCGGTCAGCCTGCGTACGCCTACGCACCACGCCGAGGAACTCAAGGTCCGCTACGCGTGCGCGCTCTCGCAGCTGGCGAATCCCGACGAGACCATCGAGGTGCCGAGCGTCGGCGACCGGCCTGCGCGGCGTCTCGCCCGGCAGACACTCGCCGAGGTCGTCGAGCCGCGTTACGAGGAACTCTTCGCGCTGGTGCAGGACGAGCTGCGCCGCTCGGGGTTCGACGAAATGATCGCGGCGGGCGTCGTGCTCACCGGCGGCAGCGCAAAGATGGAAGGCGTCATCGAGCTCGCGGAGGAAGTCTTCCATGCGCCGGTGCGGCTCGGACTGCCGCAGGGCGTGAGCGGGCTCGTCGACGTCGTGCGCAATCCCATCCATTCGACGGGCGTCGGCCTGCTGCTGTTCGGGCGGGAGAACTACGTCCGGCGCGGCCGTTCGGCACCCGTCGCGAACGGCATGCGCAGTGTCGTGGACCGGATGCGGGCGTGGTTCCAGGGGAACTTCTGAGGAAAGCGGGTAGCGGGTCAGGAAAGCGGTTAGCGGATAGCGGCTAGTGAAGAACGCAGCGGAGAGGGCAGTTTGAATTTCACGGGTCGGAGCGGATCCGGCCTTCACTGATCACGAATCACTGGTCATTAGTCACTTCTCAAGTCACTTCTTATCGGAGCAGCAAAAAATGTTCGTACTTGCAGACACGGAGAATCAGGGGGCCATCATCAAGGTCGTCGGCGTCGGCGGCGGCGGCGGCAATGCGGTCACGCACATGGTCGGCTCGGGCATCGAAGGCGTCGATTTCGTCTGCATCAACACCGATGCACAGGCGCTCAAGCACTCGAGGGTGAAGACGAGCCTGCAGATCGGCTCGAACATCACCAAGGGCCTCGGCGCCGGCGCCGACCCCGAGGTCGGCCGGCAGGCCGCGATGGAGGATCGCGACCGCATCGTCGAACTCGTCGACGGCTCGGACATGATCTTCATCACCGCCGGCATGGGTGGCGGAACCGGCACGGGCGCGGCGCCCGTGGTCGCGCAGGTCGCCAAGGAGCTCGGCATCCTGACGGTCGCCGTGGTGACAAAGCCTTTCGAGATGGAAGGCAACAAGCGGCTGGCGCTGGCGGACCAGGGGATCGCCGAACTCAGCAAGTATGTCGATTCGCTGATCACCATCCCTAACCAGAAGCTGCTCACCGTGCTCGGCGGCGACACGACGCTGCTCGACGCGTTCAAGGCGGCGAACCAGGTGCTGCAGGGCGCGGTGCAGGGCATCGCCGAGCTGATCACGCGTCCCGGCCTCATCAACGTCGACTTCGCGGACGTCAAGACTGTCATGGCCGAGACGGGCATGGCGATGATGGGCTCGGGTGCGGCCACGGGCGAGAATCGCGCGCGTGCGGCAGCCGAGGCCGCGATCTCGAGCCCGCTGCTCGAGGACGTCAACCTCTCGGGCGCGCACGGCCTGCTGATCAACGTCACTGCCGGCATGGACCTGCGCACCAGCGAGTTCCACGTCGTCGGCGATACGATCAAGCAGTACGCG
>Ga0315273_10008813_pt1 | contig 12761 bp, 15 predicted proteins | sample YL17G02_0_MG_FD_205753 | JGI IMG/M metagenome (GOLD analysis project Ga0315273, IMG submission 205753) | Sediment microbial communities from Yellowstone Lake, YNP, Wyoming, USA - YL17G02_0 | ecosystem: Environmental > Aquatic > Freshwater > Lake > Sediment | place: USA: Wyoming | collected...
CCACGTCGCATTCCACGATCACTGCGCTGATCGGCGACGCGCTGCGAGAAGCGCTTGCCAAACGGCGCCACAAGCGGCAGAACGGGCGCGTGACCTTGCCGACTTACGGGAAAAAAGGCCTCCACCCCGGCGTAGATCTCGACGACGGCGCTGCCTTGCTCGATCTGATGGAGCCACCGCATGGTTCTGGCCGACGTTAATGTCCTGGTCTATGCGCATCGTGAGGATGCGCCTCGTCACCGCGAATATCTGGATTGGGTCGATCGAGTGCTCAACTCCGACGCGGCCTTTGGCGTTTCCGACCTGGTCCTGAGCGGTTTTCTGAGAGTCGTGACCCATCCACGTGTGTTTCGCGATCCCACACCACTCGACCGCGCACTGACATTCGCTACCTCAATACGAGACCATCCCAACGCTGTGACGGTTGCCCCCGGCGAACGTCACTGGGATATCTTTCAGCGTCTATGCCACGAGGCCAACGCCAAGGGTAACCTCATCCCTGATGCCTATCTGGCTGCCCTCGCTATTGAGAGTGGCGCAGAGTGGATCACAAGCGACCGGGACTATGCCCGCTTTCCCGGTCTTCGATGGCGACATCCACTGAATACTGGCCAATAACATCGACCGGACCGTCAACAAGGAATGGACGCCGCACAGAGTCAGTAAGAGTCTCAACGACATCGCGTTTCCTCCCTTCGATGCAGACCGTTCCGATTCTCGATGAACACAGGCGCCACCTCAGTCGAGCTGCCGATCGGCTGCGCCTGGTCCTGTCCAACCTGGATCAGGCCGAATCTGCTGAGCACATGGATTTGCCGGGCCTCGCGTTGCACCAATTGAAAGGCGAACGTAAAGGCATCTGGGCGGTCAATGTTAGCGGCAATTGGCGCATAACATTTCGTTTTACCGATGGCGATGCCGACATTGTGGATTACGAAGATTACCATTGAGGAGGTGAGACCATGGGCATGCACAACCCCGCCCATCCTGGAGAAATTCTGAAGGAGCTGGTGATTGCCCCTTTGGGCTTGTCCGTCACCGACGCGGCCCAGCATCTTGGTGTGAGCCGCAAGACGTTGTCCAAGGTGCTGAACGGGCGTGGAACGGTCACGCCGGAAATGGCACTGCGGCTTGAAATGACGTTCGGCAAACCTGATGCGGGGCATTGGCTCAGGTTGCAAAACGCCTATGACCTTTGGAAGGCGCGGCAACATTCCCGTACGATTCATGTCTCGCCCTTTACGGCTCATGCCGTATAGTTTCGACTGCGGCGGAGACATCTGTTGACTTGTGCTCGGCACATTCGCCAAGTCTGCCGGACAGTGTCAGCAAGCGTCTCAGCAACATCGCTCCCCTTCGAGATAACACGGGGCGCTCCCGCATCGCGGGAGCGCGTTGTCCGACACCCACCCTACTCGCTTACTCCGCGAGCGCCTTGCGTACGTGGGCTTCGCGTACGGCCTGCTGATCCGCCTCGGAGGTCGCCGCCTTCATCTCTTTCACTTCGATGGTCACCTTGTGGATCCTGCCGGTGAACCTCGACTTCGCTTCCGCTCCGATCGCCTCGACCACCGGCGTCGCCAGATCAATTCCAACATCGGCGGTCTCGTCGGCCGAGAAGACCGCGGGCTGGGTTCGCTCGATGCGCCCCTCCCCCACCTTGTGGTCATTCACGTATAATGTGCCCGTGCCGCCCTTGCCCAAGCCGCCCCCGTCGTAGGCGAACTCGAAGCGGATGATGGACTTGCCGGGCTTCAGCGTTTCATTGGATACGACGGTAAAGCGCTGCATGCCGAGGAAGTTATAGTCGTAGGCGGGAATCCCGTCCTTCACGTACAAGGCCCAACCCCCGAAGCGGCCGCCCTGCACAATGACGGCCCCATGCGCCTTGGCGCCTTCCGGCGCCTCCACCTCGGCCGTGATGGTCTTGGATTTGTTCTTAATGTTGAGGAACACATTTTCAGTCATGCCGGTCATACCGTCGGCCAGTGTCAGCGAGGTGCGTCCCTCCATCAGGTCGGGGCGATCGACCATGGCGGGGATGAAACGCTCGAACAGCCGGTCGTCGATGGGAAGCACATGGTTCTTCTCCGCCTCGCGCATGAACAGGCCCTTCATCTCGACAAGCTTCTCCGGGTGCTTGGTCGACAGGTCGTGCACCAGGCTGAAGTCGTTACGCGTGTCGTACAGTTCCCAGATATCCTCGGTGAGCGGCCGCCGGGGCTTGGGTTCCCATGGCGCTCGGTGGATGGTCCTGGCCAGCCAGCCATCGTGGTAGATGGCGCGGTTACCGAACATTTCGAAATATTGGGTGACGTGCCGGTCCTTCGCCGTGGCATCGTCAAAGCTGTAGACCATGCTCACGCCGTCCATCTGACGCTGCGGCGTGCCGTTCACCACTTTGGGCTCAGGCAGGCCGACCGCTTCAAGGATGGTCGGCGCGACGTCGATGACGTGGCTGAACTGCGTGCGCAGTTCGCCCCTGGTCTTAATGCCTTTCGGCCAACGGACGGCCATGCCGACCTTGGTACCACCGAAGTCGGATCCCATCTGCTTGGTCCATTGGTAAGGGGTGTCGAACGCCACCGCCCAGCCGGCCGCCATGTGCGGGTAGGTCTCGGGCCCGCCCCACTGGTCGAGGTGTTTCAGCATGTCCCCAACCTGCTCCTGGACCCCGTTGAAGTAGGTCATCTCGCTGAACATGCCGTTCGTGCCGCCCTCGGCGCTGGTGCCGTTATCGCCGTAGATCAGGACGATGACGGTGTTGTCGAGCTGCCCGGTTTCCCTGATGCCCTCGATGACCCGACCGATCTCATGGTCGGTCATTTCCACGAAGGCGGCGAACACCTCGGCCTGACGCGCAAACAGCCTCTTCTCGTCGTCGTTCAGCGCGTTCCAAGCCCGGATCGCCTCCGGCTTGGGCGCGAGCGTCGTCCCCTTGGGCACGACACCACGCTCTATCTGGCGCGCCAGGATCTCTTCGCGCAGCGTGTCCCAGCCCTGGTCGAACCTGCCCTTCCAGCGCGCAATCCATTCCTTGGGCACATGGTGCGGCGCGTGGGTGGCGCCCGGTGCGAAGTAGGCAAAGAAGGGTTTGTCCGGCGTCAGCGCCTTCTGATACTTGATCCAGGCCACCGCTTTGTCGGTCATGTCGGTCAGGAAGTGGTAGTTCGGATCGTCCGGCAGCTCGACCTGATGGGTTCCGTCGTAGACGAACGGCGCCCACTGGTTGGTCTCGCCGCCGAGGAAACCATAGAACTTGTCGAAGCCCTGGCGGGTTGGCCAGCGATCGAAAGGGCCGGCGACGCTCGCCTCCCAGGCCGCGAGTTCATGCCACTTGCCGAACGCGCCGGTGCTGTACCCGTTCAAGCGCAGCATCTCGGCCAGCGGGGCGACCTCGTTAGGAATCTGGCCGGTGTTCCCGGGGAATGCCGTGCCCATCTCGATGATCGCACCCATGTTATTGACGTGGTGGTTCCGTCCGCTCTTGAGTGCGGCGCGCGTCGGCGAACACACGGCCGTGGTGTGGAAGTTGTTGTAGTACAGACCTTCGCGGGCAATCCGCTCGAAGGTCGGCGTGCCGACCGGCCCGCCGAAGGTGCTGGTGCCGGCAAAGCCGAGGTCGTCGACAAGGACGACGAGCACGTTCGGCGCACCCTCGGGCGCCTTCACCTGGAAATGTGGCGGCGGCGTGGCCTTGCGGACATCGAGTTCGGTGATCGGCTTGACCTTGGGCGCCACGATCGGCAGCACCGACCGGTCGAGCTTGTCCGCTGCCTGGGCGGTGATGGGTGCGACTGCCGTCCCTGCGAACCACCCCATCAGCATGATGGTGATCACAACTAAGCTTCTGCTTCGTCGCATCGTTTCTCCCCTCTGTTTGAAATCCATCGTTGCGAGGCGCAGCCTGTGCCTCCCGCCGTTTCTTTATTTTTATGCGCTTCCGGAAAGCAAGTGGATTCAGAGCTTCGAGCTCGGTCTACTGCGTCTAGTCCACCTTTCCGATACCTCCCCTTCGTAAGGGGAGGTGAAGTGGGGTCGAGCCTCCGCAGACTGGCGCGCGCGGATGTGTGCCGTGCTGGTCCACATGGCCCAAAAGTCTTCGACCTCCCCTGGCCCCTCCTTACGAAGGAGGGGGATGGCGGGGTGTGGGTCGCGTCAAGCCGAGGAGACGAGATCGTTCTCGTATCCTCAGCAAAACAGGAAGCACATTGTTTTATCGAATGGCTATTGCACTCGTCCGACGGCCTCATTGTTCGTCATGACGCCGAATCGCCGGGACCGAAGGTCACCCCTTCAGATCCCCAGTTAAAGGTAAAGGCGAAGAAGTGCATCATGGTGTTCTTGAATTCGCCTGACACCTGCCCGGCCAGCGGACCGCGATTTTGCGAGACCGACATATCGCCTATATAGGCCAGCTCGTAACTGAATCCCAGTTTGACCTTCGGGCTCATCAGATAATTGGCGCCCAGGCCCCACTTGTACGTCGCGCCAACCGGGAGCGCGAGGCTCCGGTTTGCAGCCGATACCATGGAAGAATCATAGGCGAACCCGCCGTTGAGCAACCACTCAGGATTGAGCCGGTATTGTCCCCCGATCGCCACATGGTAGGTGTCCTTGTAATTGCTGACGGTCGTGAGCGACCTCGGCGGGTCACTAACGACCCCCACCTCCGCCTCGCCGAATTGGCTCCAATTGTCCCACCCGAAGTTGCCCATGACGGCCAACCGGTCAGTGAGTTCATGATAGCCGCTCAGGATGACACGCTGCGGCACAGTGACACCCAGATCGACTCGGCTGTTCAGGAACCGTTATTGAGCAACCCGGTGCCGATAGTCCCCAGGTTCGAGAAGGCGGGGGTGTCCGAGAAATTCAACTTGATCTGAGAGTAATACGTGACGCCGATACGAGAACCTTTTTTCGGTTCATACAAGACGCCGAACTGTCCGCCGACTCCTACCGTCGTATCCTTGACTTCCACCTGCCCGTCTCCGATGCCGGGCGGCAGCAGGTTGTTAATATTGGTGTTGTACTTCAAGTACCCCACCATGATGTTGGGCCCACCGCCGATGGAGATCTGTTCGTTCACCCGGTAGCTCGCCACCGGAGCAAACGTCACCCCGACCAGCGCCGTTTGCTTCACATAGTAGCGGCCGGCCCACCCGTCGTCATATGCCATTGCGAGGCCGAAATTCTGCAGCATGCCGAGCCCGACCTTGAAATCCTTGCCCAGGCTGTGCACATAGAAGGCGCTCGCCCCCGGCATCACGCCGACCGGATTCCCGCCACCGCCACCACCACGCTGGGCGACTTCAGGGCTAAAGCTGCCCTGAAAATACAACAGCTGCAGTCCACCCTGGAATTGGTTGCCTTCCAGGCGGCTCATGCCGGCTGGATTCTTGAACAGGGGTAGAGGCATCCTGTGCGCGCGCCGCCCAGCCGGCTCCCGCGAGGCCCACATCCTCCGTTCCGAATTCACTCAAAAACAGTCCGCCGGCCTCGGACGCCTCCGTCAGCGCCAAGATCACGACGACCGTCGCCATTGCCAGGGTCACTTTCCGCAACATACTCACCTCTTTTATTGTAGATTGACCACAGCAGTCGCCAGCTGGACGCACAGGATGATGCTGCCAACGGCCTCTCTTACTCGCACTGTTCGAATTTTTCTGGATTCTATGAGAACGAGGCTTGCTTTTCAATGGGCATCGATCCGATCTATCTGGTTGGTCTGGTCTGGTCTGTCTGGTCTGTCTCGTTTGTTTGGTTAAACAAGACCAACTAAATGAACAAAATAAACCAGATGAACCAGACCACACACGAATTGCAGTTTGAAGGCGCCGAGCGGTGTCGAACCGCTGACGATTCAGGGGGAGAGACTGCGGCGCCAGAGGAGTGAAATCAAGAGGTTCAATCATTTCGATTGAGACAAACTGCGACTGAGTTAGATTCTGAATCGGGACAAAATTTGGAGTGGGACCGGGAGAAAAGAACCCCACCCGGAAGGGCGGGGTTCTTTTCTCTCTCCGCGGTTTCCTCGCGATGGATGTTTCTCCCAAGAGGGCAATCGTCCGGTTTAGCGAGCAATGTTCCCTGGAGTGCAGGCGCACGTCTTCAGTTGAGCTTTCTCCAGACTACCCGAGCCGCGTGCCTTCCACCTCGAGCCCGCCTCCTTGAGGAAGTTTGCTCCAGCTCCTTCTCTGCCATTCCTCCTTGAGGACTTCAGTCGCCGCCTGCTCAAGGAATTCCGGCGCCGCCCAGCCGTCCACATCGAAGTCGTTCTTGATGTAGCCGTGGCTCAGCATGAAGTCCTTGCCGATCATGATGGATTGCATGTTCTGCGCATTCAGGCTCGGCACCATGTCGACATGCTTGATGCCCTCGTAGGTGTGCTCGGCGTCCAGATAGAACGTCTGATGGTTGAGAATCACCGCCGCGGCGTGCTTGTACTCGTTGGCCCAGCGCCCGACCTTGATCATGGCCTTCATGTAGGCGATGACCAGCTCGGGGTGCTCCTTGGCCATCACGTCGGTGCAAGTGATGACGGCCGGGCAGTTGGCCATCTGCAGGGTCCAGTCCGGATAGCGGGACAAGTCGAAGATGGACTTGATTTTGCCCGTGGCCTCGGAGAGTTGCTGCAAAGGCCCGCTTTGGTTGTAGATGGCATCGACGGTCCCGTCAAGCAGTGCCTTCTCCAACGGGCGGAAGGCGTAGTCGTGCTTGTGGTCGCGGCGCAGCCACAGTTCCGACGGATTGTTCATGGGCACGGCCAGCATCTCGGCCTTGTCGTACCAGTCGTCGGGATAGGGAAATTCAACAATCTTCACGTCGTCCATGGTCATGTCGTTCAACATGAGCATGAGCTCGATGCCGGCGTGCTCCTGGATCCGCCACCAGTCGGTCTTGATGGTGTTCAGGCTCTTGGTGAGACCGATCTTCTTGCCTTTCAGATCCTTCATCCGATAGATGGGGTCCCGGGCACGCACCATCATCACGCCGCCCTCATACACCTGCGTCGCGCCCAGCAACCGGGTGCGGCGCATGTCGGCGTGGACGTGAATCGGCGGATACAGGCCGCCGAAGCGGATAAGGTTGTCGAGGTTGTGGATGTAGTGGGGGTAGAAGTTGTTCTCGTTGCGCGAGCGGAAGTAGGCGTACTCGACACCGATCTTCTTGAACTCCTCACGGCACCACCCCAGCTCCTGGTCCACATTGTTGGCGGACACCATGGGGCAGTTGGTAAACCACACCTCTTTCCAGTTCAATGGTACTGTCGTACTTACTCTTTTCTGCGAGGTCGTGGTTGATTTGTTCGCTTCCTCAGCCATCACTACGCCCCCCGGAATGTTGTCTGCCACCGCGACAGCGGCGGCAGCGGCGGCCGTCCCCACGGAACCTTTCATGAACTGCCTGCGTGATAAATCCATGCTAATACCTCCTAAGAGTTGAGGGCTTCAATACGCCCATGTGCCTTCACTGATGCGCCGCGTAAATCTCGACCGCCCCCCTTCCTCAGAGAGCTGGTAATGACGGATTCCCTCCTGCAAATCCAGCTACGGGACCTTGGGCAACACCATCCGGTCGGGAGTGAGCTTGTAGGTCCATGGCAACCCTGAGTTCTTCCAACCGTTCACCAGCCGCTGGCCCACGAAGACGCTGTTAGGATCCTTGACCGCATCTCCCTCCATCCCATCCGTGATGTTGTAAACGTGCGTGAAACCGGCCTTGGCGAGCAGGTTGACCGCCATGGCGCTGCGGCCTCCGGATCGGCACATAACCATGAGTGTGTCGTCAGGCTTGGCCACTTCACTCACCCGAGAGACGAAATCGGGTAGGGGCTTCATCGGGAACTGCTTCTTCTTGGCGTCCCACTTATAGGTCTGAGCGGCGAGGGGGATTTTCCAAGCCATCGTCGGATGGCCGACAAAGAGATATTCCTCGGGGGTGCGGACGTCGATGATCTTTATTTTGTCTGGCTCGGCCTTCCATTTCTCGTAGGCTTCCTTCGCCGTCACATAGAGCCCCAGGGCGGTCTCTTTCTCCTTGGGAAGCTGGAGTTTCGCTGCCTGCGAAGCGGACTCCTCGGTCGCCCCTCCACTGGCACTCGGTATTACGGCAAGGCCGATGGCGGCAACCAGGGCGAGGGACACCCTGGCGATCATGTGCTTCCTCATATGCCTGTCTCCTTGAGCCAGCAACCCAGCCCGACGCCATCTTTGCTCTGTTGCGCCATGTGCTAGCTCTTCAAGAACGAAATGAGTTGCTGCGAGGAGAGATAGCAAGGTCGGTGCCGCAAGATGGTCGCGAGTGAACGCAGAGAAAGCAGAGGGAAAAATTCCGTGGTACAGGGGGTTACAAGCTTAAACCATCAAGGGGATGGCTGTACCATTCGGCAGGTTGGGGAGTTTAGGGCCAGTGACAAGTCAGGGGGCTGTTGCCAAATGCCACAACGTAGGAAGGGATACCGCGAATAGACACCTGTACTCTATATTTTCCTAAGTCCAGAATTGTTTTTCAATACCCTGCTGACCCGCAGTACACCCCTTCAACCCGCTCCTGACGCACCCACGCTCCGAGCAGCATGATCTTGCTCCCTACCCCTTTGCTGCCGATTCCCAGATCAGGCTGACCTGAAAGATATTCATATACGTGCCCGGAAACTGCCCGACGACGCTGCCGGCCTGCACGAGGGCAGGGAGGAGCGAGGCAACGACCATAATCACGAGGGCAAGAATCTCTTTTCTCACCATCACTCGACCTCCTCCTCCCCTTACCGATACTTCACACGACCGATCCAAGCATGCATCCCGCCTTATAGACCAAAGGAGACGCCTACTCTTACTGCATCAACTTGGCGGCCGCGTTGCGCAAATCGGCAGATTTTGGATTGCTGACGCTCTGCTTGACGATGATATCCGTCGGGCGCACGGGCTTGCCGTAATAGGCGGCATTCGAGTCATCCGACACCGCAATGATGGAGCCATCTACGGCAATCCCCGCAAAGATCCCCTTCTTTCTGGCATAGGCGACGAGGTCCGCCGTAAGTCCTTTCGCCGAGGCCCCGCCGCCCACTGGTCCCACCGCCATGCTGACGTCGGCCCCGAGTTTGAAATCACTACGATAGAACTCTTCCAGCCCTTTCTGATTCCGCACCACAAAGATCAACTCCGACACGTCGCCGCCGATTTGCAGGCCGAAACTGGCGGAGCCGATGGTATAGAACACGGGTTCGGACCACTTCTTGGTTTTTTCGTCGCGGACGATCAGCACGCCGCTGCCTCCCGCCCCGCCAAACACAAAGGCGCCCCGCAAGAATTGGGGCACGATGAACAAGGCTTTGGCCTCGCCCTTCAATTCGCGGGTCGCAGGTCCCACGCTGGGATCCGAGATAAAGGCCTCGACCGTCATCTTCGCCTTGTCCACCAGTTGCTGCTGTTCCGCAGCGTCGGCGGCCCAGGCAGGCGCGGCGCTGACCGCGACCATCGCTCCGAACAGGACTGCGGCCATCAGCGGCAGGCGCGTTGTGACACACAGGTGCTTCGAGAGTAACTGCATCATCGGTTCCTCCTTGTGATTGAGAAATTAAGTGGGTCTGTATAACCGGCCCACTCATTTATATGGCAAGCCGGGATCTTTCAAATCTCAGCGAGGACATGGGGCAATCATGTACGGGAGCGGAGTGTACAAGCAATCAGATTGACGGGTCAATTAAAATTGGGCGATGAATGCTGACGGTTGTGCAGCGCCAGGCAATGTTATACACTCCCGGCGGAATACGATGCGACGCAATCCACGAGGAGGGAGAATACGATGAAAAAGAAGCACATTGCGATGTGGACGATGGTCGGCCTGATCATGAGCCTGGCCGGCTGCACAAACTATTATAAGGTCTCGGATCCGGGTTCCGGCCATACTTATTACACATCGAAAGTGAAAGACGGAGGGAGAACCGGTGCCATTAAATTCGAGGATGCGAAATCGAAGAGCACGGTGACACTTCAATCGTCTGAAGTAAAAGAGATTTCCGAAGAGGAGTTCGAGGCGGGCGTCAAGGGGCAGGCACCAGCCGCTGCGGCTCCGGTTGAGGCCCCGGCGCAGCCGGCCGCTTCGAAGTAGCACCAGACCTGAAACCGCCAATAAGCGGCATGAGAGCCTTCTAGTATACCCTCGGATTCATGCTGGAGACCGGTCTCCAGCATGAACCTATTTCTCTTTGGGGTCTCCCCCACTGACACCACTCTTCTGCTCCTCCGGAATGGCCTCTCGAACCAGGTTGTCGAGGGCCTCATTCAGGGGGGAATATATTGAGGCTGTCCGCCGGTTGAAGAAGTCCGACATAAGGCTGCCCAACGTCACCCGTGCAGCATCCTCCAGGAACACCGGGTCCTGCGATACCGCCTCGTTCGCCAAGATTGCTTCGGCCACAGAGGCCCAAATCAATTCGCCGCTTCTTGCGTCCCACAATTGCAGCGAGATCCGCATCAGGCTTGAACGAGTCTCCACGATCCGGAGGTCAAGCCCCGGAACTTTCCAACGCTCGGTCATGGTTTGCGTGTAGGAGACCATACGAGGCTGAAAAACGTAGCGCACACCCAACGCGGCGCCGATTTTCCTGAGCGATTCGCGTTCCAGGAGATGCGAGTCCTCAGCGTCCCTCCGCATCTGGATATATTCCCTTCCCAACCCTTGCGCATTGATACCCGTGAGGGTTGCTTGCTCGTCCACCACTCTCCAGTTCGGGGCCAGCTGCTCAAGAAGTTTGGCCAAATGGTGCGACAGGGCCTCCTCTGTCCCTCGGAGGAGAGGCGCCGACAGCCCCGGGAAAATTGCCACTGGCCTCTCCGTGACTGGTGTCTGATCAAACGACGGGGAGACCAGTGTACCAGTCGTGCGAACCTGCCAGTTGTAGAGCGATCCGTGACAGCCCAACGCACACAGAAACAGCAGCGCGAGGCTCGCGCCCATTGATAATCTCCCACACCAGAAGCGCCTCATCTTGATTGCTCCATTATAAGTATGCGATGGATCCGCTCCATGAAAACCTGCTCACTGGCTCGCTGCCGTGAATACCATCATCCTGCCACCCGTGAGATTCACATACAGTCGGCCCGGACGTTGAGTTGCCCGTCGGGCCCGAGATGCAGGGTATAGTGCCTTGGCTCTGTCGGCGTCGTCCTGGTCCCGTCGACGCGAACGGCATATTGCCATTCCCAGACAGGCCCTTCAATAGCGTTCGGGATGTGTTGTGCAGGGGCATTGACTTTCACAAGCCGCCCGCCTTGCAGCGCATAGTACACCCTGCTGCGCTCGGTCTGGCAACAGGCCCCATCGCGCAGACCTTGGACGGTCAGGTCGAGCCCGATGAGATCCCGCTCGATCTCGATCCTGTTCACGCGAATCCGATCGCCGAGATGCGCACGATCCATGACGCGCCAGCGATTCTCCAGTTGCTGCACAAGATACAGGTCGAAAAATACCCCACTGCCGCCTGGATCTGTCACGATCACGAGCGCCGCCGCTGTCTGATCGCCGATCGTGCCGACCGCCACGGAGTCGGTCAACCGGATCACAATCTTGGAGGCCGAGTCCTGGGCCGCGGGTTCTTCGTAGACTCCCCCGACGAGCGGCGCCTGGCCGCTACGAGTCCACTCCGATGGAAAAGTCATGTTGCTCAAGGCCTCGCGGAGGGCACCGTCTGCCCATGCCGTCATGTCTCCGAACGGATCAGTGATGGTGAGCAGGACGAGTGTGACTGCCGCGAGACATCCCGTGGCGAAGCGCCGTCCGGTGGGTGAGGCACTGATCCTAGCCCACTCCATCACTCGATAAGAACTCTCGCGTCCTGCGCGGCTTCGATAAATCGGTGCATGCAGTCGGCCGTTCCCTTGCGAATCAAAATACCGTCTTGGGCCAACATATTCGGCCCTTTCTGAACCGAGGAACAATGCCAGGAGAAGAGGGTACGCTCGCCCGACTGAACCGTATAGTCGGCGGCCAGTTCGAACGATCGGTCCTCTCCGCTTCTCCAGTCGAGATAGAATCGCGTGATAGTGCCGGACACGATGCGGTCGCTCGGCTCCTCGAGCTGATACCCCGACCGCCCCAGTTCCAGCCGGAGCGCTTCGGAGAAGAAGACGCCGATTTCTTGGGTGAGAAATAAATTGGTCTTCGCCGATGGGTTCGTTTCGACTTGACGCGGGCGCACACGCTGCTCATCGGACGCCTGATACCGGAACGGCGCGGTCCCTACCGTTCCCTGTCCTTTGAGCGGATTGGTCGGCTGATAATCGAGGGACGCCATACGGGGACATCCTGTCGCCGTCACGACGCAGAGCAAGAGCCCGGCCGTCCACAGGCCACAACACTTTGTAGCCGCCGCATGCCGCCAACCTAGTGCAGTGTGTTTCATTGTTGTGTTCTTTCAGTGGTGACTGCGTGACACGATGCGGGATACGAGATGCGGGATGCGACTTTCATTCGGTTTCCTCCAGCACCGTATATTGCGCTCCTTCTTCGCGCACGGATTGGTGTAGCGATTCGACGCTCTGGATAAACTGATTCAGTTTGCCGCCCAGCCGGTCCAGTTGATTATGGAGTTGCTTAAACAACGATTCATCTTTCAGTGAACCAGTTTCCTGCAATGTTTCAAGATGGTCGATCGTTTCATCGCAGGAAGCATGGGCATACGTTAGAAACCTGATGAAGTCCTGCTTGTAGCGACGGCGACCATAGCCCTCGACGATGTTTGACCTGATTGACTTGGA
>Ga0315273_10008815_pt1 | contig 12758 bp, 15 predicted proteins | sample YL17G02_0_MG_FD_205753 | JGI IMG/M metagenome (GOLD analysis project Ga0315273, IMG submission 205753) | Sediment microbial communities from Yellowstone Lake, YNP, Wyoming, USA - YL17G02_0 | ecosystem: Environmental > Aquatic > Freshwater > Lake > Sediment | place: USA: Wyoming | collected...
CGCTCGAAGTATTTCAACGGGCGTAAACGCCGTGACATAAGCAATCGGCTGCCTGTCTTTTTTGGCCTGCGTGCCGGAAAGATAATATTCAGCAAATATCTTCGCGAGTATGGATTTGCTCGATTCCAATTCAATTCCTTCCGGCTATTTCAATAAACGACTCTATTCGCAGCAAATCGCGTTCGCTTGTATCAAGGCCGGCGTGCTCGATTTCGAGCATCAAAACATTTATTCCGCTTTGTTTGAGGATTTCAAGTTTCGACAGGTAATTATGAACGTGGGGTTCGCAGAATTTTTGATTGATATAAATAACGCCCTGCAAATCAAGTCCATCGATTCGACGCCGAAACGCCTGTTCGTCTGTTTTTATACTGCTGTTCCGTGTGGGGCTGGGGTCAGCAAACAGGTATCTTCTGGCGATATTTTCATACAAATCGCCGGTCGTTTCGACATCGCGGCTGCAATAGCGGGAGCCATTGGTTATATCATCATCAACAATTATCGCTCCGAACCGCTCGATTTTGTCCAACAGGGCATAATTATCCGTGAGCGGCCCCATAATCATTATTCTTTTGAGATTTTTATCGCTGCGGTGGTTTTGCAGGGCTTCGTCAATTATCCGGCGGAGCATTGAGTTATATTCATCTCTTTCCAGAATCAATCCGGCAGTCATCAGTGCGACGGCATCGGCGCCTGTCAGAAAAGTATTGGTTCTCCTTATGCCATACAACTGCCTTAACAATCCTCGGGTCTGGTTATATTTATCAATCGTTTTCTTCAGTTCGACATCCGTAAAATCCACACCCGATTCTTTTTTCATTTCTTCCGCAAAATCTTTGAGTTGATGCGCAAAGTATTGAACAGAACTGTTATCCGTATTAATCGGATGCAAAAGCGTATAGGCCTTTGGTTTTTTTATTTCGTATTCCCACATCTGGCGCAGAACTTTTAGCGAGTCGCAGGAATTGGGGAAAACGACATTCCTGAGGAAAGAAAATTCGCCGCAGCTCGCCGCCAGGAAAACATCCCGGACAAAAGAGCACACAGGATTAAAAAGTGACCGCTGAGGCGATTTTGAGGCATTCCAAAAACCTATTATTCTCAGGGGATACAACCCTGCGGCCGCGATAATTTCTTCGGGTATATAGTTAGAAAAGTAGCCGGTAATTCCACGATACTTTTGGGGGATATCGAGAAGATAAGCCCTTCTGTAATCCGGTTTGGAAACCAGATTTTTACATTTTTCCAGAAGGTGTTGAGTCGTCGGCATAATAACGCAGAAAATATTCAGATTTAACTTCGCTTATGAGAGGGCTTAAAGTCCTCCCGCAGCAAACCAAGATGCAGGACAGTCGTCCTTTGGCCATTTACTATTTTTTCGTTCCTTAGAGTTCCCTCTATCTGGAAGCCGATTTTTTTCATCGTAATCAAGCTGGCGATATTGTCCGGCCTGGTCTGCGCCCAGATTTTTTCAACTCCAAGAGAATTAAACGCCCAGTCAATCAGGAGACATTCGGCTTCAAGCATCAGGCCTTTGCCCCAGAACTCTTTTTGACCTATAACAATGTATATCTCAGCAGTCCGATGCGTGGAATCAATGCCAGCCAAACCTATGACGCCTACGGGTATTTTCTCCGTAGTTTCGATTGCAAATTCGACGCGGCTGTCGTCGGGCCGTATTTTATCAAACCAGCGAATTGTTTTTTCCAGCTCAAACTGCTCATTTATTATCAGCGTTTTGCGGACGTCGGGGTCATTAAACCACCGGACACGGTTTTCAATATCCGCTTTGATAAGCGGACGAAGAATGATATGGTCGCCTGTAATTATTGTTCCGAGCATAACAAGACACTTTTTTAGAATATGTAATTTTTGAACATGTCGTTCAGCGTCTGCTTAGAACGGATAAGTTTGAATGTACCGCTTTTCTCGACGACAACGGCCGGGGCGGGATTGATAAATGGCGGCGTCAGAACTACGGTATATGCGCCCGCGTTGTCGATTTTTATAAAATCACCGACATCCGGCAGTTCGTCTGTTATTTCAGTTAAAAGATAATCCTTCTCCATACACGTCGAACCAACAACACTGAAGGCGCTGCGCTTCACGCCATCGGTTTTCTTTATTATCTGATACGGCTGATTAATTTTGTGAAACGTCGGCTTGACATTGTATGCGCTGCCGTCAACCGTCACAAATATTTTGCCTCGAATGTCCTTTACGCTTATCACCTTAGTCACAAAACTCAAAGCATTCGCTGCTATCGCGATACCCGGCTCAAGCATAAGGTAAGGTTTTTGCCGGCGGACCCATTTATCGCTTTTCAACACTTTACAAACGGCCCTGGCGTAATCGTCGAAAGACGGCGTCTTTGCCCAGCGCATCTGCGGAGGGATATACCCGAAAATTCCTCCGCCTATATTTATGAACTCAACCGATTCGGGGAAGAAATTTTCCGAGATTCGACACAGCGTTTCAGCAATAATTTGATAACACCATACGCTTCTGTCGGCAGTTGATGTGTGACCATGCAAGCTGTTGACCGTGATGTTGCCGATACGCGACAGCCGCGAAACAACTTTCTTCATATTTGAATCGGACGGGTCAAAACCAAATCTTCCTGTCTTCAAATGCTCCTGGATGTGCGACCGCCCGCTTTTGTCCGACAGGCCGATATTTATCCTCAGTCCGACTTTAACTTTCCTGCTCGGATTTTTCTTCGCGTATTTGGCCACGTGGTCAATCTCAGACCAGGAGTCCAGATTTACGATGCTCTGGTTTTTAAGCGCAAGCTCGATATCTGCGTAACGCTTCACGGGGCCGTTGAAGATAATTTTGTTCGGCTTCTGGCCCACCTTCAGCGCAAGGTCGTATTCCAGCGGGGAAACAACTTCCGCAAAGCCGCCCTTTGATTTGATTATCCCGCACAAATATGGGATGTAATTGGTCTTGTATGAATAAGCCAATATAAACTTTTGGCATCTGCTTCCAAACGCCTTGACAATGTCGTCGTAATTCTTCCGGAACGCCATTTCGTCGAAAATGTAAAACGGCGACCCGAATTTGGCTTCAATTTTTTTGGTCTTTGTATGCGAAAGCATATTGTCTTTCCGGCATTACCTCTGTGGGCGTTCGACGGCGTCGTTTTGTGGTGTTCCCATAAACTCGTCCATCGTCGCCCTGCCCTGCTGAGTTATACCCTCTCTTGCTATTACCATCCAGATGCTCTTTAGGATTATTTTCACGTCGAGCCAGAAGGTCCGGTTGTCAACATACCAGACATCGAGCTTGAATTTATCTTCCCATGAAATAGCGTTTCGGCCATTTATTTGCGCCCAGCCGGTGATACCGGGTTTAACCTCGTGTCGCCTGGCCTGCTCAGGAGAATAACGGCCAAGATATTTCATCATAAGGGGCCGGGGGCCAACGATACTCATATCGCCTTTCAACACGTTGAGCAGTTCCGGCAACTCATCAAAACTTGTGTTTCGCAGGAAACGCCCGAAAGCCGGCAGACGCTGCGAATCCGGCAGCAAATTTCCCGATGCATCACGCTGGTCCGTCATTGTCCGAAACTTATATATGACAAATGCTTTGCCGCCCAATCCGGGGCGCTGCTGGCGAAACAGGATTGGAGAGCCAAGTTTAAGACGAACTAGCACAGCCAATACCACTAAAAGAGGGTTGATTGCAATCAACCCTGCCGCGCTGGAAATTAGATCGAATAACCGTTTTATGAAATGGCGCATCACGTTAATTTCGGAGTTTTTGCCTGTATGCTGCCTGCGACACCGAACAATTAATGACGCGGCATGCGGATAATCTTGATATCGCCTCCCTGACGCATATCAGAAGTCGCGATATATTTTGCATCCGGGGAAAAAACCATACTGCTAAATACTTTGTGGCCAGCACCGACGACATCATATTTTTTACGGGTTTTGGTGTCCCAAACATATACACTACCAAAAACAGACGCCGCCACCAACTCGCCGTCGCCGCTGATTGTAACCGTCTGGGTTGGCTGAGCCCTGTAGGTACTTTTGTTTTCTTCTGTCAGCGGCAAACGGTCAATTATTTCTCCGGAACTCGACTTGACCAGCGTCAGCATACTGTCGCTGCCTCTTATATAGATAATCGCTCCATCATTCGAGAAAACCCCTTTATACAATTTTCTAAAATCCGGAAATTCCTTTTGCCAAACAATTTTATTTTCTTTTGTATCCGCAACAAACAGCCAGCCGTGCTCTTTTTTTTCTCCTACGGCAACAACATAACGCCCATCATTGGATACCGTAAAATGTTCCACCCTGCCCTGTTCCGAAGGAACTGCGGTTATTGGCCGGACCTGCTTTGTATTAAACTCCACCTCAAGCAACTCATACGTTATGCGTTCGCCGCCACCCCGCTCCAACAAAAGAATTATTTTGTTCCCGTCCTGGTTAGCACACAAACTCGCAGTGTTCGACGTCAAAGACAGTGGAATCTTTTTGTTTTCGCTAATTGCATCAAACCCGGACACAACAAGACAATCAGGATTTGTTCGCTTCACTGACAGAATAGTGTCGGGTGCAACAAAAACCGCCTCGCCTGATTCCACCACACCCTCTCGTGGTTTCTTTGATAAGTCGGACCATTGCAATACATATATCTTGTTGTCGTTCGAAATTGCCGCCAGGAGCTTGTTGTATGTTAAAAGTGATACTACCCCATTATTGAGCGGTATATTAATCTTCTGCACGTTCTGGCTGCGCATTCTGGCTATGAACATTAATATCGCAACCGCGGCAAAAACTCCGACTATGAAAACCGCCGACGATTTGTTTTTTGGTTGTGGTTTATCCACAGGATTCCTCCCCATATTATTGGACAACCGACTCTAATACTACCGCAAATTGTTTTGTTCCAACCGCCAAAGCCAACTCCTGCTGATAATATTTTCTCCCGTTTTCCCCCATTGCATCCAGTTCGGCCTGGGGCATTGATTGAAATTTCTCAACTACCTCCACAATGCTCCGAGGGTTGCCAGGCTCACATTTCAGACCCGCTTTGGCTTTTAAGACCAAATCCGTTGCATTTCCCTCAACTCCTATAAGGATTGGTTTTCCCATGGACAAGTACGCCTATATTTTTTTAACGGGCCTATTGTTCTGAAGGGATAACAGTAGCTAATGCCTCCAAATACTGGCTTGTATTCTTCCTGGAATAGAATTTCTCGGCGGCAATCCGACTATTGGCCCGATAATGATTCAGCTTTGATTTGTCACCAAGCAAATCGATGATTCCGTCCATCATAGCATCAATATCTCCTGGAGTCACTACAATACCACACTCGTAGCGGCTGATTATCCGGGCCACTTCGCAGTTCTTATCGCACAAACCAATCAAGGCAGCCCCTGCAGCCATAGAATAGTAGGTTTTACTGGGAACCATTAGTCCTTCAGAACCATTATCGAGGCTTATAACAGCTAAATCTCCTGTCGATAATAAGGCCGGTAATATCTTCTCCGGCTGAATAGGCAAAACCGTCAAATTATCTAAACCAGCTTCAAGTTTGGCTTTTTCAACAAGATCCTTTTTGGCTCCATCGCCGATAATCATAAAGTGAACGGCGTCATTTTCCTTGAGCCGCTTAGCCGAGCCTAACATCGTCTCGATATCATGTGCTGCCCCCAGATTGCCCGAGTACATCACCGTCAGTTTCTCTACCTGCTTATATTTTCTCGCGAACTCGTTCTTATCCTTTGCCATTGGTCGAATCCAATCAACATCCGCCCAATTGGGAATGACAATCACTTTGCCAGCACGTGTTTTCTGAACATCGAACCATCGTTCCAAATTGCCAGCCATTTGGTCGCTTAGAGTAAAGACTATTTCAGCATTTTCCCAAACCAACCGATTCATTCGGCGCCAAAGCCGTGTTATCACCCCCGATTCCTTTAATGGGCCAAACTTAATCAATACGTCAGGGACAAGATCATAAACGAGAAAAACGTAACGCTGTCCTCGTAAACGCTTAAACAGATAGCCGATTATTCCTATGAAAGGTGGATTTGACACTATGAACAATAGTGCACCTCTCCCCTGACACCAGCACCGGATTAACACACAAATAAAATACTGAATCCATGATAAGATGCGGGTTGCATTGTTTTTACGTCGATATTCGGGAGTTGCTATAATACTCAGGGTGGCTATTGGAGTGGCTTTTAGCGTATCGGGATGGCCGGTAAACAATAATGCAGGTGACAGCCTTTTGGAAATATCCTCAGCCATTTCTCTGAATAAAGGCCCAGCCATCTGGTTTATAAAAATGATCTTATATTTTTTTATCATATTCTTATTACAGCCAAAATACTATGATGTGATTTCACGTCTCTTAATATACTTTGCAGGGTTGCCAGCCACTATCATCCACGCTTCTACATCCTTAACAACAACTGCTCTGGCACCGACAACTGCCCCTTCACCAACCGTGACTCCCGGCCCCACAAACGCGTCCGCACATATCCACGAATAGTCTCTAATCAAAACCGGACGGAAAGTCTGTACAAAAGTACTGGAGGTATAATCATGGCTCGAAGAACACAAATGAGCATATTGAGAAACCACTACGTGCTGGCCTATCGATATACCGCCAACATTATAGCATCTGACATACGGGCCTATTGTTGAATTATCCCCCACGCTCAATTTCCAGGGCATCACTATAGACACTGTTGGATAAATACACACATTTCGACCTATTTTTGCCCCAAACTGCCTCAGCAAAAATCTTCTCCAGCCATAAAGCAAACGTGGGCTAAACCGAAACAACAATAAATAAACAAAATGCCAGAAACACCGGAGTACTTTTTCACGAAAAGTATAAGGGCTGGAAACCTTACTTAAATCAACCTTTTTTTCTGTAATCAAACCCACAACGCTCTCCAGATTTATATATCTTTGGATAAGTCAATGTAATGTTTTTAGTAACTCGCTAAGAGCTTCTCTGTGTATCTGCTGTTCATCCTGTGTAAATCTGTCTCTTATTCTTCTGGCAGGTACATAGTAGACTATTGTATACAGAGCAACATCCTTGGTAACGACTGCGCCTACCGTAACAATAGCGCTTTCACCAATTTTAACTCCATACATTATAATAGTACCATACCCAATCCTATTTCAACGTCCTAATTCAAAAGTTGTGCTTTTCTTCCGACTTCGTCATTCCCATTGCGTTGACCGGATATACGGCCTTGTCGGTACTCAGGCATACTACGCTCGAAACTCCGTAGTGTATTGCCGATTCGATGACATTATGACCGCCTATGATATTGGTTAACACCGCCTGCATTGGGAAAAATTCGCACGACGGGACCTGATTGAGCGCGGCAGCGTGAAATACGAGGTCAACGCCTTCCATAACATTGTCAACGCTGTCCCTGTCACGAACATCGACAATGTAAAATTCAACCTTTGGGTTATTGAGTTCAATCCGCATTAACTCCTGCTTGCACTCATACCAACTGAACACGCGAAATTACTTAGCGTCGGTTGTTTCCAGCAGATGTCGCATAACTTTATTCCCAAACAATCCTGTGCCGCCTGTAACGAGAATAGTTTTGTCTTTGAGTTTATTCATTTGCATTCTTCTCTCAATGATTAATTATTTGTTCTGATTTTTCTTAAATATCTCAACCTGCACCTCCTTGATTCGGCTGCTGAGCCAACCGTCTTAACTCACGCAACATATCCCCAGCCACCTCTTCCCAGTTTGCGCTGAATCTGTTTCTGTCAGCAAGTTCGATTTTGCCGCGCTCTGCCAGCACCTTCCTCAAAGCCGAGTCCTGCCTTAGCAGCATTATCTTTGCGAACGCTGAGTCTATATCCCAGGGATCATAGAAAACCGCCGCTTCTCCGCAAACGTAGCGGGCAAAGTCGAGGTCCGGGGCCAGAATCGGCACTCCCAAAGACATCGCTTCCAAAAACGGCAGACACAATGTCTCCATATATGTGGGCAGCCACAACACGTCACTGTGCCACATATATCGTGAAACCTCCTGTCGCGACAGCGGACCAGCATTGACAATGATGTCCCCCAGACCCCTGCGGCTGGTTTCATTAAGAAACGCCCGCGAAGGAACATCTGTTTCGTCATCCAAAGTCGTTATGAACTTTATCCGCTGCTGCCTCAACTGTGGTGCATACCTGCTGCACAACGGTATCAAAACCTTTGGGTTGCGGTGAGGCAGATATCGTGTCAACAGAAGCACGAAGAGATCGCCCCCTGACTTATCCAATACCCCTGGAGCCATAGAACCGACAGACCGCATTATTTCATCCGGAGGCGGCCAGCGCACCAAACGAATCTTATCCGCTGGATACTTAAACCGTTCTGCAAAACGCATCTTCATCACGGGAGTCTGGCAAAAAATTAAATCCGTCTTGGCCGCCGACTTCGCCATCTGACGTCTCAACGCCGCCAACCGAATTCTAAAAGTCAGACGTGCGTCTGGCCAGTGCTTGTTGTCATACAGAAAGTATGGAGTGTGAATAAGCACTGCCTGCCGTGCACACGGCCTGCTTAATCCCAAATTGCCTAATCCGCATATCACATCCGGTCTGAAACCCCGCACAATCTTCGGAAGCGAAACCGCCTCGAACCAGCTTCTCTGCAGCAGTGAATGGCTCCCCGAATATATGTATACCTTACTATCAGCGGGCAACTCGATTTCTTCGTATCCATAACCTTTCGGGTAGATTATGAAAAACTGTTCCGTTGAAGATACACTCTTTAATGCCCTAAGCAGATTCAATGTTCCTACAAGACCGCCGCCTGCGCGCAAGTTGTGTGCTAAAACCGCTATACGCACCATATTCACCTATACTATCCAGCTATCACAATTATTATATATTCATTGCATACATAATACCGTCTATAAATCCCTGACACATCTTTTCTGTTGTGTAATCTTCAAAAATAGTACGTCTGGCTTCCTCGCCCATCTTTTTACGGCGATCAGAATCCCGCAACAGTTTCCCAATCTTTGCCGCAAGGTCATCTATGTCGGCGTAACGGTAAAGAAGCCCGGTTTTCCCATTCGTAAACACCTGTATCTCCGGACCTTGCCAGCGAGGACTGTCCGAAGTGATGAGCGGAACACCATAGGAATGGGACAGATTTGCTATCAAACCCTGCTGTCCGGGAGCTACACATATGTCGCTGCTATGAAACCAGTAACAAAGCTCATTCTGTTCGTATATCGCTCCGGGCCAAATAATTCTATCGGCGATACCTAATTCATGACCAAGCTGTTGCCATTGCTCCAGCATTGGGCCATCGCCAATCAAAATCAATTTCAGGTTATCAAAAACCTTTACGAGTTTTACCACAGCTTTCAACAATAACTCCAGTTGTTTGAAATCCACCATTCTTCCCGCATGAATAATATTAAGTGAATCGGTTAAATTATGGCGTTTTTTAAATTCTGCCAGCTTTTCTGCAGTCATATTCGCCTCTGCCGCCTTTATTGCATCAACATCAACCGCATTCGGCGCAACAAATATTTTCTCGGCAGGAACACCACATTTTATAAATCGTTCTCTATGAGCAAAACTGTAAAGCACCATTGAGTCAACTTTGTGAGCCAACCAGACGCGAATCTTGTCGCGTAACCACTGTTTGTATTGTGGAAAACCTATAGAAAAAATGACTGCACGTTTACCGCGTTTTCTAATAGCCCGTAAAATCGGCCACAAACTAAGACAATAAACATCATTAGGAAAAATCATTACGTCGTAATCGCCATTACGGGCATAGTCGACTATGTGAGGCATTATATATATCGCACGTTCTTTGAACGGCAACGCCATAGTAGGCCCAACCAAGCACTTGACAATTGGGTCATTCTCTATATTTTTCATGCCTCCTGGACCATCCTCAGCACCGCGTAATAACGTAAAATCCAAAAGAGGGTGAGTAGCCAATGCACGGAAAATAGCGCGACGGTAAGGGGCAAACACTCTTTGCACCATAGCTACGCGTACTTTTTCTTGTTTTACTTTATTCGCGTGATTTATATGTTCCATTTACTCACTCCGAAAATAAAACCGTTCGGTAAGTCCTTATGTAGTGGTTATCAGAAAAATAAAACCGTTAAAAACAGCTTGAATCTGACTGAGAATTTATCCTATAAATAAACCAACAGGCAGTAATCGCTCCATTAGTTGCTATTCCAATAAACCTGCGAAACTGAACCTAACCGCAAGCCCGTCGGCTATTTGCACACACATTATAGTATAGCATTACCGTTGTTCGTTGTAAATACTGGATTCGTCTTCGGAATAACCTGCTCCAGGCAGAACCACATCAGGGTACATTTCGCTTTGGCGAGAGGATGCCAATTTGCCGGCCAGCCAGGCCAGAAAGAAGAACATAATCACTCGCAGAAAGCCCTGAACGCTCATCGAGGTAAAATCGCCACGCCATTCCGATGCGAAATCTGGTATAATAATAAACCAGGCCATGTGAGCAACAAGATTGTCATGATTGGACAACAAATATGTGTTCAATGCCCGAACAACCTTGCCTGCCAGGAACATTCCGAAAAGAACACCTAAAGAGCCGAAATTGGCGTAGAGCTCACCCGGAAATGTCGGCACAACACTGACCAAGTGTTCGGAAACGTTAAACCACATCCGGCTGACGACACCTCCTGTGGGCATGGGTTTTTCTGGCCAGAATGCGCGTGGAATAAAGAAAATAAACGCCGGTGCAATCCCACTTCCATGAAGATAAGGTTTCTGTTCTGGAAATTGTTGTACCGTGTACTCATATACCAAAGTATTTATGGTAATTCCGCCAAGAAGCTCCTCCCAGTTTTCCTTGGAAAAAACACCTTTCGACGGGCCCGTATAATACTCCCTAATTCTGGCGCCGCGTGTCGCCCCAAGATACAATACTACCGATACTCCGCCGACGATTATTGCGGCCATGAACAGCTTTCTAACAGCAGGTCTCCACCAAGAGACCTTTAAATAGTAAAACAGCGCGGCAGCCGTCACAAATACAGCTAATATAGGACGGCGGGAAAAAGAAACGCGCAGAATAAACATTACGGTAGCAACCAAAGCTCCCACAGACAAAAATTTTGTTACAAGATGACCTTTGTAGCTCAAAAGCACAAAAATACTAATCAGGGCAATGGCGCCTGTTGATGCCTCCACTAAAGCGCCGACGATTTTGTCAACTCCAGCAGGTGCGAACCGGGCTAAAGGCCAAGAAACACCCATAAGAATAGCACAGAACACCAACATAAACCACACCTGAGCGGCGCTCAAAAACGGCACCGGCACCGGCAGAAATCTGCTAAGGCGTCCTCCCTTGCCTGCATAAAGTCCGATTGTATACGTAATGGTAGCAAGAATGTATAGCCACATAGCATACGACTTGACCTCGCTGCTGCTTCTTTGAGGAACCAGTATGCCTGTTGCCAAAGGTCCTATGCCTATGAACACAATATACCCGGCCCAGCTGATCGATATAGGGTCGAATAGGGTGCCTTTCTCGCGGACCAGATAAATTACAAGCATTACGGCCCCATGAAGCGTCATCAGCAAACCAACTGTTATAAGCAGTGAGTCGTTTTCCATTCCGCTCGGCCCTCTCAATTAGCGCTTATGCAACGCTTCTCCCATCACTGCAGCAAAGAGATGTTTTTTCCCCATTTTCGTACATACTCTTTCGTAATCGCCTATCAAGTATTATTTGGATAATGCCGGTTTCTTTTTTTGTCCTGCTCAAGCCAGTTCTTGAGAAGCTGTTTGTTCGTATACTGTTCAAAAAAGGCGGTCACCTGTCCTGTCTTCAGTCCTACCGTCCAATAAGAAGGGGCCAATTGACTGACAAGTGGGCTTACCCAGTTTAACGGCTTTTCAATGAATCGTAGTCTTCTGGGAAAGTCATACCACAATCCAATGGCTTTCAATCCCACCATGTTCATCATATGGGATATGTTACGCGGAGTGAAGGCATAAATATGATAGGGAGAATTAATAAAATACTTTCGATGCCAGTCAAAAAGCGAGCTTTCCAGAGGCAGGCCTAATACCACGTGCCCATTAACCTTGCAGACACGTCTCAATTCACTCAACAACCTGATTGGAGCCAGTACATGCTCTAAAACGTGAGAACAAAACACTGTCTGAAAAGATTCATCCGCAATAGGAAGAGGTTCATTTAAGTCGGTCTCTTTGACGTTCAAGCCCTTTTGGCGGCATATCTCGATAAACTCAGGAAGAATCTCCAGACCAAGCGAGCCGGGAGGCATTGTTTCCAAGTCCTCGCCTCTGGCACACCCGACCTCAAGGACTGGGCCTTGCTCTAAAAACGATTTTACATACCTGTAACCTGCCAGTTTGTTCGCCGCCATATCGTCTCTCCTATTTATATATGAGGTTTATGCCATATCAAGTTTGCACATTACGGTACCCAGTTCCTGCTTATCTCTCAAGTACATGGTTGATCACATCAACGAAAATCAGTTCAACTCTATTATGCACAATTTTTGTCTGGGGATTTCGATGATTTTATCCTGGAAATTTATTTTCAGACCGGCCACCTGCCGCCAGTTGTCAACTACCAATAAGTTCTTTCCACCCGCATCTACAAATCTTCTCACGGAAATCGATTTCGGAACATTGCAGATGCCGTTAACATCATAATAAACGGGATTCCTGTCCCACCAGTTTACCCTTTTTCTTTCAGATAGAATTAG
>Ga0315273_10008817_pt1 | contig 12756 bp, 11 predicted proteins | sample YL17G02_0_MG_FD_205753 | JGI IMG/M metagenome (GOLD analysis project Ga0315273, IMG submission 205753) | Sediment microbial communities from Yellowstone Lake, YNP, Wyoming, USA - YL17G02_0 | ecosystem: Environmental > Aquatic > Freshwater > Lake > Sediment | place: USA: Wyoming | collected...
GCACCTGCAGGACCTCGAGATCGAGCAGGGCGGGGGCGTGGAGCGTCTCGCCGGGCTGGAACAGCCGCGCCTCCGCCTGACGGCCGGCGGGCGTGCCGCGCAGCAATTCCAGCACCACGGACGCATCGACGACGATCACGTGCGGTCCCGCTCGGCGCGGATCGCCTGCGCGGACGAAACGCTCAACTCGACCGGCGTGCGCTTCTGCAACCGCTCGCGCATCTCGCGCACGGTGGGCCGCTCCGCCGCGCGCCGCGCTTCCGCGATCAAGTAGTCCGACAACGTCATCCCTTCCATCGCCGCCCTCGCCTTCAGCCGCTGGTGCAACTCGTCCGGCACGTTGCGCAACTGGATCATCTTTGGCATGCTGATAGCATGCTCGCATGTGGATAACATGTCAAGGCTCCCTTTCAGGCCGCCGGCCGCCGGCGATCAAGCAACGGTCGTACCCGTCAGAAACCGGCCGTTCTTGATTGATTTCAGTGACGACGGCGCAGTTTCTGCGCCGGGCATGGCGGGCGAGCGTGGCAGGTTCTGCGACGGCCCGAATTGGGGTCTGGGCCCGAATTGGGGTCTGGCACATTTTCTGGTTCTCACCCCAGTCTCGAGATCGCTGACGGGGCGAAAATGAGACTGACCTGAGAAAATGTGCCAGACCCCATTTCGGGGGGTGCTACTTCTTCGGATACCCCACCGACTGCGCCAGCACGACCAGTTGCGTGTCCCGCAGCTTGAGCAGCTTCGCCAGCGCCGGCTTGTCCACCGATGCCCGCACCACCGTCGCCAGCCCCTCGGACGCGCAGAACAGGTACGCGTTCTCCGCGATGAAGCCCACGTCGGCGCCGACGTTCAGCATCTGCTGCGGATCGGTGGCCGACCGTCCGGCCTTCGACAGGTCCGCGACGTAGACGAGATTGAGTGCCGCGGTCGCCGGAAACGGTTGCGTGCCGGTGGCCGCGCGCAGGTCGCCCGCGACGACCGGCGTCAGCGCGTGCGCCTTGGCGTCGTAGAGGTACGCGCCTTCCGGCAGCGTGACGTAGATGTCCACCTCCTGCTTGTTGCTGGCCGAGGGCGCCGTGCGATGGCCGTCCGGCCGGTTGATGCCCCAGGCCGCCCACAGGAGGTTGGACAGTACTTGCGGAGAGAGCTTGTCGGCGCTGAACTCGCGCGCCGACTGCCGATCCTTGAGCGCCTGCATCAGCGGCTTGCCGCCGTCCATCTTCGGCGTCGGAAGTTTGATAGGCGACAGATCCTGCGCGGCCGCGACGGTCGCGAGGGCGACGAGGAGAACGGCAGCGAAAAGGAATGAAAAGCGTCGAAACATGATCAACTCCCTGGCGGCGTTCCCCGGGGGCTGAAGCCCCCGGGGCTACAGGACAACCACGCGCGAGCCGGGCGAGCTACTCCCCACCGATCTGCATGACCGCGATCCGGAATATCGGCGTCGCGGTGGCCCGATTCAGGTCCAGGTCGTTGCCGACCATGTCGACGCCGTTCAGCATCTCGGCGGCCGTTCCCGCGATCGTCAGGCCCTTGACCGGGAACGCCACCTGGCCGTTCTCGATCCACAGCCCTTCGGCGCCGCCGCTGTAGTTGCCGTTCACCGCGTTGATGCCGTAGCCAGTCACGCCCTTGAGCAGCAGCCCCACCTTCGTGGCCTTGATGATCTCGGCCGGAGCAATGGCGCCGGCCACCATGAAGAAGTTGTGTGGCCCGATCCCGGGCAGTGACGTAAACCCGCCCCGCGAGGCGTTCCCGGTGCTCTTCACGCCGGCCCGCTTCGCCGCGATGGTGTTGTAGAGGAACCCCTTCAGCACGCCCTTGTCCACGAGCACGCGCTTCTGCGTGGGCACGCCCTCGCCGTCGAACGGCTTGCTGCCCGGGCCCTTCGCCCGCGTGGGGTCGTCCACCAGCGTCACCAGATCCGACGCGATCTTCTGGTTGAGCTTGCTGCCGAGGAAGCTGGCGCCCTGCAGCACGGTCTCGCCGTTGATGGCGGCGAGGATCCCGCCCAGGATCGACGCGCCCACCTCGGGCCCGAAGATGACCGATGCGCGCTGCGTCTTCACCATGCGCGGGTCGAGCAACTCGGTCGCCCGCTCGATGGCCCGCGCCGCGATCTCGGAGGGCGCCTTCAGGTCCGCGAAGAACCGCCGCGAGCACGACTCGCCGCCCGAAGTCTTCTGCTCCCCCTTCTCGCACACGAGCGACACGCCCAGCGAGCAGGCCGACGCTTTGTAGCTCTTCGACAGGCCGTTGGAGTTGGCGATGAAGATCTCGCGCTCGCCCTCGCCGTACCCGGAGCCCGCGCTCTTGGTGATGCGCGGGTCCTTCATCGCGAGCTTCTCGACAGCCTTCGCCAGTTCGATCTTCTGCTCCATCGTGGCCTTGGCGATCGCCGGATCGTAGAGGCCCTCGACGGCGGTGATCGCGCGTTCGTCCGGCAGCACGTTGTTCGGGTCGGCGGTGGTCGATTTGGCGAACTCGATGGCGCGGCCGATGGCGCTCTCGAGCGACGCGTCGCGCAGGTCGTTGCAGCTCGAGAAGGCCATGCGGCCCTTCACGAATACGCGGAAGCCCGCGCCCTGGGACGCCGATTCCTCCACCGTCTCGATCTCGCCGTTCCGGACGTCGATGCTCAGGCGCCGGCCCGTCTCGAGGTACACCTCCGCGCCGTCCGCGCCCGTCTTCGTGCACGACTTGACCAGTTGTTCCGCCAGTGCTTTGTAGTCCATGGTCGCTCTCCGTTACGTCGTCGCCCGGGCCCGCGTGCCGCCCACGTTGATGCCGCGGATGCGCAAGGTCGGCTGCCCGCAGGTGACCTCGGCGTTCTGGCCCTTGCCGCAGATGCCGGGACCGAAGTCCAGGTCGTCGGCGACGGCGTCGGTGTTCTGGATGATGTCGAGGCAGTTGCCGACGAGCGTGGCGCCCTTGAGCGGCGTGGTCTTCCGGCCGTTCTCGACCAGGTAGGCCTCGCGGCACGTGAAGTTGAAGACGCCGGTCGTCGGGTTCACGCTGCCGCCGCTCAGGCTCTGCACGTAGATGCCGCTCTTGGTGGAGGCGAGGATGGCCTCCGGCTTGTCCTTGCCCTTCTCGATGAAGGTGTTGGTCATGCGCGGGATCGGCAGGAACCGGAAGCTCTCGCGGCGCCCGTTGCCGGTGCGTTCCATCGTCAACTGCTTCGCCGACAGGATGTCGGTCATGTACTTGAGCAGCACGCCCTCCTTGATGAGGACGTTGCGCCTGGCCGGCGTGCCCTCGTCGTCGAAGTTGACGGTGCCGCGCGCGTTGGGGATGGTGCCGTCGTCCACCATCGTGAAGATGGGACTGGCCACCTTCTGGTTCAACCTGCCCGTGAACGCGCCAATCTGCCTCGCGATGTTGTCGGCTTCGAGCGGGTGTCCGATGGCCTCGTGCACCAGCACGCCGCCCCACCCGTTCTGCATCACGACGTCCATCTTGCCGGCGGGGCAGTCCTTCGCGTCGAGCATCGCGATCGCCTCGCGGGCGCAGGTCTTTGCCACCTGCTCCGGCGGGACCTCGTCGAACATCTCGAAGCCCGAGTGGCGGCTCAGGCGCTCGCGGCCCATGTGGCGCGTGCTATTGCCTTCGCTGAGCGCCTGGACGATGAAGAACAGCAGCGGCAGCTCGTCGGCCAGGTACAGGCCCTCGCTGTTGGCGATGACGCGGCCGCGGACCTCGTCGTAGTAGCTGATCGAGGCCATCCTGATGCGCGGGTCGTAGTCGAGCGCGGCCTGGTGCGCGCGCTTCATCACGCCGAGTCGCTTCTCGTCGGCCAGGTCCGCCAGCGGCAGCTTCACGGTCACGAACGAAGGCCGCGTCGCCTCCTTGATGTCCACGGGCTTGACGGCCTTGCCGCCCCGGGCGATGTAGGCGGCCACGTCCGCGGCACGGGCCAGCGTCGTCTCGTTCACGTCGTCCGTGTAGGCGTAGCCTGTCTTATCGCCCAGGATGACGCGCACGCCGGCGCCCTGGCTGATGCCGAACTCGGCGCTCTTGAAGCGCCCCTCCTCGAGCAGGATGTTGCGCGAGATGCGGTTCTCGACGTAGACGTCGGCGAAGTCGCCGCCGCGCTCCAGCGCCTTGCGGATGACGCGGTTGAGCATCAGTTTGTCGAGGGCGAGCGGCGGGGCCGCGAGCAGGCCCGGCGACGCGCTGGCCAGCAGCGTGTCCATGAGCAGCGGCGTGGCGGCCAGCGCCAGGCCGCCCTTCAGGCCCAGTTCCAGAAACTTCCGGCGGGGGATGTCTGCCACGTAGTAGTCCGGTATCTTCATCGCTCTTCCCTCATGGATCGCCCCCGGGGCAGCCCCATGCCGGCGCTCGGTCCCCAGGTACCGCCACATCTTAGCGCGGATGCTACAATCGGTGCGGGAGTCCTGCACGGACAGCCAGGGGAAGCGCGGGGGCGACCGTACCGAGGAACCTGACGGCGCCGCACCCGTCAAGGGACCGGACGTGCTGACGGCGCTGGTGTGCGACCGTTGCGGCAACGTGAACCTGATTCGCGTCAAAGGCTGCTGGTGCTGCGAGCGGTGCCACTACAAGTTCGACTGCTACGGCTGGTAGGACCGCTGTGACAGGCAGTAGGGCGGGTCTTCCCGCCTCCGCGCGGCCTTGACGGGCTGCCGCGCTACGGCGAGGCCTCGCCGAAGTGCAACGAAGGCGGGCAGACCCGCCACCAGGCAGGAGGAGCGGGTGATGGGAAGCATTCAGTGGGACGACACGCTGGCCATCGGTATTCCGCTGCTCGACGACCAGCACAAGACGTGGATCCAGCATCTGGGCGCGCTGGCGGCGGCCATCGAGGGGAAGTTCGAGGTGCCGCAGGTCGTGAAGACGCTCGACTTCCTCATCGACTACACCAACTTCCACTTCTCCTCCGAGGAAGCGCAGATGTCGGCCGCCGGGTATCCCTGGCTGGAGGAGCACCAGCGCAAGCACCAGGACCTGCGCGAGACGTTGCGGACGCTGGTGCTGGACTTCGAGGAGGACGGTCCCACCCCGCGGCTGGTCGACACGGTCAACGACCTGCTGCGCAACTGGCTGATGCGCCACATCCGCGAGGTGGACGGTGTCTTTGCGGCCTACGTGAGGGAGAAGGGGATCGCGATCGGGCAGTAGGCCCAGGGTCTTCAGACCCTGGGCACCCGGGTCTTCAGACCCTGGGCACCCGGGTCTTCAGACCCGCCAAGGAGTAATGCCGATGTCAGACGAGGCCCCGAAGAGCGCGCTGGAACTGGCGATGGAGCGGCTGCGCCGCAAAGACGCGGAAGAGGGCGTGGTGCAGGCGCCGCTGACCGAGACCCGGAAAGCCGAAATCGCCGAGGTGCGCAACTTCTACGAGGCGCGCCTGGCCGAGATGGACGTGCTGCACCACTCGACGTTGAGGCGCACCTTCGATCCGGCCGCGCGAGAGGAACTCGAGGCCAACTACCGCCGCGACCGCGAGCGCGTTGCCTCCGAGCGCGCCGCCAAAATCGCCCGCGCCCGCCAAGGCTCGCCGTAGGCCCGTACAGGCAGGGGCGGGTCTTCCCGCCTCCGCGCGGCCTTGGCACACTGCCGCGCTACGGCGAGGCCTCGCCGAAGTTCGCTGTGGATCCGCGAACGAAGGCGGGCAGCCCCGCCGCAGGCAGTAGGGCGGGTCTTCAGACCCGCCAGGAGGGCGCCGCGCGCAGCAGAGCAGGTCCTCAGACCCGCCTGGCGATGTCACCGCACCTCGAACCGCACGTCGCGACGCGCGGTGGTCTTGCCTGACGTCGCCTCGATGGTCAGCAGGTGCGGCCCCGGCTTCAGGCGCGCCAGCGGCAGGTCCAGCGTGTAGTCCGCGGCGCGGACGGACGAGAAGCGGTCGGCGGCAAGCGTGTCCGACTGCTCGAACACGCGCGCGCCGCTGGCGTCCAGGATGCGCGCGGCCACGACCGCCGGCGCGAGCCGCTCCTTGCCTCCCTGATACACCCGCACGAACGCGCTCACCGCTTCGTCTACGGTGAACTCGCGGACGGCGGTCGGCACCACCGGCACGAGCGACGCGAGATGGTCCTTGCGGGCCACGATGCCGCCGGCCGCGCTCAGCAACACGCCCGACAGCGACACCGCCGGTCCGGAGAAATCCGGGACATCGACGTCGGCGTAGACGCTCCCGCTCTTTGCCTGGAGCGAGCTGTCGGCGGCCAGCCTGAGCTGATAGTGCCCGGGCTTCACATCGAGCCGCGAGAGGATCTCGTACTGCACATTGGCAGGCGACCCGGCGTTGTGCGTGATGCGCATCGTCACGCGCTCGGACGCCGCCGCATCGCCCTTCTCGTCGTAGGCCGTGGCGACGACGGTGAAGGTGTCCACCGCGCCTGTCTCGCGCTCGCCAGCCGCCTGCTGCAGCCGCAGCACGATCGCGAGGGCGGACTCGCGGCGGTCAGGGATCGCGAACGGCGCGGCGGCCACCTGCATGCCGATGTCGCCTTTCGGCAGGACGGCCGACATCGTCGTGGCCAGCGTCGCCGGTTTGGCGGCGGCGCGCGCCGCATCCCCGGCTCTCGGCTCGTAGTAGCCGTTCCTCGCGCGCACGGTCACCCTGGGCCGGTTCACCTTGATCTCAATCTTCCGGAAGCGGCCATCGGCCCGCGCGTTCGGCGACTCGTAGCCCAGGAGGTAGTACGACGCGTTCTCCCGGAAGATCTGCGTGATGCCCTCGTCCGGCACGTCGGTGTTGGTGATGACGAACCCGCCGGTGTTCTCTGACACCGTGCGCAGGAAGTCCTGGTTGAGCATCCCGATCGCGCGGTCCTTGGCCGACGGAGGACCCGCCCGCAGGCCGCCGGGGTCGATGCCGTACACGTTGACGTTCGCACGGCGCGCGGCGTCGAACGCCTCCTGCATCTGCAGCATGAGCCGGTAGACCAGCTCCGGGGCGATGTTGCCGTCGCTCGGGCTCTGGCGGAGGGCCCCCTCCTCCGGATCGAAGGGCAGCCCGATGCTGACGAAGAACAGCGCCTTCCGCCGCTCGGGAAGGGCCGCCAGGGCCCTGGCCACGCCATTGATGGTCCCGACGACCGACTGATACAGCGTCATCGCACCAGGGTCGAACTCGTCGAACCGCCGCTGGGGCCACGGGGTCTCGGGCGCCGCACTGGCACCTTGCGCGGGATCCCGTCCACGTCCGCCGGCGCTCGCTGTCGGCGGCCGCCACGTCAGATCGCCGTCGGCCACCACGGTTCCATTGAACCGGTTCACCGCGGCCAGCAGGCGGGTGCGATCGGAGGTGAAATCCTGTCCGAGTTTCGTGTTCAGCGCGTAGACAACGGAGGCGAAGTCGTGCGGGCCGAGCTGCTGGATCACCTTCCGCGCCATCGTCTTGGCGCTGGGCACCTCCCCCATCGGCATTGGCGTCGCATCGTCGAGGACGATCACGACGATCCGGCGGTCCTTCAGGTCGTCGTTGCGGTGCACATCCGGCGGGACCTCGCGCGCCCATGCGACGGTGGGCGCTTCGACGTCGGGCAGATCGACGGCCGTGAAGGTGGAGATCGGCTGCGGCTTGCCGTCCTCGAGGACGGTGAAATCGGCGGCCGCGAGGCCCTTGACGGGTCGGCGCTCGCGATCGAGCACCGAGACGTCCACCATGATCAGGTCGACGGAGGTCCGGAATCGCGGCACCTGGGAAGCCACAGCGGCCTGCTGGCCGGCGCCGACCGTGGCGAGAAGACACCAGGCGACAAGGAGGGTGGCGAAGGTTCGGATCATGGATGTCCCGGACAGGCTAGGAGGATTATAGCTGCGCGGCGGGTCAGCCCGCCTTCGTTGCACTTCGGCGAGGCCTCGCCGTAGCGCGGCAGTGTGTCAGGGCCGCGCGCAGGCGGGAAGATCCGCCCTACTGCATGGTGGTGGACAGCGCATCGGGTTCTGCTACTTGTCCGCGCGCGTCCGCTGCCGGACGACAGGCGCCAGCAGGTTCTCGACCGGCGCGTTGTCGTCGGTCAGGATGCGGCCCGCGGACTTCTGCCTCAGTTCTGCGAGGTTCGCCGCGGTCAGCAGCGAGCCCTCGAAGTCCGTGCCGTGGTTCGGTTCCCAGCCCGTCGTATCGAGCGGCACGTTCGAGGCGGCCACGACGAAGGTGTCGCGCCGGCGGTTGACACCCGCCGGCTCGGTGCAGAAGACGTAGACGTGCGCGAAGACGCGCTGCAGCGTGTTGACGAAGGCCCCGAGCAGCAGGCCGCTGTCGAAGTTGTCGATGACGTTCACGAGGTACGCGCCGCCCGGCCGGAGGTGGCTCGCCACCTTCCGGCTGAACTCGAGCGTCGTCAGGTGATAGGGCACTGCGAGGTCGTTGAAGGCGTCGCCGAAGACGAAGTCGAACCGGCGACCGGAGGGAAGATCCTCGACCGCGTTGCGCGCGTCCATCAGGACCGTGCGGATCGGCGTTGTGCGCGACAGTCCGGTGGCGCGGTGGTTGGCCTCGAGCACCATCGGGTCGATCTCGGCGACCATGGCTTCCGACCCCGGCCACTGCTTCAGCAGCCAGCGCGGGAAGGTGTAGCTGCCTCCGCCGAGAAAGAACGCCGACACCCGCGTCCGATCGCCGGCGTAGCGCGCCCCGATGTCGCGGTAGACGCGCTCGTACCCGTAGTTCAGGTACGCCGGGTCCTTCAGGTCCACGTAGCCGTGCACCAGGTAGTCGAGCGCGACGACGCGGACCGTGTGGTCCACGTCCTGGCCGGCCTCCTCGTAGATCCGGATGTACTGGTAGACGCTGTCCGCGTGGAACACCGCCGGCTCGTCCTGGAAGACGCCGGCGTATTTCCAGTCGGCCAGTTGCGGCACGCTGACGCGTGTCAGCACCAGTCCGGCGACGACGAGCGCCGCCCAGGCGGCCTTGAAACGCCGGCGCGGTCCCAGCGCGATGCCGGCCAGCGCGAGCAGCACGGCGACCACCATCGCGAGGCTGCGCGTGCCCAGCGCGGAGATCAACCAGAAGCCCGAGGCCACCGTGCCGAGGATGCTGCCGGCGGCGTTCCACGCCGAGACCGAGCCGAACGCGGTGCCGACGCGCGTCGCGCGCTGCACCGCCACCTTCGTCGCCACCGGCGCAAAGGTGCCGAGCAGCACCGACGGCACGAAGAACGTGCAGAGCACCGTCGTGAAGACCAGCGCCGGCCAGTGCCATCCGGCAAACGGCTCGTGGGTCGAGAAGAGATGGTTCAACACGAGCACGCTGGCCGTGCTCGCCGACGCGGCCACGAACAGCCAGCCGAGCAGCCGCGCCGGATCGAGGCGGTCTGAAAGCGCGCCGCCAATGATGTGGCCAAGGCTCATGCCCGCCAGGACCACGCCGATGACCGACGTCCACGTGTAGAGCGAGCTGCCGGCCTGCGCGGCGATCATCCGGCTGGCGAGCAGTTCCACGATCATCAGGCACACGGCGGTGAGGAAGACGACGGCGTGCGGCGTGTACGGCCAGAAGAGGGCCCCGCCGTCTCCGGTAGGGCAAGGCTCTTTCTCTCCGGTAGGGCAGGGCTTCAGCCCTGCCAGCTCTCCCTCCCCGGTAGGGCAAGGCCCTCCTTCCCCGGTAGGGCAAGGCTTCAGCCTTGCCAACAGAAGCGAAACCGCCCCCAGCACCGCCAGCATCCCCGCCGCCGCCCCAATCGCGATCGTGTGCCCGAGGACGAAGATCAGCCAGAAGCCCGTGAGGAACGTGCCCGCGAGGCTGCCCAGCGTTCCGCACGCGTAGAACGCGCCGAGCGTGCGGCCGACGCGCCTGGCGCGGCCGATCGCGACCTTCGCAAGCGATGGCGAGATGGTGCCCAGCGCGACGGCGGGCAGCAGGAAGATGGCCGCGACCGAGAGCAGGATCTGAAGCGGCCAGGCGAGGCCGCGCAGCGGGCGCGTGGCGGCGACGACCGCGTTGAGACCAAGCGCAGCGAGGCACGCGGCCGATGCAGCCAGGAACAGCCAGACAAGCGTGGTCTCAGGCCGGCGGCGATCGGCGAGACGACCGCCCACGACGTTGCCCGCGGTGATGCCGGCGAGCATCACGCCGATGACGGCCGTCCAAGTGTAGAGCGAGGAGCCGAGGTGGCTGGCGATCAGCCGGCTTGCGACCAACTCCACCACCATGATGCAGGCGCAACTGAAGAAGAAGATGGCGTGCGGCACGTGACGCCACAGCAGGCCGCCGCGCGGAGGCGCCGGAGCAGCCGTCGCCCCAGGCTCCGCCGAGGTGTCGATCTGGTCGGGCATAGGCGCAGGGGTTTATACCACGAAGAACGAGAAGATCGGCTTAGGGCTTATGGCTCAAGGCTCAGGGCCTGTTGGGCTCATGGCCACCCGGGCTCAAGGCCTTCAGCCCAATCGGGCCCTGAGCCCTGAGCCTTAAGCCGTCAGCCCTCGCCGTGGTATCGTTGCCTCTCTCGTTTCACGGCTGGATGGCGATGCAGATCCTGGTGCAGGACGCCCTGTGCAGCGGGTGCCGGGCGTGCGAAGTGGCGTGCGTGGCGTGGCACGATGGCCGGTTCGGCACGGCCACCGCGCGCATCCGCGTCCGGAAGATCGAACACCTCGGAGTGGTGCGCCCCGTGGTCTGCCACGCTTGCGCGGAAGCGCCCTGCGTGGCGGCGTGCCCCTCGTCCGCGCTCTCGCGAGACGAAGCGACCTCGGCCGTTCTCCTCAGCGCAGACGACTGCATCGTATGCTCGGCCTGCGCGGACGCCTGCACGTTGGGCGGCGTCCTCGTCCATCCGTCCAGCAGTCATCCGCTCATCTGCGACCTGTGCCACGGCGAGCCGGCCTGCGTGGCGCGGTGCGTCACCGGCGCGCTGCGGTACGGGAGCCCGGAGGCCGACGACCAGGGGAGATCCGCTGGTGCATAGCTACGGCGGGCGCGTGCTGCGCGTCAACCTCACCGGCGGCACCATCCACCGGGCGCCCATCGAGGCGTCGCCGATCCGCGCGTACCTTGGCGGCCGCGGCCTGAACGTCCGGCGGCTCTACGACGAGGTGCCGCCGCACACGGACGGTCTCGCGCCAGAGAACCCGCTCATCTTCGGGGCCGGGCCGCTGGTGGGCACCACCTTCCCGGGCGGCGCGCGCTTCAACATCACCGCCGTCTCGCCGCAGACCGGCATTCTCGGCGACTCGAATGCGGGCGGGTTCTTCGGGCCCGAGATGAAGTTCGCCGGCTACGACCAGATCGTCATCGAGGGACGCGCCGAAAGGCCCGTCTACCTGGCGATTCGCGACGATCGTGTCGAGTTGCGAAGCGCCGAGGACCTCTGGGGCCAGGACGTCTGGCAGACGACCGCGGCCATCCAGTCGGAGCTGGGCGATCCCGATGTCCAGGTGGCTGCCATCGGCGAGGGTGCCGAGCGCGGCGTCCGCTTTGCCGGCGTGTTCGTCAACCTGAATCGGGCCGCCGCCCGCACGGGGATGGGCACTGTGATGGCGTCCAAGCGCCTCAAGGCCGTGGCCGTTCGCGGAACCGGGTCGATCGCGGTGGCCGACATGGCGCGCTTTGCCGGGATCATCGCGCGCCTCGACGGGCGGATCGCGCGCCATCCCGACTACGAGGTGCGTGCGCATCTGGGCACCACGCGGCTGGTGAAAGCGCTCGATGGCATCGGCGCGCTGCCGACGCGCCATTTCCAGGGCGGTCCCTTCAACGCCGACGCGGTCAGCGGAGAGACCATCGAGCAGCGGTACAAGACGAGAAGCCAGGCCTGCTTTGCCTGCACGATCCCGTGCAGCCGTTTCCTCGTGGTGGACGATCCGCGGTTTCCGGGCCTGCGCTTCGAAGGGCCCGAGTACGAACCGCTGGCCGGCTTCACCGCAAGGGTGGGCAACACGGATCTGCCGCTCGCGCTGGCGTGCATCGACCTCACCAACCGCTACGGCCTGGACGCCATCGCGCTCAGCGAGGTGATTGCCTGGGCGATGGAGTGCTACGAGCGCGGGTTGCTCTCGCGCGAAGAGACCGGCGGTCTCGACCTGTCGTGGGGCAACGGCGACACTCTGCTCACGCTGGTCCACCAGGTCGCGCGGCGCGAGGGGTTTGGCGACGTCCTGGCCGACGGTGAGAGACGCGCGGCCGAACGGCTGGGCCGCGGCTCGGAGGCGTTTGCGCTGCACAGCAAGGGGCTGGAGATCTTTCAGGCCGACGTGCGCACCATCAAGGCCTACGCGCTCGGCAACGCCGTCGCGAGCCGCGGCGCCGACCACCTGCGGGCGGAGCCGTGGTTCGAGTTCTCGAACGATCCCGACGAGGGCGTGCGGCGGTACGGTGTGCCCGACACCGCGTTTCGCCTCGCGCACAAGGGCAAGGGCCTCGTCGTGAAGCACTTCGAGGAGATGGCAGCCATCTCGGATGCGACCGGCGTCTGCAAGAACACCTACAACAACATGGAGGTGCTCGACTGGGCGGCGACCGCCGAGCTGCTGCAGGCCGCGACGGGGTGGGATCTCACCGGCGAGGAGGTGCGCCGCATCGGCGAGCGCATCGTCAACCTGGAACGGCTGTTCAACGCGCGGTCGGGCATCGGGCGGAAAGACGACACGCTGCCGGCGCGGTTCATCGACGAGCCGTTGCCGGATGGCAATCCGAGCGCGGGCGCCGTGGTCGAACTGGAGCCGATGCTCGACGAGTACTACCGCGCCCGCGGCTGGGACATCGAGACGGGCCTGCCGACGCCCGAGACGCTACGCCGGCTGGATCTCAGGCAGTAGGGCGGGTCTTCAGACCCGCCGCGCCGC
>Ga0315273_10008819_pt1 | contig 12755 bp, 14 predicted proteins | sample YL17G02_0_MG_FD_205753 | JGI IMG/M metagenome (GOLD analysis project Ga0315273, IMG submission 205753) | Sediment microbial communities from Yellowstone Lake, YNP, Wyoming, USA - YL17G02_0 | ecosystem: Environmental > Aquatic > Freshwater > Lake > Sediment | place: USA: Wyoming | collected...
CTTTGAAGTATCTCTATATATTTTTTATAGTCCTTCTTGTCCTTAAAAACATCTTGCCGGTTGTTGCCTCTCGTCAGAATGTGATATACATATTCATTCGGAGCTATCCTTGCTGTCCTTGGCATACAGATAATTTATTAAATTTACTTATTTTTGTCAATAAAATAGAACCGTCCCCTTTTATTATTTTACAGAAATACCATGAAGCAGTTCCCGGCAGGTCTTACCAATAATTTCGCTCATAGGTTTATTAAGGAGTTCAGACATAGCCTTATTGCATTTAAGTATCTTCTCCTTTGTATCTATCAGACAAAGAGCGTCTTTTAAAGCATCAAATGTAACCTGCCATGGATCAGAAGGCACGTGAACAATATTATTTGTCAGCTTCTGATCAGGTGCTGGCTTTTTTCCTTGCTTTGACGGTTTCTGCCGGGTCCCTGAGGCTTTCGCGGGATACTTCTTTGTCATGTCTTTCATTTTTCCGTATTAGAGGGATTTCTTAAGAAATATTTATCAATAATCTCATGATGATTTAAGTATACCTAAAAGATTCTGTTTGTCAAATGAGGATAAAGCATTGACTTCAGTAATTACTCTTGCCTCTTAGCTCTAACTGCAGGTATAACTTATACCCATTTTACCTGAGGCTCTCTCTTCGGTGGGCGTTCAGGATACCCATCTGGATAACCGAGGAGGATAGGGCCGAATATCCTCTCATCCTCTGCCAATTCAAGCAAGCTTCTTACCTCAGCATCCTCTGTTACCATGGCCCCGAAGCCAACCCAGCAGCTTCCCAATCCCAATGAATGGGCAGCAAGCATCATATTCTCACAGGCTAAAGGACATGAATGATCCGCATACCTTCCGGAACCAATAACAAAGATAACCGCAGGAGCAGAATAGTAAACAGGATCTTTTAACTCTCCATAGCGTTTTTTTATCGTTTCGTATCTTTCCGGATCAACATCTTTCACCTTTTCCAGAATCTTCTTTGCATTCGGCAGCGCAGCGCCGAGAAGCTTTTCCTTTACCTTCTTATCTTCGACAACGACAAACCTCCAAGGTTGGCTGTTCATTGCAGATGGCGCTTCATTTCCAGCCTCTATTATCATATTGATGATATCCTTTGGAATGGTCTTTGGCTCATAAGATCTCACTGACCGTCTCTTTCTGATTGCCTCAATAACTTCGTTCATTTTTCCCTCCTATTTGTTTATGAATTGTTGGATATGTCCCTGTTTATTAGGCTCGAGCGGGTGTTATGCAATCTTCTTATGTTTTCGAGTCCTATAAATATCAAGCAATGCCTCAGGATGTATGGCTGCGACCCTTAATAAAACACGCGCTGCTCCTTCGGGTTTCCGTCGTCCTTGTTCCCAGTTACGAAGAGTTGCAACACTGATCCCCATGAGAGAAGCAAATTTGTCCTGTGAGAGGCCGTAATGCTTACGTATTTTACGTACCTCGGATTCCGGGAATTGAAAGGATCGCGAAGGTTTCATTACACCTCTCATGATTGAACCACCCTGTTTCACACTTTCAAGAAGCTCTTCAAAAAGCTCTTTTTTCATACGTATTCCCCCTCAATTACTTTCCTCAGTAAAATGTATAAAATGGGACGGTTCTAAATTAATTTATTATCTTCTTTTCTTGGCCTACCTATCGGGTTTATCACCGCTCCAACTTTATACTCCTTTGTAACTTTTTCTATGAAATCTTCACTACCATAAACTATCCTTTTATTCATCTCCCCTTTCAGCGCATCTCTCTCCCTGAGCATCCCTTTTATAAATTCCCTGTATTTCTTCCTGCGTTCTGACTCATCTTTTGATAGCTCTTTGTAAATTGTATGTTCATCTATGATTGAATCTTTTCTTCCGTATGCATATGTATTGTAGCTGCTCCACTTATATTCTTTTGGGTCCTCTACTATCTTTGCCCTTATAGGATTTAATTCAACATAGCTCCCACAGGCAAGCAGGTAATCATCTTTTGAAATTATGATGCTCTTGTACCTGTCCTGCCAGAAATGACCTACATGTCTGTATCTGTTCTTGTAATATTGAGCATACGACAAGTTTATCCCTTTCATTGTCTCCGATAATTTACCGCCTTTCCCGGTTGTCTCAAGAACAAGATGAACATGGTTCCTCATTAGTACATAATGGTAAAACTTAAACTTATATTTCTCTTTGTACCTTTGAAGTATCTCTATATATTTTTTATAGTCCTTCTTGTCCTTAAAAACATCTTGCCGGTTGTTGCCTCTCGTCAGAATGTGATACGTATATTCATTCGGAGCTATCCTTGCTGTCCTTGGCATGCCGATAATTTATTAAATTTACTTATTTTTGTCAATAAAATAGAACCGTCCCCTTTTATTTTATACTATCATTTTCAGGCTCCTTAGCCTCGACAAGAATGGACCCGAAAATTATACCTTCTGAATCTTTTGGTTGCTGAATCTCCTCTTTTGTCATTTGCAGGGATTTGAAGGTACATCCGTATTGCGCAATAAGGATTGCAACAACTAAGAAAGAAAGAACCAATCTGAGTTTGAGTTTCATTATTATTTCTCCGTTTAACGCCGGAAATAAGCCGCCGAGCCAAAGAGCTTTGAATTTCAAACAGAGGCTACTCTCGGTCGGCTTGAGTGATTCGTGTACGCCCGGCATGGGCGTGAGCTTATGGGGTGAAAGTCCCCTGTACGAGAACCGAAAGGTGTTCATAACTATGGATACTAACAAAAGTACGAGCCGAAGGCAAGGGCGATTCCGCGAGGAATGGTCTGAAGGAAGCCGGAGTGCAAACGTGCGAGACGACGGACAGGAACCGCATATAAGGCTTAGCCTCTGGGCGAGTAGGCACGACACGAACGAAGCCCATAGGTTCGGGGGCAGGGTAAATGCGGCGTTTGTGCACGGAAAGCTCACGTTCTTATCCGGGGAGATCTGTTTGTCATGCGGTAGTATCATCATGAGTAAAATCCGGAAGAGGTTCACCCGGTTGACCAAAAGAACCAGGCATACCCGCTTGCTGTTGGGCGGATATGAGTCCCGAAGGGAGACACAAAACAGACAGCTCCTCATGATGAGTCCTGCAGCGCCCTGTATGGCAACATATCGGGAAAGCATACAGAAGTCAGCAGAGGGCATAGTAGGTCGTACGACTGAAGGCCCGAACGCAGAAATGAGTGTGGCGATTCCATGAGCTCTCATGAGGTGATGAATCCGAACGGAGGAGCCGAGAATATGAGGCGCGTCATGGAAAACCGACCCCTCGATCCTGTCACGGTTGAGTATGTCGCAAGCAGAGAAAACATGCGCAGAGCATGGAAACGGGTCAAGGCAAATGGAGGGGCTCCGGGAGTCGATGGTATCACTATTGGGCAGTTCCCCGCTCATGCCAAGACCGACTGGGTGGAAATCAAAACCTCTCTTCTTAATGGTGTGTATAAACCCTGTCCAGTCAAGAGAGTTGAGATTCCAAAAGACAACGGTGGAACCAGAAATCTCGGAATCCCCGTTGTTATGGATCGCGTGATTCAACAAGCGATCTCCCAAATTCTTACGCCTGTCTTCGATCCCCACTTCTCCGAATCCAGTTTTGGGTTCAGAGCCAACAGATCGGCGCACCAAGCTGTAAGGAACGTGCTGAAACTTATTCAGATAGGATATGCCTACGCCGTGGACATCGACCTTGCGAAGTTCTTTGATACGGTTAACCACGACATTCTGATGAACCGGGTCTCCCGTAGAGTCAGAGATAAAGGCATTCTTTGTCTGATAGGCCGATACCTCCGAGCCGGTGTTGTCGTAAATGGAAGGCTTAACCAAACTTCCAAAGGTGTGCCGCAGGGCGGGCCATTGTCGCCGCTTCTGAGCAACATCCTTCTGGATGATCTCGATAAGGAATTGGAGAAAAGAGGGCATCGGTTCGCACGCTATGCCGATGACATCATCATCTTGGTAAAATCCAGACGCGCTGGAGAACGTGTAATGGCGAATATCAGTGTTTTCCTTGAGAAGAAACTCAAGGTAAAGGTCAACAGGGATAAAAGCCGTGTGATGAAGGCCGATGAGAGTTCTTTTCTTGGTTTCACCTTCTCCCGCAAAAGGCTCACTGTCTCTGAGAAGGCTTGTACACGTTTCAAGTCCGAACTGCGCCATCTTACAGGCCGCAGCTGGGGCGTCTCCATGGAGTACCGGTACTGGAAAATTCGTACCTATCTTCAGGGATGGATGAACTATTTTGGCATCGCCGTGAAGTATAACGATTCAGTTGAGTACGATCATTGGGTGCGTCGTCGCATCCGCATGTGCTATTGGAAACAATGGCGCAGAGCGAGGAAACGAATCGGCGAATTGATAAAACTCGGTGCTCCGAAATATCACGCTATCCTCACAGGGTTGAGCAGGAAGGGCTATTGGCATCTTGCAAAGACCTTATCTACGAACTGCGGTCTCGGCAATAAGTTTCTTCAAAGGCAGGGGCTTATTTCTGTACGAACACTGTGGATTGGAATTCACTATCCGGCTAAGGCCCGATAATTTCTGCGAAACGCCCCGTGCGGACCCGCATGCGGGGTGTTGTGGGGAGGGACGGTTAATTACCGTCCCTTACCCGATTAGAGCTTATTTTCATTAAGACCAATTTACGACCCACGTTGCAAAGTCGTCGAGCAGTTGATAGTCTTTGCCTTTATTCTTCTTTGTAGTGAGCCATGATAAGCCAATTGCAAATATCCTTCTATCCGAGAGACGTTTTATCTTTGCAATTAAATCGTTTTCTTCTATTTCATTTTCCAGTATGTCTATCAGTTCGTACTCATCAGTGTATGATGGGTTTGTTGTTTTCAGCTTCTCGTATTCGGTACGACTATATGGACCGAAAACATATTTTTCTTCCCATGGGAAGTCCTCGCGTCCAGTAAGAATCGCTTTTCGATCAAGATGCTGTAAAAGATACTTCCGATATTTCAGTAAATTTTCTTCCGAAACTGCAGGAACTTCTTTTGTTTTAAAAATCTTGCTTATACGTGCCTCGTCAGCATCCAAAATAATGCTCCCTCCATTTTTTGCCTTCTATTGGTAAAACATCAGCGACCTTTTTCATCTTTCCCATATTTTATTATTGTCTTTATTTGCTCTAACGCCACTCATCAGCCGACCCGGCCACAGACGCCGGACTGAAAACGAAAAACGGCTATTCCGGGTCGGCTGGATGACTTTGTTCTGAGGTCTTTTCCTTTTGATGTCTTCAATTCTCCGTGGCCTTTATTTCCGTTGTCTTTATTGTCTTGGTCTTTATGAGTTGTTTTTTTTGTTTTTTCTTATTCTTGCTTTTTGTGAAGCTTCAGCCGCCTGATGGTAAATTGACTTTTCCCATGAATAGGGAAGATGTATCCCTGCTTTTTTGAGTGCCGTAAAAACTTTGGGTTTAATATGCGTGTCAAACATTATATGACAACTGGGACATAACATCATAAGATTTTCTCCAGTCTTCTTTCCTTCTGCCAGAATATGGGCTTTTTGCCTGACACTTACATAATGACCACACATTTCACAAAGACCTTCAGAAGCTTTTATTGTCATTAATCTATTTCCTCTATTGCTGTAATTGCCGTGGCCTTATTGCCGTTATTATCTTTTTTATTTGACTCAGAACAATGATTATACCGATGCCGTATTTTTCGGTTTTATGGCAAAATTATAGCACATCTGAAACGTTACAAAAAGTTAAGAATTTAATAATATCAACATGTTTTATAAGGCAGCATTCGGTATATTGTGGTAATAAGGACTAAAAACCGATTCGGTATAACATAAGATTTTTGTCAACTTCTCATTATTATCTTAATGTTGTCATTCTGGCTTGTCCAGAATCATTCTTTTATCAAAAGGATTCCCGACAAGCGGGAATGACAGAAGTGACTTTACTTATGGTCTTATTAGTATGTCATGTCCGGGACATGCGGCTTTCAGGAAATACCAAACGTTTGACAGAAGTCTTCCAAAACGCGAATCGCTATGTGAAAGCATATATTAATCCACTTTCCCGGAATTTCAGTTGGAATATAAAAAAAGTCATTCATTTTCAAGATCATTAACATTACTTCCCTAAAAGTATCGACCCTTCAGTAAAAAACGTTCCAGCCATTGCAGCGGTCATGAGACAGGCAAGGGTTGCTGCTATAAGCGCCCTGAACCCGACTGCGGATACGTCTTTTGTCCTTTTTGGGACAAGAGCTGCTGTGCCGCCGACAAATATCGCGAGTGAGGCAATGTGGGCAAAGCCACAGAGTGCGTATGCTGCAAGCACTGCTGAGCGTGGGTCTTTGAGCGCTCCCTGGGAGAGAAGCAGTGACAGGTCCTGATATGATTTGACCTCGGTGAGCACTGCTCTTTCTCCTATGAGTTTTGCGATTTCAAATGCATCTGAGGAAGGAACGCCTATTATAAGGGCAAAGGGATAAAACAAATATCCCAAAATGCCTTTTAATGACCAGTCTATCTGAATACCGAGAAGGCTGTTGACTCGCAACCCCATGCCTGACAGGATAAGGTCTGTCAGCGCCACAATCCCCAGAAATGCGAGAAGAAGCGCCATTATCCCGATAACCATCTTCACCCCTTCGTTTGCACCATTAATAATCGCTTCCATCAGTGAAGACTCTTTTTCATAATGCGGTTCTATATTAATACCCAGGGTCTCAGGTTTTTCTGTTTCAGGCATGATGATCTTTGATATCACAATAGCTGCAATAGCAGAGAGGATAGATGCAGAAACAAGGTGGCCTGCTATCGTAGGGAACTGTTTTTGCAACAGGAAGACATAGAGGGCCAGGACATTGGAGGCAGTAGTTGACATGCCGGCAGCAAGGATTGTGCAGTATTCAGAGCGGGTCATGCTGCCAAGATATGGCAATATGGTCATGTTTGCCTCAACACCCACAAAGATATTGCTTGATACACTGAGGGATTCTGCCCCGCTTATTCTCATCAGCCTTGTAAAAACCTTCGAGAATAATTTTATGAGTCTGGGCATTATTCCGGCATAGTAAAGCACTGCCATGAGGCTCGCAAAGAATATAATCGTGGGCAAGGCCTGAAATGCGAGGATAAAACCCAAGGATTCTTCACCAGCCTCATTTATGGTTCCTGGTGGAAGGGCGAGCCTGCCAAAAAGGAACCTCGTTCCGGCAGTTGAGCTGTCAAGTATTTTAACTACTGCATCGTTTATGAAAAGGAATATCCCTGAACCTGCAGGCACAATAAAAATGAAAAATGCCAGGATGAGTTGAAGCAGGGTCCCCCAGATGATAACCCGCCAGTTGATTGCCTTTCTGTTTGCAGAAAGCAGCCAGGCAAAGGCCATAAGGAAGAATATCCCTGAAAAACTTATGAGGTTATACACAGCACTGGTTGTCTGCTATTTAACCGATCTCTTCAATTATTGCAGCAGCGAATAAAGGGAACATGATCTCATGGTGTCCGGTCAGGGCATAACACGCGCCTTTATTCATGGTCGGCCTTCTGAGCACATTCTCTGCAGGCCTGTAATGCTGGATAAAGTCCATGTTAACCGTTGTAATATTCTCAACCTTATTACCGAGATTTCTCGCTATTGTCAATGCCTTCAGGAAAACCTCGGGCATGATGACGGCAGAACCGAGATTGATGTAAACACCGCCTTCAAGATCAGATACAACAGCGGTAAAAAGCTTAAAGTCCCTGAAGCTCCCCTCTCCTGTAGCCATACCGTCAGCCTCAGGATGCATATGAATGATATCAGTGCCGATTGCGACATGCACAGTTGCAGGGATGCCAAGCTCACAGGCATTGGCAAAGATACTTCTGTTTTTAAACCTGAAGGAGCTTCTGTAAATCATCTCCCCTACGGATTGTCCTATGCCGAATCCCTTCTTAAGACCATTTTTTATGGCCTTGTTCAGATATGTACCGGTCTCGCCTGCCATTCCAAACGTTCCTTTGCAGAGCTCTTTACCGACATCTTCAGAAGTGTGCCCTATATAAGACAGCTCAAAATCATGGACTATGCAAGCGCCGTTTGTGGCTATCGCGGTTATAACTCCTTTTTTCACAAGGTCGATAATCAGGGGTGAGAGACCCACTTTGATCGGATGTGCTCCCATACCAATAACTACAGGCCTGTTATTCTGTCTCGCCTTAACTACAGCAGCAACAGCAGCCTTAAAGTTTTTTGCGGCAAGGATGTCCGGGAGTGAATCGAGAAATGTCCGGAATGTTTCACCTTTTACAGGAATTGACGCAACGGCAGCTAATGAGACTTTGCTTTTTCTTTTGCTTATTGAACAGGTCTTAACCTTTTTTAATGATACAGGTTTATATTTTACCATGAAATTAATATTACCACAAAAGCCAAATTGAAGCATTCGGAATGCAGATAATCTATAGATAAGACCCCTGCGCTAAGAACACAGCGATGTCATATTCAAGAAAATATGCATCCCCTCCCTTGAGGGGAGGGGATTAAGGGGAGGGTAAAAGAAATAATTATCTAACACCCTCTCCCTAACCCTCCCCCCTCAAGGGGGAGGGAAATATCTGGAAGCTAAAATTCATTGAAATGAATCATAAATACTGATAACCTATTAAAAAATATAGAGGGTTTAGAAATGCCATTCCAGGACATATTAACAAGGCATGAAGATAGCATGGAAACGGAATATCATCATGAAATCCTTGTAAAAGGTTCAGACTTTCAGGCCTGTAAAAAAAAGGTTTTGCTTTTTTTTGAAAAATACCAGCTGGTCCGTTACTCTTACATTGCGATATTAGAAAATAAATCCCTGTCTGCTGCAAACTCAGGGTTTGAGGACAGACTGAATGAAGCAATCCTGAAAAACCGGCAGATAGTCAACAAACTTATAGAGGAACTTCAGGCAGAAGAGATCAAAACCCTTAATGACCTGAAAGCGCTTCCTCAGGGCTATAAGTCAAAGATGCTGCATGTCATCACCCATTTCCTGGATGGTTTCTTCGGGATAGATACATATTTTTACAGTCTTGAAGATGACTCCCACTGGGTTACAGAAGAATCTCTTGAGAAAATCAAGGCCTCGCCTCCTGATTACTGGCTTTTATCCTTAGAGGCTAAAATTTAGGCATTCGATAACATCCCGGCAGATGCACAGGATTCAAAAAAGGGACCATTGTTGCTTTTATAACCCGTTTTATGGTACTTTAAACATCTAAATTAATTAGGAGGATTGAATTGCCGGCAAAAGCAAAACCAAAGAAAAATCTCTCAGCCATGAAGAGGGCGAGACAGGCTGTAAAAAGAAATCTTCGCAACACGAGTGTATTGAGTTCTGTTAAAACTATCATAAAGAAAGTTGAAGAGGCGATTGCTTCAGGTAACAGAGAAGACGCAGGCAAAGCCCTTCTCAAAGTTGTTACAGCGCTCAATAAGGCTGCTTCAAAAGGTGTTATTCATGATAATACTGCTTCAAGGAAAATATCCCGGCTTACGAAGAAGGTAAACGCCCTTCCTGCAGCCGGAGCAGCTTAATCAGCAGATACTCCATAGGGAAGATTCTCCCTGAGCTTTTAATATCTTTATCAACACTGTTTAACAGTTCGAATACCCTGAGAAGATATTCATTTTCTGCCTGATTGCCACCTGAATGGATATGGCGTCCGTATTGCCAGTTCAGCGCGCCAATCAGGCTGTAATCGTCTGAGGTCTCCCGCAATGTCTTATAAATCCTGAAGACTCGCCCGGGGTCTCTTTCTCTGAGTGCATTTGTGAGGTCAAATATACTGTAAAGCCTCCCCCCTGTAACTATTTCAGAGATGTCATCTGTGTGAACCTTTTCCTTGCCTATCAGGGAAATCTTCTCGATCTCTGATGCAAGCAAACCAAGGTCCGGACCATGAAGGCCGATTAAAAAATCGATTGCGTTATCAGATATTTCCATGCCCTTTATCCGAGCCCTCTTTTTTATCCAGAAAGGGATTTCTGATTCTCTCATATCGAGGGGTACAGGTTTTAATGCCTTGAATTTCTCCCGCGCATCTTTGCTTAATAACCCACTATGGAGTATCACAAAGACTGAACCCTCGGCCGGATTTGTTATATATACATGCAATCTTTCAAGGTCTTTCTTTAATAGCTTCTGAATGTTTCCTGAGAGGACAGTAAATCTTCTCCCGCTGAAGAAAGAAACTGTATTTGCCACATTCAATATCTGTTCTAATGTTATGCTATCTTCTCCCTGCACGGTAAGATCGAACGTGTGGAAATTGAAATCTCTCTCGGTCTCAGGCACAAGTCTCTTTATCTCATCCATAGCCTCCCTGAGGAGAAACAGATCTGATGCGTAAAACATATGAACAGGGGCTGGTAAACCTTTTTCTACTACGTCAAGAAATGTCTGGAAGCTCATTGATAAAGAATAATGCCGACCATTTCCATAGCCATATCCCTCATGGCCTTTTCTGAAGCCTTTTCTTTAGATGCGATAAGATCAATTAATGGTCCGGGGCCTGTAAAAGAGACTATAAACGGAGAGCCTGTATTTTTTAATTCCTTAATCTTTCCTGAAGGATCTGTAAGGATGAAATTCCCCTTGATTACCACCTCATATTCTGTTGCTATGTCTGATTTTTCCGAGAGTATGAGCAATTCGAAATGATTAATTCTACCGCTCAGCTTATATCCTGCATCACGATTAACAGATACCCCATGTTTTAAAAACTCATCTGTGAGCGCCCTGTAGAGTATGTCCTGAAGTTTAGGCTCAATAGTTACATTTTCTATTTTGCCGATCTGGATTGCCTGAAAAGGAAGGGTGGCCTTGTTTTGAATTGAATACCCACAACCAATCAAGCATAGAGCATAGAGCATGGAGCATAGAGTAATGAGTAAAGAGCACAATATATAACAAATAGATTTTTTGCTCTCAGCTCTCGGCTCTTTGCTCTTTGCTTTCATCATTCCCCGATAACTATGTTAACCAATTTTCCCCTAACAATGATAACCTTTTTGATTGTTTTGCTGCCAATAATTTCTCTGACCTTTTTATCTTCAAAGGTAATCTTTTCTATCTCATCATCAGGGATACCTGCGGCTATTATGATCTTTGATCTCAGCTTGCCGTTAACCTGCACAACAAGTTCGATCATATCTTCTTTTGCAGCCTCATCATCCCATTCAGGCCATTTCTGTTCAAATATGCTCGGCTTGTTTCCAACCGCATCCCAGAGCTCTTCCGAGATATGGGGAGAAAATGGCGAAAGGAGAAGGAGGAGCTGTTCTATTGCAAATTTAAAAATGCTCCATTCTTCATCGTTTTTCGGCTCAAATGCAGTTATTTCGTTTACCAGTTCCATCAATGCTGCTATAGCTGTATTAAAGTGGTACTCCCGCTCGATATCCGTTGTAACCTTTTTAATCGTCTGATGAGTCTTTCTATATAAGGGCAAAGTCTTAACAGGCTCTCCAATCACTTTACGCTTTACACTTAACCCTTCGCGGTTTTTATATACGATCCCCCATAATCTGTTCAGGAATCTGTATGCGCCATCAACGCCTTTGTCTGACCAGTCAAGGTCTTTCTCAGGTGGAGCAGCAAACAATGAAAACAGCCTTGATGTATCAGCGCCATATTTCCGGATCAGGTAATCAGGGTCTACAACATTGCCCTTTGACTTTGACATCTTTGAGCCATCTTTAATGACCATGCCCTGTGTGAGGAGTTTCTGAAAAGGTTCATTGATATTCAGAAGGCCAAGATCACGGATCACTTTTATAAAAAACCTCGAATACAGGAGATGAAGCACTGCATGCTCAACGCCGCCTATATACTGGTCAACAGGCATCCAGTATTTGAGTTCCGATCCCTGTGTTATAAGTTCTGAGCTTAGATCGATATCACCCTTTTTAAAGCAATACCTGATGAAATACCATGAGGAGTCGACAAATGTGTCCATTGTATCTGTCTCACGTCTTGCCCTGCCGCCGCATTGAGGGCATTCGGCAAATAAAAAAGCCTCGGATTCAAGCAGCGGGGAGCTACCCTTGCCGGTAATCTTAACATCCTCAGGCAGTATAACCGGCAGATCCTTTTCCGGAACAGGAACAATTCCGCACCTATCACAGTACAATACAGGTATTGGTGTGCCCCAATATCTCTGCCGTGAAATGCCCCAATCACGTAATTTATAATTGACAACAGCTTTCCCTAATCCTTTTTCTACTATGAATTTTACTATTTCTTTCCTTGCAACATCGCTATTCAAACCAGTGAATTGGCCGGAATCAACCAGCACCCCTTCATCTTCGTAAGCCCCGGTAAGGAGTTCGGCATCCGGTAATCCTCCTGTCCCACACTTTGGTAAAGGGGGGTTCGGAGAGATTACTGGAACTATAACCACCTTAACAGGCAGACCATATTTCTGTGCAAACTCAAAATCCCTCTGGTCATGGGCCGGCACAGACATAATGGCGCCTGTTCCATATTCCATGAGGACGAAATTTGCTGCATATACCGGTATCCTGCTATTGTTCAAAGGATTAATTGCGTAATGCCCTGTAAATATTCCTGTCTTTTCAGTCTCCTGGCCATATTTGGCTTTCAGCATCTCAAGTTGTTTGTTATCCTTAACGAGTTTTTCTGACAGAGGATGTCCAGGTGCGATACACATGAAGGTCACACCAAAGAGTGTATCAGGCCTTGTTGTAAATATTCTTAGTTTTTCATCCATCCC
>Ga0315273_10008820_pt1 | contig 12755 bp, 13 predicted proteins | sample YL17G02_0_MG_FD_205753 | JGI IMG/M metagenome (GOLD analysis project Ga0315273, IMG submission 205753) | Sediment microbial communities from Yellowstone Lake, YNP, Wyoming, USA - YL17G02_0 | ecosystem: Environmental > Aquatic > Freshwater > Lake > Sediment | place: USA: Wyoming | collected...
AGGATACTGATCGCTAAGATAATGCGTTGTCTTTCCGTCATCTGACTTTGCTTCGAACGAGAAATATTCCTCTTCGTTCTTATAATTTCTAGTTTTGACCTCTGTTGTCTTTTGCAGGTGCTCGGCATGGGTGTACATCTCAGTCAACACTGCGCCAATCCTGTAGTTCTGTACACATAGCTTGTCAACCCACTTCTGGTCATAAGTGCCGGTCTGGTAAGAGACGGGCATGTACTCAAACTCAGCTTCTTTGGTGAAATTAATGTAGTCCATGGGACCAAAGCCTGTTGGCCATTGGCGAAATCGCAACTTAATGTGAGCATCGGGTTCGTTAGAAAAATCCTCCCAGTATATTGGGGTGCCCCATGGACCGAAGTCTCCATAATATTTTCCTTCTGGATTGCTATAATCTGCCCAATTTGGGTCTTTATTTGGGTCAAACCAGATGAAATACTCCATCAAATCACGACCGCCGCATCCACTGCCAATTTGCCTCTCGGCTTCTAATTCAGTTTTATCTATAATTACATCCCCGCTACCCGATTCTTTTTCAACAAGCGTGGATCCATTGAAACCGATCTGAGTAGAAATGATCTTTTCTACGTTTTTGTATCCAACGCCTTTGACGGATGCCTTTTCGTACATGTAGTTGGCAGCTCCTGCCATGCCAATCATGACAATCGCTAATATTACCATGGCGATCAATTGCTTACCCATCCATTTCCTTCCTACATTTTGAATTGTGTACGTGAATCGTTGAATTGATACCCACACGCAATGATTTAACTGGTGAATAAATATATACTATCATTTAAAAAAATTGAAAAGATTGAAAGAGGGTCTTCCTCATCATAAAATTCCACAACTCACAGAAGGTGCAGCCGTCTTTGAGGTAGATGCCCTTGTCCAAGCCTGTTCCGATATTCCAAATCCCATATTCATACCCATACCATATCCATATTTAGAATTCCTGACATTAGCACTTACACCCCAATTTCCAGATCCTGAAACCGATTGACTTACGGATACAACGCTTTTGGTTGCAGTTGCCCTTGATGGATAGGTGAGACTGTACGGATATGCCAATATCGATCCACTACCGAAGGTTCCGCCCATCGCATCTCTTGGAATACTAACACCAGTCGATGCTTGGCTGTCGTATGTTTTCGTTCCTTCTGTCCAAGTATTTTGGGCCCCTAATTGTTGGATCAGATTTCCTGTAGCTACTGTAACTGTCGCCTTCAAGTTAGTTACTTCGACCTCCGCTGAAACGAGTTTTGCAGTAGCCTTTCCAGAATAGCCAATTATTCTTGCGTCATGTGCTTGTAAGTTGGAATTTGCGCTATCCCTCTCTCTGTTAGATGCCCAGTTATCAATTTGAATATTAGAACCGCTTTGTGCTGCTGACATACTCTGAGATGCTACCGCATATGTCTTAGCCGCTTCTGCATAGCAGGAATAACTAGTTATAGACACCGGTTTTCCAGGTTCGGAAAAGAGCATAGTCTGCACCTTCGCGTAGTCTCCTTCTGCGTTTTTCGCAGTTGCATAACATCTGATGTGATCCGCGTTACTTGCAGTTAAAGTCTCAGTATATTTTACAAGAGTTGCAGTCTCAAAATTTGGTGTGAAGCGATATGACCAGGTTGCACCTTCGCCATCGATAAATGCATAAACATTAGCATAGTCTCCTTCACTGTTTTGCTTGAAATAATTGAAGAGTGTTGGACCCGTGCCGGAAGCTGCAACTGGTATACTTGCAAGAACTGGTGACACTTGAGCTTTTAAATTCACCTGATTATTTATCGAGTTTTTAAACGTTGTCGAAAACCCGCTGCTCCCTTCATTATCACCAGAAGAAATGCTAACGGTAATCGCATATACACCGGGAATAAAAACTATCAGGAGTATTACCTGGAATAGGACTAGACCTTTTAGAAAGTTCATATCTCTCACTTCATATCGCCTCCCTCTATTTTTATCGTATACCCCTTTGTTTGCATTGGGGATAACGGGCATGGACTCGTTAACTAAATTGTCATCATTATCTATAAAGTTATCCTTTGACATCCTACATTATGTAGTCCCGAATGTTTGGACTTTATATACTCCAGCCGGATTATTATATTTTTAAGTAATAATTTAATTCAGTCCCGGCGGGTCAGCATGTTTCACGCACTGCCCTGTGTGGCGTGGTGGTTGTTACCGGTACTAGACCGATACCAGTGGGAAAAATGCGATTTTGGCTCGCATCCTTGCATCTATGCACATCACTATAACGGTTATGCATAGCGATTTGTGGATTAAAATAATGGCCTTATAGTGATGTACTTTAAAAATAGTACTTTTATTCACACATCGCGCCGGGAGGGAAGAGATCCCTTCGCAGCTATGCGAACGTGGCCCGGATGAGTAGGCCCGGCTCCGCTGCCTCTATTTCTCATCTAACTCACCTTCGCTACAGCATAGTTTTTTCCCTTCCGTTGCAAGCAAAACAGATATCGCCCCATGCTTGCCGGGGTCTGGGTCGGTCCATTTCGCATAGCATTGCCACTGTTTTTGCTCCTCTTCTGTGAAATCGGCGAGCTCCGGCTCTCTGTCCAAATCACGGCCTAATTTCATTTGGGCGAACATCAATGAGATGCCGCTATGGGTTGGCGCAAACCTGGTTCCATCCTCCAGGATTACATATCCGCCGCCCCTCTCCAGGCCCGCCAATCTCGTTAACAGGTGATCAAATCTCATTCTCCACAAGCTCCTTTGCCATCGCAGCTATACCAGTGAAAAGTATTCCCTGTTCTCTCGGTAGCGGTCGGCGCATTGCCCACATCTTAACATCTTCAAGAACTTCCGGTGAAAGGGGCCCGGGTGTTTGCCCCTGCTGCATCGAGGCTGAGTAATCAAGCAGTGACACAAAAATATTAAGCAGTGACATACGGGGAACCCATTTTGCGCCATCTTCCAGGGTGATAGATTCCTGAAAGGTTGCCGCTTCGATGGCCTCAATTCGCTTTTTCAAAATGTCAAATCTCATTTCTTTTCACTCTCCAGTGCTCCAAGCCTCCTTTCAATATCGTCTAATTTATTCATTTCATAGGATTTTAACCAGACGTTCAGCATTTGAACGATTGTACCGCCGTCTTTTTCAAAAGGAAGCTTCCCGGTCTCTGCAACGACACGAAGCCAACTTTTGATGAGGTTTTGAACATCAACGGGGTCTTTCAACTTCAATCTCTTGGTAATGATAATCACCTTTTTATAAAATCAAACCCAGGGGGGGTCAGTCATCGCTCGCGTCCGGGTCGCTGCCATCGTATTTGTGCTGGTCGTAGCCCTTCGCCATCGACCGTACCTTTCGCCTCGCGTTGGCCGCGTCGGTTCGATTGCTTGCGTTCCTGTATTCCTCAAAACTCATTCGCATGGAATTGCTCCTGCGGCTCCTTGTTTCCTACCTTTCAGGATATTATCAATCTTCTCTATTTCATCTGCGGAGTATATAATTGTCTCAATTAAATGACTCCGCATTTTGAGAAGTGCGGAGCATTCTGGTTTGGCGTTCATGCCTTGCACCTCCGCTTGCCGCCGGCCAGCTCTCTGATCGCCCTGGTCTCCAGCCTGTTAATCAAAATACGGCTGCCGCCCCGGGTTTGTAAGGTGAGATCGTCACCGCGTGCTGATAGAAGCTTGCCGGAGATCGAATAGCTGTTAAGATCGACCAGCACGAGCTTTCCTAGGAAATGATCGAGCGAACTCATGCCTTCGCCTCACCGCCTTCCAGCTCTGTTTGAATCTGAGAATCGACTTTAGGTGGTGATGCTGTAGGTGCGCCGTCTCTCCGGCAACGTTCGCAGATATAGCCGCCTCCATGATAAGCCACGGCGAGTGGAATTTCGAAGTGCTGTTCGCATAGACGGCAAGTATTCCGGCTCCAGCTCCTCACGTTCGCCTTGAATTTTGCAAGGTCGGGATTCTCTTTGCGGGGATGAGGCCCGGAAAGAGGCTTGTCACCTTCTCCCACACTCTCGAATAGTGTCGCATTAGACGAATCGGTATCTACCGGCTTTTTGTCACAAGGTGGCATAGTGTCGCAAGTGTCATACGGTCGCACCAAGTCTTCCTTACATACTTCTTTAGAAGATTTTTTTGTGTGTGACAGTATGACAGCTTCGACACTTGTGACGCTTTGACACTTAGCTCTATTTTCGTTATCAGAAGATAGTGTAATCCATTGTGTGGGAGAACCTTGACGGTTTGATACTGTCACAAGCTGGATTTCTCTAGATTCTTCTAGTGCTTCTAATGACTCATCCAAATCCTTCTTTTTTGCATGGACGGCTCTGATCAATTCCCGTCGCTTCAGTTTCCCGCCGCGAGATGTTAGGACGGATATTATTTTATCCATCAGATTCTTATCAGCCGCTTTGCCCACCAAATCGGCTATGGTAAGGGCCATCGGCATGAAATAGTCATCCACAAGCCGACATGCTTCTTGCATGTGGTCAAAGGAGATCTTCATGCCATCAGCATAATCCCCCCGCCCAACTGTGAAAAGCATGGACATCTTAAGAGCATAGACGGCAAGCCGTGAGTAGAATTGTGCTCTCCTGTCGTCTTTGGCTTCCACAAGCTCGCCTTCTCGGACCTTCTGCCAGGCCACAAAATAAGCGGCAGCCTCATCAGAGAGGTGCATCACTCGCGACTCTGCAAGGTCGTAGAACTCAATTCTTATCTTGATTAGCCTGGCATGACATCCAGCGCTCAGAAGATCGTTCTCAGGTACACCCTCTTCAAGGGGCAGCCATCTATCCTTTACATGGTTCGGAAAGAAATGCAGAAATCGAGGCAGCCATCCAGAAGTAACGTCTAGCAGCTCAGTATTGGCGGCGAAAGAGCCGGGTGTTGTTGCCAGCACCAAATTGAGGTACGGATTTTTCACTTGGAAAGAGGTCTTGTCAGATTTGCGCCTCGATGTTCGCAGCTCTCTATTGATGTCCTTGCCGTCATAAAGTTGCATGAGTGCATCTTTTAGGCCCCTCATGTAGTCCTTCTTCATGACTGCTAAGAGCCCGGCGCTCTCGTCCTTGATCATGTAGGCCCGAGGCCGCCGGTCTAGCATCTCTATCATGGCCTCGGGTGAGAACTCATCGGGCATTTTACAAGAAGGATCGATATTTGCCGCTGCTATTGTCAAATCTGTCTTGTCAATAGCAGTTGACTTTCTGGCAAGTGAGGAGAGTCCGAGGATGTTTATCCACACGTTGGGGTAAATCGCCCCCTGCCTCAGTTTTATGACTACATTTCTATTAACCGCGACAGATAGACAGGAGAGCCCGCCCGCAAACCAATAGTCCTTATAGGAATCGGTGACGGTCTCACCATATCGAATAAATTCTTGCATGAAATTGTCCGATTCAAGATTAGTCTTGAACCTCGGGTTTTCAGGTATCTTGATTTTGAGAAGATCTTCCTCCGAGATCTCACCGTTGGCGGCCTGCTCTTCTGCCTTCGGCCCGTCGCTGCTGGTGCTGTTGCTGGTGCCGTTGCTTTTCCCTGACATTCCATATTTTTCTTTGGCGATCTTCAGCACCTGTTTGAACAGATCGCCTCGCAACTCTCCGGGCCCCGCTTCGGAGCACGAAATCAAGCCATGCTTAACTGCAATCGCCGCCGCCGCGCCGCCTCCGCTTTCGCACCTCTTGCAATGCCAAACATTTTTAGAGGTGTTAATGACGTAGTTGCCGCCGTTGGTGCTGCCGTGTATGGGATGGTCTCCTCGGAGTTCGTCACCACTTCGGCTTATCTCACCTGCTGGTGGCATGATGGCCAATACTTGCAGAGAGTCCAGGGGGTCTTCGACCTCATATTTCAATTTTTTAGCCTTCGATGCACCCTCTTCAAGTCTCTGGTAGTTGGTATTGACTTTCTTACCGGTCTTGAACCGCTGTATGATAGATCGCAGGAGTTCCCCGCTCACTTCGGCGATGGGTGCATCTACAACGACTGTATAAATGGAGCCGGACGGGTGCTTGCAACCCGGGCCCACCACGTAGCCGCCGCAAATACCGTCCTTTGAGCCTGCTTTGAGATCTCCGATATGAACATACTCGGGCTTGCCCTTCTCGTTAAGGGCGGTCTTCTCAGGATCGAATAGCCCGCCGCTCTGGAAATGCTCCTTGCATCTCAGGTAATATTGGTGATGTCCGGGCCTGGACTTAAATGGTGCGTGTGAGCGGGATGAGGGGAAGTATCTCCAGCTCTGTCCATCTCTCCAGGTCGTCGCTGTCTAGGATATGAAGATCTCCATATCCACCGCAAACTCCATAGTTGCCCCTATGGGTGGCAAGCTTCGGGTCGTCGTACTGATAGTTGGCGGTCTCTTGCCAGTCCTTTTCAAAAGCCCGCTTCAGATCTTCGCCGTGCGAACCAAGTAAGATAAATCTCAATTCTGGCTCGCAAAGAGTGGAATGAGGCGTAGCCATCAGCACCGCCCCCATTGGCGCGCAGAAACACCCTTTGGCTTTTTCTGGGGTGCTGCCTGGCAAGATCTATCACCGATCTCACGAATAGAGCCATCTGCCTCTACGTGATGTCGCTTCAGGCCATGCGTGCATGCATTTGATGTCCACTCCAGAAATGCGCTCGTTATAACCGGGCCCGGCTCTTCGCGGCGTCTCTCTACGTCGGCGATTTCATCCCATGTAGGCCGTCCGAGGGGTTCATTTTCCCACAGCCAGGGGACGCAGGGACCGGCAACGATTAGCCCGGACTCGATTGACTCGATTGCCAGAAGATGCTTTTGTGGATACTCTCTGCCCTCTTTGTCTCCGCACTGTGGCGGAGTGGCCGTGGCAACGTGACTGCTTTCAGTCATGGCCGCGTCTCCCGCATGGGCATTCCCGGCACGCCAAAAATCCGCATACTGTGCCGTCGGTTGCACAAGGCCACTGCAAAATACAGGCTTCCTTTTCGAGAGGTAGTAACCTATTTATTGAAGGAACATTATAGAACATGAATAGACCTCAGTGCTTGCCCGCCTGGGTGTTCTGTATCGGGAGCCTTTGTTTGCGCCGCTGGGAGCTGGTAACTCCTGGCATTTCATCATTTTATTCATGCTTTGATCCCATCGCGTCGAAGCCCTTCGGTGATGTATTCGCGTGCTAGCTCTGCTATAGCTAATTCTTTCTTATCCGCAAGAGACCTAATGGCCTCTTGAATTGGCATCGGCACACGAAGACCGATATACCCTGGCAATCTTTCTCGTCTCATAGTCACAAACCACAACTGTGATTATGTGTTTAACCACGGCTTATAAAGCTTATAAACCATCTGGTTTTAAATAGTTTTCTGTTAGGTTGTGGTTTGATTGGTTCTTGATAACCAAAAACGTTATCTACTTTGACCACGTTATACAGGCGGATGATACTTGAAACGCCGTTACTTACAGTTGAGCAGAGAAAACGACTCATAGCACGCGACGAAAAGAAGGAGTCGGAGCTTGAAGCATATAAGAAAAGACATAATGATCAGGTTGTTTTAAAGAAGTTCGGAGATTATATTGAATCCATCCCCGATATACTCTTGATCATGAAGCACATGCCGCCGGAAAAGATAACTAAGAAGCTTCAGCTTGCCCAGATACCGCCCATGCTGGATATGATAGATGTTGTATTGCAAAAAATAAATCCATGGCCTGTTGTGGAACGTGATGGGGATGTCCCTCTGGTATACATGACAATGGGGGAGCGGATTAAAGACCGGCCCGGAGAGTGTACCGTCGAATCAATGGCATGGACCGCAACCGCTGAAGAGATTGCCATTAACCGGAGATTGAAAGATCATATTGAGGCACTTCAATATTTTATCGATCCCTACCTTATAAATCCCATCTGTCTTGAGCCTAGAGAGCAAATCGTTCCGGCTGAAGATGCACTAAAGGCGATAAGAAGCCAAACACGCCGTGAATTTACCATTAATACCTATTTTAAAGGTATCCGAGGAGCAGACGGGCTTAATTATCCCCAACACATAACCGTGAAAGAGGATGATCTTAAATTTAAGAGATGGAATCCAAAAGGTATACCTAGAAAATATGATGTTCCGGAGCAGCCAGAAGAGCCTCCCTCCAGCTCCGACACCGGCGCCGGTGCATAGCCGCCCTTTTCTTTTCCTTTTTCCCTTTCCCTTTTTTCAGGATCGCTATCGGGAGTTGCTTGGTACCACGTGGTACCATGCTCTGCTATCGGTTCCCGGGAATTGTTCTATGTCATTTTCACCAAAGTCTGCAATAATGTCATAGAACTAACTTCGGTGTTGAGTTAAGACAGTTAAAAACAATTCCGTCTTAATTATAAGCCTATCTCTATGCTCCTATCCGAAAAGTGCTTTTCCCAACTGCCGCATTCCACATACTACATGAATGTGCCAATCTTGCCGCCCACACCCCCGATGATCGGCCTAGAAAGTATCTCCAAAGAGCATTTCGTTTTGCTGATAACGTTTCTTTGCCGACTCAATTTTGACCCCTATATAAGGAAAAGCCGATTCGTTTTTGACCCCCCTAAATAGGAAAGCCTCCTCCCTCCAAGTATGCTCGGTTCTGTACCGGTAACAACCACCACGCCACACAGGGCATGCCCGGCAGGGCCTTTTGTGGTGGAGATGTAGTTCCAGCCATAGGACCGTTATGAGAACCAGTGAAAAAAAAAGGAGATGGGACTATCATTATTAGACGCACGGCAGCCAGTCAACGCTGATGGCTCCGCATGTGGAATTGCCCCAGAGCTGGATGAACTTCTCGATGGAGAAGACGCCAGTCAGGTCCTCGACGGATCTGCCGTACTCGGCATGTCGACCCTTAAGTTGATCGTCAGCGTCGGGGTCCCTGGAGATCCATCCGATATGAGCGACACCGATGACGTTGCTGTTGAGGTTAGCCTCGAGAACACCGGTGCAGCAAGCTGGGCAGCTTCCATCCCTACCATTTTTCTCGTCCCTAATCAACTGTATGGAACCATATCCCCGAGTCTTGACCTCGGTGGTCTTCTGCAGGTGCTCTGCATGGGTGTACATCTCAGTCAGCACAGCTCCGATCCTGTAGTTCTGCACGCACAGCTTCTCAACCCACTTCTGGTCGTGGGTGCCGGTCTGGTAAGAGACGGGCATGTACTCGAACTCAGCTTCCTTGGTGAAGTTGATGTAGTCCATGGGGCAGGCAGTACCGGTTGGCCAATCGCATCCTCCATTCAAGCCACTCGTATATGGATATCCAATTGGAACCCAATCACCGAGAGATGGAGGCTTGCAACCTGAGCCGTAACACTTGCTATCTATATATCCTATTGTAGGCGCTTGTGGCCCTTTCTGTGTAATTTGAGCGCCAGGATCAGCGGACCCACAGCTCCTTTGTTTATATCTTTCTAGCTGCCTCTCCGCCTCAAGCTCAGTTTTCTCCGTGATGACGTTACCCGAGCCGGACTCTTTCTCTACCAGCTTCTGGCCGTTAAAGCCGGTCTGGGTAGAAATGATCATCTCCACGTTCTTGTAGCCGACACCCTTGAATGATGCCTTTTCGTACATGTAGTTGGCAGCTCCTGCCATACCAATTAGCGCAATAGCTAGTACCGCCAAAATTAGTAGTCTCTTCGTTTCGTTCCCTCCTAGCTAAGATGACAATCGGATCATCCTGTATCATATTTGAACGCTATGAATGATAATTTAAGATAAAGTTGGTGTGGCCATATGATCATATCCTATTCCAATATGGCCTGGCATGGGCCTAATGAAGCATTGGCTCGATGCTATCGATTTTACTACCGGTACTAACAACTACGCCACACAAGGCAGCGGAGTTATGGTGCAAACATAACCTTTAATTGTTTAGGATACCAGAGTTGCTCAAGAATATCTTGGCTTTGTTCTTTAGGAGGGTGGAAATGAAACTCAATGGAAGATGGCTAATCGTCTACATCATAGCATTAATTGCCTTTATCCAGGGCGTTTACGGCATCCAGATCACCGCTTCAGGCGGCGGCAATGGTGAGAGTGGCTCGGTAGCAATGAATTTTGATACCTTGAAATCCACAGCTGTGAGCAGCCAAATTGCGATCAATGGAGCAACTATAACGCCATCAACGGCCATAGCAGGACCGATAGCTGAATTCAAACAGACCCATTGGATCAAGGACACTTCAGGCAAAAGTGCCAGCGTGTATGTCAAGGTGCTCAATGCGCCCCTTGGCCTCACATATACTTCTAAAGTCCTGCCCAAGGAAGGTAATGTTGCTACTCTATCCCAGGTATCAGCGGAACAATGGCTGACAGTTCCTAAGGCAGATTCCATCAAGTGCACGGCAACTGCATCTTATGGCACTACTCGATCAGCGAGCGTAGGTCTGGAAGAATACAAGAATTCCTTGATAGCGGGAGACTACGTCACACTCACAGGATATTATGGCAAAGCCTTGACCACTGGTACTTTGGTTTCAGCGAGCCAGACCGCAACCAGCGGAGCGGCAAATTCTATCAAGATATATGGAACATCTAAGGATAGCAGCGGAACATATAGGGTAGATACACCGCTCAAGGGCATCTCAGGTGGCAAGGCTACATTCACGGGATTGAGCGAGACTTCCTTGGCAGGCACCACTACTCAGGTAGTGCAAAAGGAACATGTGCATGGGGCGTTTACCAGCACGGCCACGTATACACCTACGACAGGCACGGCAAAGACCAAGACCAGGACTTCGAACTATGGCACTGAGTATGACATCAACATGAAGGCTGCCAAAGGAAGTGTACCAACGGGGACCCTGGGGTATTACGTCAAGCCCGGTACAACGGCCAGCAAGATTCAAGGTGCTGTGAATGCTGCTGCCCTATCCGGTGACACCATAAATGTAGCTGCGGGTACTTACAAGGAGAACGTCAAGATTGATAAATCGTTGGCAGTAAAAGGAGCAGGTTCTACCAAGACCATAGTAGATGGCAATAAAGCAGGGTCGGTGTTTAGTATAGGAACAGTCTATCCTAATGTGAATGTTGCCTTATCGGATATAAAGATTCAAAACGGAGCCGCTGCCTATGGAGGAGGTATTTACAACAGTGGTACAGCGACGATAACCGGTAGCACTATCTCTGATAACACCGGTGGCGGCATTTACAACGAGGGCACAGCGACGATAACCGGTAGCACTATCTCTGATAACACCGGTGGCGGCATTCGAAATCCCTGGACATCTGCTATGATCATTGCGGGCATGATATCAAGATCAAGCGGGGGCATACTAACGATTCAAGATAGCAAGATCACTGGGAATACTGCAACCAGGGGCGGCGGCATCGATAATGGCTATAAAGCGACGATAATAGGCTGCACAATATCAGGGAACAGTGCTAAGGACGATGGCGGCGGAATTTGGAACGAATATGAAATGAAAACGACAAGCAGCACCATATGGGGGAACACCGCTGGTTATGGTGGTGGCGGAATTTGGAACGAGGGCATAGCGACGATAGCTGGTAGCACCATATCGGGGAACACCGCTAGGTATGGTGGTGGCATTTTCAATACAGACCACTTTGTACAACTCCCTATTGGTGGTTATTGGAACAATGGCGTGCTGACGGTGACAGGAAGCACCATCTCAGGGAACTCGGCTGGAGCGCATGGCGGCGGAATCTCTAGTATTGGAACACTCGTCATTAAAAAAGGCAGTTACATCTTTGCTAATATCGCAGATTCAGATGCCGATGGATTTGGCAAGGGCGGTGGAATCTATAGCAGCACTCCAATCTTCAAGGACCAATATGGAAATATAATCACTGATCCAATCGTGATAAACTCTATAGTGTACAACAACCATCTCAAAAGCAATACTGGACCCCTGAGTAATATTGAACATTAGGAGGGCAATCTGCCCTTCATCCCTTTTTTTGGAACCTCTGGAAGTATATACAGCATGCAATCCATACCAATGATAACCAGTGATAACCCCCATACGCCACAGGTAGTAGATGAGTTATGGTGCAAACATAATCTTTAATTATTAGGATGCCGGAGGTGCTCAAGAATTTCTTGGCTTTGTTCTTTAGGAGGGTGGAAATGAAACTCAGCGGAAGAAGGCTAATTGTCTACATCATAGCATTGATGGCCCTTATCCAGGGTGCCTATGGCGTTCAGATCACCGCCTCAGGCGGCGGTAACGGCGAAAGTGGCTCGGTAGCAATGAATTTTGATACCTTGAAATCCACAGCCGTGAGCAGCCAAATTGCAATCAATGGAGCCGATATAACACCATCAACGTCCATAGCAGGACCGATAGCTGAATTCAAACAGACCCATTGGGTCAAGGACACTTCAGGCAAAAGTGCCAGCGTCTATGTCAAGGTGCTCAACGCGCCCAGTGGCCTCACATATACTTCAAAAGTCCTGCCCAATGAAGGTAATGTAGCTACTCAGACCCAGGTTTCGGCGGAGCAGTGGCTGACCGTCCCTAAGGCAAATTCCATCACATGTACTGCAACTTCATCTTATGGCACCACTCGATCGGCGAGCGTGGGCTTGGAAGAGGCCAAGGGCACGTTGGCAGGAGATTACGTCACACTCACAGGATATTATGGCAAAGCCTTGACCACTGGTACTTTGGTTTCAGCGAGCCAGACCGCAACCAGCGGAACGGCAAATTCCATCAAGATATATGGCACTGCGAAGGATAGCAGTGGAACTTATAGTGTAAATACGCCGCTCAAAGGCATAT
>Ga0315273_10008825_pt1 | contig 12751 bp, 14 predicted proteins | sample YL17G02_0_MG_FD_205753 | JGI IMG/M metagenome (GOLD analysis project Ga0315273, IMG submission 205753) | Sediment microbial communities from Yellowstone Lake, YNP, Wyoming, USA - YL17G02_0 | ecosystem: Environmental > Aquatic > Freshwater > Lake > Sediment | place: USA: Wyoming | collected...
CGTGGGGTGCGGGATCGATGCTTGCACTCATGGCGCGCGCAGCATTGGCGGTGCAACCGACGTTGGAGATGTGGGGAGTATCGGCGCCAGAGGGATCGACCGCAATGACCGGAACCGTAACGGTGGCGGGCGGCGATACTAGCAAAGCGGTAGCCTCGGGAACATTGATCGTGACAATAGCGGGTCGACGGTTCAAAGTTGGAATTACCGTCGGCGACAGTCTAACAGAGATCGCCGCTGCAATGGTTGTCGAGATCAACAACGAAACGTCGCTACCATGCACCGCTGACAACGCGGCGGGCGTGATAACACTGACAGCAAACAACGAAGGACCAGAGCAGACGATTCGATATCGCGCAGAGATCGTTGGAACCGGAACGGAAGATCCAATCACCGTTGCAACCGCGGCTGATTTGTTCAGCGGGTCGGCGACTGAGGGTGACATCGAGGATGCGCTAGTAGTTGCAGAGGGTGACAGATATCATATCATCGTGAGCGGATGCAATGACGCTGATAACATCGCATTGCTTTGTGACGGTAGCACTGGTCACGTTGATCGCATGTCAACCGGGTTAGAACAAAAATGGTGTTACGGAATCGTTGGCGTCGATAGCGATGTTTCGGCGGCAACGAGCCAGGCGACAACGACAGACGCCTATCGTTTGCAAATCGCTTGTCAGGTTGCAGCGGAGCGTCCTTCTTACGAGATCGCTGCAATTTTTGGTGCGTTGCGCGCTCGGTATGTCGATCCGGCGGAATCATTGGACTGGGTTGAGATGACTGGATTACAAGCAACCTATGACGCATCCCAGTGGATCAATCGCGCCGACGAGGAATTGGCGCTTAGTGGCGGCGTAACCATCCTTCGATCGTTGCGCACTGGCAAGGTTGAGATCGTGCGATCTGTGAATACCAAGGTGACATCGGTGGCCTCGGGTTATTACGATCACAATCCAATCGAGATTAGCGATTACATGGACGAGAGTTTGGTTGCTGCGTTTCGACGCAAGGCAGCGGGAAAGAAACTCAAGAGTTTGAGCGTTGCTGGAACCCCAAACACAATCACGACAACAAAAGCAAAACAGATTTTGCACGAGGTCATGCGCACGCTTGATCGCCTTGATTATATCGAGGGTGTCGAATCCGACATTGCAGCGGGTTTGACAGCAGCAGAGATCAACGCAACGGATCGCAATCGTCTTGACATAGGCTGTCCTTTTAGGCCAATAGGTCGCGCTCATGTGATCGCAATTCTCAAAACTTTAACAGTGAATGCGCTCTAAGGAGAAAAATTATGTCAACAAAATTTGTATGTAGAGCGTATGTGAACATTGATGGAAGCGAGTTTGATTGCAAATCGGTATCTGTCAAAGCGGAGATGGATGGCTTTGATGTGATCAAGCCAATGAATCGAAAGAACCGCGCCAGTGGAAAAAAGTATGGCGTTCCAAACTTTGATTTGTCGGTTGAGATCGAGAGGCCAGAGGATGATCACGAATTGGACTTCTGGCAAATGATGTTGGATCAAGACGAGTTCACAACGATCGTTGAATATCAGGATGGCACAAGCAAATCATTTTATGATTGTTCGATCAAATCCGTTGACGAATCGCCCGCCTCTGGCGACTGTGTTGTAACAAAGCTCGAGATCGTTGCATTGGATTACGGCAAGAATTGATGGATCTGAAAGCAGCAAAAATTCCTAGGGTACGTCATGTCAATTTGAGGCCGGACCTGTGGATACGTTTGCAGGTGTTGCCACAGATCGACATTGACGTTGCCTATTTTGCTGCATGTGATCGCTGGCGTTCGTTTGGGATGCAACCCGTTGGCGAACAATTCCAAATGGAAGCAAGGATCCAAATCCTTGCAAAATCCTGTGAAAAAACAGCAGACGATTTGCGAGATGAACTCTATCCCGACGAGATCGTAAGAGCGTTCAATCTTTGGTCTGGAATGCAGACTGACAGATTGAATATGCAAACATTGAAAAACAAAATGATGCGCGCGATGCTAGATGACGATGAAATCATCATGGACGCAATGCGCGCCACGCATGCGCAAAATGTCAGCGAGTTTTATGGCACGCCCTTGCCTAGAATTACCGACGCGCAAATCGCCTATTATCAGGCGCTAACAATTGCATACGACGAAATACGAGGCGACAAGGGCGGCACCTCGGTCAAATATGTGAGTGAAAAATGGTTGAAGCAACAAGCGAGTCCCGAGGACCAAAGGGCGTAATTCAATTCAAGGATCTCAAACGGCGAGATATAAAGCCCATAACCTGGCCTGGGACTGAAAAACAATTAGGGTTGATGTTGTTGACCGTCGGCGAATTGCAGCAATCGCACTTTGACGCGCGTGCGTGGTTTGCAAAACAAGGGCAGGATGTTGATCTGTATTCCAAAACTCAGCTTGATCTCGAGGAGCAGTATCAAATGATTTTTAGAATGTTGATCGAGGCCGATGCCAAGATCGCAAATGCGCGCGTGTTTCATAGCGTCAAAGAAGTGCGCGAAACATTGTCACCTGACGAGCGCGATTGGTTCATTGCACAATACCATTCAGTGCTAGTTGAACGCGCGCAGTTGTGGGATTGGCCGAAGGATCAAGATGGCTTCTGATGTAATCATAAAAGTCAGCGCCGACGGCGTGCAAGTTCTATCGCAGGATTTTGGCAAAGCCGGAACCGCCGCAGAACGTCTTGGCAAAAAGGGCGTGTTTGCTGGCGCCTCGATCTCCTCGGGAATGCGCACTGCAACTGCTGGCGCGCGCATGCTGTATGGAATGCTCGGTGGTATTGGCGCAGCAATGGCCGTCAAAAAGATTTTGACGTTCAATGAGCAATTGAATCGCCTATACGTTGACAGCGGCAAATCGGCAAAAGAGATGCTCGCGCTAAAAGAGCAAATGTTGAAAATGTCTGAGGCGTCGGGCATGCCAGCCGAGGAGATTGCAAGAGGCATGCAGGTGTTTCAAGATTTTGGTGGGCGGCTTGATATTGGCATTGCCAAAATGCAGGAGCTTGTCCAATTCTCGCGAGCATATGGCACAAGCATGGAGGATACAAGCAAGGTTGCTGCGACGCTGAATAAGGTTGGCGTTGCAAACGAAGATATTCTGTCAAGCATGGCGATGATGAAAGCAATGGCAGACGCAGGCAACGAATCAATGGCCGCGATTGCTGACGTTGTACCAAAAATCTTGGCAGCGGGAACGGCCTATGGTTTTGTAGGCAAGCGCGGTGTTGAGCAGTTGTTGCCGTTGCAGCAATTGCTGTCGGGCACGGGCGCCAGCGCCGAAGAGACAGCCACAATCATCAATGGGTTCATGAAAGAACTCAAAGACGAAAAAGCAACCAAGGTTTTCAAAAAGTGGAAATGGTCGCCGTTTGACAAGGGCAAGCTTAAAGACGTTGACGTGATCATGAAAAAGATCATGGACAAAACCGGCGGCGATGTCAAAAAACTCGGCGACATATTTGCAGAGATGGGATTTAAGGCGGTGGTTGCATTCAAGGCGGCGGGCGCCGATGCTGAGAAAATATTCAAGGCGCGCAAGACTGGCAAGGATGTGGGGGAAGCATTTAAGAAAACCGAGGAGGGACCATTTGGAAAACCCTCGGCTGATATTGACAAAGCACTCGCCAAGGGCAATAGCGCGTTGCAAAACTACGGCGGCAAAGCAGCGTCATGGATCGCCAACAATCCCGAGGCTGCGGCGGCAATTGGAGTGGGCGCCATTGGTGCAAAAATGTTTGGGCCAAAGTTGATCAGAGGCGCGTGGAACATGGTCAAAAACAGAGGCAAGGGCGGCGCAGGCGCAGCGCTCGGCGGCCTCGCTGACATGGCAGGCGTGCAAAAAGTTTTTGTTGTCAATATGGACGGCGGCGCGCTTGGCGGCAATGGTGCGGCGGCGTTTGGGGATTTGCCCGCAGCAAAAGCGGGTTTGTTCGCTCGCATGATGGGCGGCGCAAAGGGTTTGCTTGGCCTTGGTGCGGTTCCGCTTGGCGCGCTTGGCGCAAAGGTGGGCGGCGGCGCATTGGCTGCGGGTGGATTGATGGCGGGCGCCGGAGCGGTGGGAGGTGCGCTTGGCTACGGTGTTGGTACGTTAGCCGCCGAAAAAATACCCCAATGGCTTGGTGGGCGCGCACTCTCGGACGTATTCGTGGGCACGAGTAAAAAACAACAGACAGCAAATGAGATGCAATGGGAGCCGATCAGATCATCACTTGACAAACTGAATGAAACACTCAAGCAGCCAATACAGATCAAAGTCAAACCGTCTGGCGGTATTGATGGCGCAGACATGCACGCAGCGAGGAATGCAGGATCATGAGTTGGGACAATCTCGAGATCGCCTCGTTTGGCGGCGTCGAATTTTCGGTTGAATCGCTCGAAGATTCGCTTACAAGGCGTCAGGCTGAATACAAATATCCTTGGCGCAATGGCGCCGACTGCGAGGATCTCGGGCGCGAGGCGCGCACAACATCAATATCAGCAATTATTTTTGGCGACAATTACGAGGTCGAATTAGGCAAACTAATGCAAATTGCAGACGATGGTTTGCCACATGAGTTTATTCATCTATTGTTGGGCGCATGGAATGCGCGGATCCGCAGCCTGGCAATATCGCATCAAAGCAGCGCGCGCAATTTTGTTGCTGTCAAAATTGAGATCGTCGAGGACGGTGTTGATTCGTTTTTGCCAGAAATTATTCCATCGATGGAACAATTGCAAACAGATCTTGACGCCGACATTGAAGAGCTTGATCAACAACGAGTGGCCTATGGAATCGGAACGCTGGCAACCGCCATTACGCGCATACAAGAATTGAAAAAAAATATCGAATCACAAATCTATGACGTGCAGCGCAAGGTTGATACGGTGCGTAAAGCACTCGACGATTCGATGGATCATGCGCGCAAGCTGACAACGCCAAAACAATGGCCAGTGGTACGAGCATGTCGCCGCACTGCGCGCAATTGCATGAAGCTGGCAGAGCGTGTGCAACAAAAGAAACCTATCGTGCGTGGCGAGGAGACGAATGTGCAAGCACCAATCAGTGTCATTGCCCACGCGCGATATGGAGACAGCAAAAGAGCAGAGGAATTGATCGCAATAAACAATTTGAAAAACCCATTTTTGATACCGCCGGGTACGCAGTTAAAAGTTTATGCTGACTGACAGAGACACAAAGATCGTTCTCGAGATCAACAATGAGCGTTTCACCCGTTGGCAAAGCTATGACATTGAGAGCGATCTATTACAGCCGGCAGATGCATTCTCATTCAAGGCGCCCAATCTTCACGGCGAGATGGCACAAAAGATTCATAGGGGTGATTTTGTGTCAGTCCTCCTCGATGACACAGTACAGATGCGAGGCATAGTTGATGACGTTAGCTATTCTGGCGACGCTGACAGTGGTTTTTTTGTTGATATTCGTGGTCGTGACCTATTCGGGCAATTGATTGATTGCAGCGCGCCGTTGTTGCACCTAAAAAATCCGACGCTGAAAACTATTGCCGAAACATTGGGCGGTCCTTGGATCGGCGAATGGGCGGTTGACAACGAGGATAACAAACAGGCGTTGATAGCGAAAGCGGAATACAAACGCAATCAAGCCTCCTGGCGCAAGCAAAAAGAAGGAACGGCGCTTGAGATCCGACGCGAGGTTGCAGACAGATATCGCGTGACAAGCGATAATAAAACAGAGTTATTGGCAGAGATGGATGAAAAGCTTGCTCAGATCGACGGAGATCTAGACGCAGCCACTAGGAATCTGAATCAAATAAGGGCCAAATTGTTTCCCAATCTTAAGGTTGAACCCGGCCAGACGGCAATGGAGATCTTGGAACAACGCGCGCAAAAAGCATTGATGCTCATATGGTGCGCGGCGAACGGTGCGGGCATAATTGGCAAGCCAGCCTACAGCCTCGATCCGATCTATCGTTTGCGATTGTATCCGTCGACAGATGGGCGTTGTGGAGAAAACAACATAAAGGCGGCGAGCGTTCATGAGTCAATGCAAAATGTTTATTCTGAATATGTGTGTTATGGGAACGCGGGCAATACTAAAGTCAAATATGGTACGGGCAACAATTACAAAGGCATTGCGCGAGATGACACCATACCAATACCTCGCACATTGATCCTGACAGACGGTGATATAAAGAACGTACAGCAAGCAAAAGAAAAAGCCGAGGCCGAGCGCGATCGTCGACGATTCGAATCGATCAGCCTCGACTATACCGTACCCGGCCACTATAATGAGGGGTTTGGAAGCGAGGCGTTGCCTTGGCAGATCGATACACTCGTCGATGTTGACGATCAAATCAGTGGCTACAAGGGCGTTTATTACGTGACGCGCCGGCGATTCTCTGGCGACGAGTCAGGGCGCTGGACCGAGATTACATTACATGAGAGTGGAGTCTGGTTAGCATGATGCACACTGTTGACATAGTTGAACGCAAGATTGCCAAGGCGCTGCAAAAAGCAAGTCTGTCATTGAGGCGCGGTATTCTCAAGCGCGTCAATGATTCTTTTTTCTCGCAGGTTGAGGGATATCAGGGCGAGCAGTTCGACGATGTCGAGGTCTGGCAGCAATTTGGTTTTGCCTCGCGCCCGCCAGCGGGCGGCGAGGTGTTGATTGTAAAAATAGGCAACGCGGGCGAGGGTGCAATTGCAATTGCGACAACGGATCGTGCGCATCGACCATCAGATTTGGGCGCAGGCGATGTTTGCATTTACAGCACAAGTGGCGCTGGACCAAAAATCTATTTGCGAGCAAGTGGCGATATAGAATTGAACTGTGAGTCGGGAAAAACAATTAATGTCGGGAGTGATTCAAAATCAATAATGCGAGGAGAAACATTTAATACCGCAAACGCAACATTGCTTGGATTATTCAAGGCGGCATTTACTGCGTTAGGAGCATTTGCTTTATTGGCTCCAATTAAAACACCTCTCGACGCGGCGGCCTCGGGCGTTGATAACTTTTTGCTGGAACAAGCGTCGTGGCTATCGGACAAAGGCAAAGTGTCATGAGCGTTAGTCGGATAATTTGGGAATCTAATTTTGCTTCTGGCACGTTCGACAGTGAAAGCAACATGCCTGACGCTATCAACAAAACTACCCGCGCCGACGCCTCGCAGGTCAATGCCCTGCGCAATTCGTTAATCTCGGTTGAACGGCGCATTGCAGGACAGGGCGGCAATCAATCGAGTGCGTGGTATTATCTCGACATGAATCTGCCCACCGATATTGTAACGCAGCCGAGTTGGTTGTATGCGCACGATGGCAGCGCAGACACGCTCAAAGATCGCAGTGGGCATTCGAATCACCTTACCATTATGGCAGGATCAGCGGTGCATCAACGCATCGCCGGATTGATGGGTTTGGTATTCGATGAGACGTTTTATTTGCAAGCGGCGGCGCATGCATCATTTCAAATCGCTGGCGATTTGACAGTTGAATTTTTGATGTATCTCTCAGAGATATCTACCGTCGAGGATTATTTTTTTTACATCGGCGGCGACGGTGAAACGGAAGCAAAAAATACTTTGGCAGCTTGCAACGTATTGGATGGAACTGGCAAGTTCAAATGGTTCAGCGAACACGATGTTGCTGTCAATGATTTTATCAGCCTCGGATCTATGATGCCAGTGGGTCAATTGATGCATGTTGGTTTTACGCGCAACGCTACAAATGTTGTCAGGTCGTATCTTGATGGTGAGTTTGTTGCAACGGGTCAGGATGTAAATGTGCCAACCGGCGGCGGTCAGGCATTGTTGACAATTGGTTCTGTAGTTGATGGGACAAAATCATATCATGGAATAATTTGCGGATCGCGCGGAATTGGCGCGTTGTTTTCCGATGCACAAATGCTCGAATCATATCAGCGCTGCAAAGGAATTGTGTACTAATGCCCTGGGGATCTAGCATATGGGGTGAGTTTTATTGGGGTGGTGGTAGCATCTATCCTACCGACGGTGAATATACCTATATCAACGACTCGGGCGATTTTGAATTGCGCGACGGCGAATTGGTGCGCGACAAAACGCTTGATACTCGTTGTAGGTTTCGCTTGCTTTGCCGACGAGGAAAGTGGGTTTATGATAGCAATTTTGGCTCACGGTTTTGGCAAATCAAAGATTTGCGAGAAGCGAAACGCAACGCACAGAAATATGCAACAGAGGCATTGCAACCACTGATCGACAGCGGCGAGGTGACGGCGGTTATGGTGATCGAGGTTGATACCGACGCGCTAACGGGATTTGTGTTTGCTAATATCGTGATTGATACGCCTCAAAAAAATGGCTTACAACTGGGTACTTTTAGGGTGGGATCATGATTGCAATACCTAGCAGAACGGAACTGATCAATACACTTTTGGATATTGCGCAGGCACTCGATCCGTCGCTATTGCCAACGCAAGATAGCGACTTGGGCGTGCGCATTCAGATCCTCGTCGACGCATTGCAAGGCATATACTATGAAGCGGGCAATGTGCAAAATGACATTTTCCCCTCGACTGCTTCAACCGACGGATTGGAGATGCACGCGGCAACGCGCCTTGGTACTAATCCTCGATTGGTCGCGCGGGGATCTGTTGGCATTGATGCGATCCGAGTATACGGCGAAACCGACGCAGAGGTTGTTGCTGGCGATACGCTGACGCACGACGACGGAACGCGCTATCAACTGACAGAGGGTGGTACGATACCGGAAGATCCGGGCTATATCGATCTTGACATTGAATCAATCTCAACCGGCTCGGCTACGAATAAAGAAGATGGTGAAACATTGAGTTTTGAAACGCCGCCCGCGGGTATCGAAACCGAGGCGATTTTACAAAACACGCTGGCGGGCGGTTGCGATGAGGAAACGGATGCGGAACTACTCGCCCGCGTGTTGCATGCGATTCAAACGCCGCCCGCGGGTGGTAGATTTTCGGACTATTGGGCGTGGGCAATGGAAGTCGGCGGCGTTGATTCAGCCTATGTATACGGGCCGAGTTCTGTTGCGCCGGATGGCAGACGTGGCCTTGGGACCGTCGACGTTGCCATTCTTGCAGAGGGAACTGCCAGCGCACGCATACCCAGTACCAGTTTGCAAACATTGGTACGAGATAACATCGACGCAAAACGACCATGTCCGGCTGATGCCGGCGTGCTTATTCCGGTAAAAAATGAACAGGAAATTGATATCACAATTGAGGTGCATCATGCCTATGATTGGGATTGGCGCGGATCGCAGACGAATCAAAGCGAGCTTGTTGATACCTGGACGGCTGGAACCTTGACGCTGAAATGGCAAGGAACGAGACCGACAGATCTTGCGGTCAACGATCGCATCTTTTTGAACGGACAGATTTTGACAGTAAAATCGTTGGCAAGCGCAACGGAAACAGTGCTTGATGTCGCGCCAGATATAGAGCCCCAACACGACGATCCGATTTATCCGGCGGGTCCGTGTTCCGCTGCAATTTTGCAAGGATTGAAGGATTACATTGACAGTCTTGGCCCCGCGCGCGGCCTTGGTGCCGATCCCGATCAAGTTTGGGATGACGAATTAAGATTGTCAAAAATCTTTGATGTGGTTATGGATATCGAGGGCGTAAAAGATTGCGTGATCGATACTCCCGCGGCCAATATTGTGCCGACGGACGATGCGCCCGATGGAACCGTTGAGTTGATTGTATACGGTGAAACATATGCAAAGCATATTACGATAAAACCAGAGGATATCTGAGGTGAAACATGGGCATTAGCACATCAATTTTCGACGAGGATTACAATTCGCTTGAGCTTTTGAAAACATATTTAGGCGACGATGAACACAGCAATGCGCTCGCGATTCATTCGGATGAATATGATTTTGACGCAGCAGATTGGAATCGTGTTGTTGCTGGATTGTCTGAATGCGCTTTACGTGCTCGCATTGGCAATCTCATTGCGTTGAGTTTTTCGCAGGCCAATTGCGTCGCAACTCAGACCGATGTAAATCTGACGCGAGATGGCGATTCGGCAAACAAACGATTCGTTGCACCATTCAAGGGCAGCGTGGTTGCGATGTCGATCAACTGTGAAAACGCTCGCAGTGCGGGAACGTGCATTGTCAATTGGCGCAAAGGAACCGTCAGCAGCATGACAAAGGGTACTCTGGCCTGTGTGCTCAATGCGGATCCGACACAGATCGATACGGCAACACAAGATCCTGGCGTGGAAACATTTACAGCCGGACAGGTGATCGATGTTGTTGTGACAACTGACTCGGGTTGGGCAGCAAGCACAACCCCATCTTTGATTTGTGATTTAATTTTGTCGTTGGGCGATTGATGCAATTCGGCGGCTTTGGGCAATTCGGAGGAGGATCGCAGTTTGGCGGATCGCCAAATGTGGGCGCACAATACTATTCGATTTTCAAATCGTTGTTGCCGCCCGGAGTTTATGCCGAGGATGAAACCGCACTCTGCAAAAAGCTTTTGTGCCTTGACGCAATTGGTGTTGCCAATTTTGGACAATCCCATGCACAGCGGCTTTGGAAAGAGATCTGGCCACAAACAGCAGAGGAAACGCTAGAGGAATGGGAGCAGATGTTGGCGGTTGTGCCTGGCGCGAATGCAACGCTGGCGCAACGACAAGCGGTAATAACTGCGCGCTGGCAACTGGCGTTACCGTCGACAAAACAGAATCTACGGCGCGTGTTGGCAAACATATTAAATCCAGAGTGGGCATTCAAAGACGAGTTTGACAATGCACTGATCGATCCATATTGGGAACAAATTACAACGACGGGTCAGGCATTCGATGAAACCGATGTGTTAGGAACAATCTTGATCACCGTTGCAACCGCGGCAGAAGCCGTCTTTGGTACGACTGCGCCACAAATAACAATCCCATTCAATAGCACGACGGATGGTTTCAGGGTCGAGGCTAAACTTGTTGAGTGGGATTCTTTACTCGACTGTGAAACCGGAATCATAATCGGCGAGGACCAAACAGACTGCTATCGTTTTGGCGTTGTTGACAATGGTGGCGGCGGGAATGATTTTTATCGCGTGCAACAAGTTCGCGACAGCGTCGATCTTGGCGTACTTGCATCGACCCAGGCGGCTGGCGCGGTTGAGGATACATATTTTGTTATTGAGTCTGATGGCGCAAATCTGACATTCAAATACGGAACCGATCTCGAGGCGCTGACAACGCTGATCGTGCAACCATACGACACAATCAAAATGCGGCGCGTGGGTTTGTACGCTGCGAATAAAGATCCGTATCGCGAGATAAATGCATATTGGGCGGTGTTTGGATTGCAACACAATCTTAAAGAAAACAATGTCGAGGTGCGCGAATATCCCTATGCGCTCGCAGCGGATGGAACAATGCGCGAGATATTCTATGCATTCGTATATCGCAATCCTGGCGACGCTGGCACATATGACATTAAGCAGGCGCAAGCAATCGCTGACAGATTTTCGCAGGCGCATTGCTTGGTGACCGTCGGCGAATCGAAAACATTTTTGTTTGACGATCCCGAATCACTTTTTGATCGGGATACGTTTGGAGCGTAGATTATGACATGGCCAATTACTGATAGGATTAGAACATACTCGAGCATGCAACCTTGGCTCGCAGCGGATGGCAATGCAATACAAGATCGAATTGTAGATTTGCATCGAGCGCGAAATGTTGTCCTTGTTGGTGCGCATTCGTCCTATGATGGCGGCGGGCTGGATACATGGACAAATCCAACAACCGTACCGTCATATTGGCAATCAATAGCCTCTGGATATTTGATTTTTACATTGCCGATAGTGGAAAAATGCATTCTCAATAGCATCAAGGTCAAGGTTTACAATCACGACGGCTCGCCAACGATCGAGGTGACAGCCAAAGATTTTAACTGCGAGTTCGACGATACGGCGGGCGCGCCTAGCATGTTCACAATCGAAACGCTGGCCGCCGCAGTTGGATCAAATTGGGAGGTTGTCACCCTCGATAATCAGGTGGGCGTATATGAAAACTTTCCGTATACGATGAATAAAGATCATGTATTGCTAATTTTTGTTAGCACATCAGAGGTTGGCGATATGTGTGCCGGGGTGCAAATAAATATTCAACCAATAACACCAACCGCATAGGGGAAAAATATGAAAAATGTTTTATTCAACGGAACACTATCTGCCAATTGGGTTAGCGATCCCGTTGACATTTCCAAAGACGAATTTGTTGGAGTGCACATCACAATCAAGGGCACCAACACTCTTGTTGGATATTTTAATATTCAGCTTGCGCTAGACACCGAAGAGAACCTGTTTTGGGAAACCAAACCGTTTATTTTGGCAGATGGTTCAACCGAATCAAATATTGCCTGCTCGTCGACATCAAACTTTTCGGCATATCGTGAGATGATCACGCCCGCAAAATGGGCGCGCATCAAATATGTGCATACGTCTGGTGCTGCGACTGGCAATGTAAAAATCATTCTCAGCGAAAAGGAATAGCCATGAGTTATGGACAATCTCTGGGATTACTTGGCCCAAATTTGGCCTCGCATCATTTGAGACATGAGGATGGCGGCAATGACGAGATTGCACTAACAGGACTGACGGGCCTTGTGACAACCTTTCTCGGTTTGACAGATACACCCTCGGCCTATACAGGATCAGGCGGCAAATTAGTTGCTATAAAGGGCGACATGAGCGGATTGGAGTTTGTTGGTCGTACACTATTGGGACTGACAGA
>Ga0315273_10008826_pt1 | contig 12751 bp, 9 predicted proteins | sample YL17G02_0_MG_FD_205753 | JGI IMG/M metagenome (GOLD analysis project Ga0315273, IMG submission 205753) | Sediment microbial communities from Yellowstone Lake, YNP, Wyoming, USA - YL17G02_0 | ecosystem: Environmental > Aquatic > Freshwater > Lake > Sediment | place: USA: Wyoming | collected...
AATGTCTCAACGAGTGAATTGAGTTTTGATTTGGTTTTTTCTTTAGATGTAAAGACTGAAACAGGAGAAACATCTTTGTCAAGTTGACCATACCTGTAATTTATATAGCCTGATACATCAACAAAGCTGAAAATTCCCCACTGAAAGCCGGTTCTCCGTTGCGCCCTGTTAAAGACAGGTTTGTTTTCTTTTATTTCGAATGACTCTTTAAGAAGGGCAATAAGCTCACTGCCGGTTACTTCCCAGTCAATGTCCGCTATCAGATCGCGCATTTCCATTGCACGGTTAGTGGTATTGTTTGAAAGATGGGTGCTAATCCTTTGCTGAAGATTGCGGCTCTTGCCGATGTAAATCATATCTCCGGTCTCATTATAAAAATAGTAAATACCTGGTTCTTCAGGAATTCTTTCAATTTTTGCGAGGTCGAGACCGGGATGCAGCTTTGACACTCTTGTATTTTTCAGCAAAACAGATTTACTGCCACTGATCTCCCTGTCTCTTGCCATAAGAAGTTCGAAGAGCCTGACTGTAGCAAGAGCATCTCCTGAAGCCCTGTGCCTGCCATTAATTGTAATTTTAAGATCCTTACAGATATTCCCCAGGCTGTATGACCGGTGACCCGGGAAAAGTTTTCTGCTGATGGAAACGGTATCAAGGATATTTCTTTTAAAATTGAACCCAAGTGATTTAAACTCCTGTCTTATAAATGAATAATCAAAGCTTGCATTGTGAGCCACGAATGTTCTGCCTTCAGTCAGTTCAACTATAGTTTTGGCAATCTCAAAAAAACGGGGTGCATCTTCAACCATCTCATTTGTAATGCCTGTAAGGTTGGTTATGAAATAAGGAATATTCCTTTCAGGGTTGACAAGTGAAACAAATTCTCCGGATATCTGGTTCCCGTCATGAAGATAAATGGCAATTTCAGTGATTTTTTCGATCCTCGCACTCCCTCCGGTGGTCTCAATATCTATGATCGCGTACATCTGCTGATTTCTCTCTTAATATTGACTACGAATATAATAGGAATTACGGGCAGATTGGCTTATAGTTTGTACTTTTGTTCCTGTATAAACTATCTCTAATGAATGAATGTTACGGGAAAAAATTCATTTTAAATGGTGATATTCAGCCGGCCGGAATATTTGATAATTCACTTGTTTACGAGGGCGATTCAATTTATGAAGTAATAAGGATGGTTAAGGGGAGTCCGGTATTTTTTCATGATCACATAGAACGGTTGGCTGCAAGCGTGAAATTACTGGGAAAAGAAACACTCGCTGACGTTCCGGCTTTAAGAACGGCAATAATAAACTTAACCAGGTCGGAAAGGAAAAAGGAGACAAATCTTAAAATTGTTTTTAACTATAATAGCGGATCAGATAATTTCCTGGTCTATTTTATTGAACCAATTTACCCATCTGCAGAACAGTTTAAAAATGGGGTGAAAGGGATCCTCTTTTCTGCTGAACGTAAAAATCCTGAATCCAAGGTTATAAACCATAATCTAAGGTCATCAATTTATCACAGACTTATACTGGAAGTTGGTTACGAAGCCCTGCTTGTGAACGATGAGAATCTGATAACTGAAGGAAGCCGGTCAAATATATTCTTTCTGAAAGACGAAACACTGGTTACTGCTCCTGATAACATTATTCTGAATGGAATTACGCGGAAGCATATTCTTGATATCTGCAGGCAAAACCAGATCAGGGTGGAATTGAGATGTGTAAATGTCAATGATATTTCTGAATATGATTCGGTTTTCATGACCGGTACGTCACCCATGGTTCTCCCTTTTTATTGCATTGATGATAAATTCTTCAATGTTAATCTGCCCTTAATGGAAAGATTAAGGAAGCTCTATATGATAAAAGCTGAGGAGAGTATCCGGCTCTTCAGGTCTGAATAATGACAGACCTTTGAACAGACTGAAGGATAATTTATTATATTTGTGCCCTACTTAATTCAAAACTCTATTTTATGGCAAGTGTACGAGAACTCAAAAAAGATATCGATTATCTGATTTATGAAGTGATTTCTGATTGTTTCGTTTTTTCAGGACTTCATCCTGAAAATAAATCCGATGAATTATCGGCAGTAATTTCAGATGCAGTAGAGTTCCGTAATGATCTTATTGCACGGGTAAATAATCCTGACGGTAAGGATAATCCCAAAATAATAAAGACTTATTATAAGACATTACAGAAGGATCTGCTTACCGGAGTTGATAAACTTTTTAACAGACTAAGCGAATTATCTAAGAAGTAATAGAGAAGTGCCTGTAAATCAGGTTTCCGCATCCTGAGCATTTTCCACGATCATCAAGGTTTAAGAGCCTGGTTTTATATCCCGATCTTATTGTAACAGTTAAACCACATTTAGGGCATAAGGTGTTCTGTCCTGACTCTGAAAATGTATTACCCATATAAACATGGTCAAGGTTTTGTGAGGCTATTTCAAATAACCTATCCATAGTTTCCTGCGGAGTTGCCGGATCACTCCTCCTGAACATAGGGAAGTATCTGCTGAGATGAAAAGGTACACTTCTCCCAAGTTCACCGGCGATCCATTCCGACTCTGAAGCCATTTCCCTCTCATCATCATTCTGACCCGGTATAATAAGAGTAGTTATTTCCAGATGTCTTCCCGATTTTGCTATCTGCTTCAAGCCTTTTTTGACTTGCTCAATATCTGCTCCGGTAAGTTTCCTGTAAAAATTACTGTTAAATGCTTTTAGATCAATATTAAAAGCATCGATGAATTGAGTTATCTCTTTAAGAGGATCACTGTTGACATATCCGTTGCTTACCATTGCAGTAAATAATCCCTGATTTTTGGCAATTGTGGCAACATCTCTCATAAACTCAAACCAGATTACCGGCTCATTATAAGTAAAGGCGATGCCTATATTTAACTCTGCCGATCGGGCTTTTTCTAGAACTTTTTCAGGAGTGGTAACCGGGTTTAAATTTTCAGGAATGTTTTGAGAAATGTTAAAATTCTGGCAAAAATCGCATCTCATATTGCAACCGTAAGATCCGGCGGATAAAATATTATGTCCCGGGAAAAAATGATAAAGCGGTTTCTTTTCAACAGGGTCAAGTGAATATCCTGATAAGACCCCGTATGTTTGCAATGCAATTTTATTGCCGGTATTTTTTCTTACGCCGCAGATACCCGATTTCCCAATTGCTATTTTACAAAAGTGAGGGCATAAGAGGCATTCAGCTTTACCCTTGTCAATTTTGTAAAGAGGTATCATAACTTTATGGTTGTTAAAAGCAAAAATACTATAATAAACTCATGATTCTTTCGAATTTTGAACAACATTTGCAAGGCATTTCAATATTTTGAGACGGGAAATAAAAATTTGCTTTTAATTAAGGAACTGGCAAATACCACTCACTGGATCAGAGGGGGGACATATGGATGGCAGGCTGCCGGTAAATGATTTGTACTATTGTGAAGCACTATATTTCCTCTCTCTTTATTTCGAGGTAAATTTTGTTGCCCGAAGCGAATTGTTCAATTTTACTTTTTATAGGGTCAATATTGTCAGTATATGTGGTTCCAAACCGGAGGACAGTTTTTCTACCCGGATTAAGATAAAATATTAGGTTGAGAGGAAATAGCTCAATCTTTTTGATTTCGGAAGCACTCATTTCTTTAACGGGAAGTAGAGAGTTCTTCTTTAGAAATATTTTATCACTGCCGATCCCTATGAATCTAGATGTCCGGCCAAGTCCGGCCAGCACCTGATATAATCCGAATCCTGAAAGAAACATCACTGTAATCCAGAGTGTGCGGTCTGCCTTTACTGACCTGATATTGAAAACTATCCAGAAGACAGCGATTGCAAGGCATACCAGTCCGAACAAAATCCTTATTATTTTTAAAGTTGTGCTGTTCTCAGAAGGTCCGAGTGAATAGTATTTTGTCTCCATAGATATTATTTCCTGCAATTTATTCTTTTCCCGGCATATTGCCAACACTGCTAAAAAATGAAGTTTGGAATGCTTTATTGGTTTGAGAAGTATCTTAAATAAAATTATTTATCAGTATATTGGCCATTGAATTCTACTAATTATTAAAATTTAATACAATATGAAAAAGTTATTTGCTATCAGTTTAATACTGTTTCAGGTTGCAGGCACATTGTTAACAGCCCAGCAAGCTGTCTTAAAACCGGTTGATGAAAAGATAACCCCTGGAATGACAGAGGTATGGGATCCGGAAGTAAAAATTATTCAACCCGGTGAAAAAGACGGAGATGCTCCTGCAGATGCAATAATCTTATTTAACGGGAGTGATATGAGCCAGGAGTGGTCAGATGATCAGGGAAATCCTTCAAAATGGATTGTTAAGGATGGTGCATTGGTTAGTGTTAAAGGGGCCGGAGTGATTAAAAGCAAACGTAAATTTTCCAATTTTCAGTTGCATATTGAATGGAAAACCCCCTCTGAGGTAACCGGTGAAAGTCAGGGCAGGGGAAATAGTGGTGTATTTTTGCAGGAGCAATATGAAGTCCAGGTTCTTGACAACTATAATAACCGTACTTATCGGAATGGACAGGCAGGAAGTCTGTATAAACAGCATGCCCCTTTGGTTAATGTCTCCAGAAAGCCGGGGGAGTGGCAATCATATGATATCATTTATGCAGCTCCCACTTTTAACGATGACACTGTAACTTATTTCACTCCTCCCAGAGTTACAATCCTTCATAACGGAGTCCTGGTTCAGAACAATGTAAGTTTAAGAGGACCAACTGTTTATATAGGCATTCCTGAATACTTTGTCAGGAAGCATGGCCCCGGAAGTCTTGTTCTTCAGGATCATGGAAATCCAGTTGCCTATAGAAATATTTGGATAAGAGAATTGTAGATTTGAAAAAAAAGATTAGGAGTCAGAAGACCGAAGACCGAAAAGGTTCTTTTACGACAATGTACCTGCATTAGAATGGATGTTCTTATCATGTTCTATTCTTGCTATGTGAGCACTCTTCCAACTTCCGGCTTCCGGCTTCTGACTTCCAACTTAATTATGTCATTTAAAACATATGATTTGATTTATAATTATTAAATTTAACGTTCAATTTTAATTTTAATCTACCTGACAATGAAAGAAAATTCAAAAAACATTACACGCCGCTCATTTATTGAAAGAACAGGCGCTGTAGCTGCAGGTCTGACAATAATTCCAGGCTCAGTTATGAGTGGTTTTGGCCACAGGGCTCCCAGTGACAAGCTTAATATCGCTGTTATTGGTATTGGAGGAATGGGAAATTCGAACCTGAAACATGTTTCACCTACAGAGAACATTGTTGCTCTTTGCGATGTTGACTGGGGCTATTCAAAAAAAGTATTTGAGGCAAACCCAAATGCAAAACCTTACTGGGATTGGCGAAAGATGTATGATGAAATGGGTAAATCTATTGATGCAGTTATTGTTGCTACAGCTGACCATTCCCATTGCGTCGCAGCATCTAATGCTATCGCCATGGGAAAACATGCTTATGTACAAAAGCCGTTAACACACTCTGTTTATGAATCGAGGTTATTGACAAAACTGGCTGCCACGCATAAGGTCGCTACACAAATGGGTAACCAGGGTTCTTCTGACGAAGGTGTAAACCTTACTATTGAATGGATACAAAACGGAGAGATTGGTGATGTGGAAAAAGTTGAAGCATTTACCGACCGTCCGATATGGCCTCAGGGACAGAATGTTCCAAAGGGTGAATGGGTTCCTGATACCCTTGACTGGGATCTTTTTATTGGCCCGACCAAGATGCGTCCATATAACAGCATCTACACTCCATGGAACTGGAGAGGCTGGTGGGATTTTGGTACAGGAGCTCTTGGTGATATGGCTTGCCATATTCTTCACCCTGTATTTAAAAGCCTGAAGTTGCAGTACCCCATTAAAGCACAGGGGAGTTCAACTCTTCTGCTGACTGATTGCGCTCCAAATGCACAGATCGTGAACCTGGTTTATCCTGAAAGAATTGCACCAAAAGGATCAAAAATAAAATATCCTCAGGTTGAAGTTATCTGGTATGACGGTGGCTTACAACCGGCAAAACCTGAAGGATGGCCAGCCGGCAAAAATATGAATGATTCCGGTGGCGGCGTTATTTTCTATGGAACCAAAGACATACTTATTTGCGGATGTTATGGTGTTAATCCATGGCTATTGTCAGGCAGGAAACCTGTGGCTCCAAAGACTGAAAGAAGAGTTGAAAATGCAATGGAAGGCGGTCATGAAATGGACTGGGTACGTGCATGTAAAGAGAGCCCTGAAAGCAGAGTTAAATCTAAATCTGATTTCTCTGAAGCAGGTCCGTTTAATGAAATGGTTGTAATGGGAGTTCTTGCTGTCAGACTACAGGGTCTGAACAAAGAACTTGAATGGAATGGTGAAAAAATGGAATTCACCAATATCAGCGATTCAGAATCTCTGAAAATTTGTATCTCAGATAACTTTACAATCACTGACGGTGATCCGAAATTTGACAAAAAATGGACTGAACCATTGAATGCAAAACAGTTTGCAGCTGAGATGGTTAAACATACTTACCGCAAAGGCTTTTCATTACCTGATATGCCTGTATAATTAATACTGCTAATTAAGTCGCAGGTAAAATTTTGCCCGCGACTTTTAATTTTAAACTTTTAATATTATTGTTTTTATGAAGCTGATAAACATTATTCTATCCTGTGTTCTTATACTCGGACTTACTACAGGATGTGGATCAAAAGGAAGTACCGCTAAAGGGACAAAAACTGGAGCTGACAGCACAATGAATTGTGCAGAAGGCCCCATGACCGGAAAAGCCTGTTGCGACTCATCTGCTATGAAAGATGGCTGGGTCAGTATTTTTGACGGAAAAACAGCCAACGGCTGGAGAAGTTACAATAAAACCACTTTCCCGGAAAAAGGATGGGAAGTTGTAAATGGTGAGTTGCATGTTATTGGTTCCGGTACCGGCGAGGCCGGTAACGGTGGTGATATCATCTATGATAAAAAGCTCAGCAATTTTGAACTTTCTCTCGAATGGAAGATTTCCAAAGGAGGAAACAGTGGTGTATTCATTCTTGCTCAGGAGATTCCGAATGAACCTATCTTTAAATCGTCGCCTGAGATGCAGATTCTCGACAATGATAACCATCCTGATGCAAGGCTTGGTGTAAACGGAAACCGTAAAGCGGGTTCACTTTACGACCTGATCCCTGCAAATCCTCAGAATACAAAACCTGCCGGCGAATGGAATCAGATCGGAATCCTCTGTTATCAGGGAACTGTGGTCTTTTCATCAAACGGTGCAAATGTTGTTGAATTCCATCTGTGGACTGACGACTGGAAAAAGATGGTAAGTGCTTCCAAATTCAAAGATTGGGAGTGGTTTCTTAATACCGCTAAAGAGGGATATATAGGCCTTCAGGACCATGGTAGTGATGTTTGGTTCAGAAATATTAAGATCAAAGAAATGTAATAATATTCTGAAGGATAATTTAAGAGGCTGGATCGTTTGATTCGGCCTCTTTTTTATCTGCTTCCTACCCACCCCAACTCACCACATGGGGCCTTAAATAGCTGCTATTTAACCCCCCATTAGGGGAACACCCTTTAAACCAATCTCCTCTGCAACTGTTCTCATGCCCAAAATACAATCTGTAATAAGCTCATCAAGACTAACTCCAAGCATTGAAGCCCCTTTTTCAATAACGGAACGGTCAACTCCGGCAGCAAATTTTTTGTCACTCCATTTCTTTTTTACTGATTTAGCTTCCATATCCAGCACACTCTTTGAAGGCCTTACAAGAGCACTGGTATTAACAAGTCCGGTCAGTTCATCAATTGCATAGAGCGTTTTTTCAAGCAATGAAACAGGTTCAATATCTGATACCAGACCCCAGCCGTGGCTCACAACTGCCCTAATATATTCTTCCGGCCACCTGTTTTCTCTTAAAATCTTTTCAGTCATAGTGCAATGCTGATCAGGATACATCTCATAATCAAGATCGTGGATCAAACCGGTGACCCCCCATTTCTCCTCGTCCTCACCAGCTTTTTTTGCCATGTATCGCATTACAGCCTCAACTGAGAGCGCATGCTTTAAAAGACTCTCTGATTTATTGTATCTTCTGAACAATTCAAGAGCTATTTCCCTATTAGGCGTTGAAGCTACTGACATATTGGGAAAAATAATTTATATAATGACTTTGAAACACTACCTTCTAAGTTTAACGATTGGTATGGTTCTATTAATTGCAGCTCCCCTGATTTTCAGGTAATAGACGGATGGTGAAAGTTTTAGTTCAGAAATAACTATTGAATTCATTCCACTTATTATCTCCTTTTCAAGCTCGTAAAACTTTGCCCCGGATATATTTATAATTGATATATGAAGCTTGTCTGCTGCAGCGGACTGTACATATATTGTAAACTGATCTGTAAATGGATTGGGGTAAACAGTTAATGAATCACGTATTTCATTGTTTTCGAGAGTAATATGCAATGTGTCATTTAAAGCGTAATCATCATTGTTATCATATCCGTAAGCAAGTATGTTGTAAAACCCATATTTTGAAAGATCAGCCTTTGTATTGAAAGATACAGTCACCGAATCTCCGGATGGAATAATTGAATTTTCGAAATGTTGTCTTGCAGTGATTCCCTGATCATTTATTCTATATGCCAGGTTGAATCCATTAATAACATCTTTACCATTGTTCAGGACTTTTACTATAACTGTTTCATGACCGTACTTGTCTTTTTGAAATGGTGCCACTATTCTGGCAACCTGGAGGTCTTTCTGAATATAACTCACTGAGCTTGACTCTGCAAAGTCAATCAGGTCAATCCAGGCACAATCTGTTCCACTGGAAACAGATTGGTCCTTACTGTAAATCCATTCCATCTTATTAAGTCCTGAAAGGACAGGAACTGCAATTTTTGTCCATGGTATTTCTCCTGATTCTTTGAATATCTCGGTATCATTAAGCTTGAATGACAGGTTATCATAATTGGCTTCGGATGATACTTTGTAATAGAACCGGACAGAATCATCCGTTGCAAAAACAGTCTTTATTGCGAGAGAAGAGTTTCCGTTATGCGATATCAGACCTGACCTGGCAGAAATAGCTCCGTCATAAGGATCTGATCCGGTTACAATCCATGGTACCGGGCTGATATTTATCCAGGGGAAGACATTAAATGATGATGATTCAAAACTCTCCCTTATCCTGCCAACTCTGAAAGTGAAGTCCTTGTCTAAAATGTATGGACTGCAATCAAGTAATGATGACACGGAAATGAAACTTCCGGATGAGACTGACTCTGTCAGTTTTACCTTTACCGGAATATCAGTGGTCTTCCCGAATTTCAGTATCCCTGATTTAACATCCGGATCAAGGATGGTCAAATCGGAATTCAGACTGTTAACATAAAATTGTCCGGATATATTGCTGCTGCCCTGGTTAAGTATTTTGAAGATGAGGTAGAATGTCTCTCCGGGATCTGCAATATTGTTTTGGTTTCCTTCTATTGTATCATTCATTATACAATTGGTTATTATCAGTTCAGGTGAATGTACAGAGATATCAATCTTATAGTGTTTCTCTGATTTCAAATCTTTCAGAACCAGATTGATGGTTACAATACCCAGATCCTGAACATTACCTGAAATAGTCATTTCCAGATTATCCGGAAGAACCTTCTCTGATTTGGCCCGGAGAGTCCCGATATATACGGAATCATTGTCAATTGTCACCAGGTCTGATGTTGTTGAAATTTTAGCATACAGGTTACTGGCATCTGTTAAACCAAGGTTGCTCACGGAAATTTTAAGAAAGAAGGATTCTCCGAAATCCACGCGGTTATTGTTATTCCCATGGCTATCGTTTATGCTGTTTGATGTAAGGGTTATAAACTCACTTTTAATATCTGAAAAGTGTACTGTTTTTATCAGTGGATATTTATTCTGACCTGTAATCACGATCAGGCAGGAATCATTTGATACCCCGGGCATATCAAGTTGAACCGACCCGGAAGCGCTGGCAAATGATGCATCCCATAATGTATCTGAATGTGATACAGCAAGATATGCAAACGGGTCAGCAATAAGTGTTAGCAATTTTATTCCATTTGGGAGAGTGTCGGGTAATGATATGTTGAAAGATGAAGGTTTCCCGAGAATAGGAATTACACTAGGATCTCCTACCAGGTTATAGGTTTCCCAGTAATACTTCTTTCTTGGTGATGTGCTGGCACTTACAGAAAGATTCCCTGCATAATTAACCTGTCCCATTGTGAAATACCAATTTGAAGGAGACTCTCCCATGGTATGAAACAGCCTGTCATAGGCTCCCAGTCCGGTATCCTGATACGTCGGGTCAGAGGACACTGAACCTGCTCCTACTGCCCAGTAGAAATCCTCATCCCAGTAAGAGTCATTTGAACAGCCAATAAATCCTATCGCCCCCTTTTCTTTTGACAAAACCATCCTGTTTCCAAAAGATGTTGAAGAACTATACTGGCTGGTTCTGCAGGCGTTGCTGATTATAAAAGGATACATATTCTTATTCTTAAGTGAATCAACATCCTTACTCTTGATTGTCGGGTCAAGCCAACCCAAAGCTTCTCCATGTCCGGTATAATTAATAAATGAAATGCCTTTTTTAAAGAGCTTCTTAATTGAGTCTTCTACAGTTGCATCAGAGGATTGTGGATAAAAAAAATGATTTTCATCTATATTATTGGAGCTTTTGAGGTAGTTGCCAATGGCATAATTAACCTGTCCATTCATGTTAGTGGCATATCCTGCATCATTACCGGCAGTGACAAGTGCCCTGGAATAGAATTTATTTGTGTCGGCAAATTCGAACTTCTCGTACTGGATAATTTTATTTACTACAGACTTTAGTTCATTTGTATCAGCAACTGGCAGTCTTCCGATAAACATATCAGGAATATAGTCGCCGTTTCCGTCAAATTCTCCATAATACATGTCGGAAATATTAGTTGTCTCATCAGATCTTGGTATCCGGTTGACATCTCCAATGATTAACAGATATTCAGGCGCAGGATCCTCTGTTGTGGAATTCTTGTAAATATTAGTGAGAGTATCTTTTAATTGCGCATAAGTGGTTCCTGCCAAACCTGTTCCCTTATAAAGAATTGTCAGATTATACCCTTTCTGAGTCTTCCATTTGAAAAAAGGGATCAGTTGTTTTCTGAAGGCAGTGTCAGTTATGATAACCATCTTCACAGGCCGATTGGAATATCCCGGAACTACATCGTCAGGATTGTAATCAATTACTGATTTATCAAGTGTTTTACTAAAAAGTTCTGATTCCGGAGAAAGAGATTTTGATTCAAAATTACCTGTATATGAATAAATTATCTCAATCTTCATAGAAGTTATGACTTGGAGTACATTGGTTTTTGGATTGTAATGGACAGGCGAAATAAACAGGGTTGCCAGTTTCCTGTTCCTTACAGTGCCCAGTGATTCTATCCTTACAGTATCTGATAGGATAATTCCATGGGAAGCATACGCATTTTTATCAATTAAAAACTCAGGTTTGTTTTGTCTGACTTCCTTTGTTTCTCCCTCCTGAACCGGATAGAGAATACCCTTAAATTTTTTCAGGGAAGGGTTAATCCTTGATGACCTGACATCAGATATAATCACTTTATAATCAGTTCCATCAGGTATAGTTATCAGCCGGCTCAGTACCGGAAGTTCTGGTTTGCCAGGGGTGGCGGCAGGAGTGTGCCCAGGAATGGAGACACGGTAAAATGTACCATGTACATTGTTAATACTTTCAATGTTAAGCTCAGATATTGAATAATTTACAATCAGAGATTGATTTCCGGTAATGACATCACTCTTCTGCAAATTACCATCCAGATGGTATTTGTAATTTGTTTCTGCCTGTCCGCCGGCTGATGCTGAAAAAAGCAGAAAAACTGCTAATAAAATAGCCTGTTTATCTTTCCCTAAACGCATCAATGTTAATTAATTAACACCATAACCTAAATTCTGCGGGCAAGTTATTAAAAATTCAATAACTATTCATTGTATCAGTGATATATTTGATTAATGCGACCTATAATAGTCTTTATTGTCGATTATTGAATCAGAGTTGAGAAAGATGACCGGTATACTAAAATCAAATGACTGGCTGATTTAATCTGCTGTCAATTCAGAACTAACTCTTTCACATATAACCTAAGACTGTACGTAATGAAGGTTAACCAACGTTACTGAATTAATGAATAATTTAATTATTTTTATACATTGAAATTTAAGCTTTATCATATGATCAGATATTATATATCCAGAGTTTTAAGAGTTATTATACCTATAATTATTACTGCTATGACCATTCCGGTAAATTCTCAGAATCTTCCTGCTTTTGACGAAATCAGCACAAATGCAGGAATTGTTGAAATACATTTCATCGGACATGGATCTCTTATGTTCAAAATGAATAACTTAACTATTTATGTGGATCCTGTAAGAAGCTCTGGTAATTATGATAATCTTCCTGAAGCAGATCTTATTTTAGTCACTCATGATCATGGCGATCACCTTGATTCTGAATTAATTAAAGACCTTAGAAAAGAGGGAACCATAATCATATCCAATGAGATATCTGCTGCAAAAGTATCGGGTGCAAAGACTATGAAAGCAGGAGAGAGGCAAAACATCAAAAACATTGTTATTGAAGCTGTTCCAGCA
>Ga0315273_10008827_pt1 | contig 12750 bp, 17 predicted proteins | sample YL17G02_0_MG_FD_205753 | JGI IMG/M metagenome (GOLD analysis project Ga0315273, IMG submission 205753) | Sediment microbial communities from Yellowstone Lake, YNP, Wyoming, USA - YL17G02_0 | ecosystem: Environmental > Aquatic > Freshwater > Lake > Sediment | place: USA: Wyoming | collected...
CGGCGTTAAGAATTTCTTTAGTAGAACGGTAATTGTGGATCAGAATTACCAATTTGGCCGATGGGTAAGTTTTACGGAACTGGATAACGTTGCTGACGGCTGCTCCGCGCCAGCGATAAATACTCTGGTCATCATCCCCGACTACAGTAATATTGCCGTTCTTTCCGGCTAATAGCTGTAAGAGTTGGTTTTGGGCGAAATTAGTATCCTGAAACTCGTCGACCAAAAGATATTTAAACTGCTGCTGGTAAATCTTGAGAACATTAGGCCGGACACGAAAAAGTTTGAGAGTATTAGTAATCAAATCAGAAAAATCCATGAGACTGTTTTTGACTTTCAAATCGGAATAAAGACGATAGGCCGCAGCCAATTCCGAAATTTCTGTTTGATCAGCTTTTTGGGCAAAAGATTGATATTCCGAAGGAGTGATATCTTCGTCCTGAAGGCGGTTAAAGTGAGTGGTAAGGGCAGACAAAAACTTAGTGGGGTTGCCTAAGGGGAGATAGTAGTCTAAGTTCAAGTCAAAGAGATGTTTTTTTAGAAAGGCCAGGGAATCGACACCGGTTAAAAGTTTGTAGGCGGGGTCCAGACCGATATGAAAACCGTGATCCCGGAGTACCCGGTCGCAGAAGGAATGAAAGGTCATTATCCACATTTGGGTATAACCGTAAGGCATGGTGACATCAACCCGATCTTCCATTTCCCGGGAGGCTTTTTCGGTGAAGGTCAGGGCCAGGATTTCATCGGTCCGGGCCAGGTTTTCGGATACCAGCCATTTAATCCGTTCGGTAATAACCGTGGTTTTGCCGGTGCCGGCACCGGCAATAATCAGGAGAGGTCCGGAGCCGTGGCGGACGGCGGAGAGTTGTTGAGGGTTTAATTTCTTTTCCGAAGGCATGAAGAGATTGTAGCACCTGGTTTGTTTTTAATACCCCCTTTTAATTCCCCCCTATTTTAGGGGGGAAAAGAAGAGGGGTATATAAAGAGTGGTAATATTTGGTCATGAAAATCTGCGGATTGGATGAGGTGGGACGAGGCAGTCTGGCGGGACCATTAGTGGCAGTGGCGACAGTACTAAGTACTCAGTGCTCAGTACTAAAAATTAACGATTCGAAGAAATTAAACAAAAGACAGAGAGAAAAAGTTTATCGGGAGTTAATGGATTCGGGAGTGGAGTACCGGGTGGAAACAATAACGGCCCGGCAAATAAATTCCCGGGGGATGGGATGGGCGAATAAAGAAATATTTCGGCGGTTGATAAAAAACATAGAAGCTGAAAAGTATATCGTTGACGGGAATTTAAAACTGGGAATATTAAAAAATAAAAATGTTAAGTGTGTGATAAGGGCGGATGCGACCAGAAAATGCGTAATGGCGGCGTCCATAATTGCCAAAGTCACCAGGGATGAACACATGAGAAGGCTGCATGAAGAACACGAGGTGTACGGCTGGGATAGAAATGCCGGGTATGGGACGAAATCTCATATCGAAGCGATAAAAAAATACGGCACAGCCAAATATCACCGGGATGTGTGGGTGAGGACGGTGATGAAAAATTCATAAATATGGATCATGTGGCGATAATGAGAAAGAGCTGGGGGTTGCTGCCAAAGATTTTGTCAGGAGAGAAAACGATTGAGTCGAGGTGGTATAAGAATAAATCGGCTCCCTGGGGAAAGATTAATTCCGGAGATATGGTTTATTTTAAGAATTCAGGTGAATCAGTAACCGTGAGAGTGTGTGTAAAAAAAGTACTGCAGTTTGAAAACCTAATTCCGGAAATAGTTCGGGATTTATTAGTTAGATACGGCAGGGATGATGGGATTACAGATATCGAGAAATATTATCAATTATTTATAGATAAGAAGTATTGTCTCCTTATTTTTCTAGAAAAACCACAGAAAATTAAACCGTTTGAGATTAATAAAAAGGGGTTCGGTTCCATGGCGGCGTGGATGTGTGTGGAGGATATCAGAAAGATCCGGCGTAAAAGTCGCGTTCCCAGGAACAAGATTTGAGTTTTTCAATGAGTGATGGGGATAAATTCCTGCCGTCGGAGACGGAGGTGTTGGCATCAACGTAAGATACCTTGCGCATACCGGGAATGACGGTAGAAACAGCCTGATGAGACAAAATATAGCGCAGGGCTAATTCCGGAAGAGTTTGGGCTTCTGTTCCCAGTATTTTTTTAAGTTTATCAGTGTGAGAAACCAGAAGTTTTAGACGGTCGGGGCTAAAATAATGGCGGCGGAAATCACCGTCGGCAAACCGGGTAAGGGTGGTAAATTTTCCGGACAGCCCTCCCTCGTCCAGAGGAACCCGGGCAATCAAACCTATGTGATGCTTTTGAGCATAGGGAAGAAGTTTTTCGGTTGGCTGCTGGTGAAAAATATTAAAAATAAACTGGATAGCAGAAATCAAACCGGTATCCAAAGTCCGCAGACAATTTTCCGGCTGGTAATTATTGATGGAAATACCCCAAAAACGAACCTTACCGGAAGAAGTGATTTTTTGAATGGTGTTTTTCCAACCATCCCGGTTTACAAAATCATCATGCCAGACATGGAACTGCATCAGATCCAAATAATCAGTTCCCAGATCTTTTAAGGACTGATCGACGGATTTGATAATCCAATCATCGGGAAATACATGGGAGACAGGAACACCGGGCAGGGCTGGCCAATTCATGTTTTTGGGAGCAATTTTACTGGCAATAATTAATTGGTTCCGGATTCTGGACTCTTTAAGAAACTTACCGATCAGTTCGTGAGAGCGATGATGGCCGTCTTTTTCATCGTGTCCATAAACCCAGGCAGTGTCGATGAAGTTTCCGCCCAGTTCGGTATAGCGATGGAGACTGGCGAGACTTTCTTTGGGATCAGCCCCGACCCAGCAGTTGGGATCGTCGGCCAGCTGCCAGGTACCGATACCAACTTCGGCAACTTTCAGACCGGTTTTACCAAGAGGGCGATAAAGCATGAAGTTTATTCTATCACCACCTCACCCTTGGTCCCTCTCCTTATTTCAGGAGAGGGAAAAACGTTTTTATTTTATTTATCACTTCGTCAACGTTATTTTCGATTTGAACATTGGTAAATCTTATTTCATGAATTCCCAAAGCTTTTAAATAGTCTGTTCGATATTTGTCGTATATTTTAGTCTTCACATGGATCATCCCATCAATTTCTATAGCCAACTTTGCTTTGTGACAGTAAAAATCTACAACATAATTTCTTATACTATATTGACGTTTAAACCTAACTCCCATTTGGTTGTTTCTAATTAATTTCCATAATTTAGCTTCGTATGGAGTCAGCTTATTTCTAAGCTCCCGTCTTCTACCAATCATTTTGCTGATATTTAAAACTCTTTCAACTTTATCAATCACATTTCAATAATACCCCTCTCCTGAAATAAGGAGAGGGGTATGCCTGACCACGGGCAGGCGGGGTGAGGTGATTACTTTTTAAGATATCTCTGCTTTTGGGGTTCGGGGAAACGTTCGATGGAGTAACGTAAAGCAGTTCGGGGCATAAATTTTAAATTAGCGTCGAGAAAATCGATCAGAGTTTTTTGGCTGCAGCGTTTGCCGACTTCCCGAAGCATCCAGCCGACAGCTTTATGGATCAGGTCGTGTTTATCTGCCAAGAGAATTTGAGATATTTTTAAGGCATCGGCGGAATCTTTGTCTTTAACAATAAAATACAGACAGCTGATGATAGCAATGCGGCGCTCCCAAAGACTGTCGGATTTGGCCAGCCGGTAAAGAATGTCCCGGGGTTTATCGGCTAAATATGCGCCGACAATTTTGGGGGCGGAGATGTCAACCAGATCCCAATTATTGATATATTTAGTGTTTTGCAGATAAAAGTCGTAAACTACTTTAGAATTTTGGGGAAACTGATGGACCAAGATTTGGATGGCAAGGCTGCGTTGCTCGTGATAATCGGATTTAATTAATTTTTGGACGTCGGAAAGAGGCAGGCTGCGGTATTTTTTGGAGATTACCCGCATTTGGGGAGTATTAAGACCCAAAAATTTATCGCCTTCCCCATATTGCCCAGGGCTGGTTTTGAAAAACCAGGCAGAATTCTTAGCCCTTTGGGGGTCAGCCAAGATTCGGGTTTCTTTTAATAGGTCGTTAATCATTCATTTTATAGAGTACTTGTAAAAGAAATTGATTAGGAGAAACAATTTTAATAGATTTGTATTTTCTTAAAGGCAATAAGTGTTTTTTATCCCCGGTAATTATATAGTCGGCCTTGGCCGCCACTGCGCAAGCTAATATTATATTGTCAGAGGGATCGGATTTTAGAAAAGTCACCTGGCTGGGGCTGGGGTAGTATTCACCGATACTGGAGATCAATTGTCTGGCTTCTTCAAGTTGCTGGTTTGACCAATCCAGTTTTGATTTAAGAATTCTTAACACCTCCCGGGTGATTTCTTCCGAAACACAAACGGTGATTTTCTCCTCTCCCAAAGCTTTAAATATTTCCTTTACAGCTCCACCAAAATGGAGAGTAGAAACATAGATATTAGTATCCAAGACAACTTTCATGCATCCCCAAGGAATTTGTACACATCTTCTTCCGATGTGAATCCGAATTTTTTGGCTTTGCGGCGGCCGTACTCACATATCTTGTTCCATCTTTTCATCCATACGTATCGGTCAATAAGTTTAACCAGGGTAGCACTTCTGGTTAGTCCGGTATCTTTAACTACCTCATCCAGGGAAGATAATAGCTGAGCGTCGACAGAAAATGAGACTACAGCGGTGTTACGGGTAACTGGCGGCATGTTTAAATTATTACACTGTAATACTGGAGTTGTCAAGATTTTTCTTCTGCTTCGGGCAACGAAAGAGTATTTGTGCGCGATAATTTTTGCCCAAAAACCGTGAAGCGAGAAGAAACTTGGGACATTTGATTGAAGGCGTTAGTGAGATGACGGTTCAAAGTTCCCAAACCTTCTCCCATTTTGTCATAATCCTTTTGCAGACCGCGCAAGATCTTGAATACCTCCCGGGATTTGGCTTCCAGTTCTTTGCCCTGGAAAGACGTGAGCAACACCTGAAGGTGAGCATAAAGAGTATTGGGGGAGACGGGATAAACCCGGGCGTCACGGGCAATTTTGGTCAGCTCAGGAAGATTGACAACTTCGTAATAAACCGATTCTGAAGGGATATACATGAGGGCAAAATCCATAGTGCCTTCGTCAGGCAAAATATATTTTTGAGCGATATCGGTAATGTGTTTTTTAACATCGGAAATAAACATTGACCGGGCGCCGGGATCGTTTTTGATCAGTCCGGTAAAATTGCTGATGGGAAATTTTGAATCGATACACAGAAGGCCGGCATCGGTTTTAAGAACGGCGTCGACTTTAACACCGGAGCGAAAAGAATACTGGAGGTGAAAAGCATTTTTAGGAAAAGTCTCACCGATCATTTCTCCCAGTATCTGCTCGCCAATACCCCCCCGAAGCTTAGGACTTTGAAGAAATTCCTGCAGGGAGCGGATGCCCCGGCCGACTTCAGACATTTCCCCCAGTTGGTGTTGAACATCCGCCATCATCCGGGTGGAGGAATCAAGGGATAATTGGACACTTTTCAACCACTGGGAAACAGCAGAATCAGACACTTTGGAACCGGTAATCCACAGGCGAATCAGATATAAAGAGGTTAAAAAACCCAGAGCGACGACTGCTACAATTAAGTAAGATGACATATGCGTTCCAGAGTCAAATATAACAAAGATCCCGGCATAAGGCGATGGGTGGGAATCTTTTTGGGAGGATTATTTCTGTTAGCGGCAGGGTGGGTGGTAGTTAAATGGCCTCCGGATAAATGGTGGGTGGAAGCCGGAGTAGTACTGTTGACGGGTTTGGGTTTGTATTTAATAAGAGGGTGGAAGCTGGCAACCGGAATACTGAGTTTCCTGCTGCTGCAGCGGTTTGGAATTCTGAATTTTTGGACGTTGGGAGTTTTCATTATTATTTTGGGGTTGATAAGTTTAATAAATTAAAGTACCATCGGGCCGGTGCAGGTTTCTAAACAAAAAGTTAATAAAATTCTGGAAAAACAGGTTACTGATTTGTGGTTTCAGATGGTGGCGGATATTAAAACCCCGGATGAGGCAAAAATTGTGTTTGAAGATTTATTTTCAGAAACCGAAAAATCGGCATTGATTAAGAGGCTGGCTGTAGGATATTGGCTGGTTAAAAAACGCAGTTACGAGACAATAAAACAGAATCTGAAGGTGTCCAGTGCAACCATTGCCACAGTGGCACAGGGATTAACAAGACCGGGGTGGAAATTGGCAATGCAAAAGGTCATGGCGGAAGAGTGGGCAACAAAATGGGAGACGAAGATCAAGAAGTTAATTAAGAGATGAAGCGATTAAGCTACTCTCTCTTTTAGGGCTTGATAAAACTTTTCCCAGTAACTACGGGCCTTGGTGGGATTAGTTTCCCGATTGGCCAGGATTGCCAGATGGGCGGATTTAGCAGCCTGAAATTCGGAAAAACGGTATTTTTCTCCCAGGAATTCCCTGAATCCACTCTCACTATCACCGTCTTTCCAGAGATTGACTTCGAAATTAGCGATCACTTCCGGCTCAAAAGCCAGACCTAAATTCTTTTTGACAATGGCATAAAGTTCTTTGAGCGAGTATTTGGCTTCGTGCCATTCCTGTTGGTCGCGATGTAACAGAGCGGAAGCCAGATGAAAGCCGGCGGTCTTGGCCAGATCTTTGGACAGGCCGTATTGTTCTTTGACGTATCTGACAACGTAAGAGCGGAATTTTTCCCCGGCACCAATTGCCAGTTCATGGCGCCATTTGAGTTCCAGATCGGCGATAACTTTGGGATTAAATTTCAGATGCTCTTCGGCATCATTACCACCAAATCTCCTGCGGCGGCGGGAATAATCAAGAACCGCCTCGCGAAGTTTTAGGGGAGTAAAGTCAGGAAAATGGTCCGGTTCCCAATACATTTCCGCATAGGCGGCCTGCCATAAAAGCAAACCGGAGGTACGCTGTTCGCCGCTAGTACGGATAGCTAAATCGACATAGGGAAAAGGTTGGTCGTGGGTGTCCAGAAAGCTCTCGAATACTTTTTCATCGACTTGCTTCAGACCAGAAGCGATAATTTTGTTAGTAGCACGAATGATATCGTCTCGTCCGCCATAGTCGATACAAATATTCATGATGTGACGGGTATTATTGGCAGTTTCTTTTTCGGCCCGGGAAATTTTGGCGAGTAGACTTTTGGGGAGACGGTCTTTACGACCCAGGTGATAAATTCGCACACCATCCTCTTCGGCTTCAGCAAGATGTTTATCAATCAAGGATTCGTAAAGTTTCATCAAGTAGCTGATTTCCCTCTCAGTCCGATCCCAGTTTTCAGTGGAAAAACCCCACAATGACAGGGTATGAATGCCCATATCGCGGCTGGCACGGGCGAGGGCAGTGGTAGCTTCAAATCCCCTTTTGTGGCCTTCCAGGGTGTCCAGACCTTTGGCTCTGGCCCAGCGGCGGTTGCCATCAGGGATTATCATCAAGTGGTCGGGAACTTTGGTGCCTTCGGGGAGATGAATAGCTATAGAGGCTTTATTCATGTGTTATATTCAATATTATACTATGACCGAGTTAATGCTGATCGGAGGAGTGTGGGTACATGATAAAGACCGGGTGCTGTTATTAAAAACCTTACCCAACTCCAAGCAACCGAATACTTGGGGACCGCCGGCGGGACATATTCATGAAGGGGAAACCCTTGCAGAAACAGCCATTAGAGAAACACAAGAGGAATCGGGGCTGATAGTGGCTCTTTTAGGCTTAGTGAGTTGTCATATTGTTTATACTCCTGATGGTAAAGTTCATGTAATGGCTTTTTATAAAGTTGCTAAGCCGCAAGATTCGGAAGTAGTCATTGATCCGAAAGAGGTAGCGATGTTTGAATGGGCAACCAAAGAGGAAGTTAATTCGGGAAAATATCCTTTCAGAAAGAATTTTCTAAAAGATTCCTGCCTGAAATCTTTTGCCGATCCGGAAGCTGTAGACGTTTTCTCAATCGAACACACGGAATAATTATTAGATTGTGAATTCACCGTTTTGGTAGATAATCCGGGACGAGCTGTCGGGGAGGAAGGCAGTAACTGTGCGGTCGGCGGTGGTAATAATATCAGTGTGGATAACGGAGTTGTTAAAGCCGAATTGGGTGCGGAGAGCGGGAGTAAATTTTTTTAAGTCCCCTGTATAGCAGTCATCGTAGGCACTGCCCAAAGCCAGGTGCATGTTGCCGAATGGCGCGGAAATATTTTCGTCAAACAGGGTTTCGGCCATAAAGTGATCGATGGGGGAAAGGCGTTTGTCGGTTAGAGAAAACTCACCAATTTTGTCGGCGTTTTTGACTTCCAGCATCTTTTGTAAAACGTCATAACTTTTATCGGCAGAACTATTAACTACCAGGCCGTTTTTAAAGTCCAATTTAATACCGGTAATTAAATTGCCGTAGCGGTACAGGGGCTGATTAAATTCGATATGGCCGGTGGTGCCGCGCCAATCGGGAGAAGTAAAGATTTCAAAACTGGGGATATTACGGCCGGAGCCTCCCAGCCATTTACGTCCCGGACCAAGAGTCACCCCGAGATCAATTCCGTTGCCAGTAACGTGCAGGCGGGAAATCTGCAGGGAATTTAATTTGGTTCTGATATCATCGTTTTGGGCAAATACTTCCCGCCATCTGGCAATGGGATCGGGTAGATTGAGAAAGCAGGCTTTGATAATTTGGCCCCAATAATCTTCTTCGGACAAACCGGCTTCGGCGGCCATAGCCGGGGTGCCGTAAAGAGCCAATGTCCAGGTAAATTTTCCCTGATTTTCTTTTTTATCCAGCCAGTCCTTGCTGGTTTTGTAGGCTTTGGCTTTGGCCATAATTTTGACCGAGTCGATGCCTTCGAGCTCATGTTTATCGGTCTCGGATAAAATGGCGATAGAATGGTCGATTTGATCAACCAGGCCTTTCATAAATTTTGCCGGAAAAAATGAAAGCTCGTCAGCAGAGGCGAGCTCAAAATACTGGCGGGAGACATTGTCCGGAGAATAAAAGGTCAGGGGGTGGCCGCCGGATTTTAGAATCTGATTTCTGACGGCAACGTAGAGAGGTTTGGCCGATTCGTTGGCCAGAAGTCTGACCACCTCGCCCGATTTCAAACCCTCCCCGGAATTTAGGGCAAAATTGACCAACACGACTGCATATTTCTCCAATATTTCCGGGGGAGGGGTATAAGCCATGGAGTGATTATAGTTGATCGGCTATAATTAGGGCATGGCGATTGATAAACAACAAATTTTGAAATTGGTGACTGATAATAAACAGGCTTTCCGAGATTTTGGAGCGAGCCGAGTGGGGTTGTTTGGTTCGTTTGTCCGGGGAGAGCAGACCGAGAACAGTGACGTAGATTTACTAGTGGATTTTTTACCAGGGAAAAAGAGTTATCGGAATTTATTGGGAGTGGCGGATTTAGCCGAAAAATTGGTGGGGAGAGACGTAGAGGTGGTAACTCCACAGTCTCTTAGCCCTTATATCGCTCCTTATATCGAGGAAGACGTTCAATATGTCCAAACAGCCTGACGAGTATATTAAACATATTTTGAAAGAAATTGATTACCTAACAAGTGAGGCGATTAACATAACATTAGTAGATTTAGTTAAGGATGAAACTAAAATGAGGGCGTTTGCGCGAAGTCTGGAAATAATCGGTGAGGCAGCAAAGAAAATTCCGAAGGATTTTAAGGAATCGAAGCCTGATATCGATTGGAAAGCTATGGCAGGAATGAGGGACAGGTTAGTTCATGAATATTTCGGGGTGGACTACGAAATCGTCTGGGATGTGATTACAAACGAGCTTCCAGGTTTAAAGTTAAGATTAAAACCGTTAATAAAGAATTAATTCTTCAGGCAGGGGGCGGGGGGAATGGGGGCGGAGGGGTGACCGTGAGCGACGGAGGGGTGGGTAGATTATAATCTAAATATGGGAAAATATTATGTGACGACGACGCTGCCGTATGTTAATGATTCTCCGCATATCGGGTTTGCGTTGGAGATTGTGCAGGCGGATGTATTAGCCCGGTGGCACAGACTTTTGGGTGATGAGGTCGTGTTTAATTTCGGCACCGATGAACACGGACAAAAAATTTATCAAAAGGCCCTGGAGCAAAAAAAAGAGCCAAAGGCGTATTGCGACGAATATGCGGCTAAATTTGACGGGCTGAAAAAGACGCTGAATTTAAGTTATACGACTTTTATCAGGACTACGGACGAGCATCATGTCAAGGCGGCACAGGAGTTTTGGACAAGATGCGAAAAAAACGGAGATATTTACAAAAGTAAATACAAAATTAAATACTGCGTGGGGTGTGAGCTGGAAAAAACGGATTCGGAATTGGTCGAGGGTAAGTGCCCGCTGCATCCTAATCGGGATTTAGAAATCCGGGAAGAGGAGAATTATTTTTTCCGGTTTTCTAAATATCAGGACCAGCTTCTAAATTTCTATGAGAATTATCCGGATTTCGTCAAACCGGTGTCAAAATATACGGAAATAAAGGCGTTTGTATCCGGAGGGTTACAGGATTTTTCCGTGTCGAGACTAAAGTCCAAAATGCCGTGGGGAATCGAAGTACCCGGGGATCCTACACAGGTTATGTTTGTCTGGTTTGATGCTTTGATAAATTATATTTCCACTCTGGGGTGGCCGGAAAACCAAAAAAACTTTACTGACTTCTGGCCGGGAGTGCAGATGGCCGGGAAAGATAATCTCCGACAGCAAACGGCGATGTGGCAGGCAATGCTAATGTCTGCGGGGCTGCCGAACTCGAAACAGGTGTTTATCCATGGATTTTTAACGCTAAACGGGCAAAAAATCAGCAAAAGTTTAGGAAATACCGTCGACCCGGTGGAGTTGGCCGTCAAATACGGAACAGATGCGGTGAGATATTACCTGCTGGCGAAAATCCATCCTTGGGAAGACAGTGATTTTACTATTCCTAAGTTTGAGGTAACTTACAATGCCGATTTAGCCAACGGACTCGGGAATTTGGTGGCCAGAGTGGCGAAGCTGGCGGAAAAGGCAAATTTGAAATTTGAAATTTTAAATTTGAAATCAAATCAAAATCTTCAAAACTTAAACAAATATTTAAACAACTACAGATTTGATGAGGCGGTGAAATTAATTTGGGAGGAAATAGCTAAGACGAATAATTTGATTGATGAAAAAAGGCCGTGGAAATTAACAGGTGGGGAGTTGAAAAAAACCATGGAGCCGATAGCTGCGGAGGTGGTAAAAATCGGATACCTGCTACGACCGTTTTTACCCGAAACGGCGGAGAAAATTATTAAACAATTTTCAGAAGATAAAATAATATCAGGATTACCATTGTTTCCGCGTATTAAATAACTCTCATACTACAGAGTATGAACGATAAGCTTTATGACTGATGTGCATTGCCATTTGGGGGAAGGCGAAATCAAAAATATTGAGTGGAGAGTAGTTACTTCCGGAACAAATGAGGAGAGTAGTAAAAGGGCAGTGGAGTTGGCGAATAAATATCCGCACGTATGGGCGACGGTGGGAGTTCACCCTGAGGAAATTACCAATTTTAAATTTTTAATTTTTAATCAATTAAAAAATTTGCTAAATTCCAAAAAAGTTGTGGGGGTGGGAGAAATAGGATTGGATTATAAAGAGGGAATTACGGAGGAGGAGAAACAGCAGCAAAAGGAGTTGTTTAAAACAATGGTGGAACTGGCGGAGGAGGCGGACAAGCCGGTGGTGGTACATAACCGGAATGCGGATGAAGATATTTGGGAGATGTTGAAGGATTATCGGGGAAAAGCAATAATGCACTGTTTTACCAGAAATGAAGAGTTCATGAAAAAATGCGTGCGCCGGAGCTGGTATATAAGTTTTGGAGGGTTGCTTCTTAGGGAAAATAATTCGCGGATGAGAAAGGTGGCCACACTGGTGCCGAATGAGTATCTATTAGTCGAAACTGATGCACCATATGTAACTCCGATGAATGTTAAACTAGTAGCTGAAACACTGGCGTTGCTGCGAAAAGTTGACATGAAAGAAATTGAAAAGATAACCGACCAAAATGCCGACCGAGTATTCAAATGCATAAATTAAAACTTAAAAGATTTCTGGAAATCCTGCCGGGTTTTATCAGCTGGAATGTGATTTTGTTTTTAATTTGGGGAGGGTACTTTTTTCCAATAGCTACGGCCTATTTTATTCTGGCTTTCGATGTATATTGGGTGTATACCGGACTAACGCTGACAATATCCGCCGGATTGGCCCATCTGAAAATTCAAGCGGCACAAAGACTTGATTGGATGGAAGAAGTTAGAGGATTCGGAGACTGGAAAAATGTCAGGCATATAGTAATCCTGCTGGTAGGAAACGAATCCCTGGATACATATAAGAAAACCCTGGAAAAATTATCTCAACAAACATTTCCCTTAAAGCAAATCGTGGTTGTGATGGCGACGGAAGAAAGATTCCCGGGAGGGGCCATGGGGGCGGAAAGTTTAAGAGCGGAGTTAGGAGATAAATTCGGGGTGTTTATAATTTCCGTACACCCGGCCAATATTCCCGGCGAGATCAAGGGAAAATCGTCAAACGAGGCCTGGGCAGCCAGGCAAGCTAAAAGACAACTAGTAGATGAGATGGGCTGGGATATTAATTACTGT
>Ga0315273_10008828_pt1 | contig 12750 bp, 20 predicted proteins | sample YL17G02_0_MG_FD_205753 | JGI IMG/M metagenome (GOLD analysis project Ga0315273, IMG submission 205753) | Sediment microbial communities from Yellowstone Lake, YNP, Wyoming, USA - YL17G02_0 | ecosystem: Environmental > Aquatic > Freshwater > Lake > Sediment | place: USA: Wyoming | collected...
GAGCGTTCTGCTGATAGGAGTAGTGATGCTCGTGACCCCTGGCCCCGCGATGGTCGTGATTCCGCTCGGCCTTGCCATTCTCGGAACGGAGTTCCTTTGGGCGCGGCGAATCATAAAGCGTCTAAAAAAACAAGCCCTGTCCGTTGTCAATACCTTGTCCGGCCACAAGGCGGGGCGGGAAGAGTAGGGACGGTGCGAGGTGCCTCGTGCGAAGTGCGAGGTGCGTCGTGCGTCGTGCTGCCTCGAAAATACGACTGTTTGTAGTACAGGCTTCAGCCTGGGATCCCACCCCTAAACCTACACCCTAAAGGGTGTACCACGAACCGTGACATTTTCGGAATAGTAGGAGCACGAGCAGGAGGAGGTCTGATCAGCTTGATTCGTCAGTCCGATACTTTAGGTTGCTTGCGCAGGATATCCCAGTAAGCGCCGCGCGCTCCCCCGCCGATCGCTTGTGCCAATACGGAATTGTTGTTGTAGTTGTAGTTGCCGTCGATCTGTGCCGGATCGGCGTGGAAGAAGCGACGATCCTCTCCGACCAGCGATGACACGTAACCGTGGATTCGCGAGCCGGCCTCGGCGTCAACGTAGTAAATCGGCCGCAGGAGATCCTCATTGTCTTGGACTGTGCCATGGAGGTGCGGGTTCTTGTCGAGAGGTCCTTGCGATCGCACATGGCGCGCGAGCGCCGTGTGCGGGTAAATCCGGATGCCGCATGAGAGGCCGATGCAGTCCGGATTCAGTTCGCGCACGAAGTCAATTGCGTACGCGATGGTCTCGTTTGTCTCTCCCGGCGAACCGAACAGCATGTCTAACATGACCGCGATGCCCGCATCCCGGCAGGCCTGAACCGTCTGGCGCAATTCATCCGGCCCGTAGTTTCGGCCGAGCCTGCGAAGCAGGGCCGCGTCGGCGTGGTCGGCGCCGAAATTGATCCCGACACAGCCCGCGTCCGCCATGGCCCGCGCGAGTTCGTGGTCGAAAGGCCGCGGACACGCATACGTGTACCATCTGATTGCCGAAGCCAGGCCCGATTGCTTCAGGGCTTTACAGACGTCCAGGGCATGTTCAGGCGGCAGGTTGAACTCGCAGTCACAAAGGTGGAGGACGTCGATTCCCTGCCCGACAAGGTCACGGATCTCCTCGATGACTGACTCGGGAGACCGCACGCGGATCTGTGAACCTTTTGAGAGGGGATCGACGCAGTATACGCAGGCCCCGTCGCAACCCCGTTTGGTCTCGATCCCGGCCTGCCCGCCCTCCGAGAAGTAACGCACGTTGTCTAGGAAGCGGCGTCTCGGAGCCGGCATGCGGCCTAGATCGGAGAAGTCAGGACGGACCATGGCGAGACGGTTTTGGGAACGGCGAAAGACCAGCCCCGGAACGCCGGAGACCTCGGAGCGGTCAGATATCCGATCGAGCAGGAGGGCAAAGATCGATTCTCCCTCGCCGATGATCCCATAGTCCGCGCCCGTGTAGCCAAGGACCTCGCACGGCGCACATGAGAAACCGACTCCGCCGAGCACTACGGGGGCGTCCGTGAGCGACTGTACATGACGTATCATCTCCGTGGTCGTCGTGAGGATGAAATCCTGACTGGCGAAATACGCGTCGTCAATGTTGCGGATCGAAACGCCCACGGCCATCGGTTCAGCCGCTTTCACGGCATCGCACAGTGCCTGTCTCCAGTCCTCCGCAAACGTCAAGTCGCATAGAACAGGTTCATATCCGTTTCGGACAAGGTCATCGGCCACATACTCAAGCCCGATGGGGGCTATAGGCGGCTGCATAAGGTTGGGGTTAACCAATAATACGGCCGAACGTTTCACCTACGTGTGGCTCCTTCGTCCGCAAGGTACTTGCAGGGCGGCGTATTGATTGATGGCGGACATTTTGTTCACCCTTTGTTGACTATAGCATAATATGTGGAAGATATCTTTGCCGTGATGACTCGGAGGTGCACGACATTTTAGTGGCTTTTGTCTTGCTCTGTCCCCCTCATGTACCCTACGACGCCGCAAAACTTGACAAGGGTTTTGGGCGTTTGGTATTGTACGTTCTTGCCGTACCGCGGCCTGAAAAGGAATGTGGTGTGCCCCGCTGGCGTAGCTCAGCAGGTAGAGCAACGGATTTGTAATCCGTGGGTCGGGGGTTCGATTCCCTTCGCCAGCTCCAGGTGATGATGTCGCAGCGCGGGGCTGGCGCGTTCCTATCGGAGCCGCCCGTAGCTGTGTGGTGTTTTTGTTTTTTGGTGAGATGCCCGAGTGGCTAATGGGGACGGGCTGTAAACCCGTTGGCTAGCGCCTACCTAGGTTCGAATCCTAGTCTCACCACCAGATGGTGACGATGGCGTTTGAGCGGCCGCCGCAGGGCCAGGCCGGTTCGAGCGCTTGACGGAACAGACATAGATGCGTCGTGGCTCTTCCACGCACGTGCGGGAATAGCTCAGTTGGCTAGAGCGTCAGCCTTCCAAGCTGAGGGTCGCGGGTTCGAATCCCGTTTCCCGCTCCAGGTTGACAACGTGGGCCCGCGTAGCTCAGTAGGTAGAGCACTTCCATGGTAAGGAAGGGGTCTCCAGTTCGATTCTGGACGTGGGCTCCATTTCTGATAAGGGGCGGCTCTGATCGGAACGCCCCGGATGGGCATTGCCGGCGGAAGGTCAACAACCATCAGGGATTGAAGGCGCAAGGAGGTCGAGACGAACATGGGAAAGGCCAAGTTTGAGCGTACGAAGCCGCACGTGAACATTGGTACGATAGGTCACGTGGATCACGGGAAGACGACGTTGACGAGCGCGATCACGATGGCGCTGGCGAAGCAGGGGATGGCGCAGGTGATGGCGTTCGACCAGATCGACAAGGCGCCCGAAGAGAAGGCGCGCGGGATCACGATCGCGATCGCGCACGTCGAGTACGAGACGAAGAAGCGGCACTATGCGCACGTGGACTGTCCGGGCCATGCGGACTATATCAAGAACATGATCACGGGTGCGGCGCAGATGGACGGGGCGATCGTGGTGGTGGCGGCGGATGATGGGCCGATGGCGCAGACGCGCGAGCACATTTTGTTGGCGCGCCAGGTGAACGTGCCGGCGATGGTGGTGTATCTGAACAAGATTGACCTGGTGGACGATCCGGAGTTGTTGGACCTGGTGGAACTGGAAGTCCGCGAACTGCTGACCAAGTACGAATTTCCGGGCGACGAGATTCCCGTGATTCGGGGTTCGGCGCGCGCGGCGATGGAACAGCGCGACCCTGAGATCGGCGAGGAGTCGGTGCTGAAGTTGGTGGACGCGGTGGACGACTACATACCGACGCCGTCTCGGCTCCTGGACCAGCCTTTCCTGATGCCGATCGAGGACGTGTTTACGATTACGGGCCGCGGCACGGTGGTGACGGGGGCGGTTGCGCAGGGGCGGGTTCACACGGGGGACAAGGTGCAGTTGGTGGGGATCAAGAGCGAGACAAAGGAGACGGTGGTGACGGGCGTCGAGATGTTCCGGAAGACGTTGGACGAGGGGCAGGCGGGCGACAACATCGGCTTGCTTCTTCGTGGCATCGAGCGTGAAGAGGTGGAGCGAGGGATGGTGGCGGCGAAGCCGGGCTCGATAACGCCTCACACGCATTTCGAGGCGAACGTATACGTGTTGACGAAGGAAGAGGGCGGGCGTCACACGCCGTTCTTCAACGGGTATCGTCCGCAGTTCTATTTCCGGACGACGGACGTGACGGGTTCGATCGACCTGCCGGAGGGCGTGGAGATGGTGATGCCGGGCGACAACATCAAGATGGTGTGCAAGCTGATCACGCCGATAGCGATGAACGAGAACCTTCGGTTCGCCGTGCGCGAAGGCGGCCGGACGGTCGGCGCGGGCGTCGTGACCAAGATCATTGAGTAACAAAGAATGACAACGGTTTGGAGATAAGACATGGCCGACGGATACAAGATTCGCATCAAGCTGCGGGCATACGATCACCGTCTGCTCGATCGGTCGACGCAGGAGATCGTGTCGGCCGCTCAGCGGACGGGGGCGGGGATCAACGGACCCATTCCGCTGCCCACGGCAACCACGAAGTATACCGTCAACCGATCGCCGCACGTCGACAAGAAGTCGCGGGAACAATTCGAAACGCGCACGCACAAGCGACTGCTCGACATCATCAACCCCACGGCGGCGACCGTGGATGCGTTGATGAAACTCGATCTGCCGGCGGGTGTGGACGTTGAGATAAAGCAATAGCGTCAGTTGTGCTGCAACGGCCCGCGCGATGGGGCGGCGCCCGGTGCAGCCCGCTGTAGAGGATTGCGGATGATGCTAAACGGACTATTGGGAAAGAAACTCGGGATGACCCGGATCTTCACTGAGGATGGTCGCTGGATCGATGTGACGCTCCTCGAGGCGGGTCCCTGCATGGTCGTCCAGCGCAAGACCCAAGCGCAAGAGGGTTATGACGCCGTGCAGATAGGATACGGCGAGGCAAACGAGCGCCGCCTTACGAAACCCTTGCAGGGCCATTTCAAGAAGGCGGGCGTGCCCCCGAGAAGGGCGCTCCGCGAGTTCCGCGTCGAGCGGGACAATGCCCTGAAGCCGGGCGATGAGGTCCGGGTTGATATCTTCAAGGCGGGTGACCGGGTGGATGTTTCCGGGACGAGCAAGGGCAAAGGCTTTGCGGGCGGGATCAAGCGCCATGGTTGGAGCGGCGGCCCCGCGACCCATGGATCGAACTTCCACCGCGCCCCGGGTTCAATTGGGGCGAGCGCCGATCCCGGCCACGTAATCAAAGGCAAGACCCTGCCGGGCCACATGGGCAACGAAGGCGTTACCACCCAGAACCTCGAAGTGGTCAACGTGGATCCTACGAAAAACCTCATTGTGGTGCGCGGCAGCGTCCCCGGCGCTCCCGGCGGCCTGGTGGTCGTGAAAAAGACCGCTAAGGTCGGGACGCGAAGCTCCAAGAAAGGAGCGAAGTAAACATGGCGACCGCGAAGATGTACACCATGGACGGGCGGGAATTGGGCCCGGTCGAGTTGAATGACGCCATCTTTGACAGAGAGATGAACCATACGCTGGTTCGCGACGTCGCCGTTGCGTTGAGGAATGCCAAACGCCAAGGAAATGCCGAGACGAAGGTCCGCAGCGAGGTCAGCGGCGGCGGCAAGAAACCCTACCGGCAAAAGGGCACCGGCAATGCCCGGCACGGCAGCACCCGCGAGCCGCAGATGCGCGGCGGCGGCGTCGTCTTCGGCCCGCACAAGCGCAGTTACCGCCAGGCGGTTCCCGTGCGCTCGAAGCGCCAGGCGCTGTGCTGCCTGTTGAGCGATCGCGTGCGTACCGAAACTCTCTGCGTGCTTGACGCGCTGGAAATCAAGGCGCCGAAGACCAAGCCTTTCGTTGAGATGCTGGGTCTCGTTGCGCCGGAAGGCCGGAAGACGCTTTTCGTCACGGCCGATGTCAACAAGAACGTAATCCTGTCCTCTCGGAACATTCCGAAGGTCAGCGTATGCACTGCGTCCGACCTGAATGCCTTGGACGTGCTGGACGCCGTCCGCGTGGTCGTCGTTCGCGATGCCCTGCCCAAGCTTGAGGAGCGGCTCATATGAGAAATGATCCCTACTACGTCGTCAAAGGCCCGCTGCTGTCGGAAGAATCCACGATCCAGCGGGATGCGAAGAATCATTACACGTTTAGGGTGGATCCGCGGGCGAACAAGCGCGAGATACGCGACGCCATCGAGAAGATCTTCAACGTGAAAGTGACCTCGGTGAACACGATGAATTGTCAGGGCAAGTTGAGTGGAAGGCGCGGACGGGGCGTCCCCGGACACCGTCCGGACTGGAAGAAGGCCATCGTGAAGCTTCGCAAGGGCGACGCGATCGATCTCGTGTAGGAGTTCGAGTGAAATGCCTCTGAAGAAACACAGACCAACGACGCCATCGAGGCGGTTCATGACCGTTGCGGATTTCTCGGAGCTCACCAAGAAGAGTCCCGAGAAGGCCCTCCTGGAGCCCAAGCCTAAAAAGGCCGGGCGCAACAGCCACGGCCACGTCACGATGCGCCGCCGCGGCGGCGGACATAAGCAGCAGTACCGCGTCGTCGACTTCCGCCGCGACAAGGACGGCATTCCGGGGAAGGTGACGGCCATCGAGTATGACCCGAACCGTTCGGCGCGGATCGCATTGGTGATCTATGCCGACGGCGAAAAGCGTTACATCATTGCGCCGTCGCAATTGCAGGTGGGTGTGACCCTGAACAGCGGGCTGGGCGCCGAGTACCAGATTGGCAACTGCCTTCCGCTCCGTAATATCCCCCTCGGGACGGTCGTACACAACGTCGAGATGGTTCCGGGCAAGGGTGGCCAGATCGCACGGGCGGCCGGGATCGGGTGTCAGTTGCTGGCCAAGGAAGGGGCGTTTGCCGCATTGCGTCTTCCATCGGGCGAAATGCGCCGCGTTTTGATTGACTGTCGCGCGGTCATCGGCCAGGTCGGCAACGAAGACCATATCAACATCAGCCTCGGAAAAGCGGGGCGGTCGCGCTGGCTGGGGCGTCGCCCGAAGGTCCGCGGGGTTGCGATGAACCCGGTGGATCACCCGCACGGCGGCGGCGAAGGACGCACTTCGGGCGGACGCAACCCCGTTACGCCGTGGGGCATATCCACAAAAGGGCACAAGACGCGCAAGAAAAAGCACCGGACGAACATTTACATCATCCGGAGAAGGAAATAGGGATCAGTGGCTGGTTTAGTGGCTGGTAAGGAGCAGAGAAGACAGTGGCGCGATCTATAAGCAAAGGCCCGTTCGTAGATGACCATTTGATGAAGAAGGTCGAGGCGCAGATGCGCAGCGGAGACCGCCGCGTGATCCGCACATGGTCGCGGCGCTCCATGGTGGTGCCGGACATGGTTGGCCTTACGATAGCGGTCCACAACGGACAGAAGTTCATACCCGTGTTCGTAACAGAGAACATGGTGGGCCACAAACTGGGCGAGTTCGCGCCGACTCGAACGTTCCGCGTCCACTCGGGCACCAAGGCCGCGGCAGCCCCGGTCAAGCAGAGAACACAGAGAACACAGAGAACACAGGCGAGCGCATGAGGAGATAGGGCAATGGCAGGGACAACGACACGGGCAAAATACCTGCGGATCGCGCCGAGGAAGGTGCGCCTCGTGGCGGATCTGATTCGCGGCAAGAAGATCTCGGAGGCCCGGAATATTCTCGAGTACGCACTCAAGCGCAGCGCGCCGATGGTACATAAACTGCTGGAATCGGCCGTGGCGAACGTAGAAAGCGCGGCCAAGGAACGCCGCGAACGAGTCAACGCGGACGAGATGATCGTGAAGGACATTTACGTGGATGGCGGCCCGACGCTGCGCCGGTTCACGTCGCAGCCGCGGGGCCGGATGACGCGCATCCGCAAGCGCTCGAGCCATGTGACCATTTCCATTACGGACAAGGTGGAATAAGAGGAGAGCACGCGTGGGTCAAAAGGTACATCCAAACGGTTTTCGGTTGGGCGTGACGCGGACCTGGAGTTCCGTGTGGTACGCGGGGCGTGATTACGCCGAACTGCTGCACGAGGATCTCAAGCTTCGCGACTACATCAAGAAGCGCCTTTACAGCACGGGCGTGGCGAAGATCGACATCGAACGCGCCGGACGCAAGGCGAAGGTCCATATCTACACGGCCCGGCCGGGTCTGGTTATCGGGCAGCGCGGCGCCGAGGTCGACAAGCTTCGGTACGAACTCGAAAAGCTTACTGGCCGCGAGCTTCTCATCAACATCCACGAGGTGCTGAGTCCCGAGTTGAGCGCGCAACTCGTCGCGGAGGGCATCGCGCAGCAGCTTCAACGCCGCATTTCCTTCCGGCGCGCCATGAAGAAAGCCTTACAAAACACGATGCGTCTCGGCGCAAAGGGCATCCGCCTGCGCGTCGCGGGACGCTTGAACGGCGCGGAGATCGCCCGCGTCGAGCCGGCCCACCAAGGCAGCGTCCCGCTGCATACGCTACGCGCGGACATCGACTATGGATTTGCGATTAGCCACACGACGTACGGCTGCATCGGCGTCAAGTGCTGGATCTACCACGGGGAAGTGATCCCGGGTGAGTTCGTATCCGCTGTTGGCGCCGAGGTGCCTTCCCAACGCCGCCGCGAACGGGATCGCGATCGAGATCGCGACCGCGGCCCGGCCCGAAGGTAAGGATGTTTTTGGAGAACTACTGCGATGTTAATGCCGAAGAGGGTCAAGTACCGCAAGCAACAGCGCGGCCGCCGCGCCGGACTGAGCAAAGGCGCCACCAAGGTCGACTTTGGCGAGTACGGCATGAAAGCAATGGAAGCCGGGTGGATTACGGCGCGCCAGATCGAAGCCGCCCGTGTCGCGCTGACTCGGCATCTCAAGCGCGGCGGCAAGGTCTGGATACGCGTGTTTCCGGACAAGCCCGTGACGAAGAAGCCCGCGGAAACCCGCATGGGCAAGGGCAAGGGCGCCCCGGAGATCTGGGTCGCGGTGGTAAAACCCGGTCGTGTGATGTTCGAGATTGAAGGCGTGAATGAGGAAATGGCCCGGGAAGCCATTCGTTTGGCGGGACACAAGTTTCCCATCGAAACGAGATTCGTTAAGCGAATATAGAGTCGAAAGGCGCCATAGGAGAGCGGGTGTGAAGGCAAGAGATATTAGAGAGATGACGTCGGATGAACTGGCCCAACGACTGCGGGAGCGCACGCAGGCGCTGATCTCGTTCCGGCTGCAACAAGCCACGGGCGCGGTGGACAACGTGCGCGCGGCCCGCAACGCCCGACGGGACATCGCGCGGATCAAGACGATTCTTCGCCAGCGAGAAATGGCCGCCGCAGGAGGGAATAAGTAGCCATGCAAAATCAGCAAGGAGCCGGGGCGCGCGAGCGCGGCGAGAACAAGGAACGCGTGGGCGTCGTGACCAGCACGGCCATGAACAAGACGATCACGGTTTCCGTGGTCCGTCTCGTAGAACATCCTTTGTACAGGAAGGCGATAAAGCGCACGAAGCACTTCAAAGCGCACGACAAGAATGACGACTGCAAGGTGGGCGACCTGGTCCGCATCCGCGAGACCCGGCCGCTGAGCAAGACGAAACGCTGGCGTATGGTTGAGATCGTTAAGCGGGCAGACTAGGAACCGGAGAAGCCGGGTGACGCTGGCGGCGTTTCCGGCGCGTACCAAGGGAAAAGGCAATGATTCAGATTTACTCGAATCTCGATGTGGCCGACAACTCCGGCGCTCGCCGGATCCGGTGCATCCAGGTGATGGGCGGTTCCAAGCGCCGCTATGCCCATCTGGGCGATATCATCACGGCGTCCGTCAAAGAAGCGCTGCCGAATGCCGCCATCAAGAAGGGCGACGTGGTAAAGGCAGTGGTGGTGCGGACGCGGTTTGACACGCAGCGGCCCGACGGCACGGTCATCCGGTTCGATTCGAACGCGGCCGTGATTATCAACGCTCAGAATGAGCCGCGTGGGACGCGCATCTTCGGGCCCGTGCCGCGCGAACTGCGCGAGAGAGGATTCATGAGGATTATCTCCCTTGCTCCTGAGGTCGTGTGAATACAGAAGAGGTGTCAGAACCTTGCAGCACAGGCGAAGACAGAAACTCAGAAGGCGGATGATTTGGATTTTGGATTTTGGATTTTGGATTACGAACACTTGACGCCCGTTCCGAGAGGTTCCGGGGGTGAGAGCGTTCCGTCTTGGCGGAGCCGTTTCGATGGGAATTGTCGCTTGCGGCGGCAAGGCCAAAATCTAAAATCCAAAATCCAAAATGTACCCGCAAAGCAGTCTGCGTTGAGATGTAGTTAGGAAAAGACCGATGCACATCAAGAAGAATGATACCGTGATCATCATCTCGGGGAAGTTCAAGGGACGCCGCGGCCGCGTGCTGCGCGTGATGCCGAAAGAACAGCGCGTCCTCGTCGAGGGCGTCAATATAATCAAGCGGCACACGCGTCCCACGAACCGGTCGCAGAAGGGCGGCATCGTCGAGCGCGAGGGCCCCATCCACCTTTGCAAGGTGAGGGCATGGTGTGAAGCGGTGGGCGCGCCCTCCACGATCGTCATGAAACGCCTCGAAGACGGCACACGGGTGCGAGTGTACAGGATCAACGGCGAGACCCTGAACGACTAACCGGCGGTGGCTCGAAAGGAGTGGTCATACGGTGGCGGCAAGACTGAAGGAAAGATACCTCGAGACGATCCGGGTGGACATGCGGGAGCAGTTCAAGCACCCGAACGTGATGGAAGTGCCGAAACTGGACAAGATCGTGGTTAACGTTGGCGTGGGCGATGCCCAGGTGGAGCCTCGCATGCTGGAGGCTTCGATGGCCGAACTCGGGCTCATCACCGGGCAGAAGCCCGCGATCCGCAAGGCCCGAAAGTCCATTGCCGGGTTTAAGGTGCGCGCGGGCGCCAAAATCGCGTGCATGGTCACACTGCGCGGCGAACGCATGTATGAGTTCATGGATCGTTTGTTCAACGTGGTGATTCCGCGCATTCGCGACTTCCGCGGTCTATCGCCGAGCAGTTTTGACCGGTTCGGCAACTATACGATGGCGCTCCGTGAGCAGACCATTTTCCCGGAAGTGACCATCGATTCCGTTGCGCGTGTGCGCGGCATGAATATCACGTTCGTCATGAAGAACAGCCGCTCGGTCGAAGAGAGCCGGGAGTTGCTTCGGAAGTTTGGGATGCCGTTTCGTAACTAGTTCATCCTTTGAGAAAACCGGGAGATCATTGTGGCTAAGAAGTCCCTGATAGTGAAGTGCGGCAGGCGCCCCAAGTTCAAGGTGCGCGCCTACTACCGTTGCCGGGTATGCGGGCGTCCGCGGAGCTATATGCGGAAGTTCCAGTTGTGCCGGATATGCTTCCGAAACCTTGCCCTCGAGGGCAAACTTCCCGGCATAACGAAATCGAGTTGGTGAGAAACCGCGGTGAATGAGGATAGATCACGATGTCGATGAGCGATCCAATTGGCGATATGTTGACCCGGATACGCAATGCCATCCAGGCCGGCCAACCCAGTGTTGACGTCCCGGCGTCGCGCCTGAAGGAAGAGGTTTGCGCGTTGCTGAAGCGGGAGGGATTCATCCAGGATTACGCGTTGACCGATGCCCGCGGCGCAGTCCGCTGCCAACTGCGCGTCACGCTGAAGTACTTGCCGGATCGTAGTCCGGTGATCCAGGGCTTGCGCCGGGTGAGCAAGTCGAGCCTGCGCGTTTACTCGCGCAGCAAGGAACTGCGTCCGGTTCGCAGTGGCATGGGAATCGCCGTTGTGAGCACATCGAAGGGTCTTATGACCGGGAAACAAGCGCGCGCCTCGAGGTTGGGCGGCGAAGTGCTTTGTGAAATCTGGTAAATGGAGCGAGAGCGCTTGTTCAACGATCTCTGCCCGAGAACGAAAGAGGATTAAGACGTGTCACGCATAGGTAAACTGCCGGTGGTCATCCCAAGCGGCGTCAAGTGCGAATTGACCGGGGTCCGGCTCAAGGTCACGGGGCCTAAAGGGACGCTCGAACGGGACATTCACCCGGATATGAGCGTTACGGTCAGCGAGAAGACGATCACGGTTGCGCGCCCTAGCGACAAGGGCCCGCACCGGGCTTTGCACGGGCTTACCCGCGCGCTCATCCAGAACATGGTCGATGGCGTAACGAAAGGGTTCGAGAAGGTCCTTAAGATCGAGGGCGTCGGCTACCGCGCCTCGATGCAGGGAAAGTCGATCAACCTTGCGCTCGGTTATAGTCATCCCGTGTTGATCGAGCCCCCGAACGGCATCACCTTCGCCGTGCCTGACGCCTCCACCGTCCGCATCGGGGGGATTGACAAGGAACTAGTCGGACAGATCACCGCGAATATACGCGCGTGGCGCAAGCCGGAACCGTACAAAGGCAAAGGCATTCGCTACGAGGGCGAATACGTACGAAGGAAGGTCGGCAAGGCCGGAGCGAAATAACGTTGCGGCTAGGCCGCGTTGGGAGATGTAGAGCCAATGGCAAGCAAGAGTCACAAGATAACGCTCTTGGAGCGGCGCAAGAAACGCGTGCGCAAGCGCATCATCGGGACTAGTGAACGTCCGCGCTTGAGCGTATACCGGTCGTTGAAGCACATCTACGCGCAAATCGTCGACGATACGACCGGCCGGACGCTGGCGTCGTCGTCGTCCGTGGCATTGAAGATTCCCGGCGGAAACGTTGAAGGCGCCAAGGCCGTGGGTCGCACCGTTGCGGAGAAGGCCAAGGAACGGGCCGTTTCCAAAGTGTGCCTTGACCGCAACGGTCGGTTATATCATGGGCGGGTGAAGGCCCTGGCGGACGCAGCCCGCGAGGCAGGTCTCGAATTCTAAGGGAGAACATGGCTTGAGCACGGAGCATCGAAGCAGACGCGAACAGCGAGGCGAAAAGCGGGAACGGGACTCGGCCCCGTCCGACCATATTGAACACGTGGTGAAGATCTACCGCGTGGCCAAGGTCGTCAAAGGCGGCCGGCGATTCAGCTTCACGGCGGTGGTCGTCGTAGGCGACGGCAAAGGCCGCGTCGGGGCGGCGCTTGGAAAGGCCCTCGAGGTGCCCGATGCCATCCGAAAAGGCATCGAGAAGGCCAAGAAGACCATGTTCCAGGTCCCGATTGTGAGCACTACTATTCCCCACGAGGTGCTGGGGCGCACGGGCGCCGCAACAGTGCTGCTGAAACCGGCCAGCCTTGGCACGGGTATCGTCGCCGG
>Ga0315273_10008829_pt1 | contig 12749 bp, 14 predicted proteins | sample YL17G02_0_MG_FD_205753 | JGI IMG/M metagenome (GOLD analysis project Ga0315273, IMG submission 205753) | Sediment microbial communities from Yellowstone Lake, YNP, Wyoming, USA - YL17G02_0 | ecosystem: Environmental > Aquatic > Freshwater > Lake > Sediment | place: USA: Wyoming | collected...
GGCAGGATGTCCTCGACCACGACGAGATCGTTCGCCTGCAGCGTGCGTCCCGAGCTCACGAGGTCGACGATCGCATCGGCGAGACCGGCGAGCGGCGCGAGTTCCATCGAACCGTACAGCTTGATCAGATCGACGTGCATGCCCTTCGCCGCGAAGTGCTCGCGCGCGGTCTTCACGTACTTGGTTGCGACGCGGATGCGCGCGCCGCGCTGCACGGTGCCCGCCCAGTCGAATCCGCGCTTCGTCGCGACCACCATCCGGCAGCGGGCGATCTCGAGATCCAGCGGCTGGTACAAGCCTTCGCCACCCTGCTCGAGCAGCACGTCCTTGCCCGCGACGCCGATGTCGGCGGCACCATGGGCAACGTACGTCGGCACATCCGACGCGCGCACGATCACGACGGAGACGTCCGGACGGTTGGTGCCGACGATCAGCTTGCGCGAGGACTCCGGATCTTCGGCCGGAACGATGCCCGCCGCGCCAAGGAGCGGCAGCGTCTCGTCGAAGATGCGCCCTTTCGAGAGCGCGAGGGTGAGCGTCGGCACGGTCGGGAGCGGGTGGACCAGCGCCTCATTCTACCGGAGGCAGCGGCGCTGCCTGCGCTCATTGCCGCGCCGTGCGCACATGGACCGGCGGCCGACCGCCCTCGCTGCTGCGATAGGGATTGATGTCGATGCCTCCGCGCCGCGTGAAGCGGGCGTACACGGACAGCGCTTCCGGCCGGCAGCGCCGCCACACGTCGGCAAAAATGCGTTCGACACAATGCTCGTGGAAACCAGGATGCCGGCGGAACGACACGAGGTAACGGAGCAGGCCCGCGCGATCGATCCGCGCGCCACGGTAGTTGACCTGCACGCAGGCGTAATCGGGTTGCCCGGTAATCGGGCATACCGACCTGAAAAGCCGCGTGTACAGCGTCTCGGTGCGCATGGGTCCCGCTGCCGCGAGAGCTTCGGGAGCGGGCAGGTAGCGATCGACGGCAATCGGCAGCGCGTCGAGGCAAATGCCGGACAACTCGGCCTGCGGCAACGCCCCGCTCCCGTGCGGCGGCGTCAACGTGACCTCGATGGTTGCGCCGGCGGCGCCCGACAGGTCGCGCACGAGCGCCGCGGCCACCTCGGATCCGGAGCCGAAGCGCGTCAGGTTGAACCCCGTGAGATAAATCTTGACCGACTTGGATTCGACGAGCCGTGGCGAATCCGCCGGTACCGCGAACGTCGCTATCGCCACCTGCGGCTTGCCCGCGGCGTCGAGCCAGCTCAACTCGTACGCCGTCCACAGGTCGACGCCGCCGAAAGGCAGCCCGGCGCCGAATCCGAGTTCTCCACGCTGCGGCGCGCGATCGACCGAAAAGAGCAGGCCGGCATCGAGCCGGTCCGGGTAGTTCGCGGCGTGGCCAAGCGGCGAGTGGACTAAGTCGGTCATGCCACGCGTCGGATCCGCGCGCCCAGGAGCGCGAGTTTTTCCTCGATCCGCTCGTAACCGCGGTCCAGGTGATAGATGCGATCGATCGTCGTGGTGCCTTCCGCCATCAATCCGGCGATGACGAGGCAGGCGGAGGCGCGCAGATCCGTCGCCATCACGTCGGCGCCCGTCAGCTTCCCCGCGCCGCGGACGATTGCCGTGTTGCCCTCGACCTCGATGTCCGCGCCGAGGCGGACGAGTTCCTGCACGTGCATCATCCGGTTCTCGAAGATCGTCTCGGTGACGAGCGTCGTGCCGGCGGCGCGCGTCGCGACCGCCATCATCTGCGCCTGCATGTCGGTCGGAAAGCCCGGATACGGCGCCGTGCGCAGGTTGAACGGGGCTAGCGGCCCGCGCCGCGCGACGCGGATCGCGTCGCCCGTGACGGTGATGTCGGCGCCCGCCTCGGAGAGCTTGCCCAAGACCGCCTCGAGCGTTTCCGCCTGCGCGCCGGCAACGGTCGCATCGCCGCCCGCCGCCGCGATCGCCGCAACGAACGTTCCGGTCTCGATCCGGTCGGGCATGATCGCGTGCGTCGCGCCATGCAGCCGGTCGACGCCCTCGATGACGATGCGATCCGTGCCCGCCCCCGAGACCTTGGCGCCCATGGCGACAAGGCAGCGTGCGAGATCGACGACCTCCGGCTCGCGCGCGGCGTTCTCGAGCGTGGTCGTGCCCTCGGCAAGCGTCGCCGCCATCATCAGGTTCTCGGTGCCGGTCACGGTGACGAGGTCGAATGCGAAACGAGTGCCGGCGAGCCGCCGTGCCCTGGCGCTGATGTAGCCGTGCTCGAGGTCGATCGCAGCCCCCATCGCCACGAGTCCCTTCACGTGCTGATCGACGGGACGAAGGCCGATCGCGCAGCCGCCGGGCAACGATACGCGCGCCTCGCCGCAGCGGGCGACGAGCGGGCCCAGCGCGAGGATCGATGCGCGCATGGTCTTCACGAGCTCGTAGGGCGCGAGCGGCCAGTCGATCCTGCCGGCGTCGAGCGCAACGGTTCCGGGCGTGTCCGTATCCAGCGCGACGCCCATCTGCGCCAGCAGCGTCTGCATCGTCCGCACGTCCTGCAACCGCGGCACGTTCGTAAGCACGAGCGGCTCGGGCGCGAGCAGCGCCGCGCAGAGGATCGGCAGCGCCGCGTTCTTCGCGCCGGAAACGCGGATTTCGCCGACGAGCGGCCGGCCGCCCTCGATCAGCAGCTTGTCCAACTCAGCGCCCCCTCCGGGGGCGGCGAACGGCGTGAGCCCGGAGGCTGTTCATCTCAGCGCCCGCCCGCCCATTGCGCGGGCGTAAGCGTGGTCATCGAGAGCGCGTGAATCTCCTCGCGCATCCGGTCGCCGAGCGCGGCATAGACCAGCTGGTGCTGACGGACTTTGGTGAGTCCCTCGAACGCCGCGCTGACGATGACGGCCTCCCAGTGGTGGCCATCACCGCGCACCTCGACATGTTCGCAAGGTAGGCCGGCGGCGATCGAGAATTTGATGGATTCGGGCGTGACCATGGATGAGCCTGGGACGTTGACGGGACGGTGGGTCGGCGGCACATTGCGGCGGCGTGGCCCATGCCGCGCTCATCGCGGGGCAACCTCAATTCCGCAGCTTCCAGCCGCTTCTGAGCAGCGCGAGCGTGAGCAGCGAAAGCAGCAACGCGCACCCCGCGACAATCGCGAGACTCGTCGACGGCGACACGTCGGACAGCCCGAAAAAGCCGAAGCGGAACCCGTCGATCATATAGAAGAACGGGTTGAACCGGGATAGCGCCTGCCAGAACGGCGGCAGCGAGTGGATCGAGTAGAAAACGCCGGAGAGGAACGTCAGCGGCACGACGACGAAATTCTGGAACGCCGAGATCTGGTCGAATTTCTCGGCCCAGATGGCGGCGACGAGCCCCAGCGTGCCAAGGATCGCGCTCCCGAGCAGCGCGAAGGCGAGCGCCCAGACCGGATGCGGCAGGACGAGGAGCGACGGCGCGAAAAACAGCGTCACGACGAAAACACCGACGCCAACAACGAGGCCGCGCACCATCGCACCGAGCACGTACGCCGCAAAGAGCTCGAGCGGAGACAGCGGCGGCAGAAGAATGAAAATCAGGTTGCCGTTCATCTTCGACTGCATCAGCGACGACGAAGTGTTGGCGAAGGCGTTCTGCAGCACCGACATCATGACGAGCCCGGGAACGAGGAACGCCGTGTAGGACACCTTGCCTCCGAACACGGAGACGTGCGTCTCCAGCACGTGCGAGAAGATGAGCAGATAGAGGAGAGCCGTCAACACCGGCGCGAGGATCGTCTGGAAACTTACCTTCCAGAAGCGCAGCATTTCCTTGTACAACAGCGTGAGCCAGCCGGCTCCGGCGATGGGCTTCATCGCACTGCCTCCTGCATGCGGGCCGATGGCCCGGATGCCGACATTATCTTGAGGAACACATCCTCGAGATCGGCCTCCTGCAGCGCGAGTTCGTCGATGGCAATGCCCTCGCTGCGCAGCGCGGCGAGCAGCGCCTCGAGGTCGCCGTACCGGTCGAGGCCGATGAAGAAGATGCCCGCATCCTGCCGCAGCACGCGCGGCTGCCAGGCGGCGGGAACGCGCTCGGCGACCAGCCGCACGGTGAGCCCGGCGAAGCGCGACAGCAGGTTCTGCTTGGTGTCCAGGGCAACGACCTTGCCCGCCTTCAGCATGGCGATGCGGCCGCACAGCGCCTCGGCTTCCTCGAGGTAATGCGTCGTCAGGATGATCGTGTGACCGTCGCGATTGAGCTTGCGGATGAACTTCCACAGGCTTTGCCGCAGCTCCACGTCCACGCCCGCGGTCGGCTCGTCGAGCACGATCACCGGCGGCTTGTGCACGAGCGCCTGGCCGACGAGCACGCGGCGCTTCATGCCGCCGGAGAGCGAGCGCATGTTCGCGTTCGCCTTCGACACGAGGTCGAGGTGGTGCAGGATCTCGTCGATCCACGGCCCGTTGTCACGGATGCCGAAGTAGCCCGATTGGATCGTGAGCGTCTCGCGCACCGTGAAGAACGGGTCGAACACGAGCTCCTGCGGGACGACGCCCAGGGCGCGGCGCGTCTTCCGGTAGTCGGCGACGACATCGTTGCCCAGAACGCGCGCCGTGCCGCTGTCGGCCCGGGTCAGCCCGGCGATGATCGAAATCAGCGTCGTCTTGCCCGCGCCGTTCGGGCCCAGCAGCCCGAAGAACTCGCCTGCCTCGACGTCGAGGCTGACGCCATCCAAGGCGCGCACGCTGCCGAAGCAGCGGACGACGTTGGCGACTTCGACGGCGAGGGCCACGATCAGCGATCGCCCGGACGGGCGAGACTTGGGGCACCTGTCGACGATACCCCGGCGCGGCGCAGCGTTGCGAGAAGCGGATGCGCGCAAGGCACCGCCGTCAGGTCACGCGACAAGAATCTCCTCGACGCCGTACAACTCCGCCAGGGCGGCGAGCGCCGCGGGGACACTGACAAACCGCAGCGGCCTGCCTTCTTCGGCTGCGCGGCGCTTGAGCGCGAGCAGGACTGCGACAGCGGTGGAATCGATCCCGTCGACGTCGCGAAGATCGACCTCGCCTTCGACCGGCAGCGGCAATGCGGCCGCGGCCGCGAGCACCGCGCCGGCGTTGGCCGAAGTGAGCGAACCCGCAAAGGTCCAGCGCGCACCGCCGTCATCCGGCGCAAAACCCGCCTCCGTCTCGATGTACGCACGGCGCGCCACACTCATTTCGCCGCGACGCCCCGGTTGCGGTCGACGAGCGTCTTGATGAGGCCATCCACGCCGCCACCCTTGATCTGCTCGTTGAACTCGTCGCGATAGTTGGTGACGAGCGAGACGCCGGCGACGACAACGTCGTAACATTTCCAGGCTTCCGCCTTCTTCTCCATGCTGTAGTCGATCTGGATCGGGGCGCCGGACGCCCGCTGCACTGCGGTGCGCACGGTGACATCGGTGTCGCCCGCATTCATCCGCAGCGGCTTGTAGTCGATGGTTTCGTTGCGGTGCTGGTTGAGCGCGCCCGAATAGGTGCGCACGAGCAGCGCCCGGAACTCATCCGTGATTCGTTTTTGCTGCTCGGGCGTAGCGCCCCGCCAGTTCTTCCCCATGGCGAGCGCCGCCATCCGGGCGAAATCGAAATTGGGCAGGAGCTTCGCTTCGAGCACGTCGCGGATCCGCGCCTCATTGCCGGCCTGAATTGCCGGATCGGTCCGGATCGTCGCGATCACATCCTGGGCCACGCGCTTCACCATGGCATCGGGCGCTTCCTGCGCGCCGGCGGTTGCGGCGGTGCCGAAAACCGCGGCCGTGACGATCAGGACGAGCGCCGCGCGCCGCCACGCGGCCGGGTCAATTACCACCATCTAGGGCTCCTCGGGTTCGGGCGGCGGTTTGCCGTCGTAGACGAGATACCGGCGCCGTTGCAGATACGCGTTGCGGATGAACAGATAGCGATCCAGCGCCGCGGTGTCGACGAGCGCACCGGCTCCCAGCGCCTGCGCGCGGAGGTCGAACGCGCCCAGACCGTAGAGGCCATTGCGCACGGGCACGTCGGGGATGTAGCCCACCGGGCCCAAGGCGATGCGCACGACAACGCCGGTTCCGTCGCGCACGGTCGTCGGCCCGAGGAAGGGGATGAAAAGGTATGGGCCCTGCGGGGCTCCCCACGCCGCGAACGTCTGGCCGAAATCCTCGTTGCCGCGCTCGATGCCGACCATCGACGCGAGGTCGAAGATTCCCCCGAGGCCGAAACCGGTATTGAGCACCACCCGGCCGAGGTCATCGCCGAACTTGTCGAGTTTGCCTTGCAGGAGGCCGTTGACCGCCGAGAAGAGGTCGTCGAGGTTGTTGAAGACGTTCGATACGCCCGTGCGGACGAGTTCCGGCACGACGTCGACGTAGGCCTGGACCACCGGCCTCACGACGGCCGTATCGACAGTGTCGTGAAACTGGTAGAGCGCGCGGTTCATCGGCTCGAACGGGTCCACGCGCGATGGCGCCGCCGCGCAACCGGCGAGAAGCGCAACCGCCAAGGCAACGGAGGCGCGCAGCATCGGTGCCGCCCGCCGATTGAGGATAACGCTCACTTTCCACCTCCCGTCGCGGCCTTGTCGAATAGAAACTGGCCGATCAGCTTCTCCAGGATGACCCCCGACTGCGTCTTGGTCACCTTCGCGCCGTCGGCGAGCATCTGCGTATCGCCCCCCGGGTCGAGTCCGATGTAGACATCGCCGAGGAGGCCCGATGTGAGAATCGACGCGATGGTGTCCGTCGTGAACTGATAGCCTTCGTCGATCTTGACCGTGACGACCGCCTGGTAGGTCGTCGGGTCGAGCCGGATGCGCTCGACCCGGCCGACGACAACGCCGGCCGCCTTCACCGACGCGCGGAGCTTCAGGCCTCCGATGTTGTCGAAGCGCGCCTCGAGCCGGTAGCCCGGAGCCGATGCGAAATTGATCAGATTGCCGACCTTGAGCGCGAGAAAAAGGATCGCCCCGATGCCGATCGCGACGAAGGTGCCGACCCAGAGATCGAGTGCGGAGCGGTTCAGGTTCATCGAGCGGCCTTCCCGTACGTTTTCAAGCTACCCCCCGGAACATGAATACGGTGAGGACGAAGTCGAGCCCGAGGATCGCGAGCGAGCTCTCGACGACCGTGCGCGTCGTTGCCGTCGATACGCCTTCGGCGGTCGGTTTGGCGTCGTAGCCCTCGAACACCGCGATCAGGCTGACCGCAATGCCAAAAACGATGCTCTTGATGATGCCGTTGACAATATCGTAGCGAAAGTCCACGCCCGCCTGCATATTGCCCCAGAACGCGCCGGGATCGATGCCGATCAGCTTCACGCCAACCAGGTACGCGCCGAAGATGCCGAGCGTCGAGAACAATGCGGTGAGCAGCGGCATCGAGATGATGCCGCCCCAAAACCGCGGCGCGACCACGCGCGCGAGCGGATCCACAGCCATCATTTCCATGGCCGACAGCTGTTCCGTCGCCTTCATCAACCCTATCTCCGCGGTAATCGCGCTGCCGGCACGGCTCGCGAACAGCAGGCCGGCGACCACGGGCCCCAGCTCGCGGACGAGCGACAGCGCGACGAGCACCCCGAGCGACTCGGCGGCGCCGTAGCGCTGCAGCACGTCATAGCCCTGCAGCGCCAGCACCATCCCGACAAAGAGTCCGGAGACGAGAATGATGATGAGCGAGAGCACGCCGGAGAAATAGATCTCGCGCAGCGTCAGGGAGAGCCGCGCGAAGGCCGCCGGTGATTCCAGGACGACCGCGACGCCGAATCGCGTCGCATAGCCCAGCCAGCCGACGATGGCAACCGTCCTGCCCCCCATCCGGCGCAGCACGTGCGCAATTCCGGCGGCGACGGTGTCAAGCACGGGCGAACAGCTCGGAGCGGTACGGCGTCGCGGGGTAATGGAATGGCACGGGGCCGTCCGGCGCTCCATCGACGAACTGCCGGACGAACGCATCGTTCGATGCCCGCACGTCGGCGGGCGTGCCCTGGGCGATGATCTTGCCCTCCGAGACGAAATACAGGTAATCGACGATTTTCAGCGATTCATAGACATCGTGCGTCACGACGAGCGACGTGATGCCCAGTGCATCGCTCAGCCGCCGGATCAGTTGTCCGACGACGCCAAGCGAAATCGGATCGAGACCCGCGAACGGCTCGTCGTACATCACGAGCATCGGGTCGAGCGCAATCGCACGGGCGAGCGCGACACGGCGCGCCATTCCGCCGGAGAGCTCGGACGGCATCAGCCGCGCCGCGCCGCGCAGGCCGACCGCATGGAGCTTCATCAGCACCAGGTCACGGATAAGCTCTTCCGGCAGGTCCGTATGCTCGCGCAGCGCGAAGGCGATATTTTCGTAGACCGACATGTCGGTGAACAAGGCGCCGAACTGGAACAGCATCCCGAGCTTGCGGCGCATCACATACAACGCTTCGCGGTCGAGATCGGGTACCGAATCTCCGGCCACCAGCACCCGGCCGGATTGCGGCTTCAGCTGGCCGCCGATCAGGCGGAGGATCGTGGTCTTGCCGCAGCCAGAACCGCCCATGATCGCCACTACCCCGCCGCGCGGAATCGCCATCGAAATGCCGGTGAGCACCGGCCGCCGATCGTAGCCGAAGGTCACGTCGGCCAGCTCGACGGCACACTCGGGTTGCGCTGGGGCCGGCACGGACGCCGGCGTGGAAGGGTCGGACATCGGATCGAGTGCAGGGCCTTGAGGGGACCGGCATTGTAGCCCGACGCGTTGCTGCTCACAATGTGCGGCGCCCGGGCGACACGATGGCGAAGGCCTTGCCAGAACCGTGGTCTACCCGTTGAGCAGCCGCTGCTCGGCCAGCGCGAGATTCTCGGGCCGCCCGAGCAATACGACGACATCGCCGGGCTCGAAGACCCAGTCCGGGCCCGGACGCTGCGAGCGCGCCCCCTTGCGCCGCACACCGGTGACTTCGACCAATCCTTCGAACCGGAGCATGGACAGCGCCTTGCCCAGCGCATGCGCGCGGTCCGGCAGATGGACCGAATGCAGCCTGGGCTGCAGGTTCTCCGCCGCATCGGCTACGTCGGACGCGCCGTGAAAGAACCCGCGGAAAAGACTGTAGCGCTCCTCGCGGATCGCACGGATCCGCGCCAGCACCCGGTTCAACGGAACGCCCAGCAACAGAAGCGAATGCGTGGCGAGCATCAGGCTCCCCTCCAGCACTTCGGGCACGACTTCCGCGGCGCCCGCGTTGAGCAGCCGGTCGAGCTCGCTGTCGTCGAGCGTGCGCACGACCACCTGCAACTCCGGGCGCGCCGCGTGCACGTGATGCAGGATCTTGAGTGCGGCGGCCGTGTCCGCGAACGTGACCACCACGGCGCGCGCCTTCGCGAGGCCGGCGGCGAACAGCACCTCCTTGCGCCCCGCGTCGCCGTAGACGACGGAGGAGCCGTCGCCCGCCGCCTCGCGCACGCGCTGCGGATCGGCATCGAGGGCGATGAACGGAATTTCCTCGGCCTCGAGCAGCCGGGCGAGATTCTGGCCGCTCCTTCCGAAGCCGCAGACGATCACGTGATTCTGGCGTGCCATCGTCGTCGCGGCGATCCGCGTGATCTGTGCCGCGCGGGCGAGCCAGTCGTTGGCGGTAAATCTGCGCACGATCGGTTCGGCGAAGTGGATGAGCAACGGGGCCGACAGCATCGACAGCACCATCGCCGCGAGCACGACCTGCGTGATCGGCTCCGGTACGAGACGCTGGTCCACCGCGAGCGCCAGCAGCACCAGCGCGAACTCGCCCGCTTGCGCGAGATAGAAACCGCTGCGCAGCGAAGTGCCGATCGGCGCGCCGAAAACACGGGAAAGCGCCACGATCAGCACGAGTTTCGCGACAACGGGCACGACGAGCAGCAACAGCACCCAAGGAACGTTGCGTCCGACCACTGCCAGATCGAGCGCCATCCCGACGGTGACGAAAAAGAGCCCCAGCAGAACATCGCGGAAGGGCTTGATGTCCTCCTCGACCTGGTAGCGGTACTCGGTCTCGGCGATCAGCATGCCGGCGAGGAACGCGCCCAGCGCGAGCGACAGCCCCGCGAGTTCGGTGAGCGCCGCGAGCCCGAGCGTGATCAGCAGCAGGTTCAGCATGAAAAGCTCGGAGCTTCGCTGCCGCGCGACCAGGTGGAACCACGCGCGCATCGGTTTTTGTCCGGCGAACAGGATCAGCACCAGCGCGACCGCCGCCTTGATGCCGGCTTCTGCCAGCGCGAGCGCGAGCTCGCCACCGCCCTTGGACAGCGACGGCAGGACGATCAGGAATGCGACGACGGCCAGATCCTGGAAGAGCAGGATGCCCATCACGTCGCGGCCGTGCGGCGTCGCGAGCTCCATGCGCTCCGCGAGCATCTTCGAGACGATCGCCGTCGAACTCATCGCGAGTGCGCCACCCAGCGCGAAGCCCGCCTGCCAGCCGTAGCCCAGGAGATGCAATGCCAGCATGGCGCCGATCGTCGTGATCGCCACCTGCGAGAGCCCGAGCCCGAACACCGCGCGGCGCATTGCCTTCAGTTGCGGCAGGCTGAACTCGAGGCCGATCGAGAACATCAGGAAGACGATGCCGAATCCGGCCAGGCCGCGGACATCCGCGGTGTCGGGCACCCAGGCGAGCGCGTGCGGGCCGACGACCATGCCGACCAGCAGATACCCCAGGATCGGCGGCAGCCGGACGAGCCGGCAGATGACGACGACGACGACGGCGGCGCCGAGCAGGACGAGAATCAGTTGCAGCGTCTGCGGCATCGTGCGGGTGCGGCGGTGGCCGGTTCGGCGGGACGGCGGGGCGAACGAATGTAGCACGGCCCCGCTCGGTTATACTGCATCGCATGAGCACGCCGGGCCGCCCCAAGTGCGAATGGTCCCGCTCGGCGGGACGGCGCGTAGCGCCAAGGGTGCACCAATGAGCGCCGCAGGGCCGTCCCAAGGCGCGAATGGCTCCCTCTCGGAGGGACGGCGCGTAGCGCCAAGGGTGCACTCATGAGCGTCACCGCCCCGGCCGCTCCCGCCCCTACCGCTCCCGCCGCGCCGCCCGGCCGAGCCGGGGTCGATCCGGCGCACGTGCTGGCACTCGCCCGTGATGTCCTCGCGACCGAAGCCAATGCGATCCTCGCACTCGCCGCGCGACTCGGCGACGCCTTTGTCGCCGCCGTCGACCTGATCCTCCATTGCCAGGGCCGGGTGGTCGTGTCCGGCATAGGCAAGTCCGGTCACATCGCGCGGAAGCTCGCGGCGACGCTCGCGTCGACGGGCACCCCGGCTTTCTTCGTCCACCCGGCGGAAGCCTCGCACGGAGATCTCGGCATGATCACGCCGGAGGATGTCGTGGTGATGCTGTCGAATTCGGGCGAGACCGACGAGCTCGTGCTGCTGACGCCGCACCTCAAGCGACAGGGTGCGAAGATCGTCGCGCTGACCGGCAACGAGCAGTCATCGCTCGCGCAGGCGGCCGACGTGCATCTCGACGCGGCGGTCGATGCCGAAGCCTGCCCCCTGGGTCTTGCGCCGACGGCCAGTACTACCGCGACGCTGGCGTTAGGCGATGCCCTCGCCCTCGCGTTGCTCGACGCGCGCGGCTTTTCGGTCGAGGACTTCGCCCGCTCGCATCCCGGCGGCCCCATAGGGCGTCGCCTGCTCACCCGTGTGCGCGACGTGATGGTGAGCGGCGGCGCGCTGCCCATCGTCGGCGCCGACGCGACGCTCGCGCAGGCGATCGTCGCGATGAGCAGCAAAGGCATGGGCATGACGGCGGTCGTCGACGCGTCCGGCCGCATCGCCGGAATCTTCACCGATGGCGACCTCCGCCGCTGCCTCGATCGCGTGCGCGACATCTCCGGGGTGGGCGTGGGCGAGGTCATGACGCGGACTCCGCGCACCATCGGTCCCGACCGGCTCGCGATCGATTGCGTCGACCTCATGGAGGCCACGCCCAAGGTGACGGTGCTGCTCATCGTCGACGCCGACCGCAGGCTGGTCGGCGCGCTGCACCTGCACGACCTCTTCCGTGCGCGGGTCGTGTGATGAGCGCCGCCGGGCCGTCCCAAGGCGCGAATCGCGCCCCCTCGGGGGGCAGCGCAGCGGCGACAGCCGCAGGCGTGGGGGTCGTGTGCTGAGCGCCGGTGGCATGCTGCAAGCGCGCGGGATCCGGCTCCTGACCTGCGATGTCGACGGCGTGCTGACCGACGGCCGCATCTATGTCGACGACGGCGGCCGCGAGTTCAAGGCGTTCAGCGCGTTGGACGGCATCGGTTTGAAGATGCTGATGCGCGCGGGCATCACGGTTGCGTGGATCACCGGCAGCAATGCCCCGGCAGTCGCGCACCGGGCGCGTTCCCTCGGCGTCGACCGCGTCATGCAGGGAGCGCAGGACAAGCTGACGCCTTGGGAAGCGCTGCGCCGCGAGCTCGCGCTGCCCCCAGCGGCCTGCGCCCATATCGGCGATGATCTCCCCGACGTGCCCGTCTTCGTCCGCTGCGGATTCGCCGTCGCGGTACCCCACGCGCCGTCCTCCGTGCGGGCGCGCGCGCATTTCGTGACCGAGCGCGATGGGGGCAAGGGCGCCGTGCGCGAGCTCTGCGAGATGATCCTCGCCGCGCAGGGCGCCCTCGATCCGCAGCACGCCGCCTTCGGGGCGTGAGATGAACGGCCCCCACGCTCACTGCGTTCGCTGCCCCCCGCGGGGGCAGCCAGTGCCCTTCGGGCGGCCGGGCCGGCACTGGAACGGCCCCCACGCTCACTG
>Ga0315273_10008830_pt1 | contig 12749 bp, 9 predicted proteins | sample YL17G02_0_MG_FD_205753 | JGI IMG/M metagenome (GOLD analysis project Ga0315273, IMG submission 205753) | Sediment microbial communities from Yellowstone Lake, YNP, Wyoming, USA - YL17G02_0 | ecosystem: Environmental > Aquatic > Freshwater > Lake > Sediment | place: USA: Wyoming | collected...
CTACAACCTGGGAACCATGCTGGCGGAAATGCCTGGCCGGTTGCCGGAAGCGATTGCCGAGTTTGAAGCCACGCTGCGGATTAGGCCGGATGATGTGAAAGCGCACAATAACCTGGGAGAAGCCCTTTTGCGCATGCCTGGCCGGCTGCCGGAGGCGATTGCCGAATTCGAAGCGGCCCTCCGGATTGAGCCGGATTATGCTAAAGCGCGCTACAACCTGGGAAACGCCTTTTCGCAAATGCCTGGCCGGCTGCCGGAAGCGATTGCAGAATTCGAAGCGGTGCTGCGGATTCAACCCGGTCACGCGGAGGCTCACAATAATCTGGGAAGCGTTCTGGCGCAGATACCGGGCCGGTTACAGGACGCGATTGCCGAGTATCAAGTGGCGCTGCAAATTCAACCGGGCTATGCAAGAGCGCACTACAACCTGGCGAGCGTGCTATCGCAAATACCCGGCCGGCTTCCCGACGCGATTGCCGAATACAAAGAGGCGCTGCGGTTTCAGCCGGATTATGCGAAAGCGCGCTATAACCTGGGAAACGCCTTGTCGCAAATGCCTGGCCGGCTGCCGGAAGCGATTGCGGAATACGAAGCGGCGCTCCGGATCAAACCCGACTATGCGGAAGCGCACAACAACCTGGGCAGTTCTCTGCTGCAAGTTCGCCGGCTGCAGGACGCGATTACCGAGTATCAAACGGCGCTGCGGATTCGGCCGGATTACGCGGAAGCGCACGCCAACCTGGGCAATGTTCTTTCACAGATACCCGGCCGGCTTCCCGACGCGATTGCCGAGTGCGAAGCGGCGCTGCGGATCAGTCCGGATCTCGAATCAGCGCGTCAATTGATGCGACGGTTGCGGGCGGTCCAACGATAAGCCAACCTGTGCTTATCGCAAACCGGGTGTGCGGCAGAAACTGCGCCGGCGGAAACTGGTCGCAGCTCGAAGGCGCGCGGCCAGTCGATTGCGAGACTGCGGCGGCCTGTTTTGCCCCGCCTCTGGCGCTCCAGATCTGCCGCTGGTGAGGGCACGGCAGTTCGATCCTCGATCAGGCCCAAACCGAGGAGCACTTGTTCCCCCGAGGGGCCGGGACGGAGCCCTACTATACTCAGACTGCGCGCCGCTCGTACCGGTGGTGAAGACCGCCAACCCGCGGAAGGGCAATGACGCGCCCGATTTCCGGCAGAACAGCTTCACTTTCCAGCATTGTGCCTATACTGTTATCCATCCGGAATGGCAGAACCCAATGCGAATGTCGGGCGCAGATGCAAGTATCACTTGACTGGCCCGGCGATGTGCGGTAGCGTGATAGTTGAGCTTTTGAATCGCCGCGAACACCAGAAAGATAGCAGTGCACTTCGTCTCTTCCGCGCTCAAAGTCGTACCGAGCAAGTTTGGTCTTTTCGTTGGTGTTTCGCAATTGAAGGGATGAGCGAAGCGGCGCCCTGCAATCGGGAGAAAGAATGCAACACAGGCGAGACTTCTTTCGGCAGATTACGTGCGGGGCGGCATCCGCCGCGATTCCCGCACTTTGCGCGGGAGGCACCGCTCGCATCGGCCTGGGCTTCAGCACACATGGCCTCAAGTCCTACCCAGCGGATGAGGCGGTCAAGATCATAGCCGGTATTGGCTATGACTCGGTGGAAATCGCCGTGGTGCCCGGCTGGACCGAGCCTTCTAAGTGCTCGGCACAGGAGCGGCGCAAACTCCGCTCCGCAATTGGCCAGTACCACCTAGCCGTACCCAACCTCTTCGACCGCATCGACATCCTGGGTGATGCCACCGAACACAAGGCGCACCTGGAGACCATCCGGGTGAATGCGCAGTTCGGCCAAGACATCAATGCCGGTATTGGTGGCGTCACTCCCTGCATCGGCACGCGACTGGGAGGGAATACAAAGGACTTTGAGGCGATGAAGAACCTCATGGCCGACAGACTCCACGAATGGGCGGAGGTGGCGCGTGAGATGCGCACGGTGGTTGCCATCAAAGGGCATCCTCCCATGATCATGGATACGTCCGCGAGAACCCTATGGATGGTACAAAAGGTCAATTCACCGTGGCTCCGGGTTGAATACGATTACAGCCATTTCCAGACGGGCGGGGAGGAGTTGGGCAAGACCCTGGATTTGCTGCTGCCGTACATTGTCGTCATTGCGCTCCAGGACAACAAGAAGCGCGCCGACCCGCCTGGCTGGGCGCTCACGCTTCCCGGGGATGGCGACATCGATCATGCGGAGTATTACAGGCGCCTGGTGAAGTTCGGCTATAACGGCCACACCATCGTGTGGATCAATGCCCGGCTCTTCAACAACAATCCGAAATTCGACCCGGTAGCCGTGGCGAAGCATTGCTACGCTACCCTCGCGCCAATCATGGAGAAGGCCGGAGCTCGACGGCCAACAAAATCAAAATGACATCTCACAACTATCTCTTATTCCCCGCGACGCTTCTGGTTTGCCTCTCGCTTGCCGGCTGCAACGCCAGTCGCACCGAAGCTGCGCGCAAAGACGACGCAAAAACGGTTATGCAACTCTCGGTCCAGAAGTTCGATTCCGCAAAGGAAATCAAGTACCCTTGGGGCTGGATCCGATGGCTGATGAGTTCCGAGTTGGATCCCGCGGCATCCCAGACGTTCGGCATTGTGCAGATCGAGGCCGGACAACGAAACCCGCTGCATCAACATCCGAACTGCGAAGAGCTACTCTACGTGCTATCCGGGTCGCTCGAAAACGTCGTGGGAGACAAGAGAGTGGTTACGCACGCGGGTGAGATCATCCGAGTTCCAGCCGGCATCCCGCACCAGGGAATCAACAATACGAACGAGCCGATGCGCGCGGTGATCTCGTACAGCTCGGGTACGCGGCAGATGGTGGCGCTGGAAGCTAAAACAGAATAGCGGAATCACGACGATTCACGAGCGGGACATGCGACACGTATTGGTGGCCGGAACCCTCGACACCAAGGGCGAAGAAATCCGGTATCTGACAGATTGTCTGATTGCGGCGGGAGCTATCCCCGAAGTCGTGGACATAGGTGTTGTCGGAGAACCGCTGTTTTCCGCCGATGTGCCGAGGGAGACCATTGCCGAACATGCGGGCGAGTCTCTGGAGAACCTGCAAAAGGCGGCGGATCGGGGCCGTGCCGTAGCCGCTATGCAGCGGGGACTTGCTGCGTGGGTTCGAGCGCGCCATAAGCGCGAGCCGTTAGCCGGCATGCTCGCGATTGGAGGTTCCGCGGGAACCACTATCGCGACGGCGGCCATGCGCGAGCTTCCGGTGGGCGTGCCCAAACTGATGGTCTCCACCATGGCTTCCGGCGACACCCGGCCTTACGTCGGCATCACCGATATCTGCATGATGTACTCGGTGGCGGACTTCACGGGCCTCAATCGCCTGACGCGCACTATCCTTGAGAACGCGGCTCACGCCATGGCTGGTATGGCGGGCTTCGTTTCGCAGCAGAAGTCCGGAAACGAGGCTCGGCCGCTTCTGGCAGCCACTATGTTCGGCGTGACTACTCCGTGCGTCAATCTGGTCCAGCATTTGCTGCAAGCGGCGGGATACGAGTTGCTCGTCTTTCATGCCACCGGTACCGGAGGACTGGCGATGGAGCAACTGGTTCGCGACGGCTTCGTTGAAGGCGTGCTGGATATTACTACCACCGAATTGGCGGATGAGTTAGTAGGAGGCGTGTTATCCGCGGGTCCGCACCGGCTGGAAGCATGCGGCCAGAAGGGGTTGCCGCAGGTGATCTCCGTCGGCGCTCTGGACATGGTCAACTTTGCCGCTCCCGAAACCATACCGGATCGATTTGGGGGACGCAGATTTTACCCGCACAATCCGAACGTCACATTGATGCGAACCACGCCCCAGGAGAACCGGGAACTCGGGCGAATCCTCGCGGAGAAAGCGAATGCCGCGAAGGGACCGGTAACCATCGTCCTGCCGCTGCGAGGCGTTTCGGCCATCGATGCCGAGGGCAAGCCATTCTTCGACCCCGATGCCGACCGGATGCTGTTCGCCGCCATCCGGGCGGGCGTGCGAGACAATGTGAAACTCGTGGAAGTGGACGCTCATATCAATGACCCTGTGTTTGCCGGAGTTCTGGTACAGGAGTTTCGAGCAATGATTGGAGGAATACGCACTCATGTTAACGCGTGAGCACTGCTTACGAAGATTGCGGGAGACAGCTCGGAGCGGCTTTGCCGTCCTGGGCGTGGGGGCGGGAACCGGGATTTCGGCGAAGTTTGCCGAGGCAGGCGGGGCGGACCTCATCATCATCTATAATTCGGGCCGCTACCGCATGGCCGGCCGCGGATCGCTCGCCGGCTTGATGCCCTACGGTGACGCCAACGCAATCGTCGTGGACATGGCGGCCGAAGTACTGCCCGTCGTCAGGAATACACCCGTGCTGGCGGGAGTTTGCGGCACGGATCCCTTTCGCAGAATGGACGTCTTTCTTCCGCAACTGCGTCAAATGGGTTTTGCCGGCGTGCAGAACTTCCCGACGGTTGGGCTGATCGACGGTGTATTCCGGAAGAACCTCGAAGAAACCGGCATGGGCTACGACCTGGAAGTAGAAACCATACGAATCGCGCGCTCGCTCGACATGCTGACGTGCCCTTACGTGTTTGACGAAGAACAAGCCCGGCAGATGGCGGAAGCTGGCGCGGACGTGCTGGTCGCGCACATGGGCCTGACCACGAAGGGCAGCATCGGAGCTTGTACGGCGCTCACGCTCGAACAGGCCGCGGTGAAAGTCCAATCGATCCGCGACGCGGCCGTGGAAGTGAATCCCGAGATCCTGGTGATCTGCCACGGCGGTCCGATAGCCGAACCCGCCGACGCCGAGTTCGTGCTGAAGTCCACACGCGGCGTGCATGGTTTCTTCGGCGCATCCAGCATCGAGCGCCTTGCGGTGGAACCCGCCATTACCAGGCAGACAAAAGCGTTCAAGCAAATCCGCTCCGAAGCGCTCCAACCCTCGGTGTAATCCGGTCTGGAGAGGCCCGTGAAGAAACTGATGGTTTCGCGGCAGGCTTGTCTTCGCCGCTGACGGCTTTCGCACTGATGGCTCTTGGTTGGGCGCCACTGGCCCATCCGCAGTCGCCGAGACGATCATCACACTCACGCCGTCCTGATGAACGACGTGATCGAGGCTCAGGCGTGAAGGGTCCGGAAGCAACACCGCCAAAAGGCGGGGGCAGCTACTTGCCCTTCGAGCTTAGAACATTTCGGTCAGAACCTGGGTTACGCGGAAGGCGCCGCCCGGACCTCCGCAAAAAGTGCGGAAGAGCCTCGTTCACCCCACCCTTAACAGATCGCTTACAGCGGAACGGTAAGCGCGCAGCAAGGATCGGCCGTAAAGGCTTTGCGGTGCGCTGGCCAGAGAGGATTCGAGAGCCTGTAGAGTTGTCGGCGATCCGCTGGAAATCGACTTTGCGGCAAGGATGACCCGGTCCGCGCGATCGTAGAACTTGGCGCGTATCACCGAGCGTTGGAGCGTTGCGGCATCCGGCTCACAGTATGCGCGGGCAAGACGTCCGGCGAACGCAGCCCACGCATCGTGCCACCGGATGAGCCCTTCGATCCAGCCATTCACGTTCTCAGCATCCGGAATGAACGTGTGAACGCCGAGCAGCACCCGCCGGCCCATGGCGGTGAACAGTTCCGCTACTTGGGCTTGCTGACCGGCGACCTCTCGTCCAGTTGCCGCGAAGTGTATCTCGCGCAGCAGAAAAGCATCCCGATGCAGCCTTCCCTCGGCATCCATATCGCGCGTCAACGTCTCCGCTTCGCGGCCGATAATCGACCCGACGCCGAGCGCCACGCGTGCTTCCGATGTCTTGCGCTTCCGCCCTTGTTTATCGGCCGCGTCAAGTTTGAAACTCCAGTCTCCGCCCGGGCGCAGCAAGGTGCCGGCGCGAGCAAAGACGCCCTGCCGCCCGATAGCTGTCTTCACGGCGGAAGGCAGCTCCGGAGAAAGCATAACCAGCGCGCAGACGTCGTTGGCCAGGATCAATTCGGTGATGCGCCCCGGCAGTTGGTCCGGCGCCGCGGGCGCGCCGTTACCCAGGCCACGACCGGCTATGGCGCCCAAAATTCCGGTAACTTGCGCGAATTCTCTTCTGTTCAAGGTAGCAGCCATGATCTCAGCCTTTCGGGACGGCCGGAACGTGTGGTTTGCCCACGTCGCAGCGGCTCTTCAACTCTTCCTCATCAATGCGGTTCACGAAATACTCGCTGGCCGCGTGCAGATAACGGTAAGTGCGCTCCAGCGCCTGAGCGTACAAGCTCTGCCCGGGCGCCGCGCGCAGCGCGGCCGGGAGATCGAAACCCGCCGGCGTTTGGCCGCGCTGCAATGAACGGGCCAGTGTGACGAGCGCATTGGCCGGGTCATAGAAATTCGGCTCCACGATGTACCGTCGCATCAGGTCAGGATCGGGAGCGTGATACGCGCGAGCATAGCGCTGCACATCGACCGTGACGGGCTGGAAGCGTTGGAAGAACATTTTCAGCCACTTGTCCGGCTCCTTGGTGCCGCCGCGGAATGATTGGCAGTCGATCAGGGACACCTGCCACAGCGACTGAAACAGCGGTTCGGCCTGAGCTACCGGGACGAAGGTAGCGGCCGGATGCGACTCCATCCGGAAGTCCAGCGAGGACGGCAGAAACGGCGCGGCGCGCCCGCTACGATAGACCACGCGGAAGACTACGACGTCCTGATAGATGCTGACGTTGCTGGGCCCGCCGCCGTCCTCGTCCTCGTCGCTTCCACCGCGGGCGTAGTGCTCGGGGTCGAGAACGCGGAAGCCGGGCTTAAACGTGCGGTCCGACGCCAGGTGGCAACGCCACCCGAGCACGTAGGCCAGTTTCTCCAGCACCATGTCTCCGGCCTTCCGCGAGGCCCACCGCTCCCGGGCATCGCGCAGCAGTTGTACGGTGAACTTGTCGCCGGAACGCGTCGTGGCCGCCAGCAGGGCGATGTCGGGCCGGCTGCGCAGGGTTATTTTGAACGGCTCGCAAATGTCCGGCGAATACAGCGCCAGACGAGCGCCGTCTTCCATGACGGCGGTATGCGTGATATGTTCGGACATCCTCAAACCTCCTGAACTTATCGAACTTTGACCGGATTCCGCGGCTACCGCTGTCAGAACAGTAGCTTCAGACCTAACTGGTACTCCCTCGGCAACATGTTCAGACTGCTGCTGGTGACCTGGCCGAAGGTGGTGTTGAGCGGGTTCAGATCGGGGCCGCTGAATATCGTATGGTTGGCCGCATTGAGCGCCTCCGCGCGGAACTGCAGCTTGACCTTCTCGCCAAACGCGAAATTCTTCAGTATCGACAGGTCCACGGTATTGGTCGGTTGGTTTCGCAGGCCCGAGAAAGTCGAAGGAAGCGTGCGGATGTTCTGCGACAGATTAATGCGTGAATCGGCGCGCTGCTTGACAGGGTCGATCACGCCGTTCGTCTGGACCGCGGCGTCGGTGAAATAGAACCCGCTCTGGCTCAGGTTCATGAGGAATACGTTGTCGTTGATGTTGGAACTCTTCAGGCCGCCGAGGGTGCTGCCGGAGATATGGGTCTGAAGCGCGCTGCCGCTTCCGGTGTAGTACGCGTTGCCGAGCGACAGGGGGGGGCTCGCCTGGTACGTGAAAATCCCCTGGATCTGGAACCCGCCGAGGAGAGATTCCTTTGCGCCCTTCCAGCCGTGACCGATGGATCTGCCTTTGCCGAAGGGCAATTCCCAAATCCCGCTCAGCGAAATATTGGTCGGCGAGTCTCCACGGTCGTCCATTCGATTCTCGTAATTCAAGTCGGTCGCATTCAGCCGGGTGAGTCTGCTCAGCAGCTTCGAGCGGGTGTAGGAACCCATCACGGTATAGCCCTGCGAGAAGCGCTTTTCGAGGCGGATCGTGGCGGCGTTGTAGCTGCTCGATCCGTCATATTGTTCGGCGCTGATGCCGGTGAACTGTGGGAACGGGCGAAGCAATTGTTGGCGCTGCACGGTGGCACTCGTAAACAGGGACGTTCCCTGAAACGCGGCGATTCCCCGGAACGGGTTGGGGACGGCCGCGGAGAGGTTGTTGATCACCGCCTGATCGCGAACCGGGCTGGTCGACAGGTACTGGCGAGGGATCGGATTCATATCATTGCTGGTGGCCTGGTCGGAACCCCGGGTGTTGATGTAGGTAAGTTCCGCCATCACCCGGCCCGGCAGTTCGCGCTGCACGCTCAACTCGAACCGTTGCATCTGTCCGCTCTTGCGGTCGGCTGGAATCACCTTGATGTTTTGCCCGACAAAGGTCAGCAAGCCATCGGCCGCGCCCTTGGCCGGGATCAGGCCATTGGGCCAGGCATTGGCGAGAGATGCGGTGAAGGTCAAACCAAGGTCCGGCGAGGGGTCGATGGGCGTATTGGCGTCGAAACCAGGCTGATTGAAGGCGCTGATATAGAGCGGAGCGAAAGCAATGGCGAACCCTCCGCGCACTACGGTTTTGCCGCTGAGTTGATAGGCAAATCCGAAGCGTGGCTGGATATTGTTCTTGTCCGCGATGTAGGCGCCGCGGTTATCGGCGGTGGTGAACAACAGGCCGCCGAGGACCCGGAAGTTCGCGGGCGCGATCTCCGGGATCGGGTTTCGCGCATAAGCCGCTTGCACCGCAGCCTGGACCGGACTAGGCGTGGTCGCATCGAACCCCCTGGTATTGCGGTTGTACCGCTCGGTCATTGGGCTTTCGTAATCGTAGCGAATGCCGAGGTTGAGGGTCAGCCGCCGGCTGACCTTCCAGTCGTCCTGGAAAAATAACCCGTGAGATATATTGGTGTTGGCGGTGTTCGCGGGCAGATAGAAGGTACCGCCGGTGGGGATTCCCAGTAGCAGAGCGGTCAGCGACTGCGCCTGGTTCTGCTCGGTTGGAACTGAACTGCTGAGATCGTTCAAACGTGTGAAGGAGTTGTCGAAGATGTACTGTCCGTCCCGAAGCTGCTGAGTTTGGTTGTTGTTCAGGAACACGCGGGAATCATAGCCCAGGCGCATGTTGTGGGCGCCGGATATCTTGGTAAGGATGGACTGTACGGCGGGGGTCCGGGCGGCAAAGCGGCGGCCGCTGTTCACAACCATCTGGCTGTAGCCGCCGACGGAAAACGAGGGTATACCGCGGTCGGGGTAGTAAGAAAGAGTCTGCTTCGAGAAACCGAAGATGGCCGGATCGGTCTCGAATTGGGCATACGACCAGGTCTGTTGCACGTAGCGAGCGTACGACACGCGGAGATTGAGGATCGTCGAAGGCGAAGCCAGGTAGACGTGGTCGTAAATGAACCCGCGAGGGCCTTGCGGGCTGATCGTACCGTTCAAGCGCACGCCGTTGTTAGTGCCCGACGAAGCGACTTGATTTTCCACGCGCTTGCCGTTCGCATAACGGAAGAACATCCTGTGGCGGGTTCCCACACTGTAGTCGAAGCGGATCACCAGAGCCCAGTAGGTGTTGTCGGAGGCTCCGTTGCCGTAGTAGTTGCTTTGCGTTCCGGGCAAGTTAGGGGGGGGCAGGAACGACAAGTATTGCTTTGCAACGTTGTCCAAGCGGCTCGGGCAGATCACGCCGATGCGGCCGCCGCATTGGACCGGGTCACGCACTACCCGGTCGCCAATTTTTCGAGCGGTGAGGGGATCGTAGATCGGCAACCCGCGTGCCGCGAGATCCGAAAAGTCGCCGGTGCGATACTGCATCAGCGGGACCGTGGAGGTCGAATAAGACGGCTTGATAGTCCGAATGTTCTCATAGCCAACGAAGAAGAAAGCCTTGTTGCGGCCGTCATACACTTTGGGCGCCCAGACCGGGCCGCCAAAGGAGCCGCCGTAGCGGTTGTAGCGCCGCGCCGGGCGCTTGGACTTGCCATTGGAGTCGAGCTCCAAAGGGGCGCGATTGGTGAAGAAACTGTTGGCCCCCAAAACGTCGTTGCGGACAAATTCGTAAAGCGTCCCATGGGGAGTGTTGGTGCCGGACCGGATAGCGAGATCGACGGTGGCCCCGGACGTATGACCTAGTTGGGCGTCGAAGCTGGAAGTGACGACGCGGAATTCCTCGACCGAGTCGGTGGGGGGTTCGAACCCAACGCGTGCGCCAGTTTTAAGATTGGCGTAATCGGAGGTATTGGGCGCACCGTCCAGGGTGTACTCGTTGCCTCCAATGGCGCCACTAGAGACCCACATCGCCGGTCCGCTGTTGCTCAAAGAGGAGCCGCTGGTGAAGAATGCTGAACCTGCCACGACCCCGGCCGCCAGGCGCAGCAGCGTAATCGGGTTGCCGTCTCCCAGCGGCAACTCGGAAATTCGCCGGCGGTCGACGACTTGACTGATGGAGGCCGAGGACGCCTCCAGCAGCGGGGTCTCGCCGGTAACCGTTATGGTTTCCCGAAGCTCTCCGACCTTCAGTTGGATGTCGAGCGTCAGTTTATCGCCGACTCGCACCTCCATCCCTTCCCTAACCACCGTGCTGAAGCCTTTGGCTCCAACGCTCACTTTGTACAGACCTGGGTTGAGATAGGGCACCGTGTAAAGGCCTGCTTCGTTGCTGGTCCCCTTGGAAGTAGTGTTGCTGCCGGTATTCGTAACCTCGATATCAGCCCCGGGAACGGATGCGCCTGTGTTGTCGGTCACGCGTCCGCTGAAGGACCCGCGGCTTTCCTGGGCCATGGCGCTCGACATCCCGAGGGCCACGACGAGACACGCCATTTTCAGATGGAACCTCACTGGCTTCCTTCTGAGAACCTCACCGCTTTTCATTTGCTTTGACATTTGAGACCCTCAATATCTCTTTATCCGTTATGTCGGCCTGGGTGGCCCTGCGACGACCCCGCCCGTTTGTCAGGTCGCGCATCCAAAACGTTTCATTTGGGAGTCGAAATGAATTTATCACAACTCCCGCCGCTTGTCAAGAACAGTTTGTCGAATATTTTGTAATCTATTCAATCATCATGACATAGACATAGATCCTACCTCCCACCTCCGACCGAACTTCGCTTGATCTTCCGGCCCCTGGCCGCCTGTGGAAAAAGTCGAAGAGGGGCCTGTCCGTAGCCGGAGCCGAATCCGCAACCCGAAGCGACGTTACGTAGCGGTGAACTGGCGACCAGTGCGGTTCCGCGGGGACGGAGCGGGCAGACGGCGGGCACCGATTTCCGTGGACACTCACGGACACGGTTCGGACTGATTCCGGCCACAGTGTCCTTGGGGTCGCCTCCCTCGGCCAGGACTCCAGCTTGGTGCACGTCGTCGGTGACTCCGACCATGGCAATCGCGGAGAGAAGAATTGTTGCGGTGAGGTTCTACGCCGCTTCACGCCAGTAATACCGATGATGGCGGCCACCCAGCCGGTCGTTGGAACTCACGACCGCATCCGGTGACGGCTTGTACTCGACTGGACGGCGAATTGTCAAAGCGAGCGCAGAACTCGCATTCGAGGCAACCAAGCACATGGTTGAACTCTTTGACCTGTCGATACAGCCCAAGACCGAGGCTTTGCAGGCCAGGATTTGTGAGAGCTTGCGATTGCATCACGCGTTCCATCCCGAGACCTCGGTCGGGAAGAGCGACTCGACGAGCGGTTGGAGCCAGCGTCGATCTGCGCCGGCGGCGTAAGACTCCCACGTCTGCAGTGCACTGCGGATGCGTGCGGTCTCCTAGTCAGAGAACTCGATCTCCTTGGTCGGCGGCGAAAGATTAGAGCTCCACACAACCCGCTCTTGGCCGCCCGTCACCTCACGCTTCAATTCGAGCGCCCTTTCTTCGTCGGCGTTTAACGCGATTCTGTCCTGCACCGTCCAGATCGCGCGACTGGAGCCCACGTCTGCCCTTGGCGCGCCCAGGAGCGCGTGCAGGTTCAGACGCTGGGTGTGGTCCAGCGTCAACTTCATCGGATTGTCCTTTCAGGAATTACGGATTGGAATACAGCAGGATGTAGCCAGCGGTTGCCCCTGCCGGGTTCTTCACTTTGATGACGCCAGACCATCCGTTCGGATTGGTCGCGCCCATCAGTTCGGCGAAGCGATAGCCGTTGCCGGCGCCGCCCGCCAGGATCAGCTCGCCGGCAGCGGTGACCTCCAGCAGCCGGTGGTCGGAGAGGTTCGACCCAGGGCCGTAGACGCGGAGGGGCGATTCCGCATTGTCCTTCGCGGAGATCACCACCGCGCCGCAGGCGATTCCGGCCGCGACGTTGACCGTCTGGAATGCCCACGTGCGCGCGTACCCCTTTTTCGGGTCGTTGCCCTGCTGCAGGCAGGCTCCCCAGAGATAGATAGACCCGGCAGTCCAGTCATCGCCATTCCCGGCGTACTGGCGCACGACGATCCAGAGGCCGGTCTGCCCACCGGCCAGCGCCCCGGTGATCTTGAAGCGCTGCCAGGTCGTCGTGAGCGTGATGCTGGTGGGCCCGGCCAGGTAGTTCGCGTAGGCATTGTCTACGATGGCCAGGGAGACCTGCTTTGTGCCGCTGGCGACCTTCGCCCATACGTAGAACGTGTACGTGCCGCCGTCCACGAGGCTGGCGATCTGCTGCTGAATAATCGGCGTGGTCGTGACGGCAGTGATGGTGTCAGCGGTCGTATTGCCATCGGGCGCGGTCGTACTGTCGCCGGTCACCGAGCAGATCCCGCCGTTCTTATCCCAGCTTGAGAGTCCGGGGATATGACTTCGGGCGGATCATGCCAGCATGCTGGTTCCTTCGGCTCTGGACAGGTCTAGCCGGTCC
>Ga0315273_10008833_pt1 | contig 12748 bp, 11 predicted proteins | sample YL17G02_0_MG_FD_205753 | JGI IMG/M metagenome (GOLD analysis project Ga0315273, IMG submission 205753) | Sediment microbial communities from Yellowstone Lake, YNP, Wyoming, USA - YL17G02_0 | ecosystem: Environmental > Aquatic > Freshwater > Lake > Sediment | place: USA: Wyoming | collected...
AATGAGGTAAATGTATATGGATATGATTTAGTCAGTGCATTAAGAGACATGGCATTTAACAGCCCGAGCAGAAAACTTGCAGATGTGTACAATGGAATAGCAACAACGATAAATTCTGGTGGAGATCTTCCTGAATTTTTCGACAAAAGAGCGCAGACCCTTCTTTTTGAGCACCGGCTTGAGCAGGAAAAGCAGTCGAAAGCTGCTGAAACTTTTATGGATATTTACATTAGCGTTGTCATCGCTGCTCCGATGATTCTCATGCTTTTGCTTATGATGATGAGAGTAAGCGGACTTGGAATAAGCCTTAGCACATCAATGATAACCCTTGTTATGGTTCTCAGCGTTTCTCTTCTTAATATCTTATTTCTCGCATTCCTTCAATTAAAACAACCGGAGGGGGGATAAGATGAATAATATGTTAAATAAAAATAAATTAAACATTAGCTTAAACTTAATCAGTTTCATAGCAAATGCCTGCCTTATCAATAAAAATAATTCAGTTGAATCATACAAACTAATAAAATAAAAAATGGAATTAAAAAAAGGACACTGGATTGGAGTCTGCATTGGAATCTTAATAATAATTATCTCTCTGATTTTTATGAACACCAGATTTTTCTTTTTCATAATGGGGGTTGGGGTTCTGTCATTGGCTGCTCCTTTTGTCATTGCAATAATCCGTGAAACAACTCTTGCTGCTGAAAAAGAAGATATGTTTCTGGAATTCTCAAGAAATCTTGTAGAAAGCGTAAAAGCAGGCACGCCCATAAGCAAAAGCATAATCAATGTCAGAAACAAGCCCTATGGTGTTCTTAGCGAAAACATAAAAAAATTAGCAAACCAGATTTCACTGGGAATTCCGCTTGGTGATGCACTTCAGATATTTTCAAGAGATGTTAAAAATAAAACAATTTCCAGAGCATTAACTCTTATAGGGCAGGCAGAAAGAAGCGGAGGAGAAATAGGCGGAATTCTTGAATCTGTAACAGAAGCTGTAAGTACATCTGACAAGCTCAAAAAAGAAAGAAAAGCTGCAATTTCAACGCTTGTTGTTCAAGGCTACATAATCTTTTTGGTATTCATAACTATTATTCTTGTTCTGCAGTTCCAGATTCTTCCGATGATAGTTGGAATAGTTCCTTCAGGAACTTCTCTTGGCATCGGCGGGCTTGGCGGAAGCGGAGCTCCTATAGATGAAGAAGAAATAGCAAATTCTTTCCTTTATCTTCTTTTGATTCAGGGCGCTTTTTCAGGATTAACAATTGGAAAACTTTCAGAAGGAAATATCAAGCCAGGAATAAAACATTCTTTTGTGTTAATGCTTATGGCATTTCTGATTTCAGCAGGAGCAAATGTGATTTTCGGAGGATGAAATGAAAAATTGCAAAGGTTCGCATGTCGGATTTGTAATTTCTTTTGTGATGTTCATAACTTTTGTTGTCTTTATTTATGTTCTTTTGGAATCCAGAACAGATTTTGGGCAGAACAAGCAAAACTCCCTTGAATACGTAAAATCGGAGATAATAGAAAGGGTTTCAGAAAATATGACAATAACTTCTTTAAATGTTAATTCTCCTGTGCCTTCTAATCCCCCTAATACTTGTTTTCGTTTTGTAAGTTTTGCAGACAAGATATCAACAGGAAGTAAGATTATAGTTCAGAATGATTCAGGAAGTATTTTTACAGCTAACTTGTCTGCAGATAAGAAAGATCTTTATATTAATCGCGGCAGTGGCATTGATTCAACTTTCTTTAAGATTTATTCTGCTGAAGAATTTCCTTCTGTGGCTAATACAGGCATGAGCTCCTGCGCAGATCTTGGTGAAGGAGCAGGCTACACAATCGGTCTTTCAAAAGAAGAGGATTATACATTTGAATCAAAGGTTCTTTGGCTCCTGAATAATTACACAACAGATTACGAAGCACTTAAAAAAGACATTAAAATCAGCCCCGGAGATGAATTTGGCTTTGCTTTCATTTACAGTAACGGAACAGAAATAAAAACTTCAGGAATAAATGCAACAATAAATATTTACTCTGAAAGAATTCCTGTTAAGTATATAAAAACAGATTCAAAAAGAGAAACAGGCTTTATTGATGTGCTGGTGTGGTAATATGAAAAGATTGATTAGAAAAATTTTAATGCAAGAGACAACTGATAAACACGGTTAAAATATTAAATTAATAATAACATGATAATAGGGGGAATTAATTCATAAAAAGGATAGAAAGTATTAAATGATAAAAGTTATTTCAGCTAAGTTGAGTAGTATTATTAATAAAAATAGATTACACATCAAAAAATGCTAAAAAACACAAACAAACACGGTTGGATAAGAATAGTCGAGGTTTTTGCAGCAATACTGATTATTGCAGGGATTACCCTTTTGGTCATAGGAAGAAATGACAGTAAAGAAGAAAATCTTTCCGCCAAAGCGTACAGCGACGAGATATCTATGCTAGGAGAAATTCAGCTAAACAGCACTGTCAGGGACGAGATAATAGGCATTGATGCATCAAATCTTCCTGTAGAATGGACGGGTTTTGACACGGCTGCTAACATCACAAAGGCAAAAATAAATGAAAGCACCCCAAGTTATCTTGAATGCATCGGAAAAATCTGCTCCACAAATAGTTCCTGCCTATATAATAACGCAGACCTGCCTGAAAAGTCAATATATTCGCAGTCGGTTGTAATCAGTGCTAATCTTGAAACCTACAGCCCGAAATTGCTGAAATTATTCTGCTGGGAGAAATAAGAATGAAGGATAAATATCTTATCCTGCCAGAATTTTTTATTTTTGGGGGTGGTTTTTGTTTTTAATAATAATGGCAGACATAATTGAACATTTTTTTCCAAAGAGTAAATTATCTAAAGTATTAGAAAATATTTCAGAATGGATTAGAAATAATCTTTGAGTTTAATTAAAATTTCCAAAAATAATAAATTCGCCCCTATTTTTTATATCTTCAATAAATTTTAGATTATATCAATAAAACTTATAAGTATAAACTTCCATTCAAGGTAATGCGTCACAAAAGGGTTTCAATAACTGCAGAGATATAAAAAGATTTACCTTCTTCTCTTCTCATCGCCTTTCCAGTTAATGAACGGCTTAAGATGGCTTATAACTTTTATTGAGTTTTTTTGGAGCTCAAGAACCTTGTAAATATTTTTGTATGCATCAGGAGCTTCATCAATCATGTTTTGAGAAAAATTTCCGGTGACTTTTGCTTCCTGCATTTCGTTCTTGAATGAATTAGGATTTATTCTCCTCCTTGCTTCTGCTCTGCTTAACACTCTTCCTGCGCCGTGTGAGGATGAAGAAATAAAATCCTTGTTTCCTTTTCCAATCACAAGGAAAGAACCGTCGCGCATATTTGCAGGTATAATTCCACGCTCGCCTTTTTTCGCAGGAGTAGCTCCCTTTCTGTGAACAAAAAGACCTGATTCTTTAATTGCATGATTATGATTTTTATTTGTCCAGATAGTGTATTTAATTTTCTTTCCAAGAATTTTTTCAACTGCAAGAATAATTTGGTTTACAATTTCCAGTCGATTTAATTTCGCAAACTCAAGGAAAAATTCAAGAAGATTTAGATATTCTTTACCTTCTGGAGAGTCTGAAGAAAAAGGATATGTTGCTTCAAATCCAATGGTTTTTCCAGAGGATTTTTTCATGTAAAATGTTGCGAATCTATGGCCAACTCCTCTTGAGCCAGAGTGAATAACTATCCAGGGAAATCCTGAATCGTCAAAATCCATTTCTATAAAATGATTTCCAGAGCCAAGGGTTCCGAGATTTCTCAATGCCCTTCCTGATTGCAAGAATTCAAGAACCTGCCGGTTATAAGGACCTTTTTTAAATTTGGCAAGAATCTTTTGAAATTCTTCTTTTGTTTCAGAGGTTATTTGCCTTTCATTTTTATGGATTTCGCCAAGACCCATTGGAATTCTTTCTTTTACCTGCCTGTAAATTTCTTCAGAATTTTTTCTAAGGGAAACTAAAGTATTTTTTGGGAACTTTACAGCTGTCATTCCGCAGCCTATATCATAACCAACCCATGCAGGAACAATATAATCTTTTGCAGCAAGAACAGCGCCGATTGGGGCTACATAGCCAACATGGGCATCTGGCATCAAAGCTGCTTTTAAAACATAGGGCTCTGAGTAACAAGCTTTAAACTGCTCAAGTGTTTTCTCGTCAGCATCAAGTGCAAAATTTGCTATCTGTTTTTGCTGTTGCTTCTTCAGTGGTTGTTTTTTTACTGTCATTATTTAATCAAAGTCAAGAAGTTTAAGAAAGTTGCGGCTATCGCCAGACTAAAACACCTTATTGTCGTTAAAGGCTAAAAAATTCTATTTATAACTGCAAAAGAAGAATATTTATAAAACTCCTTTGATTTAATAAATAAAGAAAATGAGGCTGATTAAAAGAGAGTAATGGAAGCAAAAAAATTTCTTATAATTTCTATAATTGTCGTCTTTTTAATAGTTCTTGGCCTGGTGGCTTATTTATATTTGGGAAAGGAAGAACCAAATCCAGTTTCTGTTCAATGTGCATCCTTTTGCAACACCAATCAAAAAGCTGGATTTTGCTCTTTTGAAATTCAGGTTAATAACAATCTAAGAACAACTTGTTATGAACTATTACAAAATTCTCAATATGCCGAATATAATGTTCAACCATGCCTTACATTCTCATGTGAATTGACTCCTGAAGAAGCAGACCAAACTTGTGTTACAGGGCTTGGAGGAAAATGGGAAACTCCTGTCAATAATCAATGTCCTCAAACAGGAATAATGATAGTAAGGAAAATAACTCCTTCAGATAGTTCGTCAATAGAAGGACAAATTTGCTGCAGATAAAAATATTCATTAAATAAAATGCAAAAAAGATGTGAAGTGTTAAAAGGAAAAAAGACATTAAGATTATTTCTAATCCTCTTTGGATTTATTTTTTTAACATTGTTATCTTTGAATAATATTTCTGCTGCAACTTGTGTTATAACTGCTCCAAATGATTGTCCAGATAATCAAGAAGTAATCAGGATTTCTGCCACAACAAATGCCCATGGAGAATTAAAAAACCATACAAATTATGCTAATGTTATATGTTGTGATTTTAGTGTGGGAAGTAATGCATGTGCAACTAGCAATAAAACAACAGGACTTTCTTCTCAAACAAATGCTCATGTAGAAGCCCCTTTAATCACTCCAAATTATAATACTAATATATGCTATGCTGGTTTTGAATATTGTGCTTATTCAACAGGTAATTGTGTTACAGCTGATAATGAAACCTCTGTCATTTTGTTATCAAATTATACAAATGCACATATCGGAACAGGCTATTCCAATAAAATGTGCTGTAAGGTTATTCCAACGCCGCCACCTATCCCCCCCTTATGTGGAAATGGAGTAATTAACGGCGTAGAGCAATGCGATTTGGGAACTGGATGTAATTCTACATGTGGTTGTAATACTGGCTATATTTCTACAAGCCCTGTAAGTGTTAATTGTACTCAAACCACTGCTCCTCCCGGTCCTTGCACAATCACTTCTGCATCATGGAGTGTTACTTCAGCGCGTGTTGGAACAAATGTAAGTTTAAATGTTGCAACATCAAACTGCGCCGGAAAGAGTATTTCTTTTGCAGTTTTCAGAAATGTGCTTATTCTTGTTGATGCTAAATGCAGCGATATAGATGGATGTACAAATCCTTCAAATGCTACTGTTGGTTCTAATGGAAACGCCCAAGGAACCTGGACAGCAGGTCCTGTTCATGATGAGAAATATTATTTTGTCGCAACAATTGTTGGTGATGCATCAATACACCGAGAAAGTGATAGCAATAGATTAACAGTCAGTGAGAGTGTAGTAGATCCAACCTGTGAAGCATTAGATATTAATATATGCTCTGATTATACAAAATATGGAACAGAGTCTGAAACAAAATGCAATGATGATAACTGCGATGTTGCAGACTACAGCATTCCGCTAAGTGCAGCTGATTGTAGTGAATCTGGCGTGAATTGTTTCTGCGCATGGAATTCCACCACAAGCCATTGCGAAGCAGGATGGACTAGACGAGGGATATGCGGAGACGGAAATGTTGGTCCTACAGAACAATGTGATGATGGAAACACTATAAGTGGAGATGGATGTTCATCTACTTGTGTGCTTGAAAATGGTACTTCTTGTGATAATGATGATTCTCTTGATGCCGGCGAATTTTGTGATACAACTAAGTTGGGTGGAAAAAACTGCACTGACTTTGGATTTGATTCACCAAATACTTTGTCGTGTACTCCTTCTTGCGGATTTAATACAAGCCGATGTATATCTCTTGATGGTTTCTGTGGAGACAGAACAGCTCAAAATGGAGAAACATGCGAAAGACCTGGTAGTCATTTATCTAATGCTGCTGACTGGGGATTAATAACTGGATGCGCTAATTTCGGACTTGACGAAGGAACAGGATTAATCTGCGGAGATAATTGTCAATTTAATACATCATTACCTCATTGCACAGGAACTCCTGGAGAATGCGATGGAGGGATTGTAAATCCTGGAGAAACATGTGACGATGACAGCATAAGTACAAGCGGGTTGGAATGCCATGACTTTGATGAATTCACAACAGGAGAGTTATCATGTGATGAAGAATGCAAGATAGACACCTATAGATGCGGACCATCTTCAACAGAAACAGGAACCTGCTATTATGACGAAGAAACCACAGATACATGCGAAGATGATGGTTATCTGACAGTTAATATGACTGCAAGATGGGTTGGTGCTTTAGATGATCCTCTTGCAGAAAGATGCACCTCAAGCGTAGAAGCTCTTCAATGCCCTGCACAGGTTGCTCTGCCTTTCTTTGGATTATACAATCTGCTGGCTGCACTTGTTCTTATCACAGCTATTTATTTGATTATAGAAACTCGAAGAAAGAAGAAATAATTTTGAATGATTAATGGGTATAATAATTTTATAGATGGCAGAGGCATAATTAATTTAAATTAGATATTTAATAATGCTTATATAACTTTAATATTTTAATTGGGATTTATAATTAATATAGAGTGTTGATTATAAACCGGTATATGGCTTTAGAATAAAAGTATTTTGTACATATTAACAATTCAGTAAATTTGCCTTCATATCAAACCCAAAATATTCCCGTCAACCTACGAGAATATTTATAAATCCTTTTGCTCTTTTCATAGAATAAAAGATGGTTGATAAAAAGAGAGTTTTTTTAATGCTTTTTTTGGGGGTATTTTTTGCTAGTTTTATCTCTGCAAGCGTTGGCCTTGGCAGCCCAAATTCCTCTATTGAAACAGTTTATGGAGCTTCCCAGAATATTACTGGCTGGATAAATATCAGCTTTAATTCAGAGTCATTAAATTCCGGTTTTAATTCCAGTTTTAATAATTTACAGGGAAATTCTATAAATCTCTCGGAAATGTTGAAGAAGAATGTTGCATATTCTTATTCCTGCACTCCTGCAGATTGCAAAGAAGACTATTCTGCTGCTAATCCAAGTCAAACAAGAACATTGGCACTTACTCCAAGAAGCTCAAAAATTTACGGAATAAAATTAACAGGAGATATTTCCGGCATAGATTCTCTCAAATTTACTTTGGAAAGCGATGCTGCCTCATCATGCACAAACCAGGTTGAAGTTGATTTTCTAGATGATTCCTCTGTTGATTTCATAAACAAAAATTACCTAGATTCCGAAACCTGTTCTTCTCTTAAAAATTACGGGTGCTTTAATGCAACAAAAACTTCAGAAGAATCTGTTATCTCAACAACACCTTACTGCGAAAAAGTAAATTTATCAAGTTCTCCAGGATTTCTCATAGGAGCATGGATAAAAAAAAGCGGTTCAAGAACAATAAATGCTTCTGTTTATAATCTTGACGGAGAAGAAGTTGCAAGATGCACACTCCCTGATGCCTCCTCTGAAGGAAGAGAAGTTTCCTGCAGCGTTGGTTATTCTTTAGCTAAAACAACAGAACATTATGTCTGCATTCGGGCTGTAAGCGGAACAGGAATTTATACTACAAAAGGTTATGACATCAGCAACGGATGCGGATTTTACGGCACGCCTGTTCCTTATTCAACCCCTGCAGCTTATCAGATTTTTGCACAGGGAAAATCTTTTGGCCCTGCCGGCAGTTCTGAAATAAACAAGTCTATAGAAGATGAAAGAAGCCTTGCAGAGACCGTGCAGGAATATCTATGGGAAAGATATGACATGAACTGCTCATTGGGCTGTATTCTTCCCATAAAAATAAGCTCTAATTCAGACCAGAATATTACTTTAAAAAATTTGGAATTAGAATATCAGAAAAGCACAGGAACAATAATAGAAAAAAACTTCTATGAGGTTTCAAAGACTCCTGCAAAGATTAGTTCTGGCTATCAGAAATTTTATTTAGATGGCACAGAGTTTTCTGTTCCAGACTCTATAGGAAATTATTCATTTTCTTTAAAATTCAACAACCAAAATATTATTACTAAAAAAATAGAGGTCAAAGAGGTTCCTATAATTAAATCTATAATTCCGACAAGCGCTGCAGCAGCATATCCAACAAAATTCACTGTCAATGCAGGCTCTAAGAACAATATAACAAGCTTTTTCTGGGATTTCGGGGATAACACAACAGAAACAACCTCTGGAAACAAAACAACCCATACCTACAATGAAATAGGGGCTTATAATTTAATAATCAAAGCAACTGACAAAAAAAATCTAAGTTCTTCCAAAACTTTTGTGATAAATGTTAGTTCTTCAAAGAATCTGATAAATTCAAATCTGAATCAGATGAAAAAAGATCTTTCTGATCTGGAAAAAGAAATCTCTTCACTCGAACCATTTTATCAGGAAGCTATAAACTCTTCATTAAATCTTAGCTATACTCATGAAAGAGTAAATGCCCTAAAAACAGAGTATGAAAATGCAACAACAGAGTTAGAATACAACGAAATTGTCAGCGAACTTTTTAGCATAACAATTCCAGAAGGAATAACCAGAAGCGGAAGCGCAGAAGGAATTACTTTGCTGTCCAGGCCTGATTATGTAAACCTTGATGTAATAAAGGAAATCGGCGGCGGAAGCTATGAAACTGGAAAAGAAGAGGGATATGCCAACGGAGTATTATCCTGGCAAAGAGAAAATCTGAATGTTAGTATGAATTTTGACGAATTTTCAGGAAGATATGAGGGATATATAGAGCCAATAACAAGAATTTTTAAAATAAATATAGAGCAGAAAAAAGACATTTCTTATAATTATTATTTGATTATGCCAGAACTCGAAGGATTTGAAACAGATTCTTCATTTGATGTTAAATCAGGATACATTTACATCAATATTAAAGATAAGAATTCTGTAGAATTTTCAACAACAGAAGATATTAATCCTACAAATCTTCCGGCATTTATTTCTCCTGCAATAAGCCAGCTTTCTGTAATAGAAGAAACAACATTGCCTGAAGAAAAAAGCTTATCAAAGTGGGTTATCTTCGGACTGGTAATCTTTTTCCTTTTAGTTCTTGCATTTGTAGTTTACATAATTCTTCAGCAATGGTATAAAAGAAGATATGAGAATTATCTTTTCAAAAATAAAAATGATTTGTATAATATGATAAATTATGTGCATCATGCAAAGAGGAAAGGGCTTGAAAACAAGCAGATAGAAGAAAATCTGAAAAAAGCAGGATGGAGCTCTGAAAGAATAGTATATGTAATGAAAAAATATGCTGGAAAAAGAACAGGCATGCTGGAAATATTCCCAACAAAAGCTGCTGAGAAAGCAGGGGGAAATCCAAAGGATTTTCCTAAATAAATAATCTCTCAGTCACACAAAATTTAATAAACTCCCTTAACAAAATCATAATATGGTAGTAAAAGCCTTTAAGAATTTCTTTAAAAGAATATTTTTTAATCTATTCCGGAGCAAGAAAGAGCTGAAGCTCGGATTCTATGGTCCGCCTAATGCGGGAAAAACCAGCTTGGCCAACAGAATATGTAAGGATTTCACAGGAGAAGAAATAGGAACAGTGAGTAAGATTCCACATGAAACAAGAACTGTTCAGTTTAAGGAAAAGGTTGAAATAGATTACAAAGGAAAGAAAATGCTTTTCAAAATGATAGACACTCCTGGTATAGCTACTAAAATAGATTACGAAGATTTTCTGAAATACAGAATGAAGAAGAAGGATGCAAAAATAAGGGCAAAAGAAGCTACTCAGGGAGTTGTTGAAAGCATTAAATGGCTGGATGACATGGATGTTGTTGTAATTGTCCTTGATGCAACAGAAAATCCGTATAATCAGGTTAATCTTACCATAATTGGGAACCTGGTTGCGAGAAATATTCCTGTTCTTATAGTTGCCAATAAAGTAGATTTAAGAAAAGCCAGCACTAAAAAAATAGAAGAGGCTTTTCCTGAATACAATGTGATTGGCATAAGCGCAAAATACGGCAAAAACCTGGAGGAGTTTTACGAATCAATTTTTAAGCTTGCGAAAGAATCCTAAAAAATTAAAAAGTGTATTTTATATATAAATGAAAATAAGATGGTGAAAAAAAGACTGGGAAAAATCAAGGGTTTCAGCATTCAGTTTCTTCCTTATTCGGAGATACGAGGACTGGATAGCAATCAGAGAATAAAGAAAATCCTGAACATAGTTCTTGATAATAATATTCTTTTTCTTCAGGGAAGGCTTGAACCTGACGAGGAAACCAGATTAATCGGTGATACAATGGTAATGATGGGGCATGTAAAAAGCTTCAAAGGGGTTGAGCTTGCTGTAATCTCCGGCAACGGAAAAGAAGGATTGCTGGGAAGATTTAGGACAAATCTTGTTAGCGCTATTGCCGGCGGAGATTTGGGTGCTGTGACAATTATTGGACCTGCAACAATTGTCAAAGAGATAAAAAGAAATCCTAAGAAAATCGAATTGTTATTGAAAGGATGATTTCTACGTCGTTTTATTTGAGTATTTTGTAAACAAAATAACTTCGCGAATTTTAATTCACGTCTTATGAAAACGCCGGAAGAAATCCAAAGAAGATAGAATTATTATTAAAGGGATGAAAATAATTTTTAATATATAATCCAACCCGCAAGTTTATTATTATAAATATACTCCCTTATTTTTATTTAACAATTATATAACTTAACACTCTTATCAACACCCATAAACTTTATAATTCTGTTATACATCATAAAAAAATGCCACACCAATGCGTGAGATGCTCGCGAATAATTCCTGCGGGAAGCAGGGAGATTCTTGAAGGATGCAAAGAATGCAAAAGCCATTTTTTCTTTTACATCAAAGACGAGCAGCTGAAAAGCATGAGGAACAGGATAGTTGAAATTCCTGATGATGAAAAAGAGCAGGTTGAGGAAGATATAAGGGAAATGGTCGGTGTTGAAGATGTGCAAGCACCTGTTATTCTCGATGTAGAATCAATAAGAGTTACAGGAGAGGGCAAGTTTGAGATTGACATAGCGAAGATATTCAGAAAAGACCGGCCATTAATATACAAGCTTGAAGAAGGAAAATATATAATTGATTTGGCTTCAACATTAAAAGGAAGCGTGAAGGATTTAATCAAAAATCCCGACAAAAAGAGAAGAAAAACGCAACAGAGACGCGGTAGAGATTAACAAATATTCTTTAAAAAATAAAAAAGAAATAGAAAAAATAAATAAAAAATTTATTTTAAGCAAAAGCTTTCTTTACTTCGCTATTGAACCAAAGATATCCTCCCATAATTCCCTGAACGATAATTACAAATAAATCGCTCAATACATTCCCACCATGAATCATAAACCAGATTATCGCAAGAATTCCAAGACAGGAGAAGATTATAGCAACAACTCTTGCCCATGGTCTTGATTTCCACAAACCTCTTCCTATAAATATTGCAAAAACTCCAAGAGCCAAGGATAAAAGTCCCGCAACAATAAATAATCCTGCACCAATCATTCCCAACCCAATAGAACTTAACCAGGAACCAACTAGTCCTGCTCCAACCATAAGTGCCAAACCAAGAATTATTCCTAAAACCGCACCAATGTAATATAAAATAGATATTACCTTTACTCCTATTGGAACTGATTTTCCTTTTTCCATCTTTTCACCTCCTTTCATTATTTATCTTTTTTAATAAAAGATAGAAATATCAAGAAAACCCTATATAAAAAGCTGTCTATAATTAAAAAATGTTTTTCTCAATAACCTTATAAATATTCTTAGATTATGATAAATATGGCTAAAGATAAGAAAAATATTAATTCTGTTCTGCAAGAAGTTCTGCTGTTGGTTAAGCCATCTGAAACAGAAATGAAGGAAATAAAGGAAAAACTGCAGAATTTCCTGAAAAAAACAGAGCAAAGCAAGAGAAAATGCAGGATAAATGCAGATATTTTTGTCGGCGGAAGCTTTGCAAAAAAAACAATGATAAAAAAGGATTCCTATGACATAGATATTTTCATAAGATTTAATAAAAAATACAAAGATGAGGTTTTTTCTAATTTAACAGAAAAAATGTTTGCAGGCGAGAGAGCTGTAAGAATTCACGGCTCGCGGGATTATTTTAAAATTCCTGCTTCCAATAACCTTTTTTTTGAGATTGTTCCTGTAAAATTCGTTAAAAGCCCTAAAGAAGCTGAAAATATAACAGACCTTTCTTATTCTCATGTAAATTATATTAAAA
>Ga0315273_10008835_pt1 | contig 12747 bp, 15 predicted proteins | sample YL17G02_0_MG_FD_205753 | JGI IMG/M metagenome (GOLD analysis project Ga0315273, IMG submission 205753) | Sediment microbial communities from Yellowstone Lake, YNP, Wyoming, USA - YL17G02_0 | ecosystem: Environmental > Aquatic > Freshwater > Lake > Sediment | place: USA: Wyoming | collected...
GGCAATGGCGGTAATGGATCGTTTGTTGCTCTTACCGGGGCTGGTGGTGGCAGTAGTGGGGAATTTGCTGTTGCCTTTCCTGTAGCGAAACAGGCGGCTACAGCCACGGTGACAATCGGCGCTGGCGGTGCTGGCGGGGCGGTCAATACCCCCGGAACGGCGGGTGGAGATACGAGTTTTGACACGATAACCGTACTCGGCGGTCGTGCTACCGGATCTATCAACAGCGGGGGGATTGGCGGCGGACCAAAGGGCGGCGCTTCGAGTGTTGCGGGGACGATAGAGACAATCATCCATTTCGGCGGCAGTGGTGGCGGCATTGGCGGGACTGGCGGCGGCAATGGCGGTAGTGCGCCGGGTACTGGCGGTTTTCTGTTGGGTGCCGCTGGCGGTACTTTGGTTGGCGGGCAGGCAGGCGGTGGAGGCGGCGCGAGTTCGATATGGGGTAAGGGCGGCGTTGGCGGTAATGGTGGCGTAGCCGGCACCGCTGCGTCGGCAACGGCGTATGGTTCAGGCGGCGGAGGAGCTGGCGGATTCGCGGGCGGGAAAACTGGCGGAAATGCTTGCGCTGGATACTGTCTAGTTATTTGGGTTGGCTAATTAATGGGCAAGATGCAATGCCAGGAGTTCACTGCGTCTGGAACATTCGATGTCCCGGCGGCTGTTAGTTGCGTTTGGATTGCGATGGCCGCTGCTGGCGGGGGTGGCGGTGGCCCAACGTCAAGCGGATCAGCCGGCGCGCCTGGGGGTGGTGGCGGTGGCGAGTGCATGTTCGGCGGCATGGTGCATGTAACCCCAGGAGGAACACTGGCGATTACGTGCGGAACTGGCGGAACGGGTGGTGGGTTCGGTCCGTCGGGAGGGGCTGGAGGAAAAACGATAGTTGGTGGTTTTGAATGTGAGGGGGGGTTGGGCGGAACTGCAACGCAAGGAGGGCGTGGGGGAGGGGTTGATAGTGGCGGCGGCGGACTTATTGCATCCGCTGACTCGTCTGGCAATCCTGGTGCTTCGCCATTCGTGACCAAGGGACTGTTACATTTTTCAGGGGCCGGGGGGGGTGGCGGTGGCGATAATGCCGCGTTCGGCAAGGATGGCGGCGACGGAGGCTCGATGGCCGGTGCGTTCAGTTATACGGCAGTGCAGGACGGCATTGCCGGGATTGGCGACGGGTCAGCGAATGCTGGCGGTGGCAATCCAGGCAAATCGCCGTGGGGGGCTGGTGTGCTAGGCGGGAACGCATTAACAGCCGGAACCGATGGGACGACTCATGGGACTGGCGGCGGCAGTGCAGGCTATAACAACAGTGCCGGATTAGCTGGGGGCAAAGGTACGAACGGGTATGTAATGGTTTCGTGGATTGCATAACAGGGAAATCGAATGGCCTACGATGCGGAAGCGCTTTTGAGAAGGCAGGGGCAGCTTGAAACGCTGCGTTCGAATTTCGATTCGCATTGGGACGAAGTGGCCGACTATGTGCTGCCGAATTCTGCGCGCTTCCAATCCATTCTCACGCCTGGTGTGCGCAAGATGGAGAAGGTGTTCGACTCCACGCCGATCGCAGCCAACGAGTATTTTGCCGCGGCGATGCAGTCGATGTTGACTCCGGCCACGCAGCGATGGCATCGGCTCACGCCGGTCGATCCTGAGCTTGAGGACGACTATGAAGTGCGCGACTGGTGCGATGAGGCGACGGATGTGCTGTTTCATCTGCGTTATTCGACGCGGGCGCAGTTCGGGCAGGCGATCGGCGAGGCGTTCCTTTCCTTTGGTGCATTCGGCAATGCGGTGATTCTGGTCGAGGACAATCGCGGACAACATCTGGTCTACAAGGCGGGGCATCCGAAGGAGTTCTACTACGCCGAGAATCAATGGGGCGTGATCGACACGATGCACCGCAAGTTTGAAATGAACGCGGAATCTGCGGTCGAGAAATTCGGCGATGCGATACCTGACGAAATCACCGCGGCGGCGAGGCGGGCGCCGGATACGTTATTCTGTTTCCTGCATGTGGTCGAGCGCAACACCGACAGTTCGAGCTACGAAGCACGGCGCACGCGGGGGATGTTCGCCTATCGCTCCTGTTACGTTTCTCTCACCGGACGCAAGATCGTGCGCGAGGGCGGCTATCGCAGTTTCCCGTATTCGATCGCCCGTTATTCGACGACGGCCTCCGAGACTTACGGCCGCGGGCCGGGGATTTCGGCGCTGCCCGACATTAAAATGTTGAACGAAATGATGAAGTCGATCATTCGCGCGGCACAGAAAGTGGTGAGTCCGGCTTTGCTGCTTCCGGAGCAGGGTTTAATTCAGGCGTTTTCGACGCGGCCGGATTCGTTGAATTACGGCGGCATTGACCGGCAGGGGCGGCAACTTGTAGTGCCGTTGGAAACGCACGCCAAGGTCGAGCTCGGCATGGAGATGATTCAGGATGTGCGCCGGCGGATCGAACAGGTGTTCAAGGTCGATCTGTTTCGCGTGTTGGTGGACAAGCCGGCGTCGATGACGGCGACCGAGGCGTTGATTCGGGCGCAGGAAAAGGGCGCGCTGCTGGCGCCGGTTGGGCAGCGGGCGCAGGGCGAGTTCCTTGGCAGCATGATTCGGCGCGAGATGGACATCGCGCAGGTTGCGGGTCAGTTGCCCCCCATGCCAGACGCGCTGATGGTCCGCGGAGGGCTTGGCGCAATCAAGGTCGAACACGAAGCGCCGGTGAATCAGTTCCAGAAGGCGGAGAAGGGTGTTTCGATCAACCAATTCCTCTCGTCGGTGCAGGGCATCGCCGCGGTAGAGCCGGATGCGCTGGATGCGGTGGACTTCGACGAGGTGGTGCGCGAGATGCACGACATCGCCGGAGCGCCGCAGCGCACCATGCGCACGCCCGCCGCCATCGCGGCGATCCGCCAGCAGAAGCAGGAACGAGCGCAGGCGCAGGAAATGCTTGCGGCAGCGCAGCAATCCGGCGCGGCGGCGAAGGATTGGAGTAAGGCGCAGGCGACCAACGCCAGTATGCCGCCGACCACGGGAGCGTTGCTGGGATGATCGACAGGGTGAAAACGCGGCTGGATCGGCTGTTCGGGTATCAGAAAACGGCCAGCGCGTACCGGCGCAAGCTGGGGGATCTTGGCGATCCGGACACTGTGCTGATCCTCACGGACCTCGCGCGGGAGTTGAATTACCGCAAGACCACGATCGTTCCCGGAGATGCGCTGGGAACGGCGTTCGAGGAAGGCAAGCGCGAAGCCTTTCTCTACATCACGCGCCGGTCGAAGCAGGATTCGAGCGCAGTCGAAGAAGCCATCAACGAGGAATTGACCAATGGGACCTGACGCAGCGTTATCCACACCGCCCGCACCAATCACGCCGAATCTCACGCCAGCCGCCGCGCCAGCCGCCGCTGCGGCATCGTGGTATCCAGAGCAGTTCAAGGGTTTCATGGAAACCAAGGGGAATCCGGACCCTGCGGCGTTCGTCGAGTCCTACGTCAACCTGGAAAAGTTGGTTGGGGCGGACCCCAAAACCGTCCTGCGGATGCCGAAGGAGGGTGACGTCGATGCTTGGGGGCAGTTCTACGGCAAGCTGGGTCGCCCGGAGTCGGCGGACAAATACACGCCGATCGAGGCGTTGAAGGACGATCCGCTCGCCAAGGACTTCGATGGGGTATTTCATGGCTTGGGACTCTCCGAGAAGCAGCGCACCGGCATCCTGACCACGCTGCTTGAGAAAACCGCGGCGCTGAACAAGGAAAACGACACAAAATTCGTCGAGACAGAGACAGTCAACCAGAAAAAGCGCATGGAGGCGCTTACATCAGAGCAGGGCGATGCAATGGCGCAGTTCACTGAAGACGCGCGGCGCGCGGCGCGCACGGCGGTTCCGGACGAATACAAGGATCCGGCTACCGGCAAGGTCTGGACGAAGGACGAAATCAACAGGACGATCGAGCAGGCGGTTGGGGTCGACCTGGCGCTGCGTATTTTCAGCACCTTGGGCAAGTTCCAGGCCGAGGACAAGAGCGAGAGTGGGATTACGCCTTCGAGCGGGGTGTTGTCTGGAGAGCAGGCGGAAATGCGCTGGAACCAGTTGCGCAATGACCGCACGTGGTTCGACCGCTACATGGCGGGGGATGTGGAGGCGCGGCGCGAGAAGGAGCGTTTGGACATCGCAATGGCCTCGAAACGGGCTGCTTGACACGGCGGCACGGTTTGTGCCACGCTTGCGGCGGAAGCGAATTGCGGATAAGCCGAAAACGGCCCTGCTGACCGGGCGAAAGTGCCTCCCGTGGCTGGCGGGTATGCCAGCAAGTCGTTGGCCCCGAGCGCCAAAGCCGGGGCGGGTGGATAAGCCGATTCGGCCCCGAGCCCGCCTGTCGCGGTGGTGGATAAGCCCGACGAGAGCCCGTTTTCTCAACGTGTTTTCGAGAGGCTTTCATGTCCGCCAATCTCCCAGCACTGTACGGACAGCAGTTCGCCACGAATGTTGGCCTGCTTGTTCAACAAAAAGTCTCACGCCTGCGCGATGCCGTCGATTTCAAGGGCGGCTACAAGGGCGAGCAGGTTTCCCCGGTCGACCAGCTCGGCCCGATCGAAATGCAGGCGGTTACGAGTCAATTCGGCCCCATCGGCCGGGTGGACGCGCTGACCGATCGCCGTTGGGTCGCTCCCCTGCAATTCGAGTTGAACCAGATCGTCGACACCTTCGACGAATTGAAGGTGCTGTCGGATCCGAAATCGCGGTATGTGCAGAACGCGGTGCAGGGCGCCAATCGCAAGTTCGACGACCTCATCATCGCCGCTTTTGCGGCGAGCGCGCAGACCGGCAAGACGGGTGCCACAGCAACGCCGATTCTCTCCGGCAATACGGTGAGCGTTTCGCTGGGCGGAACGACGTCGAGCCTGAACGTGGACAAGCTGAAGCGCGGTATCCGGCTCCTGCGGGCGGCGGAAGTCGATCCGGACGATCAGATTTTTTGCGTCATCAGCGCGATCGAGGAAGAAGCGTTGCTGAACGAAATACAGATCGTTAGCGAGGACTACAACCCGATGGGTGGACCGGGCAATATGCCGGTGCTGCGCGAGGGCAGGATCGAACGCTTCCTGGGTGTGCAGTTCATCCACTCGGAGCGCCTGCTGCTTGGCACGGACGACCTGGCGGGTACGTCGCGTTCCGTCCACATGTGGGCGAAATCGGGCGTACACCTGGCGCTGTGGCAGGATATCCGTACCAAGGTTTCGCAGCGCGACGATCTTTCCGGCCAGCCGTGGCAGGCGTACCTCTACCTCATGGCGAACGCCACGCGGCTTGAGGAAAAGAAAGTCGTCCGCATCTGGTGCCGTTGATCCATCCCTCAACCCTCTGACCAAAGGAACAAATCATGGCAGTCGTACTCGTCAAGTCAGCGGCAATCACGGCGATGGATACGGCGGGGTCGCTCCTGCCGAAAACCGCGGTCGCTCGCGGTGCGCTCATCGTCGCCAAGGGCAAGGTCGAACACGGCGCAGCCGATTCGATCGCTTCGATCTATCGGTACTGCCGCGTGCCGTCGAACGCGGTCATCGACCAGATTTATTTGCGTTGCACTGCGATCGCAACGGCTCCGGCGATGGACATCGGGCTCTACAAGACCACGGCGGATGGTGGCGCGGTCGTTTCCGTCGCCCTGTTCGCGTCGGCGCAAGTGCTTACGAGTGCGCTGGCGATCCTGACCGATGTTACCAACGAGTCCACCACGGTCACGCCGACGCTGTACGAGCAGCCGTTGTGGCAGGTGCTCGGGTTGGCATCCGATCCTGGCATCATGTACGACGTTTGCGGCACCCTGACCGTTGCCACGACGGCCACGGGCCAGTCAACGCTGCGCGTCGGCTACACCGAGTAATGGTGCGCTGCTATTCCCCGGAGGCTTTTGTCTCCGGGGTTTTTCAGGAGTAAAACATGGCAGATCGTTACTACACGCTCACCACTTTCGGCGATGACAAATTCAGCGACGTGGTTGAGGGCGCCGCCGCCACGGGTGCCAATCCGATCGACGTGCGCTTTACCTACGACGCTGCGAACAACAGCAAGTTGCGGGCGCTTAGGATGCTGGAGTCGATCACCGCGTACATCGTCAAAGACGCTTGGCCGCCGGTGTAAGTCATGGCGACTAGGCAAGCAATACGCGCACAACTCGCCACCAACGTCGAGCAATACCAATGGACAGGGCTGTTGAATGGCGACGATGGGAATCCCCTCGAACTCTATGACTACGCGGATGGCTCGATAGAGTTTTCCGGTACGTTCGGAGTCGGCGGGACTATCGTGTGGCAGGGCGGCAACGTGGCTGGCAACTACTACACGTTGACCGATGCACAGGCCGCTGCCATCAGCAAGACTGCGGCAGCGATCGAGCAGATTGCCGAGGTTTGCCGATTCGTGCGGCCGATTGTGACGGCTGGCGATGGCACGACCAGCCTCATAGCAACACTGTACGTTCGTCGGGGGCGCTCATGAGCAAGGTTGAACGTCATGAGGAAAAACCCAATCTACAGCAGGCGGCGTCAGAGATTGGCAACATGGTGCGCGCTTTTCGCGCATTCTCCGAGGCGCAGAATGCACTCGATACGCTCGCCAATTATGAACAGGTTGCGCGAGAGTCGAAGGATTCTGCGAACGCCGCTAGAGGCGAACTCGTCGCGGCGTCTGCTTCCCTCGAAAAAGCGAAGGCCGAAGCGGCAGACGCCAAAGACAGCGCGAAGTCTATGCTTGCCAACGCAAAGGATAAGGCGGCTGCGATTGTCGGTGATGCAGAGGCCAAAACTGCGGCAATGGTTGCCGAGGTTCAATCCAAGATCAATGAACTGAACGACCAGGCGTACACGCTGACCGAAAAGCTCGCTTCCTTGCGCAGCACTATCGTCGAGGAAGAAGGACGGCTAGAGGGCATCCGTCAGCGCGCGGCGGCGGCGAAGGACGCGGCACGCAAGGCGTTTGAGGAAGCATGAACTCAACTCCATCCGTTGAGCGGGCCGAGCGCATCGCGGCAGCGGCGGCGGAGGCGTGATGGAAACGGTCGAACGCTTTACATGCTCGAACTGCGGGGCCAGCATATTCGTAAAGTGGGATGTCGACGAGCCTGCCCGCATTGTGGCGTGCCAGCGATGCTACGGCGAAAACTACGTTGATACCTTCGCGCCGTTGCTGCGCGGGGGATTGGCGGAACAGAAGCTACGCACCGGCACGGCCGTTCCGTTGACATACCGGGTTTCGCATGTCCTAGTAACGGTCGGCTTCAAGGGCCGGCTGAACGCCGGGGCTGGCGTCCAAATCATCCAGCGCGAGTCTTAGCCATGCTGCGCATGTTGTGGGATGCGCAACGCGGACGATGGAGCGTGGAAGTTCCGCATGGGGTGAATGCGGCATCGCTGCTATCCTGCATCGACTTCGCCCTGCCAATTCAAGAGCAACGGTATCGCGGCTTGCCGCCTGGCGATGTCCGCGACGATTGCTTGCGCGCGTTGACCGCGCTGCGCGAGCGCAAGGTAGACCCGATTGTTGTCACGCCCGCCGGCAAGGCGAGCGAATTCGTCGCTTTCGACGCTTATACGAGGCACATTCGTCCGCAAATTCTGATGCTGGGGGCATGATGGCAAACACATGGCAAGCACTTTCGCAGGGTGTCGCGTTCGCGGCGGCTAAGTCGATGCACGACGTTTTCAACGCGGCGGCGGCTGCGCGGACGGTTGACTGCTACAGGTTTGCCATGTGGAACAACCAGACGGCCGCAGTCGCGGCGGCGCTTACGCTGATGGTCATTCGCCGCACCACGGCATCAAGCGCGGGAACGGCGATTACGCCGGTAGCCCACAGCACGGCAAACACCGCGCTGAACGCGAACACTACCGCGGGGAATGGGCGCACGGTGACGGGTAGCGCGACGTTTCGGCGATGGCTGTGGTTGACCGAGGAAGCGATCACTACCGGAACGGGCCAACCCAATTGGGAGATCATGCTCCCGAACACGCAAATCTACCTACCGACGGCGGGCGACTCCAATTTACAACCGCTGCGATGCGTGAGCGGCAATAGCGAGGGATACGATATTCAGAATAACGGCGCCGGGGCAGTTGGCACGGCCGATCTGGAAATCACGTTCACGGATGCTTGATCGTGGCAGAACAACAAACATGGACGGCGGAAGCAAGTAATCTATGCAATCGTGTTGGAGATAACACGATTTTCGCGCTGATGAACAATGAAGTCGCTGACCCGCGACGCAAGATCATCGTTCGCAGGGTGTCCCTGTACCCGACGGCTCCGGTTGGCGATAACACTGCTGGTTTAGCGGCGCTGGCGGGGTTTCGAACGCTGGACAGAATTACCGCGGCGTCGGGAGGGACGGATGTTCCTGCCGTGAAGTTCAGAAGCAGCGCCGCAACGCTTCCATCGCAAGTAACCTTTCTGGTCAATCCAGACAGCGTTACAGTCAGCGGAGGAACATTTAGGCGTGTGCCGGATTCTCCTTCCCAAATCAACCAAACCACCGTCGTTTCATTTTACCCGTTTACCGAACTAGCCTATGCCGGCGGCGCCGCCGGTGACTGCCGCGGCGGGCCGAGTGAGCATTCAATGGCCGGGCTCTATTCAACAGGAATGGACACCGCGATGCAGTCTTGGACGCTGGCTGCTGGCGAAGGATTGGCGCTGATTCAACAATCCGTTGGCGTTCCATTCGCACATGGGCCGCACCTGGCGGTAAAAGTTACCGCAACCGGGGAATGCTACAACTTTTCCACGATGGAGAATGTGGCTTCTGGATACACCAATGACATTGCGCAATGGGCGTTGATGAACAACAGCGGCTCTGGAGTTACGCTGGAAGTGTCGGTAATTGAGGACATACCAGCAGGAGAAGCATACGCGGTTGGCAATCCTTCTATCAACACCGAATATAGGTTAGTGAAAATTGACGGCGTGTTGAATCCAGGCCAAGAAATCACGCCGATGCCGCACTCCACAGCTAACGCTGCGCTGCCGTCCAGCGTGAAATGCTACAAGGGGCCGATTTTTTCTGTTCCTGCCGGGTACAAGGATGGAGCGGCATTCTCAATTCACTCGGACGCGACACTCGGCACGGCAGGGGCGTCGGGAGCATCCATAACGGCGCAACTGCGGATCGGGACAATTCGCAATGCCGTATTGAATATGCCGCTGCAAATCACGGCCAGCCCTAACTTGCGTTTTGGTCTGATGGCGGAACAGGTGTTGTGGGATACCGAAGCACTTAACGGCGAGGGTATTGAGATTGAAGCAGGGCAGGGCATTGGGATTTGCGTTGGCGGCGCAAGATTTTCTTCAGCCCTAAACAATATCGTTACAGCAACCAGCACCGTCGTTGTGGAGTTCGCGCACGTTCCGCCGCCGGCTGGTGGAGGGACGTTCCCTGCGGTCAACGATGTTGATATTGGGGTGGTGTACGGGCCGACTGACAACCTGACTGGAACCTTGTTGCAGCCGATCGCCAACGATGTCAGGAACGGCGTAAATTACGGTGGCAACGGCATCGAATTCAATGGCGATCTGGTGTTGCCCACAACCTCCGACGTGCTGCTCGGCGTGGGCTACGGGGCGGACGGAACCGAGTTCACCGGCACCGCATCGGGCGGTGGTGGGACTACAATCGCCTACACGCCACGTCGGAGCAAATAATGCCGTCATCCGTCGAAATCATGAATCGCGCGCTGTCGATCATCGGCGGCGGCAGGATCGTCGCCGATACCGACGACTCCAAGGAAGCGCGTACCTGCAAGTCGAACTACGACATCGTGCGACCGTTCGAGTTGCGTGCGAACATCTGGACTTTTGCCACCAAACGCGCGCAGTTGCCGGCGTTGGTGACGCCGCCACCTTTCGGCTACGGCCTGGCGTACAATATGCCGGCTGACTGTCTGCGCGTTATCCAAGTCGGCAATTTCTTTCCGGGCCTCGATCTGTCGAGTTACCGTAGCAGCGACTTGTCCGAATTCACCATCGAAGGTCGGCAGATCTTGACCGGGCTGAACGACGGCACGACGGCCGCACCGTCGGTCAACGTCAGGTACATCTACGACATGACGGATGCGCAGGGATTCGACCCTTGTTTCGTCGAAGCACTCGCCTGCCGATTGGCTATGGCGATCTGCATGACGATTACCGAATCAACCGCAAAAGTCGGCGTTGCGCAGGAATTGTATGACGCGACCATGAGCAGGGCTGCGTTGATAAACGCCATCGAATTGCCTCCGTCGCCTCTGCCGGATGATACTTGGGTCATGTCGAGAAATTCGTGAAAGCATCGCCAGTCCAAACGAGTTTCAACGCAGGAGAGCTCTCTCCACTGCTGGATGGACGCACTGATCTTGACAAGTACGCGCACGCCTTGAAGCGATGCGAGAATTTCATCCCGACGGTGCAGGGTCCGTTGAAAAGGCGTGGCGGGACGCGCTACATCGCCCCGATCAAACTGGATTCGATCAGCAAGGCATGGCTGGTGCCATTCGAGATTGGCAACGGCTCGTCCTACGTCTGCGAGTTCGGGCCGCTCTACATCCGCTTCTACGTCAACCACGGGCAGTTGAGCACCGGCACGCCGCTGGCCTGGAATCTCTCGACGGCTTACGTCCTGGCCGATCTGGCATCCCGTTCCGGCGTGAACTACTACTGCACCGCAGCCAACACCAATCAGCAACCGCCCAATGCGAGTTTTTGGTATGCGCAAACGGGGTCCATATACGAAGTGCCAACCGGATTCCTGTTCGCTGATCTGACCAATTCTGACGGGACTTGTGCGCTGCAATTCGCGCAGAGCAATGATGTGCTCTACATCGCGCACCCGCGTTTCTTCCCGCAAAAGCTCTCTCGCATCGGTGTCGGCTCATTCAAGATCGAAAATATCGGCGCCAACATGGAAGTGCCGACTCCGTTCAAGTCGGTCAACATCACGACGACTACGGTGCAGGCTTCTGCTGATGTGGGGGGGGGCGTCACGCTGACCGCCAGTGCGGCAATCTTCACCGCGGCGATGGTGGGACAGAACTTCTACGTCGAGCAGCCGACCAACAATCCGATCAAGACGTGGGAGCCGGGGAAGGTCATCGCTGCCAACGATCGGAGGCGTTCAGGACTGAACAACTACATCGCGGTCAATGCCTCGACAACTGGAACGGTCAAGCCGACGCACACGGTAGGGATGCGATACGACGGCGATGCTGGCATTCAATGGAATTGGACAGACGATGGATTTGGCGTGTGTCTGATAACCGGATTCACCAGCACGACCATCGTGACCGTTTCGATCATGAAGCGATTCCCGTGGTCGGTGACGACTGCGGCAGCAACGCCGACGACGAAATGGGCGTACATGGCGTGGACTGCGACGGACGGTTTCCCTCGTTCCGTTGCGTTCTTCCGCGGCCGGTTGTGTTGGGGGCGCGATTCTACGGTGTGGGGTTCGGTCCCGTCAGATTTCGAGAATCAGAATCCGTTGGATGGCGGACAGACGACCGACTCATCCGCGCTTACGCTTTCGCTCGCCGCAGACAACAACGATTTCATCAAGTGGATGCGTGCTACGGATGCGCTCCTGGTAGGCACAAGCACGGGCGAATACGCGATCACGGAAATAACCAGTGGCGATCCCTTCGCGTCCGACAACGCGCAGGCGAAGCGCCAGTCAGGATACGGATCGAATGGTGCGCAGGGATTGGTTGTCTCCGAGTTCACGCTGTTCGTACAGCGCGGCGGGCGCAAGGTACGCGAGCTCACGTTCGACATTCAATCGAATGGCTACACCGCCAAGGATCTGACGGTGCTATCGGAGAACATGACGACCAACGGCACCTCGCTAACGGTGGGCCTGGTTGGGGTGTTGCAGATGGCATTCCAGCGCGATCCCGATGCGATCCTGTGGTGCGTGCGTGCCGACGGTCTGTTGATGGCGTTCACTTACAACCGTGAGCAGCAGGTCTATGGTTGGCATCGACAGCCGCTTGGCGGGCCTGGATATGTTGAGTCAGTGGCCTCGATTGCGGCCCCAAACAATGCGCAGGACGACGTTTACATGATCGTCCGCCGCGTGGTTGCGTCAACCAATCGTAGGTATGTCGAATGGCTGGGCCATGTCGAGTACCCAGGTGGGGCGCAGACATCTTCGCATCCGGCTTATACGCCGCCGCCATCGGATTACACCGAGGGCACGATCAGGGTGTGGGACGCATTCCATGTTGACGCCGGGTTGTCCTACGACGGGGCGCCTGCCAGCACGTTTTCCGGCATGGGTCATCTTGAGGGCATGACGGTTGACATCCTGCACGACGGGGCGGTGCATCGGCCGCTGGTGGTATCGAGCGGGGCGGTTACTCTCGATCCAAACAAAACCGGCAAGACGGTACACATCGGCCTGACTTGTCCGTGCAAGATGCAGACCATGAGGTTCAACGCTGGCAATCCGGACGGGACGGCGCAGGGAAAGCTCGCCAAGCTGATCGGCGTTGTGATTCGATTCTTCGAGACAGTCGGAGGCAAGATTGGCGAGGACCCTGATGGAAATCTTGTTTCATTGGAATTGCGCGATGCGAGTGCGCCGATGGATCAGGCGAACGCGCCATTCACAGGAGACACCTACAGGACTGCGGATTCGACGTGGAATGACCAGGGCGTGCGAGTGGCTTACGTCAACGATCAGCCGTTGCCGGTGACGATAGTTGCCGTGATGCCACAACTGAAAACCGAAGGCGA
>Ga0315273_10008836_pt1 | contig 12747 bp, 18 predicted proteins | sample YL17G02_0_MG_FD_205753 | JGI IMG/M metagenome (GOLD analysis project Ga0315273, IMG submission 205753) | Sediment microbial communities from Yellowstone Lake, YNP, Wyoming, USA - YL17G02_0 | ecosystem: Environmental > Aquatic > Freshwater > Lake > Sediment | place: USA: Wyoming | collected...
GGTTGAGATAGAATCCTGCCGAGGGAAATCTCACAGCAGGGTCAAATCAAATTTTGCCGCACAATGCAGAAATTGTCAAGAAGGTCATGGAATCGCGCCATGGCTTTTCCAAAGTCAGAATTTTTTGGCTTTGACTTCGCGTAGAATACCAAAATGTGTTGTTTTCGCCAAATTTTCTGCAATGACGCCATGAATTTCAAATCTTGTCAAGCGACCTTGGAAAAACCATGGGAATCGCGCTTACCTGATGTTGCAACTTCATCGTTTCAAGTTCTTCGGGAGTCGGGATGTTTGACGGGATGCGGCAGAATGCGACAAGACTGCCGAAGCTATCCAGGTGAATTTGGTTGTACCAAAAGAGGTACTCAAAGGTATCCCACCACTTTGGCATAAAGTTCCCAAGTGTCACGCCGGTCGGGAGAGGATGTAGTTCATCCGGCATCATCCCAGCCAGAGCCGCTACAGTATAAGAGAGCGCCTGGGCTGGTTCGAAGAAAGACATTATCAAAACATTTCCCGAATAACAGGCGGTCATTGGATCACCGATTCCGGTGTACTTATAATCGGGGTGGGACGCCATGTACTTTGCGATGGCGTCTTCGGTCGCCATCTTGCGCCACTCGAAGAACTGGTAATAGGTCAGCCCCTTGAACTCAGGCTGGGGCAATGGTTTCCCCATCCGCCAGGCAAAGTATAGGATTGGGGTCAGCGTTGCGATAAGCAGCGCCAGCAGAATAGTTTTGAACAGCAGGGACAAGCCCTTGCGAATGGTTTTCATTGTTTTCCTTTTTGGTTTATGTTCGGAATGTGCCGAAACATTTGTTCTATATTACCCCCAAGAATATACAAGAGTCAAGTCTGGCTCCGCAAGGTCGCAAGTCCGCCTGTGCTGGGGTCTGTAAAGACAGGGTTGCGTAACGTATCGCCACGCTCGACGACAAAATCTTCCATGCCATGCAGTAGAAGATTCATACGCGCCACCGAGGCGGTGGTTAGATTCTTTTCCTGTCCGTAGAGTTTTCCGTAAAATGTGCGCGGGTCACCGCCCTTCGCGCGCACATGCTCCACGGCGCCGAGCAGCATACCGCCAGTTCCACAGGCAGGGTCATAAACTGTCTCGCCTTCTTTGGGATCGAGGATGTCCACCATCAAACGCGCCACGCTGCGAGGCGTATAAAACTCACCCGCCTTGTTATTCGTCGCGTCCGAAAAGAATAACTTCAAGGTTTATTCATTCCACTTAAATGACGGATTCCTTTCAACACAACAGCAATTCCCGTTATGAACTGGAGTGTGAATGTCATATTTATTTAAAACTGCCAAAAATTTCGGTAAAAGTGGGAAAACTTACTTGATTCAAGTTCCTTTTTGGCTGTTGGTGGGGTACTCCATGTCAAAAAATTTCCAAAACGGAAATTGCTGTCAACACAACTTTCTAAATTATGCGGTGGCGCTTGATTCAAGAACGAGTACTGTCCCTTGCCCGCAATTCTCGCACTCGAATTGAATGGTAGTGTGCTGGATTTCATAGCCCTTGTGCAAAGTCTCTTTAAGCGCGGTCATCATTTCAGCGGTTTGGCTGATGGATTGATCTTCAATCGTGACGTGGGCACTGAGGGCGATGTAACCGGGGGCGACAGTCCAGACGTGTAGATCATGTACCTGACTGACGCCCGGCACTTTAAGCATGGACTCCGCAATGGATGTGGCGGTCATGCCTGTGGGCATGCCTTCGGCCAGGATATGGACAGACTCCTTTAGCACGCGCCCGGAACTGAACAGAATCAGTATGCCAATCATCACACTGACCAGCGGATCAAGCCAGGTCCAGTTTACGAATAGAAGGATCACGCCAACAGCTATTACACCCACCGATGCCAGCGCATCTCCCAGCACGTGCAAGAAGGCGGCGCGTGTGTTCAGATCATCGTGGTCGTGTTTGCTCAGGGTGAATGCAACGACCAGGTTGACGATCAGCCCGATGACGGCTATGACCAGCATGGGTCCAGCCGAAACAGCTTCAGGGTTTTGAAAGCGATTCCAGGCTTCGCGTAAAATCTCGAAGGCAATCAGGAACAGAGTCGCGCCGTTGGTGAGAGCCGCCAGTACCTGCATCCGATGATAGCCATAGGTGTGCTTGTCGTCGGCAGGCAGTTTTGCGGCGCGGATAGCGAGATAACTCAGCCCGAGGGCAAAGGCGTCCATAAAGACATGCGCCGAATCGGAAAGCAGAGCTAGACTGTGCGTCCAGAAACCGCCGATGAACTCGGCGAGAAAAATCAAGCCGGTGAGGGCCAGTGCAAGCACAAAGCGGTTTTCTTTGATTTCGTTGGTGTGATCGTGAGACATAGTTTTCCTAAAAGTTATTCAATTACTAAAAGGTGACAGTGATCATAAGGTTTTTATACCAACCCCAATACCAGCAATCCGCCCCACACTGTCAAACCGCCGACGAAAACCCAAATAATATCCGCCTTGAACCAACGCACGGCAACGAAAGCCGCGCCTGCCAGTGCAAACGCGGCTGGGCCCGTCAGCGCCAAGCCGCCCAATTGCAACAGTACCACCGCCAGCAGTCCGACGAAGGATGCCATCACACCCGCCAGCGCGCCGCGCACGGGAGCCAGGTTTTTCAGGTGGGTAAAGACTTCGGTGAAGACCAGCGTCATGGCAAACGACGGCGAGAAAATGGCGAAGGTCGCCAGCAGTCCGCCCCAAAAGCCAGCCAGTTTGTAGCCGATGAAGGTGGCGATAATCAGGATTGAGCCGGGTGTAATCTGCCCCAGCGCAATCCCATCCGCAAACTGGCTCATCGTCAGCCACGAATGGGCTTCCACTGTCTCGGCCTGAAGGAGCGAGACGATGGTATAGCCGTTGCCGAAGGCCACCGAACCAACTTTGAACAGGGATAAAGCCAGTCCACCCATTTCGGATTTCAGATTCCACGAAAAAGCGACTACCGCCAAAACGACCACCACCACCGCCCCGATACCTGCCCAGCGTTTCAACGAGACGGGTTGCACCTTTGGAGTTGGTTTGACCGTCCCAGCCATTTTCCCTACGCCCGCCGCCGGGCGGATCAGCCAGGCGCCCAACGCCAGCGCCACCAGCACAATCAAAAGTGAATTGACTTTGAATAATAATGCGGCAAAAGCCAGCAGCATGATGACAGCCTGCGTGCGGCTCTGGAGATTGCGTCCGCCCATCTCCAGCGTAACGTTGAGCACGATGCCAACCACCAGCGCTTCCAGCCCCAGAAAGAGCGGATGCACCCAGGGCAGGTCCCCAGCCGAAAAGTAAAAGGCCGAAAGCGCCGACATCAAAACAAAGGTAGGCAGGATAAAGCCAGTCGTTGCCAGAATTGCGCCGGTGACACCGCGCAGTTTGTAACCCACATAAGCGCTGAAATCCAGCATCAGCGGGCCGGGATACAGTTGTACCATTCCCATCCCTTCGTTTACTTCTTCTTCGCTCAGCCAGTGTTTATCAATCACCATTGTTCTGATTTTTTGGATGATGGCCATGCCGAAGGCGGTCAGCCCGATGATGAAGTAGGAGATAAAAATAGTCCAAAGAGAAATTTGCGGGCGGGGTTCGTGCAATGTGGGTTCAGATGTAGTCACTTGAAAGACCTCTATGAATGAATGGGATAATTGTCAGCCTCCTTGCCCCTTCCGGTTAGGAAGGGACAAGGAGCGTTTTCTCAGCCAAACAGCGGCTGGTTTGCGTTGCTTGATATGGCATCTATTTTTATTACGGCAGATTATTTTTCAGAGTCCAAGTCATGAAATCCGTTTTCGGTTTTCGGCATAAGGCGCGTACAAAATATTCATGCCCAAAGAACAGGTGTTGACGTTCTGCGGGCGCGCTCATCATGGGCGATGAACTCAATTGCGTGGCATGACAGCGCATGGCGGCCAGTTTGGTTTCCCAGATGGATGAAACATCAACAGTGAGAGCAATCGCTTCATCAGGGACAGAATGTATCTGGCGCATGTCCAGTTTTTGCGCCAGGGATTGCGGCACAGCAACGGTGTACAACGCGGCAACCACTTCGGCGCGGCGGAAAGCCTCGGCTGCCCACTGACCGATGACGATGTGATCGGGATGGCCGGAGAGTCCGTCGGGGCCGAAACTGAGCAATATCTGCGGCTTAATTTCGTTCACCATGGACAGAATATGCGTGACCATTGTCTCTGCATCTACTTCTTGCAAATGACCATCGACATAATCCAGCAGGTGTGGCGGTTGGGTCCCCAGTGCAGTGCAGGCACAGTGTAGTTCGCGCTCACGCACGGCAGGCAGTTCCGCGGGTGTACATATTGGCGGCTCACCGCAAGAGCCTGCTTGTCCGCGCGTGGCGGTTAGCACATGAACGTGTATACCTTGCCGTGCCAATAGAGCCAGCGTTCCCCCGGGACGGAAGGTCTCATCATCGGGATGGGCAAAGACAGCCAATAATCGAAGGACATCATCCATATCGCAACACCTCAATTGGATTAAGGCTGGAAACTCGGTTCGCCGAGCCAGTCATCTTACGGAACTTGTATGGCGAGGACGCGTGAACGCTCTTTCGCTAACAGGGTACGCTCAACACCAGCCGGTACAACAACTAACGAATTGGTGTTCAATAACTGCTCTTGCTCACCCGCCACGTTTAATTGTCCCTGACCTGCCAACACAAGGTATTGAACCCGATTCGTCATGGTGCATGGACCAACTGCCTGGCCCGCTTCCAGACATAAGAGTAGCGTTACCAAGCCCTCAGACTGGTGAAGCATAATAGGTTTCACTTCATCTGCTGAAAACTTTTGCATGGCTTCGACATTTATCACTTGAATGCTCATTAGAATTTCTCCTTTTATTTCTGATCCACTTGTGGCAGTGCCAGACAGTGGTGAGTTTTTTGTACAACTTTTTTTCATGAACTTGCATATCTTTATCTTGTAAACTCGTTCTCAAGATATACTTTCCGATCCGACCAGATCAATATCCAGTCCACCAGTGCGCTCAATCCCATTTTGAATTAACCATCCCATTAGAATTGCAGAAGGCACAGTGAGAGCCAATCGCATCAGCATAAAAGACGGACCCAGGAAATTGGCTTCGATCAGCAGTTGCGGGATTTTGATCGTCGCCCAGGCGTTCAGGAGTATGATGACATTGAGCGGGCTGGCGCCTTTTTTCAACAGCATGGTGGCGATGGGAAAGGCAACATATAGCGGCCCAGTCGGCGCGGCGCCGAATAAAAGCGCAAGCAGAATTCCCTTCCAGCCCGACTCGTGACCCAGGTATTTGCCGATCAACTGTTTTGGCACCCAGACCTCGAATAGTCCCATCAGCACTGCAACCGGGATCAAAATAACCACCATCTCGACCAGGTAATCCCAAGTGTTGTGTGCCACTGACGCGGCTTGAGCGGGCGCGAATATCCATATCAGCAGGTCAACGGTGGCGACGATTAATACCAGGCGATATTCGAGCAACCATTGCTTGAGCGTCTTCTGGACAGGTTCATCCTGTGACGTGCCTCCCGTCGTTTGTTGCGCTAAATTAGGCTTCATTGCAGCACCATTCCGATAATAATTGCAATCGCAAAGGCAAACACCAAGTTGAGCAAATTGCGACTCAATGCCATCTTTTTTCCGAGATGTTTGATCTCCAACGGCAGGGTTAGCGTGTTCACCATCAGCAGTCCGGTGATGAATGCGGCGACAGTCGTCATGCTTGCTCCAGCCCGCAACAGTGAGGCGGCCAGCGGGATGCTGACTAGACTGGCGATATACAATACAACTCCCAGAACAAAAGCGGTTAATGTTGCCCACCAACCAGCCCCCTGTCCCAGATAGCGGACAATGACCTCTGGAGACACGAGACCCAGCAGTAAGCCGATCAACCCGATGAAGGCAAGCATGATCGGTAAAATCCCGAAAAATGACTTAACGGCTATCTTCACTGCTTGCTTTGCTTTGGCGCGATCACGCAACGCCAGTACGCCTAACACGCCAAAAACGATGATGTACGTACTCCAAGTAATTGTTGATGACATACTGATATCCTTTCTACTGGATTTGAATTTCGGACTAAGAGATGCAAGCCTCACGGCATGTGTTGTTCCTCAACCAGCAAAAGGCATGCGCTTCTTTACATCATATTTCTCGGGGTCGGTTTTGAGCATGTTCTTGGCTTGGGTCAGCACTTTATTCTTCTTGATGATCTGGCGGACATATCCCTGCGATGAAAATTCGATAGCGTCTACGGTGCAAAGCACAGCGCAGGTGGTACAGCCAACCATGCAGGCTTGCGGCGCGGCGACGACGGGTTTGTTGGTCTCGTAATCAAACGAGTAAACATTCTTGCCGCAGGATGTGACGCATAAGCCGCAACCAACGCAACTTTCCGCGATGATGGTGGGAAACCATTGGATGTTCTCGCGCAGAATTCCGTGCCAGGTGGGTTTGGGTGTTTCGGACATTTTGACTCCTTTCATTGTGAACAAACGTACTTCAAAAATTTGAATGATATTTGGCGAAAATATCGGGCAAATATGCAACTTACCCGATTGCCTTATGCCGCTACTTCCTGTTTCAATGCCTGTTCAACTTTCGCTGTGCCAGGGTGACCAGTCATCAGAACTTTTTCGTTGACTACCAGAATGGGCGTGCTCATCATGCCATACGACATGATCGTGGGCATATCGGTCACGTACTCCACTTGCGCATGCCAGTTATTTCTTGCCACCATTTCATTGACATCTGCGAGCAAACGCTTGCAGGTAACACAACCCGTACCAAGAACTTTAATTGTTGTCATGCGAATCTCCTAAATTACAAGATTGAACAAATAACCAGTAATGATGATGGCAATCGCCACCGTGCCGACGAAAACTGCAATTAACTGCGGCTTGAGCACGCGGCGCAGGATGACTATCTCGGGCAGGCTCAACCCAACCACTGACATCATGAAAGCTAACACCGTGCCAAGCGCGGCGCCCTTTTCCATCAGAGCATGGACAATCGGAATAACGCCAGCTGCATTCGAATAAAGCGGCACACCCAAAATCACTGCGGCAGGGACACTCCACCACGCGCCTTTGCCGAGGATTCCTGCCAAGGCACTTTCGGGCACGTAACCATGAATTCCCGCGCCGATGGCGATGCCAACGATTACGTATAACCAGACCTTGCCGACGATATCCTTCGTGCTGTTCCAGGCAATTTGAAAACGCTGTGTCCAGGTAGGTTGATCGGGTAGGTTTGCGCCTTTGCCGACCTTGATCTGCCAGACGAAATCTTCCACATAACGTTCCAGTTTCAGTCTGCCAATGATGACCCCGGCAACGATGGCAATCATCAATCCAGAGACAAGATACAGGCCAGCCACTTTCCAGCCGAATAGTCCGAATAACATTACTAACGCCACTTCATTGATCACTGGAGCTGAAATCAGGAATGAGAACGTGACACCGAGTGGAATGCCTGATTCAACAAAACCAATAAAGAGAGGTACAGCGGAACAGGAGCAGAACGGCGTGATGATACCCAACGCTGCCGCCATCACATTGCCCACGCCCTCGCGTTTACCGCCCAGCCAAGTGCGTGTCTGCTCGGCGCTGAAAAATGAGCGCAGCATTGTGATTAGGAAAATCATGCCGCCCAGAAGCAGGATGATCTTGGGGACATCATAGAAAAAGAAAGCCAGCGATTCTCCTAAATGGGAAGTCTGCGGCAGAGCCAGCAATCCGTAAGCAATCCAGTTCGCAAAGGGTTGGATCACATTGTAGAGTGCAAACCAGATCACAGTGGCCAGCGCTACAAGTCCCCAAGAGCGCAGGTCGGCGTTGGAGAAAGGCGTTTTTTCTTGCTTGGTTAGTTCAGTTTGCATGGATAAAATCTCCTTATTTTATTTATTCATAAAATTGAATGTACTTTGCCAAAAAAAAGAATCGCTAAATTTGGATTAACTGCGGCTCTCTCACCGCTTCACCTGTGCAGTACGGGCAGGTACAGGCATTGCGTTTGGGCTTGACCACTGATGGACGAATTCCCGTTACCTGCCGCATGGAGTCCAGAACGGCGAAGATTTCGGGGCGGGTAACACGATAAAAAATATTCAAACCATCGCGGCGATCTTCCACCAGTCCAGCATCGCGCAAGCCCATTAATTGTTGGGATATGTAAGCCTGACGATATCCGAAAGTTGCTTCCATGTGGCAGACACAGGCTTCACCTTCCCGCAGAAGGTCAAGGATGGCAAGGCGGGCGGGGTGCATCAGGGCTTTGTAAAGTTTGGTTTCTTGTTCGTAAATTTCCATGTTTTACTTATATTCAACCTTTTGAATATTATAAACCTATACAAAAATTTGTCAAGGATGAGTTTTGTCATGAATTTGGGGTGATGGGATTGGGATTTGCTTCAAGCCTTTGTCGTGTTTACAAGCGGAATATTAAGCTTTTTCCCGCTTCTCGCAACCAGGACAGCACTTCGACTTTGGTGGGAAAGCGCCCCATGCATACCAGTTTTTCATTCACCATCAGGCTGGGCATGGAAAAGACAGGTGTATATTTCTGGATTTCTGCGGCGGTTTTGATGTGTTCGACATGCAATGTGGTATTCGGTAATTCCTGTTGAGCGGCAATTACAGCGCGCTCCAGTGGATAAAGCTGGGCGCGTTTGTGGCCTAATATTTTGACGGAAATGGTTTTCATGATGTATTCGCTCACTTGTTTCTTTAGGGACAGCGGATATATCCCTGCGCCCATAGACAACCACCACAAGCAGGCTGGACATTCCCAAAACAGTCTTCAATATTTTCACTTGCCATCTCACAACTATTGCAAAACACACAAGGCGAAAAATCAAAGTCCTGGAGTCGTTTTCTCAACTCCAGATAGCAGGTATTATTCCATATATCAAGCAGTTTATTCTCGTGAATATTGCCGACAAAATATTCCTTTGATGTGCGTTCGCGATTGTCGAGAAAATGCGTATGTGTGTAGAGCAATGGCAGGCATGGGCTGACTTTGCCATCCTGACGGACAGCCATACTGCCGCGTTCGACAAAGGGACACTGGTCTGTATTTTGATTCAATAGACTGCCAAAGAGTTCCAGGCGGTTCATGCCTTTGAGTACGGCTGTAAGCGCATTGATGGTTTGTTCATTGATGTCCATGAGCGGCATGTGTACCAGTGGACTCAATTGCGGGCTGGGAGCCAGGTTCATGGAACGCATATATAAATTTTCATCGAGCAGTTCTACATTGTGCGCCAGCACGTTGCTGATGGAGAATTCCACCGCGCCCAGGCGTGTTCCCAGCCTGATGACTTCGGCCAGGTCATGGATGTTGCGCCGCATGGCGACAAATGCAATTCCAAGTTTTGGAACCCCGGCCCAATTGGATAAGCCAAAAGCCTGGTATTTTTGCATTCTCAAGCGCGTCAGGTTTTCGATGACAACTGGCAGGGCGTCGCCCAAGCGGACATCCGCATAGCATTCCGGCGATGCGCCATCCAGCGATACCCAAAGCTTGTCGAGTTTAAGCTCGATCAGCCTGCGGGTGACCTGCTCGGTCAGCAGGATGCCATTGCTGATGAGTGAAACGGAATGCCCGGCTGCCTTGGCTTGTTCGATCATATCGAGGCAGGCTGGATGCGAGAGCGGTTCTCCATATCCGCCAAAGAAAAGTTCGGGTTTTTCCTGCAAGCCTTCAAGTCCCGAAAGGATGCGCTTAAAGGTTTCAGCTGACATGCCTCCGTATTCAATATTCCAGACATTGCGCATACAGGTGGCACAAGTCAGGTTGCATTTGTTGGTTACTTCCACGTAAATCCGTTTGAGTGTCGTGATCGGGGAACTCAGGCGCAGACCATGACCATTTGGCTCGACTCGAATTTCATCTCCGGGTGAAATACCCAAATCCCGAATCAGGTCGGGCGGCAGAACAATATTCCCATGTTTGTCGACGTGAGCGTAGTTGATTTTTGGCATACGAAGGCATTATCTCCTGGCTATATGGAGTCCAACGTCTAGGACGTTGGACTCCACGCTCTTTTTTATCCTGTGACTGTTTTTCCTGCTCCGCCGAAATATTTTTTCTGGAAGAAGAACGCCACATTCACCAATCCGATCATTACTGGCACTTCGATCAACGGTCCGATGACTGCCGCGAAGGCCGTGCCGGAATTTATTCCAAAGACTGCAACCGCAACTGCAATTGCCAGTTTAAATTTGTTCTTGTTTGGCTTTCAACTCCTGTACTCCGCAAGCGCCAGCCGTATTCGTCCGGAACAGTTTCCACTCAAATTTCCTGGCAAGATAGACGATGGTCAACATTAAGGGCACTTCGATCAGTGGGCCAATTACCGTTGACACGCCAACCATTGGCCGGGAGGCAAATGCAGTCAGAGCAATTGCAATGGCTAACTCAAAGTTGCGACCAGTACAATGGAAAGCGGTTGTCGCCGAATCAGCGTAACAAAAACCAATTTTGCGGCTGACCATTAATACACTGAAGAACAGCAAGAAGAAGAAAAGGATCAAGGGTACTGCCATCAGGTAGATCAATTCGGGGTGCTGCAAGATCACGTCACCCTGGAGGGCAAACATAACCACTAGCGTCAAAATTAATGCGACAAGCTGCACATCATCCAGGATAGGAATAGCCTTTTTCGTAAACCATTCCTCGCTTTTTTTCTTTATCATCCAATTCCTTGAAAGGACACCCATCAATAAAGGTAAGCCTAAATACAACAAAACGCTTTGAGCAATTAACTTAATATCGACAGACGCATGAGTACCTAGGATCAACCAGATAAAAAAAGGAGTGGTCACGATTTGGATCAGCGAGTTCCATGCCATTAACACAATTCCCAATGGCCCATTACCCCGCGCGAGGTCAGTCCACACCAATACCATTGCAATACAGGGAGCCACGCCCAGCAAGACGAGACCCGTCCACAGATCGGGGTAGTTGCGTAGGAATACCCAACCGATCAAGTAAAGCAGGAAGGGGTTGAAGGCGTAGTTGAAAAATATCACAATTGCGGCTGGTTTCCAGTCCTTCACAGCGCTTTTGACCTCTCCAAGTTTCAACTTGGTCATTGCCGGGTAAATCATGATAAAGAGGCCCAAGGGAATCCCTGGTTGCAAAGCCTTGCCAACTTGTGGAAGAAATTTTCCAAGGAGCAAACCGATCACCATCGCCAGGATGATCCATAAAGGCAAGAGTTTGCTGACCAAACCGAGTTTGGGCTGCTTTTGATTAGTCGTGTTCGCCATGTCAGTCATTTTTTTTCTCCTATTTTGTGTTATTTATGTTGTCTTTCTGTTTTTTCGGACTTTGATTATTCAGCCATAATTCTCCTCATCAAGACGGATTGGGATTAACATTGGGCCAGGATTCGAGCAGACCCAGGATATGCTTCAATATATCATCTCGCACAACGCGAAAAATATTCATCACTTCTTGATCCGTCCCTTCGGCTTTGGCAGGATCAGGAAAACTGTGATGCGCGCGTTTTCCTTTCCCAAGCCAGACGGGACATTCTTCCGCTGCCGAATCACAGACTGTGACCACGATGTCGAAATCGATGCCTTTGAATTCTTCTGCGAGTTTCGACCAACCCTCGTGCTGAATCCCGATTTCTGATAGTGCTTCCAGCGCTTTGGGGTGGACATAGCCCGTCGGTTTTGTCCCGGCACTAAATGCCTGCCATGTTTCGCCGAGCCGCGCATTGACAATTGCTTCCGCCATTTGCGAACGGCAGGAATTGCCCGTACAAAGAAAGAGTGCTTTTCGTTTCATAAAGTTCGCTTCTCCAGGATGGATTCGATTTTGCGCCGAATGGCAGGCACTGAGATTTTCCCACCACTGCTGACCACTTCGCCATCCACCATCACCAACGGTAACTGTACCCCGTTTGGCATAGGCGGACAATCCGCGTCGAACAGGTCATAATAACGTGCATCCACCGCTTCGCCGAAATGTCCTTTCAATTGTCCATCCGCCCATCTAGCAACCTCGCGCCAGGAATCCTTCACACCTTCTTTGCAGGCAATTGGCGCGCCGATGATTTGAACGAGAATTTTATCCATCATTCACCTCAGACTTCCGAAGTCTCCAAGACTTCGGAAGTCTTGACGCCATAAGCCAGTTCGCCCAACTCCGCCAGCATCACCAGCCCCTTCACTTCCTGCGGCAGGAGCGGGATTTCCAGTACCGGCGCGGAAAAGCGTTGGCGGATTTCAGCGAGGTACTTCACTTGCATATTGCGCCGCGCCTGCGCGAAGGGCGTCACCTGATCGGGCGGGATGACGAAATTCGCCACCACCAACCCCGGCTTTATGCCAACTGTCGCCAGTTCCTGCGCCGCACGCCAGGCTTCCAAAATCGGCGTGGATTCGGGGTACATCACAAACGCAAACGTGCTTTGCGCCGGATCGCGCATCATCTCGATCACCTGCCCAAAGCGTTGTTTGGCAACGTCATCGGCGGCGCTCCCATCCACCGAAGCGAAGACCTTCACGTCAATCTGCTGGCTCCAGTCCATCGGCAGTTCCAGCAGGCGCATCGTGTGACCCGTCGGGGCGGTATCGAATACAACCGTATCCCAATTTGCCAGCGAAGCGTAATCAATGAACTGGTCGAACGCCGCCATCTCCTCGGTGCAAGGCGAATCGAGTTCTTCCTCCATCACCTTGATGGCGCTTTCGGGGCGTCCGCGTTGGCGGGCATCGTTCAAGATGCG
>Ga0315273_10008837_pt1 | contig 12746 bp, 11 predicted proteins | sample YL17G02_0_MG_FD_205753 | JGI IMG/M metagenome (GOLD analysis project Ga0315273, IMG submission 205753) | Sediment microbial communities from Yellowstone Lake, YNP, Wyoming, USA - YL17G02_0 | ecosystem: Environmental > Aquatic > Freshwater > Lake > Sediment | place: USA: Wyoming | collected...
CCGAAGCGCCGGTGCACCGACGACGATCACCTGCCCTGCGCCCTGAAGCTGCGCCAGTACCACGGCGTTGAGTCCGACCGGCCCGCTCCCCTGGATCACGACGCTGTCGCCCAGTTGGATGCCGGCGCGCTCGATGGCGTGCACCGAGGTGGGCAGGCCGCACCCGGCCGCGATGAAGCGCTCGGGGGTCAGGTTCTCGGGGAGGCGCACGACCTTGACGCCGGGCTTGAGGTAGATGGCCTGCGACCAGCCACCCAGCAGGCCCTCATCGGCGGAATAGGTAATTCCATACACGCGCCGGTGCGGGCAGCGCGTGGTGGCCTTGGCGACGGTACAATACCAGCACCGGCCACAGGTTTCGTGAACGTCCAGAAAAGTGATGACGTCCCCCATGCGCAGTGGCGCTCCATCCAGATCATATACGTCGCCGCCGGTCTCGGCCACCCTTCCGACATTGACGTGCCCAGGGATCAACGGATATGGCACTCCGGCGAGGTGCCCGTGGTAGAGGTGCACGTCGGTGCCGCACACCTCGCTGTAGATGGTTTCCAGCAAGACCGCCCCGGGTTCCAGCACCGGGCGCGGATATTCCCTGACTTCGACGGGACGGTCCGGCGCCGGCATGACAGCGGCGCGATAAGTGGCGGGTACTCTCATTGTTTACTACCTCTCGATGAGCGCCATTACGTCGGATAGAGTGCCTCGATAGGCCGGCTCCGGCACCGATGCGTTCAAGGCGGTCGCTGGGCCCGGCACAAGGAACGTCAAGCAGCCCACGCGCGCAGCGACCATGTCCATGGCCTCGTCGCCCACCACAAGGCACTCAGCAGGCGCACGGCCGATATGTTCGCACACCAGGTCGAAGTAGCGTAGATTGGGTTTGCACGCCCGGCTGTTCTCGTAGCTCGTAACGAGGCTGTATGGAAAGTCGGCGACCCCGGCCCACTCCAAGCGTTGCTGCGTAGCCGTGCGCGGGAAGAGCGGATTGGTCGCAATCACGACATCGTAGCCCAGGTCGAAAGCGCGCTGGACCAGCGGCCGGGCTTCCGGCTTCCGGGAAGTGTACTTCCGCAGGTCGGGGAAATCGTATGCGTAGAAATCGTCGAAGATCGGCTCCAACTCCGCCCGGTTATGGCCCAGCAGAGGGTAGAAGGCATTGGCGAACACCTGCTCGTTCGTCGCGGTCCCGTCGTTGGCCATCATCGCCTCCGTCGCCCGCATGAGCTGGACGACAAATTCTTTCGGCGGCATGAGGTGCGCGACGCGGGCCGATAGCGCCTGGAAGTAGAGCGGTATGAAGTTCTCCATGTTGCTATCAAGCAGCGTGCCGTCCAGGTCGAAAAGGATCGCTAGGATGCTCTGATTCAAGTGCCACTCCTCAATTCGCGTTGGGATGGTTGGCCTTCGGCAGAAGCAGGATCAGGGGCACGCCGAGCAAAGGCAGTGCGGCACTGATCACGAATGCCGTTTGCAGTCCCACTATGTCGGCGAGAACTCCCAGGATGATCGTCGCGGCGGCCTGGATGACGAAGGTCATGCCCATGAAGATCCCATTGGCGAGGGCGCGATTTTCAGGGAAGCTCTCCTGGACCAGCGCCATGACCACAGGCATAATCGGCATGGCCGAGAAGCCAAGGAGCAGCAGCAGCGGCAAGCGAAGCCAGCCGCTGACTCCCAGGAATAGAAACATCAAGGGCGGTGTGATCAGCATGGAAGCCGCAATGACCCTCCTCCTCCCGAGTCTATCACTCGACGTGCTCCCAACCAGCGCACCTGCGATTCCGGCAGCTTCGAGGATTGACAGCGATGCGCCTGCGAACCAGAGGTTAGAGCCCTCCTGTCTCAGGAAGACGGGCAGGTAAGTGGTCATTGCCGAAATCATGAACGCCCGTGCAGTGATGATGCCGGCCACTGGAACGAGCACCGGACTCATTGCACGCAGGGCTTGCCGCCAGGGGCGGGGCGTAACGGCCTGCATCGGCCTGCCCCCAAGGTCCTTGAGCCGGATGAACAGCACCCCCGAGGCCAGCCACCCGCCCACCATCAACCAAGGGGTTACCTGGAGCCCGAACAGGCTGACCACCGTCACGAGGACGAGCGGCCCAATGGTGTAGCCGATCTCACCCCCCACCATCCAGAAGCCCATCCCTCGGCCAAGGGTCGCCCCCGATCGTCTGCCGGCCATGACGGGACCGACAGCGTGCAGGCCGGCAGAGCTGGCGCCCGCCACGATCAGGAGCATCGCCAGCACCGCATAGCTAGGGGCAATCCCGAGCAGGCTCATCGCGGTTGCCGTGACTGCCGGCGCTACAATGACGAGATACCGGAGGTTCGCCGAGTCGGCCAGGTAGCCGATGAAGGGCTGCAGCAGCGACGGCCATTGCAGGAAAACGCTTAACAGCCCGGCCTGAGCGGTGGTGAGGGAGAACTTGCTTATCAACTCGGGAAGCAGGGGCGGCAGAAACGACGTGTAAGTGTCGTTGACCGCGTGGCCTGCGGCTACGGTGCTCACGTCGGCAGCGTGGAACTGCTCAGCGTCCTCGGCACCAGGCAAGCCGAGAGGCTGTAGGGAATCGATACCGGTCGTCATGGGTCCTCGGGCGGGCTGGAAGCGCTTGTCACTTCGTGCGGGGAAGATCGTATGCGCGAGAGGGTTCGATCGTCATTCTCAGGCCGAAGCGCGGTCGCAGCGTTACGGACGGCTCAACCTCGACGGGATGGCCCGGTGCCAGGTGCAGCCGATAGACCTGGGCTATAGATGCGATCGCCAACTGCGCCTCCATCATCGCGAAGACATTGCCTATACAGAGGTGGGGCCCGCCGCCAAACGGATAATACGCGAACCGCGGCCGTTGAGCCGCGCATTCGGGCGCGAAGCGCTGCGGCTCGAAAGCATCAGGCGATGGCCAAAAATTCGGATGACGGTGGGTTGCGTATGGGCTGGCGACGACCAGTGCGCCGGGCGGCACATGAAATCCCCCCACATCGTCGTGCCCGGCGGCTTTGCGCGTGATAATCCACGCGGGTGGGTACAGACGCAGCGCCTCTTCAAAGACCTGGCGAGTGTACTGGAGATTCGGCAGGTCGTCAACTGTCGGCACTCGACCGCCCAGCTCGGTGGCCAGTTCTTCATGCAACGCGCGTTCGGCGGAAGGATTCTGAGAAAGCAGGTACCAGGTCCACGCCAGCGCGCTGGCCACTGTTTCATGGCCGGCAATGATCATCGTGATGATTTCGTCCCGCAACTGGCGGTCGGTCATGCGTTCCCCGGTTTCCTCGTCCTGCGCCGCCATCAACGTGGCCAGCAAATCGTCGGCGGCCTGTTCCCCCCGGTGGTGCTGTTGAATGGTCGTGGCCACCGCCTGATCGAGGGTCCGTAGGGCTGCTCGAAACCGTCGATTCGCCGGTGTCGGGAGGAACTCCGGCAAGACGCCGAATGTTCGCGCCCGTTGGACGATGTGGTCGAGTACGACCAACGTAGCCCGCGCCAGGCTGCTGGCCTGGTCCCCCACGTCGAGGTCAAAGAGCGTCCTGCAAACGATCTGCAAAGCCAGGTGCATCATCTCGGCTGCGATGTCGACCGGTGCTCCCCTGCCAGCGGTGTCGCCCCATTGCGACAGCATGCACTGGATTGCATCGCTCATCACCGGCCCAAAGCCGGCGATCCGCTGCCGGTGAAAGGCCGGTTGCGCAAGCCTGCGCTGGCGGAGCCAGAATTCGCCGTCGCTGGTTAGCAGCCCTTGGCCTGTGACGGAGCTAAGTAACTTGTACTGGAACGTATCCTTGGTATAGTTGCGGCTGTTATCCTGCAAAACATGCTTGACGTAGTCCGGGTGATTCACCACATACACTGCAATCGGGCCGACCGGATAACGGATGAAATCACCGTATTCGGACGTCGCACGCAGCAGAAAGGCATGCGGCCCCTGCTGCAGAGCCCGTAGATCCTCGAGCGGCGGGCGCCCCCGCGGTCCGGGCACAATGGCCCCTCTTGCTTGCATCGAATGGATATCTCCTGAAGATGGCGGCATTATAATCTCCGCCAAGGGGGCGGTCAAACCATTCTGCCAGCGCGATTCGAGGGCCAGGTTCATGCCTTCTTCCGCGAATCAAACCCGCCCGAACTACAGCGCAACATCAGCTCGTCGTAGGCGTATTGTCCGGTGTGCAATTGTCAGCAGAACGTCGGCGGCGGATCGGGTGTGTCTGGCACCGGTGTGGTATACTCGGGACGTATTTCTCGGGGGAGGAGTAGCATGAAACCAACGCGATCGTCGGGTCCCGTCCGTTGGACCCTTCTTCCTCTGGTTCTGGTTGTACTGGCGCTGTGCTTTGGCGGCGCGGCACTGGCGCAGGAAAAGAGCCTCTACTGGCAGCGCTACGACGTCGACATCACAGTCCAGAAGGACGGTGATCTTCGAATCGTTGAAACTCAGGAGCTCGTATTTACCAGCGGGTCGTTCACCTTCGGGCAGCGCGAGATTGCTCTCGATCGCCTCGGTAATATCACCGGGGTGACCGTCTCAGAGCAGGGCGGGCGCCAGTACTCGCAGTCCGACAGCAATGCCCCGTACACATTCCGCGTCTTCCAGGACGGAGGCTATCTCAAGGTCCGCTACAACTTCCCGCCGACCGCCAACTCGCGTCGCACGGTCGTCACTGCGTACACGGTGTCCGGGGCGCTCCGCTACTACCCCGAAAAAGGCGTAGATCAACTGTACTGGAAGGCAATTCCCGGAGGGAACCCGTTCCCGACGCGGACTTCCACGATCACGCTGCACCTGCCCGACGGAGCGACATTTACCAACTACGGCGTCTACGGTGCCCAGGCAACGAGTACCTTCCAGCCCGGGCAGCAGAATGCCGTCATTGTGTTGAATGGGCCAATTCCGGCCAAGACCGAGGTCGAAGTGGTGGCCGAGTGGCAACACGGCATCGTCGCCGGGTCGCCACAACCATGGCAGCAGGCGCTTGATGCGCAGGCCGCAGTCAAGGTCGAGGAGGCGCAGCGAAAATCGACCTGGGGACCTGTGTTGAACCTCCTGTTCGGAGCCCTGGGCGGCTTGCTTGTGGTCGGCGGACCTGTGCTTCTCTACCTGTGGTGGTATCGCAAGGGCCGCGATACGCCGGTCGGCATGATTGCCGACTATCTTCCCGAGCCGCCCTCCGATCTGCCGGCCGGAGTGGTCGGCACGCTGGTCGACGAGAGCGCGGACATGCAGGATATCCTGGCGAGCATCCTCGACCTCGCACGCCGCGGGGTGCTGTCAATCCAGGAAGTCAAAGAGCCGGGATTCATGGGCATCGGCAGCGAGAGCGATTTCATCTACCGAAAGAAGAACATGGATGTGCCCATGCGGGCATACGAGACGCTGCTGGTGGAAGGGTTGTTTGGCAATCACGACGCGCGCAAGTTGTCCGATCTCAAAGATAAGTTCTACACTGCTTTGCCAAAGCTCCGGAATGCGCTGTATGATGACGTCGTGCAGGAGGGGTTCTTCAAGGAGAGTCCGGAGAAGACGCGATCCCAGTTCGGCTGCCTGGGTGGAGTAGCGCTCGCAGTGTCGGTGGTCATCGGGTTCATCTTGCTGGGTATTTTTGGGTCGCTCTCGGGTGCGGTGATCTGCGTTCCAATTGGCCTGGCCGTCATCTCGATCGGCCTGATCGTTCTCGCCCGCCACATGCCGCGTCGCACCGAGGCCGGCTCAGAAGCATACTCCCGTTGGAAGGCCTTCAAGCGGTACCTTGAGAACCTTGAGAAGTACACGAAGGTGGAAGAGGCCGCCGACATCTTCGAGCGTTACCTTCCGTATGCTGTGGCCTTTGGGCTGGAACACAGCTGGATCGAACGCTTCTCGCGCGTCAATGCGCCCGCGCCAACCTGGTGGATACCCTATGACATACCGGGGCCACGCCACTCTGGCGGAGCGGGCGCCGAGGGCGGATCCGGGCGGGGCGCCGGCCATGCGGCACCGATCCCAAGCGAAGGCGGCCGGCCTGCCCCGTCGCTCGGGGACATGTCACGGGGCATGGGCACTTCGTTGACGTCGATGAGCGCTGGCCTGGGCGCGATGCTTTCGGACGCCGGACGCACGCTCACCAGTCAGCCCGCGGCCAGCGGCGGTGGTGGTGGTGGCGGCTTCTCAGGGGGCGGTTTCTCGGGGGGTGGTGGCTTCTCGGGTGGTGGCAGCGGCGGTGGCGGCAGCAGCTTCGGCTAATTCAAGGAGGGATTAGGATGCCCGGTCAAGGTCGCACGCTCGGCTTCATTCTCATCGCAGTGGCGCTGGTCGCATTGCTGGTGGTGGCGAGCCTGCTGCTGGCGCAGGTCTCCTCCAAGGAGACCACGCCCACCGGCGCGATCCTCGGCTTCCTGATCGCGCTGGTGGTGTTCGTGCTGCCGCTCGGTGCGGGCGGTATCTACCTGCTTTCGAAGAGCCGGCAGGAGAGCGCAGAGTACTCGGAGATCGCCAAAGAGAAGACGATCCTGAACATGGTTCTCGCCCAAGGCAAGGTCACGCTGGCCGAGGTAGCATTGGAACTGAACGTGCCCCGGTCGAAGGTCGAAGACTACGTGCGCGATCTCGTCGGCAAGAACCTCTTCAGCGGGGCGATCAACTGGAAGGATGGCATTCTCTACTCGAAGCAGGCATCGGAGATGAAGGCCGACCGCAAGTGTCCGAACTGCGGCGGTGAGGTTGTGTTGGCCGGGAAGGGCGTCATCAAATGCCCGTTCTGCGGGTCGGAGGTCTTCCTGGCAAGCTGAGGGGTGTGATATGGCAGTTACCGCGAGTGGAAACACGAGTGGCAACACGATCCATGTGCGTGAGGAACCCGGAGTCCCCTTCGTCGTTCGTGTGCTGTGGTTCTTCCTGGTGGGCTGGCACGTGACGCTCTGGTGGGTTCTGGCAGCATGGATCTTGAACCTGTCGATCATAGGCATGCCATTGGGGCTGTGGATGCTGAACAGGACGCCGATGGTCTTGACCCTGCGCCTGCCGCGCAGCCAGACGGTGACTAAGGTTCGAGACGGCCGGGTGGTCGACGTGCGCCAGGGCGGCGAGCAACAGCTGGGCTGGTTATTGCGGTTCGTGTACTTCGTTTTGGTAGGCTGGTGGTTCAGCCTGATCTGGTCGATCCTGGGCTGGCTATTCTGTATAACGATTATCGGCCTGCCGCTCGGCACTTGGATGCTTAATCGCCTGCCGAACGTAACCACCTTGATGCGACAATAGCGACAATAACGAAAGGAGCTGCGAAATGGATCCAGTCGAGAGCGCGAAGGCCTCGATGGGCGGAATCGAGCGAATCGTCTCCGCCCTTCCGGGCATCCAGGGATATCGTGAGAAAGAGATGCGGCGCGATGCCGACCGGCAGGTACGGAACCAGTTCGTACACGAGCTCGAGGACCGCCGGACAAGAATCGCCAGGCTGGAAGTCGGCCTGCTGGGGGCGGGCGGGCTCCTATGGATGGACGACATCGAACAACTGGTCGGCCGGACGCAGATGTTGATGGACCGAGTGAGGACGGCACCCTCCGGCTACGCGGGATTCTTCGACCTGCAACGCGTCAAAGAACCAGAGCTAGATAAGCTGGCCGAGTTCGACAAGGCACTTTTTGAATCACTGCCGAAGCTGGACGAGGCGATCGCGGCACTGGAGAAGGCCGCCCCGGCGAACGAGGGCATTCAACAGGCAGTCGGAGCAGTGGCCGATCTACTGGCGCAGCTCAACGATACATTCGGGCACCGGATGGAAGCCATCCGCAACGCCTAGTTAGAGGAGGATCTTCATGGCAAGGATAATCGACATAATCCAGGCCCCCGATGAGGCCCTCGACCAGATGGTCTATCGTGTTCCCGAGTACGGCAGCGGCGATTTCCGCATCGGGTCGCAGGTCATCGTGCGCGAGAGCCAGACGGCCGTCTTCTTCCGGGATGGCAAGGCGATGGACGTCTTCGGGCCAGGACGGCACACCATCACGACGGCGAACATTCCGCTGTTGATCGGCCTGCTCAAGCTTGGAACCGGCGGGCAGACCCCCTTCACGGCTGAAGTCTACTTCGTGAACATGCGGGACTACATCGACATGAAGTGGGGCACGCCTGAGCCAATCGCCCTGCGAGACAAGGACCTCGGCCTGGCACGCCTGCGGGCCAACGGCCGCTACTCGATGGCGATCACCGATCCTCAGATGTTCGTCGTCAAGATCGTTGGCACACAGGGGCTCTATCAAACCAGCCAAATCGAGGACTATCTGCGGATGATCGTCGTCAGCCGCCTCACCGATCTGCTGGGCGAGACAGCCGCAGGGCTCTTCGATCTGCCGCGGCTCTTCGACGAGATGAGCGCTGGAGTCAAGGCTAAGGTCAACGAGGACTTCGCCGCGCTGGGTATCACGCTAAAGCAGATGTACATCCAGTCCATCAGCCCTACCGAGGAGACTCAGCGGGCGATCGACGAGCGGGCGAGCATGGGGGCGATCGGCGACATGCAGAAGTACCTCCAATTCCAGGCGGCTCGCGCGATGGGAGATGCGGCCCGGTCGAGCGGCGAGGCTGGCAGCGCGGCCGCGACCGGCGTTGGGCTGGGCGCAGGCCTGGGCATGGGCGTTGGGATGGCCGGCATGATCAGCCAGGCGATGAGTTCGGCGATGCAGCCCGCCGCTTCCGGGGCGCAACCTGCTGCCGGGACGAGCCAGCCTCCCGCTGCACCCGACGTGATGAACCTGGACGAAGCGGCAGCCTATCTGAAAGTGACGCCCGCCGACGTGCAAGGGTTGATCACTTCTGGACAGGTCAGGGCCAAGCAGATCGGCACCGAGTATCGCATCTCGAAGAAGGCGCTGGACGACTTCCTGTCATCATAATCCGGGGCGGCAGTCACTTTACCCGAGCGAGGCGTGGCCGGGATCTCCGAGGTCGAGACAACCTCGGAGATCCGCTCAAGGCGAGGATGTGGGCGGAATCCTGAGCGATTCTGAAGGCTCGCCCTTTACGGCGAGCGCCTGAGTCCGGCGCGCTTCAGGACATCGACCTCAGCCATCATCTCTGCGACGCTGGCCCTCCGGGCAGCGGAGTCGGCTCCCAGCATACGCGCCAGCTCGCCGACGCGCGCCTCGCCGAGCAACTCGATCACCTCGGTGACCGTGCGCTCTCCGGCGAGACGTTTGGCGACATGGAAATGGACATCGCCGAAGGCTGCCAGCTGAGGCAGGTGCGTTACACATAGGACCTGGTGGCGGACACCCTCGTCGTTGCTCCTGGTTAAGCCCCACAGCTTGCGGCCAACCGTCCCGCCCACCGGTCCGCCAATCCCCTGGTCGATCTCGTCGAAGATCAAGGTGGGCGTCTCATCGGCGCGGCCCAGGACGCTTTTCAGCGCGAGCATCAGGCGGGATGTCTCGCCGCCCGACGCAACCCTCACCAATGGACGCAAAGGCTCTCCCGGGTTGGCCGACACCAGGAACGAGACGCCATCCAGGCCGCTGCCGTCAAACGCGTAGCGGCCCTCCATTTCGCCCACCCGGCGCGCAGCCTCGGCCGTCACGAACGCCCCGGCGGCGTTGGTGGTCCAGGCAATCTGGACAGCGAAGCGCGCCCGCTGCATCTGAAGATCTGTCAGATCGTCCTCGATGGCCCTGGCCAGTCTCTCGCCGGCGGCGCGGCGTACCGCCGATATTTCAGCCCCTAGCAGGCCGATGCTCCGCAGGAGATCGGTCTCCGCGCCCTCAAGCTCGGCTATGCGCCCCTCGGCGTTGCTGATCGTAGCGAGCTCCCCGGCGGCCTGGCCCGAATAAGCGATGATCTCGGCAATGGTGTCCCCGTACTTCCGCAGCAGACCGTGGATCAATTGCAGTCGCTCTTCTGCCTGTTCGAGCCGCTGGGGGTTGAACTCGATCCCGTCCAGGTAGCGGCCCAGCTCCCGCGCCAGGTCGTCCAGCAAAGCGGTCGCCTCGGCCAGCTGCTCCGCGAGGCCGCTTGCGCCGGGGTCAATTCGCGCCAGGCGTGCCAGCGCCTGTTCGGCGACGCCGAGCGCGTCAAGCGCGCCTATCTCCTCGGTGTCTCCCTGGCGCAGGGCTTGCATCGCCTGGACGGAGAGTTCGGCCAGGTGCTCGGCATTGCCGAGGCGTTGCCGCTCGCCCTCCAACTCCTCCGCTTCGCCAGCTCGGAGCTTGGCGGCCCGGATCTCCTCAACCTGGTAGGTGAGCAAGTCGATCCGGCGGGCGCGCTCACGGGCGTCCTGGCGCAAATCGTCCAGCTCGCGCCGCACGGCGCGCAGGCGCTGGACCAACTCGGCCATTTCCCGCCGCCGGACCTCCAGTCCTGCGTAGCGATCCAAGAAGCCGGCGTGCTCACGTTCGCGCAGCAGCGAGAGGTGCTCCCCTTGCCCGTGCACGTCAACCAACTGGCCGCCGACCTCTCCGAGTACCAGCGTGGAGACGGAACGCCCGTTTATCCGCGCGACCGACCGGCCGTTGGCTCGCACCTCTCGCCCTAACACCAGGACGTCCGGGCGGTCTCCTTCCAGCTCATGCTCCGCCAGGAGCGCTGCAACCCGGCTGGCTTCAGCCTGATCCAACTGAAAGGTGCCCTCGACGACGGTCCGTTCGGCGCCGGCGCGCACGACCTCTTGTGACGCACGGTCGCCAAGAAGAAGGTATACCGCATCGATGACGATCGACTTGCCAGCGCCGGACTCACCGGTGAGCACATTGAACCCGGGCCCGAATGTCAGGTCCAGATCGTCGATAATGGCCAGGTTGCGGATGTGAAGCTCTTGAAGCATAGTCCTCTCGGGCGGGCGCTCAAGGGTCGCGCTAGCTCACCGTCTTTCTGAGTGAGGGCACGAAGATGGCAATCCCCAGCGCGAAGGCCAGGGTGATGGTAGCGCCGATCGCAACGGCCGCTGTAGGGCTCAAGGCCTGCGCGATGACCCCCGCAAGCAACGAGCCGAACGGTGTGGTGCCGAAGAACATCAGCATGTAGACGCCCATCACGCGTCCGCGCAAGTCGTCCGGCACGATCGACTGGACGAGCGTATTGGCGGTGGCGTTCTGGCTCACGAACGCGAACCCCGCCGTTGCCAGGCAGGCAAGGGAGAGCGGGAACGAGCGTGAGAATGCAAATGCCAGCAAAGCGATGGGGAAAGTCAAGCTTCCCGCTGTCAGCAGCTGGCCTCGGAACCTGGAGCGCGTGAGCGAGGCGACGACCAGCGAGCCGGCGAGCGCTCCGATGCCCACTGCAGCATTAAGGGCCCCAAGGCCGGCTTCACCGACATGCAGCACGTCGGCGGCGAAGGCCGGCAGCAAGACCGAATAGGTGAATCCGAAGAGCGAGCTGACTCCGGCAAGCAGAATAATTGTGCGGACTATGGTGTGGCCCCACGTGTACTGCAAGCCGGCTCGGACCTGGCTTCCTAAACTCTCTTGTGTCCGGCTCTGAGCGGCAATGGGGATGACCATCCCCACGAGCGCGATCAACACGGCCACGAAACTGAGCCCATTAAGGGCGAAGCACCAGGTAGCGCCCAACGTCGCGAGTACGATGCCGCCAATAGCAGGACCTATTACCCGCGCGAGGTTGAACATCGTCGAGTTGAGCGCCACGGCGTTCAATAGATCCCGGCGGTCCTCAACCATGTCCACGGCCAACGCTTGCCTGGCGGGCGCGTCGAACGAGTTGGCGATGCCCAGGGCAAATGCCAGGACCGCGATTTGCCATACCTGGACCGTCCCGATCGCGGTCAGCGCCGCAAGGATGAATGCGAACAACATCATGGCGCTTTGGGTTATCAACAACAGCCTGCGACGCGGTATTCGATCGGCCAGGGCGCCCGCGGGGATCATCAGAAAAAGGGTCGGGACGGATCCGGCAAACGCAATGGCCCCAAGAGCCAACTTCGAGCCGGTGAGATCGTAGACCAACCAGCCCTGGGCGACCGACTGCATCCAAGTGCCCATCAGCGAGAGCGCCTGTCCGACAAACCAGCGGCGGTAGTTGGGGTAGCGTAGTGCAGTGAAGGTGGAAGGCAAGCGGCCTGCGGTCACGACAGTTCGCTGCATCAGGCAAACTTTCCCCGGCCGGTCACAGCAGCCGTGCGTAGACGGTGCTGACCGTCAACGCCGCAAACACGAGGACACTGAGCCGGCTGAAAAGGAGGGCGAACGGCGCGCCGGCCATTATTCCGCCGATCGCCACCAGGAATCCGCCGCCCACCAGAATGCCAACCAGGCACAAGCCGGCAGCGAACCATTTCATATGGAGGGTTCGACGCCTCCCGACCGCGCGGCGGATCACCTCGGCGATCCCGCCGCCAGCGGCCGGTCCCACGAAGAGGGCGCCGATGAGGCCGAGCAAGCCGAGCGCTGGGAGGATCAAGGACGCGACCGCGCCGGCCAAGCCGCCGAGCACCAGGCCGATGATCGCGGCAACCGGCAAGTCCTGCGGCGCACCATTGTAGTAGATGGCCTGCTGGTTTCGGACGCATTCCTTGCACCGGTAGCCCACCTCAGTGAGCACGGCGCAGTGGTAGCAAATTGGCTTCTCGCACCGATTGCAGCGCAGCATCGTTTCGCGATCGGGGTGATTGGCGCAGTACAATGTGGACACAGCGTCTTCGGACATTCGTACCTTTCAGGCTTAGGGCTTTCGCTCAGGCCGACTGAAAAGCCGGGATACGCGGATTGCGCAACTCAGCCCGCAAGTAGTCACGCAGCAGATCGGTCTTGACTTGATAGAGTGTCTTAT
>Ga0315273_10008838_pt1 | contig 12745 bp, 11 predicted proteins | sample YL17G02_0_MG_FD_205753 | JGI IMG/M metagenome (GOLD analysis project Ga0315273, IMG submission 205753) | Sediment microbial communities from Yellowstone Lake, YNP, Wyoming, USA - YL17G02_0 | ecosystem: Environmental > Aquatic > Freshwater > Lake > Sediment | place: USA: Wyoming | collected...
GAGCATTTAGAGCGGTCGCGCCTTGTCATAAAAGAGGAGCTGGCCTGGCTGGAGTTTGCCCTGCAAGGGCTGGGCCTGCGGCCCTTGCCAAGCCAGGTCAACTTCATACTGGTGAACATCGAGCCCTCCAAACTTGCCTCGGATGTCCTGGCGAAGAGAACCATGGCCCAGGGCGTGCTGGTGCGAGACTGCCAGTCCTTTGGCCTGGGCAAAAGCTACATCCGAGTAGCAGTGCGTAGCCGCTCTGAGAACGAGCGGCTGATAGCTGCCCTTAAGAGGTCTCTCTAATGCAGAGACTGAATTGCGAGAGATTTCCTTGCCACTCCCTGGAGCAGGACTGCTCCCTCTGCTTCTGCCCTTTTTATCCCTGCCGGGACAGGAGAACGGGCGGAAGAGAAAAAGACGGCATCTGGTGCTGCGACTCCTGTCAGATCATCCACCGTCCCGACATGACCGGCATGGTCCTGGACGCACTCATGAAGGGCGAGGCCATAGGCACCGTCTGGAAGAAGCTGGAGGCGCGGCTGTGAGGAGGGGAGAAAGGCAATGACTGCAGAAAGCCTGGCCGTATTTCTCCTGGCCGCGGCCTACGACATCCTCTTAGGCGAGCCGCCCGCAAAAGTTCATCCCGTGGTCTGGATCGGGAAATTTATCGCCTTCCTGCGCGCCAGGGGCCCGCCCAGCAGGGCAAGCGGAATTGCTCTGGCCCTGATAGTAATAGTAGTAACCGTTCTTTCTGGCCACCTGCTGGTCGCAGCAGCAGGATATGTTCCCCTCTTGCCACTGCTCGTCTCCGCCTACCTGCTCAAGTCCACCTTCGCTATTAGGTGTCTTTTGCAGGTCTCCAGGGATATAGGGCAGATGATCTACAGGAACCTGGACGAGGCCAGGTCGATGCTTCCCGCCCTGGTGGGTCGCGATACGACCTCGCTTTCCAGGAGTCAGGCCAGCTCTGCCGTCATTGAGTCGCTCTCCGAGAATTATGTGGACTGCATCCTCTCGCCCATCTTTTACTATCTGCTCTTTGCTCCCTATGGCCTGGGCCTGGAAGCCGCGTTGGCCTTCAAGGCCATCAGCACTATGGACTCCATGATTGGCTACAAAACCAAAGGTCTCAAGGAGCTGGGCTATGCCGGAGCAAAGCTCGATGATCTGGCCAACTACATTCCCGCCCGCCTCTCCATCTTTTTCATCGCCCTGGCGCGGCCTGCCCGGACGGGCGCGGCCCTGCGCGCAGCTCTGCGCTACCACAGGGCCACGCCCAGCCCCAACTCTGGCTGGCCCATGGCGGCCCTGGCAGGCGCACTTAATATCCGCCTGGAAAAGCCCGGCTACTATGTGCTGGTAAAGGAGGGAAAGGAGCCGGAGACCTCGGATGTGCTGCGCGCCCTGAACCTCATGCAGACGGCAATTGCACTCACCCTGGCCGCGGCATTATTGATCCTGTTCTCCTGGCCGATAGAATAATTCTTGAATACACGTTAAGAAAAAATATTGAGCTACTATTAGCAAATTTGATTTAATTTCTTCTTCTAAGCACAATAATAGCAACCGCGATGAAACCCGTTAGAGCAAAAATTACATCGAACCCTGGCTGCGTCTTCTGAGCGGGAGTTTCAGTTTGCTTGGCAGGTTGAGCAGCCTCTTTCATTTCAGGATTTGTTATTCCAGTTCCGGGCTCATGAATTCCGGGAGTGGATGCGGAAACATTGGACTCATTAACTGTCTTTAAGCCTTGACCCGTTCCCTGGGCAGCCTCCTTAGTATCAGGATTTGCCAGTCCGGTGCCTGGTTCGTGTATGCCCTGTGGACCCGCAGCAAGCGAGATTGATATAGCCAGCATCAAGACCATCATAGCTAGGATTATTTTTTTGATCATAGAATTACCTCCATATTTCAGCCCACATTTGTGCAGATCATTATTTAACTATTTCCGATGCTGTTTCGGAATAATGATATAATCGCAGAACATCGTAGTGTCTCGTTGTAGGAGGAACATGGCTGGGAACACAAAAAAAGTCCAAGAACCGACGGAAATTGTTGAGAACACTAATTCTTGTTCTGGATGCGGTTCTGAAATTAATGCAAAAGCAGACATAATAAATAAAGATCGGATTGCGGATAGCCTATTGAGATTATGTGCCATCATAAATGGGACATGGAATGATATTTTAGCATCGATTCAGTCAATATCATTTATGAGAGATGCGGCATTATATATTGATTGTACTATTCTTGCGGTCTGGAAGCGCAAAAAACCCGGCAAAAACAAAAAAAATCGCTAAGTTCTGTTCTGGATGCGGCTAAAAAAAAATCGGTTCAAGTGCGAAAGCATGCCCTAAGTGCGGTATAGATCAAGAAAAGAATCTACTAAAATAAATTCCTGTGCACATTATTTAACGTGCCTATGCGCGGTGGATGATGCGTATTCAAAAAAACTTCAGGGTTGATCTCTGCCAACCCCAAAACCAGTTCCTGAATCCTTGCGCCAGCTCCAGGGACTCAACTCGTTGCCAAATAGACTTTAACGTAACTCGCCTTTAGGTCGCTAGCCTTGGCCGGCAGCTCTGCGGTCTTGTTCTCCTTTGCCAGGCTCAATACCTCATCCAGATTAGCCCTTATAGACATTATTCCAGGCTCGCTGCTGATAGCTTCTACAGCTCGCAATTTTTCATCTGCCTTGGGGTAGACTTCCCTAACCTTGGAAGCGTTCTTATTATTGGCAGCATCCAGTACCAGCTCCATGACATCATGGAAGTCAACCAGTGCCACGCTGAGCGGAAGCAAACCATTGCGATTAAGGATCTTCTGGAAGATCGGCCTGACTTCTTCAAGCTTCTTGTGAGCTTCGGTCAGGTTGCCGGTGTAGACGCCATCCTTTACGTCGGAAATGATGGCGGACACATTCATCATATCTCCGGAAAACTGTTTATCGGCCTTGATTACAGTGGGGCGGAAGTCCTTATACTTCTCCTGGAATGCCGTCAAGGCAACCGTGAGTTTTGAGTAATAATCGATGGATTCGTTCCTGCGTCCCTGCCCAGTGGCGAAGAGTGTCTCTTTGTAGGGATCATTTACTCGGTTGAAGTCCTCCAAAAAGAGACTGTCATTAGCCGTCTGGTTTTGGCCGATTCCCTGAGCTGTCCCCTTGATGTCGAGATTTGCCAGTCCGATGCCTGGTTCTTTTGTGCCCTGAGGTTCCAATGCGATAGATAAAGATAATGTCAGCAATATGGCTATAGTAGCCAGGATTAGTTTATTGATCATGTAATTGCCTCCGCAAAATTTTTTCCTCCTGGTTTTTGCTTGTGGGCAACATTATATAACTATTTCTAGAAAGGTCCGAGCATCAGAATTATTGAATAATTCAGCATAATGTTTATCCGATTTGAGAGTAGAGTGAATGCAAATGGAAACTATGGGAGATCTCCTGGAAAAGGTTCGCGAGTTTGCATTGCATAGCTTCACCAAAGAAGAGGCCCAAAAGCTCTTCGGCTGGAATGTACGCAATATCGCTGTCAAGAGTAGAGAGAGCGACGAAAGTTATATTTACATCACTTTTGAAAATCAGTACACTCTTTTCATCAGGTATTTCCTCAACTTAGACCCGACAGAGACTGAGGATACCTGCGAGTTTACCCTGGGACTGCATACCGACCTGCGCTCCCGCATAAGATACGACATCCATTATGCAGGCTACATCCACGGTCAGGGATACATCAGACTGCGCATCGCCGAAACTAAGAACCGAATGCAGCAGATGGTGCTGGAGGAATTTTTTGTCCCGGCCTTAAAGAATATCTACAAGCCCATCATCCTCAAGTTTGAGGGCTTTTACAGCCGTGACTTCTTTGGCGTGGAGGCCGAAAAGAATCGCGGCGAGATTTTTTATGCCCCGGTTCGCTACAGGAGCGAGCATAAAGCCGCCAGCATCGGAGAAGTGATGGGGCGGCTCGGCGAACTGGATCTGCTCCTCAAGGAGCCGCAGATCAGGCATGCCCTGGCGGAGAACGACCTGCAGCTCAGCCTCTTGCCCTCTCTGGTCTGGTCCGACCTTTAGCCGATCCTGCTTTGCTGCAATGGATGAGGCGACGGCTCTGGCAGCTCCCCGAAATTCCTTTTTTCCATCTTCTCTCGGGCAGCTGCTGCATTAGGGACTTCCTCATGAAAAGATAATTGCAGGACCCTGTCACAGTCCTCTGCGGCTTCATCCTTGCAGCCAGCATGCTCCATGTATCCTAGCCTGCCAGCCTCCCGCTCTCGAAGTGCTGCCATCTCCTCCGCTCGCGCATAATCTCCCTGGGCGAAGAAGAGATTGCTCAGATCATTGCAAAGGGCCTGTGCATCATACATTGCCCCCAGGCGGCTCATGGCTGCCAGCGCCTGCTGCAGCTTTACAAGGGCATGAGGATAGTCCTTGACCTGCAATGCCAGCCTTCCCAGATTGGCAATGGCTATGGCCTCCTCATAGGGATTGGACAGCCTTCTTGCCTGGGACAAAGCACTCTCAAAACTGCTCAGGGCCTCACGATAGCGCCCTTCCTTCTTATGAAGCTCTCCTTGCGTATTGTAGAGGAGGATATTGAGGGGCTGATAATCGGTGCGAGATATGAGCGTCTCTGCCCGGCTGAGATAGAATTCAGCCTCAACGAGCCGCCCCTCCCGGACCAGGAACTGCGCCCTGGCCAGATATGCCTCGCACAGATCAGGCAGAGCTTCCAGCTCCTCTTGCAGGCGGATGGCCTGGCTGAAGTGATCTTCTGCCTCTTTCGCCTGGCCCCTCAGGCCAAGGATGATGCCCAGATTCAGCTTGGCCTGGGCGATGCAAGGAGCGGCGTCAAGCCTCTGAAAGATTTGCAGGGCCTCGCCAAAAAGCCTGCATGCTCCGGCTAAATCGCCCTTGTCCTTATAAACCAGGGCCATATTGAAGAGGATCTGAGCCTGGTTGTAGATCTCCCCTACTGCAGCAAAAAGCTGCATGCTCTCTTTGTAGCTGGAGAGGGCAGACTCCCACTGGCAACGGTCCGCGAAGCCTGCCGCCAGCGCAGAAAGCACCTCCGCCTGGCCGGAAAGGTCGCCCTCCGCTTTCAGCTCGGAAAGCTGTTTATGGTAATCATCGAGATTTTCGGGAATGTCGCCCCGGCCAACCGCTATCATGTCGATGTTGGCCTGCATCTCCGCGGCGCCCAGCCGATCTCCCAATCGCTTTAAAATTTCCAGGCCCCTTAAGAAATGCTCCTTGGCTAAGCTGCGCTCGCCTCTGCGATGGTAGAAGTTGCCTAAATTGCCAAGCACCCGGGCCGCCCCGGCCAGATCCTCCAGCCTCTCGAAGAGATCCAGGCTCTCCTGATAGCACTCCAGAGCATAGGACCATTCGCCTCTCTTGTAGCAGAGGCTGGCCATATTGCTCAAGACGGATGCCTGGCTTTTTTCATCACCCTCCCTGGCAAAGCCTTCCAGGCTGAAGCGATAGCTCTCGAGAGCGGCCGTCCAGTCGCCGCGCCGGTAACAGATATTGGCCAGGTTATTTTTAGCCACAGCCATGGAATAAAAGTCTCCCAGCCGCTCCAAGATGGCCAGGCTCTCCTGATAGTTTTCCTGGGCATGATCCCACTCACCCAGATCCGCCTCCAGATTGCCCCAGGAGCATAAGACCGCCGCCACCGCCGCCGAGTCGCCCATGAAGCGAAGGGCGTCCAATACCCGAGCATAGCCGGCCTTTGCATCCTGCCAGAGACCAAGCCGAAGAGAGACATTGACCAAGCCATGCAAAGCGGCTGTCATGGCCGAGGAGTCTTGCCGCGCCATCTCCAGCATGAGGCAGTCCTGGAAAAGCTGCAAAGCTTCCTTCAGCTCCCCCTTCTCGGCCCTGGTCCCGGCCAGGCCGAAGAGCGACTGTCCCTCGCCTCTGTGGTCGCCCATCTCTCGGAAGACCTCCAGGCTCTGTTGGTACATCTCCTCCGCCTTTACAAGCGAACCGTCCTGGAGATAGGCAGCTGCCAGATTGGCAAGAGTTGTGGCCATGCCATGCCGGTCATTTTGAGCACGCTTGGCATCCAGACTCAAGTTGTAGCATAAAATGGCCTTGCTGATGTCACCCCGATCCAAGTGAAGATTTCCCAGATTGTTCTGGGCCAGAGAAAAGCCGCACAGGTCTCCCAGATCTTCAAAAGACTGGGCTGCCTGCTCAAAATAGTCCTCTGCATAGTCCCAGTCGCCCTTGAGCTGAGCTGTCAGGCCAAGGGAGAGCTTGATGCCCGCTGCAGTAGCCACATCCGCCTGCTCATTTCTGGCCGCCAGGCTCTTTTGCAAATAATCCTCGGCAAGAGAGAGTTCTCCTTTGCTCTGGTAGATCAGTCCTAAATTTGCCTCGGTCTGGGAGCGGCCCTGCCAATTGCCCAGTTCGCAGAAGATCTCTAAAGCGCGGCTGTAGCAGTTTAAAGCATACTCCAGCTCGCCATTCAGATGACATATGCTTCCCAAATTGGAGAGAGCCTCAGCCGCGGGCAAGCATTTGCCGTCCTGCATAAACTGATCTACTGCCCTCTGAAAGCAGACTTTTCCAGGGCGGTATTCGCACAAGTCGGCATAGATCAGCCCCATGCAGCTACATGCAGCCGCAATGGCATGAGGATCATTCTGCTGCTCTCTGATCTCCAGGCATTGCCGGGAGCATTGCAGGGCCTCCTCCAGCCGACCCTGGACGCGGAAAAGGCCGGCAAGCATTGTGAGCAGATCTGCCTCGGCGCATAGGTCACCCTGGCTCTGCATGATCTCTCTGGCCCTTTCTAAATGATCCTCTGCAAGGGCATAGTCGCCCAAATCCAGGAAGCATTGTCCCATGCGACTTTGAGCGCGAGCGGCCAGGAGATTGTCGCCTTCTTCCAAGGCCGACAGACTCTTTTCATAATGATCCACAGCCTCTTTGTGCTTGCCTTCCAGGAAAAAGAAATCTGCCAGTTGAATGCGCATCCTGGCCGCACCCATCTTGTCGCCAATGTCTTGCAGATGATGCTGGGCTTTTTCCAGGCAGCTTTCCACCCTTTTTGCCGCTCCGGTGAGCTGATAGACGGATGCGAGTGCCGCTAGCGATGCCGCCATTGCCCCCTGGTCCGCGGCCCTCTCCCGCTCAGAAAGGCTCTTTTGATAACATTCCTCCGCCCCGGCTAAGTCGCCCCTTATCTGACCTAGCTCTCCCAGGCAATAGAGAGCATCGGCCCGGCCTAGCCGATCATCGCCATCGAGCAGATGCAAAGTCCTGGAATAGCACTGCTCCGCTTTTGATAGATCTCCTCGCAGGCGACTGGCTCGGCCCAAATCTGCCAGGATGGAGCACATAAGAGACTGGCTCCTCCCTCCCTCCAGGGCCTGCAAGGCGTTTTCATAGAACCGGCAGGCTCGATCCCAGTCCTCATCATAACTGTAGAGGCTGCCTATAGAGTTCCAGGCCTGCGCCTCCCCCTCATTGTCTCCCTGGGCCTTAGCCAGACTGGCGCTCTTCTCAAAGTACTCCTCGGCGTCACGGCGAAAGAAGAGGCTAGCTGCCAGCCGGCCCAGATTAAACCAGGCATCAGAGCTGCTCTTGCCTGAGAGATAATCAGCCAGCCCGGCCAGCTTCATTTGCATCCGATCCTCATCGGAGGAGAGGATGGCCTCAATGAAGGGGGAAACTAGATCGGGTCCCCGGCGAGAGAGAAACCGCAGCCGCTCCGGCTCGTAGCCTCCCGGCTGGGAGAGAATCTGGGCTAAAGACCCAAGAGAGGAGAGAATGCAGTCCTCAAACATTGTATGTGCACCTCCGGGAGGAGATTGATGCATGAAACGACCCCACTAAGCTCTTAATATTGACCACTGACTTATATCGTCAGTATTAACCGTCCGTACTTATAAAATCTACTATTTCTTTAGAGTGTTAAATAAATAACACATAAAAAATTTATATTGAAAAAATAATAAATAGGTTAAATGTATACCACTTCAGCAGTGGCAAAAAAATTGATTAAAGGCAAAATATTTATCTATATTTATTGAATAACCAGAAGCAGTTATATGCGAAAAGCCGGGGTGGTTCGGGCCAGGGCGAACGCCCGGATACCCTGACTGGCGGTCCGGCTTCTACTTCAAGACCAGCTTCAAAGCACGCTGAGGGCAGCCCATGATGCAGGCTCCGCACTGAATGCACTTGCCCAAGTCGGCCACGACCCGCCAATCCTCGAAGCGAAATGTGCCCGTGGGGCAGATGGAAACACAAGCCCCGCAATGCACGCACTCATTCTCATCCCTGATGACTGGAATCTCCAGGGGCACGACCTTTACCCCGCGCCTCTCGAATGCCTCCTTTACCTCCCGGCATTTGTCGGAAGGCACTTCCAGGACAATCTCTCCGCTCACTGCATCGATGCTGGCTCTCTCGATGTTCACCAGAGCACTGGTCTCCAGAATTACTGAGGCTATGAGGGGATAGCGCACAATGCCGGGAGCTACATGCAGCATGAGTTTCATCTTCTATCGCCTCCGCGCGAAGAGCCTGGAAAGGTGATTGCTGGTGATCATTCCAATTACCTTATTGTCTCTGTCTACCACCGGCATTGCCGAGATGCTGTACGTATCAAAGGTGCGAGCCGCGAGTTCAATTGGCTCATCCGCTTTAACTGAATAAACCCGCCGGGTCATGATATCTCCAATGCGAGAGGATTTGCCGCCCGCCACTGCCTTGGATATATCCCAGGCGGTGATTATGCCCATCAGCCGTCCATCCCTGGAGATCACCGGCAGGTGATCGAAGCTGCCGCTCACAATCAGCCTGGCCGCTTCTTCTACCCCTATATCCTCTCGAACGGTGACCACGTCGCGGCTCATGACATCTCCTACGTTTGGCGATTCCTTGGTCTGCTTCATGGGCCGGGCGCTCCCAACGCGTGGTAGTGGCTCGACTGCACAGCTTAGCAGAAACTCGCCCTTCTCCACCTGCTGCTTTAGAGTGCGAGCCACATCCCTGGCTACATGGAAGCTGGAGAGAGAAGAGGTAGAGACCTCTTTTCCATTAATCTCGATCATTCCCGACTTCAGATCCTCATAGCTTACCATCTTCAAAGAGGGACGATCCCGGCGAGCAATGCCGTAGTCCACCACAGGAACTGTGATGTCTCTATCCCGCACGGCTGTGCTATGGGCCAGCTTTTCATTAAGGATTGGTATGGGAATGCCAATGCCCAGGTAGAGGCTGGGGCCGTATTTATGAAATGTCGCAGCTCTCAGAAAGTGGCTATTCATCCTCTTCATGTCGCCCGTGACCATGAGCGTGGAGAAGCTATTCTGAGGATTATGCTGCGTGCCCGCTCCCATGACGTAGCCCTGCGCCCCGGCCAGAAAGATGCGCGTGCCAATTCCAATGTAATCGAAGTTGGGATCATTGGATAGCGGGGAGAGGGCACCCGATCCGCTGTAGTGAATATTGCCAAAGCGGGGAAGAAGTGTGCCCATGTAAGTATGCATTGTCCGATCGGCTGAATTGGTGGCAGCGTTGTAGCGCTGATAGGCATTTCGCGGATTGACCATTATGGCCTGATTGAAATCCTCCAGGCGCAGGCTGGTCTCCAGGTCCATCTGGGGATAGCAGTCCGTGCCCACGCCATATGCGTCCACCTCTATCTGCTTTCCCGAAATGAGATCTTCCATGACATGCGCTCCGCCGTACTCTATTCCCTTGTCCTCGGAAGGCTGCGTCGCGCCTAAGAATAGATCGACTGCCGCGATACCGCCGTAGGCTTCTACTTTATTGAGTAGAGCTTTGGAAATTTTTATGGGCGGATCGCTATGGCCCAGATTGAGAAATACTCCAGATGAGCACATGGCTCCGAAAGTTCCAGTGGTTACTACGTCCACCTCGCGCACAGCTCCGGCCGGGCCCAGCTCGTCCACGAGGTCAGGCATCTCCTCTGCCGTTACGACGCGGGCGCTCCCGTCGCGAATGCGTTCATTGATCTCCGCTAACGACTTCTCTTGCACGAATTTCTCAAATATCGGCAATCCGATAAAAACCTGTTGGGTTTATTGCTGGGTCGTGATGCAAGATCAAAGGTATCACGCAAAGGCGCGAAGCCGATACGTCGGTTTATATTGGCCCGGCTGTACTAGAACTCTACTACTTCCAGAAAGTGAACTCTTCTAAAGTCCCGATCGAAGGTTGCGATCTTTGTAATCTCATTGCATAAGCAGATACAAGAATCAACTCATGTATGACCGTAGATGATGTGACAAGTTTGTGATTCTGAAAAAATCTCCTGGCTGAGTTAGAAAATTTTGTGTCAAAGAAGGCATTATAAAATACATTAGTATCAATAAATATCAAAGGTAGACCTCGCCCTCAAGCTCTTCGAGCCTCTCTGCAGAAGCTTTACCAAACATGCCGTAGTATTTCGAAAGATCTACCTTTTCAATTTTGATCTTTAGCTTGGTGCCTTCCTCTAGATTTACATTTTCCATCGGTTTGAAGACGCCGCCTTCGTATACACATTCAATGGTCTCACTGGCACTCATGCTCAAGTCTCCTTCTTCGTGTAGAATCAATATATTTCAACTTCTTGCTATTCAATATTCTCCTCTGGACACTGCTCCTTCAAGATCCTTTGTCCGCCAATCTCCCCGCCGCCAGCCTTCCGATCATCAGCTCCTCCTGCATGGCCCTGAAAAGATCATTGTGCAGGCGGACCTCGTGATCGAGGGCAACGATCACAGTAAATCTGAGGAAAGAGGAGTGAAACGGCGGCGGTACCCCAGGGCATCAAGCTGCGAGATATTGCATCTAAAAATAAATAGCGAAGATCCTTAACGTGCCCCTTTCATCCCACCAGCATCCTCGCCCCCAGCCATCTCCCGGAAGAATCCCGGATAGGAGACATCCACCGCCTCTGCCGTATCGATCCTCTCCCACCGGCCACAAATCCCGCCACCATTAGCGCCATGATAATCCAGCGCTCTAGTCCGAGCCCGCTGGTCCCGTGCAGCTTTCCGCTGGCGCCCGCTCTGGCCCGTCCGGCCGCTCCCTGCCAGGGCCACGGTCTTTGACCGGATCGAGACGCTACAGGCCATCCCGGCAAAGTTCGATGACCTCAAATTGGTCATCGATGCTGAGACCAAGAGACGGGTCACTGTTCCTTTGGCCAGATATCAAATCCAAGATTCGTCATCTCAAAATGGTGATCTCCCGTAAATGCTCTGGATATGTTCAGTTCCTTCATCAGCACAAATGAGGTCAGGTCGGTAAAGGACATATCCGCCTTATCCCGATAGACATTGCGAAGCATCCATGCGTAATTGAATCTTTCCTCGTCAATGCGTTCCAGAGATATTTGTTCTGTCTTTGCATCAGATATCAGAGCTTCAATAAAATTTAGTGCTCCATCAAAGTTCACCCTTTTGAACAGCGAGGTAATTACTTCATCCAGGACATAATCCGATGTTACCAAGAACCAACCGTCTGCCTTTATCTGTTCGTATCCTCTAGCTGCGGCCTGATGCCAGCTATCTCTTTTATTTGCCAGCGCAAGCCAGGCCCAGCTATCCACAAATATCGATCCGTTAATAGGCATAGCTGTCATGCTTCTCTGCAAGATCCTGCGGACCTTCACAAATGCCTATTACGCTGGATAGTGCATCTGCTTTGTGCTTCCCAGTATCTGGCCTCTCTTCCAGGGAACTCAAGAACTTAGAGATTTTCTTGAGATCTGCATCAGGGAGGGAGTCAATCTTTCTCATTATCGCTTCTCTATCAATCATAGGGATTCTCTTTTCAGAGTCAATCAGATATTTTCCATTTCCAGCAATAAAGACTTGTCGTGTTGGCCATTCCTAAATTTTTTGAGCGGAGCTTGAGCAGACCACTGAAACGAAACTGTACAGGCCTCGAAATCCCCAGGATTGCCCTCCTGGGAGCTTCATCCCCTTCGATTGCTATGATTGTGCCGCCGGGCTTGATGAAATCCTTCAGGGCGCGTAGAGCCTCGACAGGGCGAGAGAGATGGTCTGTGCTCCCACGCCACAGCCTGCTTCAAGAATGCCACATCCCCCGGCGGATACAGGGCATCGGAGTGCAGCAGCTCCTCAAGGGTGGAGGCCTGGTCATGCAAGCGCGTGTTTCCTCTCGAATGGTAGCCATATGTGAGAGGATTGTTCTTCGCGCCTAAGCGGCTTCGCGCATAGTTCCGGTTCATGCGAGGGCGCGAAGTTCCGGAGAGAGAAGGACAATTATGAAAGACTAATATATCCAGGCGGACTTTTTCGGTCCAACAACGTTATCTGCCTAAACCAAAGAGGTGGGCCCAGAGATGCGACATAAGCCAGGCAAGAGAATCGTTCTCACCAGCGATGCCACCATGATGAGCAGCTATCACGGCGGAGTGATGCTAGGTTTTGCCGCCATCATGCCCAGGGCAACGCTACCGGACTGGATTTTTCATAAATTTTTCTGCCCCCCTGTGCCTGCCGCCAAGGACGGCTCGGCGGAGATCGCCCCCTGCGGCATGCGAAAGGTAGAAGCGGCATTGCTGGAGGCGGGCTTCTCGCGAGAGGAGGTGATGGTGGCCCATCCCTATCATCTGGACAAGGCCATCGGACCGCAGACGAAGATCGTGGGCATAACGCATGACGATCCCATGGGAAAGATCGCCGTGCGGGAGGTCGAGGACATCATCGGCCGGGGACCGCCCTTCAATCGCTCCAAGTTTCTGGAACTTCTAACGCACCC
>Ga0315273_10008840_pt1 | contig 12743 bp, 11 predicted proteins | sample YL17G02_0_MG_FD_205753 | JGI IMG/M metagenome (GOLD analysis project Ga0315273, IMG submission 205753) | Sediment microbial communities from Yellowstone Lake, YNP, Wyoming, USA - YL17G02_0 | ecosystem: Environmental > Aquatic > Freshwater > Lake > Sediment | place: USA: Wyoming | collected...
TCCCGCTCTTCGAGCGCGGCCCGGCAGGCCGTCTGAACCGCCCCCGCTGCCATCCACGTCATACGCGACGCGGACGCAGACCCGGCTGAGCCGACCCGCGCTGTCGACCCCGAGGCAACGACGACGTCGTCTGTCCCGAGCTCGAGCCGCGCGACCTGCAGGATCACGTCGGACACGCCCTGGCCGACCTCGGCGGAAGCGCAATGCACCTCGGCCGTGCCATCCGCGAGGAGGCGCACGCGCGCGGAGCAGTAGTCGTCGAAGCCTTCGGAGTAGCAGATGTTCTTGAAGCCGACGGCGAATCCGACGCCCCGGCGAACGCCCTCGCCGCGGGTCGTGTTCCCCGCACCGCCGGGAAGCCGGATCGCGTCCCGCGGGAGCTCCTCTGCCTCCGGGATGGGAAGCGCAGCCGCGCGCCGGATGACCTCGCGGGTCGGCAGCGAGCCCGCGACGACCTGGCCTGTCGCGAGCGTGTCGCCCGTTTCGAGCGCATTCAGCAGGCGGAACTCGACCGGATCGATGCCGAGCTCGGCCGCAAGCTTGTCCATCTGCGCCTCGGCCGCGAAGCACGTCTGCACCGCTCCGAAACCGCGCATAGCGCCGCACGGCGGGTTGTTCGTGTACACGACGAGCCCCTCGACGAGCACGTTGTCGACGGCGTACGGCCCGACCGCGAACGAGCAGGCGTTGGAGATCACCGCAGTCGAGCTCGATGCGTACGCGCCCCCATCCAGGAGGATCTTCATGCGGACGGCGACGAGCTTTCCGGCTTTCGTCGCGCGGTGCTCCGACCAGATCCGCGCCGGGTGCCGATGGATGTGGCCGACGAACGACTCCTCGCGGTTGTAGGCCATCTTCACCGGTCTGCCTGTCCGCAGCGCCAGCATCGACGCGTGGATCTGTATCGACAGGTCCTCCCGCCCGCCGAACGCACCGCCTACCCCTGCGAGGTGGATCCGCACCATCTCCGGCTCGAGATCGAGGCACGGGGCAACCTGGTCGCGGTCGACGTGGAGCCACTGGGTGGCGACGTGGATGTCGATCCCGCCCTCGCCGTCGGGGATGGCAAGCCCCGACTCTGGCCCGAGGAATGCCTGATCCTGCTGCCCGATGTCGTAGAGGCCGGACACCGCCACGTCGCCTTCTGCATCGGGGTTCCCGCGACGAATGACCATGGAGCGCACAACGTTGGGTCTCGGATCGTCCCGGTACCCGTGCCCCATGGTGGGCCGGTCGGGATGCAGCGGCTCCATCTCGGTCGCGCGCTCCGGATCCGTAACAGGGGGGAGCGGCTCGTACTCGACACGAACTGCTGCCGCGGCGCGGCGGGCTTGCTCGGGCTCCTCCGCGGCGACGATCGCTACTGCCTCGCCGAAGTAGCGGACGCGGTCGATCGCGAGTACCGGCTGGTCGGCGAACTCGAGCCCGTAGGTCTTCTGTCCGGGGACGTCCTCGTGCGTGAGCACGGCATGCACGCCCGGCATTCCGAGCGCTTCGGAGATGTCGACCTCGAGAATTCGAGCGTGGGCGTGCGGGCTGCGAACGGTCTGACCCCAGAGCATTCCGGCGGCATGCAGATCGCTCGAGTACGCGAACTCGCCCGTGACCTTGGGGATGGCGTCGTGACGCCGAGCGGCCGTCGCGGCATGACCACGAGTCAATGCGCGGGTACTCGCGCTCATCGCCCGGCCGCCAGGTGCACAGCGTCGAGGATCTTCTGGTACCCGGTGCAGCGGCAGAGATTGCCCGAGAGCGCCTCACGGATCTCGTCGTCGCTCGGATCGGAAACGCGCCGGAGGAGGTCGGCTGCAGCGACGACGAACCCCGGTGTGCAGAACCCACACTGCACCGCACCCGTCTCGGCGAACGCTTCCTGCACCGGGTGCGGCGCGTCAGCCGCACCGAGTCCCTCGACCGTGACGATGTCATGTCCGTCCGCCTGAGCCGCGAGCACGAGGCACGAGCACACGAGCTCACCGTCGAGCAGAACGGAGCAGGAGCCGCACTCTCCCTGCTCGCACGCGTTCTTCGAACCGGGAAGGTCGAGCCGATCGCGCAGGGTCGTGAGCAGGCTCTCGCCGGCCCAGACGTCGGCCTCGAGGCGTTCGCCGTTGACCGTGAGCGCGACCCTCATCGAACCGTGCCCTCTTCCCCAAGTGGCTCTGAGCCACAAAGTCTCATTGAGCTACACACCTGTCGAGGGCGCGGTACGTGAGGACGCGGAGGGCGTGGCGGCGATAGGCGGCGGTGCCGCGCACGTCGTCGATCGGGCTCGCTGCCTCGGCCACGGCGTCCGGGAAAGAATCCGCGGCGTCGATTGGGCAAGTGACGAGACCGGTGACCGGCCCCGCCGACCCGAACGCCGCCCGCAACTCCCCTCGCTCGCGATCAGCGACGAGCGCCAGCGAGCAGACGGCGATGACCATTGCGTTGCGCGGGCCAACTTTCATGAACGTCTGTGGCTGGCCGCTGGGCTCCACGAGGACCCCGACGATCAGCTCGTCTTCCGCGAGAGCGTTGCGCTTCGGTCCGACAAGGAACTCTCCGAGCGGCAGCCGCCGCGTTCCGCGCACGCTCGCGACCTCGATCACAGCGCCCTCGATGAGAAGCGGCGGAAGCGCATCACCGGCCGGAGAAGCCGTCCCGAGGTTGCCGCCGATCGTGCCGCGGTTGCGGATCTGCGGCGATCCAACCGTGCGGGATGCCTCCGCGAGTGCGGGCATCCTTTCGGCCAGGGGGCCGGTCATCGCCTCGGCGTAGGTAAGCCCCGAGCCGAGCCGTAGCGTGCCGTTCTCGCGCGACCACGAACGCAGCTCGGGCACCTCGTTGAGGTTGAGGAGCGCTTCGGGACGCACGCGATCGAAGTTGAGCGCGACCATCACATCAGTGCCCCCTTGGATCGGGAGCGCACCGGGGTTCTCGGCCTTCAGTCGAAGGGCTTCGTCGAGGGAGCGGGGAGTCAGGACGTCCACGTCTACCCCGTTCTACCGCTCTTCGCGCACGTACGGCACACCCAGCGCCGCAGGCGCCCCGAGACGTCGCTTTGCGAGACTCGTCGACACGATGACGAGCACGACGATCGTCATCACGTACGGCAGCGAGTAGAGGAACTCGGGCGCGATCGTCACGCCGTGAGCCTGGAGCGCCGCCGGGAGAGCTGACAGGCCCCCGAACAGGTACGCGCCCAGAAGACAAAGCCCGGGCCGCCAGAACGCGAAGATCACCAATGCGATCGCGATCCATCCTGCCCCGTTGACGAGCGAGTCGCCCGCGAACCAGTTCGGGATGATGGACAGGCTGTAGCACGCGCCGCCGATCCCAGCGAGGGCTCCTCCGATGAGCACGTGAACGTAGCGATAGAGGGTCACGTTGATACCCATCGCGTCCGCCGACGCCGGCGCCTCGCCAACCGCACGCACGTTCAGCCCCCAGCGAGTCCGCCCCAGGTACACGGCAACGACGAGAGTCAGCACCCATGACGCATAGACCAGCGCCGATTGGTCGAAGAGGATCGGCCCGACTACCGGGAGATCCGCGAGCCCGAGCACATCGAGCGATGCGAACTGATGGGTCGTCGGAAGGCTCGCAAGGTCGAGCTCGGCGCCGAAATAGGCCGATAGCCCGAGACCGCCGGCGAAGATCGTGAGGGCAAGTCCGGAGACGATCTGGCTTGCCCGTAGCGTGATCGTGAGGAATGCGTGGATGGCCGCCATCGCGGCTCCGGACAAGCCCGCGCCCACAACGGCCAAGATGAGCACAGGTGCGTCTGCACCATGCACGGTCTGTGTGACCCAGTATCCGACCGCGGCCCCGAAGAGCATCATCCCCTCGACGCCTAGGTTCAGCACTCCCGATCGCTCGGCGAGCAGCTCGCCGAGAGCCGCGTAGAGGAGAGGCGTCCCGTACAGGACAGCCTGCGCGAGGACGACGACCACCAGGCTGTTGTTCACGCTCATCGCGCGGGTTCCGCAGCAGGACCGGCGTCGCCTTGCTGCCTCGCGCGACGGCTGATGGTCACGCGGTAGCGAATGAGAAGCTCTCCGCCGAGAGCGCAGAAGAGAATGATCCCCTGCATTACGCCGACGAGCCCGGACGGAAAGTCGGGCCCCTGGAGCGTGAAGCCGGCGTTCTGGAGCCCGCCGAGGAGCACGGCCACCAGACACACCGCAAACGGGTTGTAGCGCGCGAGCGCGGCGACGACGATCCCCGTGTAGCCGAACGCGGCGCCCTGGAGACCGGTCGGGTCGAGCGTGTGCGTGAAATCGCCGATCTGGCTGGCGCCGCCGATACCGGCGATACCACCCGAGATCGCCATCACCGCGAGGATCTTGCGGCGCGTTCGCATTCCGGCGTAGCGCGCCGCGCGTGGTGAGTCCGCGATCACGCTCACCTCGAAACCGAACCGGGTGCGCGAATAGAGCACCCACAACGCCGCCGCCACGCCGAGCCCGATCAGGAAGCCGAGGGGAACGACGACGCTCGACCCGAACGTCGGCCACTCGGCGCCCGCCGGCATCGGCTTCCCCTGGGGGAACGACTGGGCTTGGAGCGTCGATACATCCCGCCAGTAGGAGGAGCTGTCGAAGATCAGGTACGTGATTAGGAAGCCCGCCACGTAGTTGAGCATCAGCGTCGTGATGATCTCGTTCGTATTGGCGAAGGCACGGAGCACTCCCGGAATCAGCGCCCACAGCGCGCCCATCACTCCGGCCGCGAAGCACATCGCGACGACATAGAGCGGAGTCGAGTCGAGACCGCGCTCGCCGAGCTGCAGCGCGATCCAAGACGCTCCCACCGCTCCCAGGTAGAGCTGTCCCTCCGCGCCGATGTTGAAAAGCTGCATGCGGAACGCCGCAGCTGCAGCCAAGCCGGTGAACAGGATCGGGGTCGCCGAGATGAACGTCGCGGAGAAGGCACCGTTGCCCGTGAAGCCCGCGTCGAGCATCTGCCGATAGGTATGCCCCGGGTCGTGCCCGGTCACGGCGAGGATCACGGCCATGATCGCGAAAGCCACGATGAGCGAGCCGACGGGGACTGCGACCAACAGCCACCGAGGCTGCTCCAGCCGGCGTTCCAGCCTGATCACCGAGCTTCTCCTCCGGCCATCAGGTAGCCGAGCTCCTCGACGGTCGCCGTGCCCGCCTCGAGCTCGCCAACGATCGCGCCCTCGTACATGACGACAACCCGGTCGGCGAGCGCGAGGATCTCGTCGAGGTCCTCGCTGATAAGGAGCACGGCAACGCCGTCGCTCGCCGCATCTCGTAGGAATCCGTGCACGGTCTCGATCGCTCCGACGTCCAGTCCGCGTGTCGGCTGAGCGGCGATGAGGACCTTCGGGTCTCCGTGGAACTCTCGGCCGAGCATGAGCTTCTGCAGGTTGCCGCCCGACAGGTTTCGCGCGGGCGTCTCGGGTCCCGGCGCCTTGACGTCGTAGCGCTGGATGAGCGACTGGGCAAGTTCGCCCATGCGCTTCATTGCGAGGAAGGGCCCCCTCGAGATCGGTGCCGCTCGGTAGGTCTTGAACGCCGCGTTGCGCGAGATGCTCAGGCTCGGCGCGAGACCGGTCCCGAGCCGGTCCTCGGGTATGTGAGCCACCCCGGCTTTGATCGCATCGCGTGCATCGCCCGGGCGAAGCTCGCGCGCGCCTACGCGAATCGTTCCCGCGGAAGGCGCGCGCATGCCGGAGATCGTCTCCGCCAGCTCGCGCTGCCCGTTCCCGGCGACTCCGGCGACAGCGACGACCTCCCCGGAGCGCAGTGCGAGAGAAACGCCGTTGAGCGCCTCGCCCCCGCGGTCGCCGGGCACCCGCACGCCGTCAAGCTCGAGCACGACCTCGCCGTCCGGCTTGGCCTCGCGCTCGTGCCGGCGCCCGAGCTCCACTTCCCGCCCAACCATGAGCGCCGCCAGCGAGCGCTGTGTGGCGTCCGTCGCCAAGACCGTCTCGACGGTGCGACCCCCTCGAAGAACCGTGACGCGGTCGGCGACAGCCTTCACCTCGTGCAGCTTGTGCGAGATGAAGATCACCGTCTTGCCCTCCTGCGCCATGAGGCGCAGGATCGTGAACAACGCCTCTGCTTCCTGCGGGGTGAGCACGGCAGTCGGCTCGTCCATGATCAGGATCCGCGCCTCGCGGTAGAGCGCCTTGAGGATCTCAACCCGTTGCTGCTCACCGACCGAGAGCTGCCAGATGCGCGAGCGCGCATCGACACCGAGGCCATAGCGCTCCCCGAGCTCTTCGACACGACGCTCGATCGCGGGCGAGTGGACGAAGAAACGTCGTCCTTCCGATCGATGATCGCCGAGCACCACGTTCTCGGCCACCGTGAACGGCTCGACCAAGCGGAAATGCTGGTGCACCATGCAGATCCCGGCGTTGAGGGCGTCGCGGGGCGAATGAAAGTGGACAACCTCTCCGTAGAGCTCGATCTGACCCTCGTCGGGGCGGTACAGGCCCGTGAGAATGTTCGACAGGGTCGTCTTGCCCGCACCGTTCTCCCCGAGCAGGGCGTGCACTTCGCCGACGGCCGCTTCAAAGCTGACGTCCTCGTTCGCGAGGACGCCCGGAAACCGCTTGGTGATACCCGTCATGCGCACGGCGGGAACCGAAGAGGCGCCGGGTGACCCGGCGCCTCTCCCGTTAGTACCTCCGACGGGGGTCGATTCCCCCACGTGGCTACGGTGGCGGGACCTTCGAGATGTTTCCGACCACGCCCTTGACGAGCCACTGCATGGCGTACAGGTCCGGCAAGACCTTCAGCGTCTTGCCGGCGGGCACCATCAGCTTGCCCTTCTGATCGTAGAGCGGCCCCTGGAACACGTTGAACTTGCCCGCGACGATCGCCTTCTGCTTGGCCGCGATCAGCGCCTTCGTCTTCGCGCTCACCTTCGGCCCGTATGGCGCGATGCCGGTGAAGCCGTCCTTGATCGAGCCGTAGTAGAAGCCGGGCTTCCAGGTGCCGTTCATCGCCGCCTTGACGCGGCTCAAGTAGTACGGCGCCCAGTTGTAGACGGCCGCCGTGAGCCACTGGGTGGGCGCGGACTTCTGCGCGTTCGAGTCGTAGCCGACCCACGGGACGCCCTTCTGCTCGGCGTAGACGCCGGCGGCCGGGCTGTCGACGTTCTGGCCCAGCACGTCCACGCCCGCGGAAACGAGGTTCGACGCCGCGGCCGTCTCCTTCGCCGGTGAGTACCAGGCATTCGTCCAGATCAGCTTCACCTTGGCGCCGGGACGTGTCGCCTGCGCACCGAGCGTGAAGGCGTTTGCATGCCGCACGATCTCAGGAGTTCCGAACGGCACGACATAGCCAATCACGCCCTTCTTCGTCGCCGCGCCGGCCGCCATGCCCGAGAGGTAGATCGTGTCCTCGCCGGCACCGAAGTACTCGGACTGGTTCTTCTTGATCTGGAGACCCGTCGCCTGCTCGAAGAGAACGTCGGGGTACTTCTTGTACAGCTGACCGTTGACGCCGTTCTCGAAGTTTCCGAACGACGCTCCGAAGATCATCTGGTAGCCCTGACGAACGAGTCCGGCGACCACCTGTGGTATCTGGGCGTTCGAGAAGATGTTCTCCTTGTACGTCGTCTGCACCTTGGTGCCGAGCATCTTCTCGACGTACAGGCGCCCCGCGTCGTGCGCCTGCGACCAGCCGCTGTCGTTATGCGGGCCGGGGTAGATAAACGCCACCTTGTAGGGCTCCTGTTCGGGCTTCGCGGATACCGCCGCCGCAAGCGCGAGCGCTGTCACCGCGAGCGCGAGCACGAGCCCGCCCGCTACGTACTTCTTTCTCATCTGCTCCTCCTGTCCGGCCTGCCGACTGACGGGGCGACTATACAACTGCGCAAGATCGGAATCCGCTCGCGCGGATCCCGGCCGCGCGAAGATTCCTAAAGGCGCCCACTTCGCGGCCGCTGCGGCGGTACACCATCAAGCTCCGCCTGGATCGAGGATCTCTCCTGTTGCGGACGGTTTACGCTGCCGCTATGGAGACGCTCCAGCGCCGCCTGGCGGTCGCCCGTGGAGACGAGCCGGCCGACCTCGTCGTCCGGGGTGGTCGCGTGCTCTCCGTTTTCACGAAGGAGTGGCTAGACGTCGACATCGCGATCGCGGACGGGGTGGTCGCGGGTCTCGGTAGCTACGAGGGTCGCGAGACGCTGGACGCGTCGAAACGGTTCGTCGTTCCCGGGTTCATCGACGCGCACATGCACCTCGAGTCCGTGAAGCTCATGGTCGACGAGTTCGCCCGCCTCGTGCTGCCGTTGGGGACGACCGCGGTCGTCGCGGATCCGCACGAGATCGCGAACGTGCTCGGCGTCGACGGCGTGCACTGGCTCCTCGATGCCACCGCGGATCTCCAGCTCGACGTCTTCTTCATGGCACCGTCGTGCGTGCCGGCCTCTCTGTTCGAGTCGCCGCGTCGCCCCCTGACGCCCGGGGATCTCGAGTCGCTCATGCGCCGGCGACGTGTCCTCGGGCTCGCCGAGATGATGAACTTCCCCGGTGTCATCGAAGGGTCCCCGGACGAGCTCGAGAAGCTCGCCCTCGAAGGTGCAAGACACGTGGACGGCCATGCGCCCGGAGTGCTGGGGCCGGAGCTGCAGGCGTATGCAGCGGCCGGGATCTACTCCGACCATGAGGCGCTGACCGTGGAGGAAGGTCGCGAGCGCCTGCGCGCGGGCATGTGGCTCCTCGTCCGCGAAGCCTCGATGGCACGAAACCTGCGTGCCCTGCTCCCGCTCGTGGAGGAGTACGGCCCAAACCGGATCGCTTTCTGCACGGACGATCGCGACCCGGAGGACATCGCCGACTCGGGGCACGTGAACGGCATGGTGCGCGCGGCGGTTGCCGAAGGGATCGCACCCGAGGACGCGGTGCTGATGGCTTCGTTTCATCCCGCGCTCTGGCACAGCCTTGGCCGGCACGGCGCGATCGCCCCGGGCTACCTCGCGGACCTGCTCATCCTTCCCGACCTCGAGAGCTTCCTACCGGAGACCGTGCTCAAGCGCGGCCAGCCGATCGAGGACGCGCCACGTATTCAGACACCAGACTGGGTGCGACAGTCGGTTCGGATCGGCGAACTCGACCCTGCAGCCTTCGCAATTCCCTGGAGTGGTGGGAGTGCGCGGGCGATCGGGCTGATCGAGGACCAGGTGGTCACCGAGTCGCTCGTCCGCGAGCCAGCCGTCGAGGGCGGACTCGCTGTCGCCGATCCGGCGCGCGACCTCGCGAAGATCGCCGTCGTCGAGCGCCATCTCGCGACGGGACGGGTGGGGCTGGGCTTCGTCTCGGGATCCGGGCTCCAGCGCGGAGCACTTGCTTCGAGTGTCGCGCACGATGCCCACAACCTCGTCGTCGTCGGCATGAGCGACCGCGACATGGCCTTCGCCATCGAGCGGCTGGCGGAGCTCGGGGGAGGCATCGTCGCCGTGGACGGCCTCCGCGTGCTCGCCGAGTGCCCCCTCCCGATCGCCGGGCTACTGTCGGACGCGCCGCTCGCCGACGTGATCGCGCAGAGCCGCGCGTGCAACGAGGCTGCGCACGAGCTCGGCTGGACGGGCGCGACGCCCTTCCTGACCCTGGCGTTCCTCGCGCTCTCGGTGATCCCGCACCTGAAGATCACGGACCGCGGGCTCGTCGACGTCGACCGCTTCGAGCTCGTTTCGTTGCACGTGGGCTCAGACCCCACAGGGTTCGGGGTCTGACCCCGAATGAGCACCCTCTACGCCAACGGCTGGATCGTGACCTGCGACGACGCGGCGTCGGAGCACGAGTCCGGGTGGCTGCTCGTCGAGGACGGCTTCGTCACGGCGGTCGGCGGAGAGGAGGAGCCGGAGGCGGACGAGCGCGTCGATCTCGGCAGCGCGGTCGTCACACCGGGGCTCGTGAACACCCACCACCACCTGTACCAGACCCTCACGCGAGCGCGGGCCCAGCAGGCCGACCTCGTCTCATGGCTCCGCGAGCTGTACCCCGTGTGGACCGGAATCGACGCCGAGTCCGAGTACGCGGCAGCGCGAACCGGGCTCGCCGAGCTCGCGCTGTCGGGGTGCACAACGGTGTTCGACCACCACTATGTGTTTCCACGCGGCCGCGAGAGACTGATCGAGGCCGAGGTTCAAGCCGCACGCGAGCTCGGCGTTCGCATCGTCGCCTCGCGCGGCTCGATGGATCACGGAGTGTCCGACGGAGGCCTGCCGCCGGACGAGCTCGTCGAGGGGATCGACATGATTCTCGCGGATACCGAGCGCCTCGCAGGCGAGCTGCATGAGACGGGCCCCGGAGCTCGCGTGCAGATCGCTGTCGCGCCCTGTTCGCCGTTCTCCGTCACGCGTCGTCTGATGACCGAGTCCGCAACTCTTGCGCGGCGTCTCGGTTTGATCCTGCATACGCACCTCGCGGAGACGCTCGAGGAGGAGGCGTACTGCATGGAGCTCTACGGCTGCACACCCGTGGAGTACCTGACCGATCTCGGCTGGCTGGGCGAGGACGTCTGGTGCGCCCACTGTGTCCACCTCTCCGCCGACGACATCGCGGACTTCGCCGGCTCCCACACCGGGGTCGCTCATTGCCCGACATCGAACCTTCGGCTCGGAGCGGGCATCGCGCCCGTCCGTCAGTACCTCGACGCGGGGATCCGGGTCGGCCTCGGCGTCGACGGCTCGGCCTCGAACGAGCGGAGCGATCTCCTGTTCGAGGTGAAGCAGGCGCTCCTCGTGGCGCGCGGGCGCGGCGGACCCGAAGCGATGACAGCGCGCGAGGCGCTCCGCCTCGGGACGCGCGGTGGGGCATCGGTTCTCGGGCGAGGAGACATAGGGTCGCTCGAGCCGGGGAAGTGCGCGGACTTTGCCGTCTGGCGAACCGACGGGCTGGAGCTCGGGGGAGCCGATGATCTCATTGCCGGCCTCGTCTTCTCCGCGCCCCACCGCGTCGATCGCCTCGTCGTCGGGGGTGAGGACGTCGTCCGCGGCGGCGCGCTCGTCCGCGCCGACGAGATCGAGATCGCGCGTGACCATCGGATCCAGGCGCGACGATTCACGAGCTCATGACGCGCCCACTCGAGCAGCGCACAGCCGTGGTAACCGGCGTCAGCCGTCGCACCGGCATCGGGTTCGCGACTGCTCGGCGCCTAACGGATGCGGGAGCGTCGGTCTTCGTTCACTCGTGGGCCCAGGGGGACGAGCTCTCCAGCCCGGTGGAGCTCGAGTCGACGCTCGAACAACTGCGGCGCGGCGACGCTGTGATCGAACACCTGGAAGCCGACTTCACCGACCACGAGTCGCCCGGCGAGGTCATCGCAGCGGCGCGTAAAGCCTTTGGTCACTTGGACATCCTCATCGTCAATCACACGCACAGTCGACCAGGCTCGCTCGGCGAGCTCACGGCGGAAGAAATCGATGCGCACCTGCACGTGAACGTACGAGCGACCCTCTTGCTCGCCAAGGAGTTCGCGGCACAACACGACGGCCGGCCTGGAGGCCGGCTGATCCTCTTCACCTCGGGGCAACATCTCGCACCGATGCGGGGTGAGGTCGCCTACGCGGCGTCGAAGGGAGCGATTGCACAGTTGACCGCGACGCTCTCGGACGAGCTGATGGACCGCGGGATCACCGTCAACACGATCAACCCTGGCCCGACCGACACGGGTTGGGCGATCAAAGACGTCGACCCGTCTCCGGCAATGCCGCTCGGACGATGGGGGCAGCCCGACGACGCAGCTCGCCTCATCGCCTGGCTCTGCAGCGACGATGCCGCGTGGATCACCGGTCAGGTCATCGATTCTGAGGGCGGCTTCCGGCGCTGGGCACTCCGCGAGCGAACGTGAGATCCTGATCACCCGATGGTTTCGATCTCCACACACGTGCTCGACACTGCTCGCGGCGCGCCGGCGGGAGGCGTACACGTTGAGCTCTTCCAGGGAGCAGGTCCAGTCGCCTCCGGGAAGACGGACGACGACGGGCGGATCGCGAATCTCGCCGAAGGTCTCGAGCCCGGCAGCTACTCACTGGTCTTTCACCCGCCTTCACCCTTCTTCACACGCGTCGAGGTGCAGGTCGAGCTCGTCGAGGGCCACTACCACATCCCGCTTCTCGTCTCGCCCTACGGATGCGCGAGCTACCGCGGAAGCTGAGCGTCGAGGAGCTGGCGGAGCTGTTCGAGGGTCGCACCCGCCTCGTCGAACGGCTCGCGGAGATCGAGGACCCGCTCCGCCGAGCTGACGAGATCGTTGCCGGTCTGACCGATACCGAGAAGCACGAGGCGCTCGACGCGCATCCGGCCATCGGCCAGCGCGCCGGTCTCTCTGCACGTTCGGCCGTCGAGCAAGGTGCTGACGCCAACCCCGAGGTGCTCCACGAGCTCGCGCGCTTGAACACCGAGTACGAGGAACGGTTCGGCTTCCGCTTCGTCGTGTTCGTCGACCGGCGAGGAAAGTCCGAGATCCTCGAGACGCTACGGCGGCGCATCGGGCGGACACGCGAGGAAGAGCTCGACACCGGCTGCCGCGAGCTGGTCGCGATTGCGAGGGACCGATGGACCCGTACCTGAGAGACGTCCTCGACGTCTGTTTCCGAATGCTGCACGTGATCGCAGGCATCGCCTGGATCGGCGCGTCCTTCTACTTCGTGCGGCTCGATCTCGCGCTCCGGCCGCCGAAGAATCGTGAGGACGCCGAAGCCGGTGTTGCGGGCGAGTTCTGGGGCGTGCACGGCGGTGGCCTGTACCACTCGCAGAAGTACCGTCTCGCGCC
>Ga0315273_10008841_pt1 | contig 12741 bp, 18 predicted proteins | sample YL17G02_0_MG_FD_205753 | JGI IMG/M metagenome (GOLD analysis project Ga0315273, IMG submission 205753) | Sediment microbial communities from Yellowstone Lake, YNP, Wyoming, USA - YL17G02_0 | ecosystem: Environmental > Aquatic > Freshwater > Lake > Sediment | place: USA: Wyoming | collected...
CGGCTTCAGTTTCAAGGAGATGCTCCTCGTCATCCCGCCGATCTTCATCCTCCTGGGCTTCCTCGATGTCTGGGTGCCGCGGGAGACCATGGTCCGTTTCATGGGCGAAGGCTCGGGCCTTCTCGGCGTGGCCTTGGCTATTTTCCTCGGCTCGGCCGCCGCCGGCCCCCTCTATGGTGCCTTCCCGGTCGCGGCGGTCTTCATCAAAAAAGGAGCCAGCTTCAGGAATGTCGTCATCTTCATCGGCGCCTGGTCCACGACGAAGATCCCCATGTTGCTCTTTGAGATTTCCGCTCTGGGGGCCAAATTCGCTGTGACCAGGCTTATCATCGACATACCGGGCATCTTCTTGATCGGGTGGGCGCTGGAGAAGCTGCTTGGGCAGAGGGAAAGGGAGCGCATCCAAAAGGCCATGGAGGTTATGTAAGCACGCGACACGGCGATATATAACAGTTATCAAAAATGAAAGAGGGGGGAACAACCATGGTCGAGGTCTTTGATCTCGCGAAAGAAGTGCAGCCGAAGGCGGGTGAACACGTCAAACGCGTACTCAAGGAGGCCGAGGACTTTAAGGTCCTGGCCGTGGCCTTGGCGGCGGGGACCTCCATTCCCCCATGCGTGATGCATAATCACACTGTTTTCTACTTTGACGGCGGGTCGGGCCGCCTCGAGGTCGATGGTGAAGTACGAGCGATCCATCACGGCAACCTGGCGATTGTTCCGCCAGGCGCCCAGCGGAGCGTAATCGCCGACGAACCCATGACCGTGGTGGCGGTGCAGGTGCGCCCTGCATCGTCGAGTTCCAGGCCAAGCGTGGATTGACTAACTGATTGCTTGGGGCGCTTCGGTCAGACGGTTCCGCAAGTAATCCACGGTGACATTCACCCGTGGCCAATTTCTCTGGTAAAGGCAGCGACACGAAGGCGGGCAAGTGATGTTTATGACACGTGTTAACAGTTGTCGTTATCAATTGTCAAAGGTGCTATTTTTTATTGTGCAAAATGCGCAGGAACATTTTTCCTTTTCCCTCTTGTCACAAGAATGGTTTATCGCATTGACCGGGCATTGCTTATAACACGCTCCACAGCGAATACACTCCTTTCTGTCAGATACCTTAGCTTTACCGTTCTCAATCACGAAAACATCCTTTGGACAGACCTGGCAACACAACCTGCATTCTATACAACGTTCTTCATCTACCGATATTTCGGGAAAATTAGTCTCATTATAGATAGATTTTAGATTATATTTAACCAGGGGAGACCAACCCTCAAACTCGTTGACCAGGTAAAAAGCACCAATGCCTATAGTAGCAGCTATACCGAAAGACCAGCCTAAACTAAAGGATTTCAGCGTAACCGCAGAAACCGTGACGATTGCCGCTACAATGAGAGAATAAACAGCTGACCATGATTGTATCCGTTTAACTAGTCTGTAAGGATATATAACTGCGTGCACAACAGCAATTAAATACAGAAGAGGAACAATAAGCAATAGCTTTGACAAGTCAATGAATAAAAAAACGAAGATAAGTACGGCGATAACGATAATTGGGCTACCCACAGCCATTTCAATCCGTTCTCTAAAGCCAAATTTTACTTTCCTCAACCTGGATTCGTCCCTGTTCCGATTATCAAGATAGTCTTTGACATATTCTATATATACCGGGCCAAAAACAGGTTCAAATCCCGTTTCTTTGCTAATATTCTTGATATCGACACCGGATCCACACAGTTGAGGGATAATGATCTCTCTACGAGAGACATGATTTGATAATCTTGTCAGTCTAATCGCGCAAATAATATCTTTATCCGAAAAATGTCCGCTTAAAGATGAACACCAAATATTTATACCCCGACTATCGCATACCAGAAGCCAGCAATCCAGTCCTTGGATGGTTTTAGCAACCCGTCTTACAGTTAACTCGTAATTTCCGGTAACTATTATAGGTGAATTATCTGCAGGATGGCCAACTTTATACAGGCCAACAGGTACCGGAAAGGGAAACAAGCGGAAAATAGTTTCGAATAAGGTTCTAAATGGATGGGGTCTCAAATATTTTCGAGGCAACTGCCTAACTTCCGGAATAAACTCAAAATCTCCCTCAGGCTTGCGGAAATTATCAAAAAATATGATAACCGCTAAAATCAATACAGTCAACATCAGTTGGATCGGAGGCTTTAACCATTTAATAAAAACCAGTGCCGAATAATTGTTAACTATAATAAGTAACCCCAAATATAAGATCAATAATTTAATAAACTTAATTTTTCTACTGAGGATTCCACTGGTCGTAATAAGATCTGTAACAAAATATCCACACAAACTGAAAATTAACGAATATGAAATAAAAATCGGCAACCGGTTTCCCAGAGAAATATTTTGAATGACTAATATGTGGAAAAACTGACCCAATATAGTTATCGCAAATATAATCGAGGGGACTGCAATTTTAGTTTTTACTATGGCTTTCACTATCATTTCCACACATAATTTCATTTAATTCTTTTGCATTAGGAATGTTTCCAAGTCAACTGACAGATGTTTGCATACAGTTGACCCGATCGGCAGTCCCAGATGTACCTTTTCCTGTGGCATACCAATACCGGTTTGGAATCCGGGTTCCCGACCGCATATGAACCCGGTGAGACTTGGTAACTCACCGATGCCACAATGGGATCGCAATCAGGAGGCAAAACACGCCATTAGCGGCTGCTTCAAGCACTATCACTGTGTTCCGCAAACAAATGGTAGGCCTCTTTGGACCGGGCTTTGACCATCGCTTTACGCGCCAGTTCCTCAAGATTCTGTATTATTTCGGACAATTGTCCGTAAGGCACGCCAATTAGGCATTCTTCATCCCCGATATTGGTGGCGTCTCGGCAGCCGTAACATCCCAAACTGGCGTTCAATTTCCCGGTTACGAACGGAATAACGGTGGAATCGACACAAGTGGCCTGAAAGACCGCTGTATTGAAATGTAGCCTTTCTCCGGTCTTGTATATTCCGGCCAGGGCCATCCACATCAGGTGCTCGGGTTTGGATTCCACCAAGATGACATCCGGCTCAACTTCGATCTCGCTCAACGGGCTCCGTTGGTTGTTAATCAGTTTTCCCGCCTTTGACACAGGTTCCGTTCCTTTTCCTTCACCGCCAAAACGTTCAAGTCATTCTGAAGCGTTTCATATTGCGCATGATTGGCGGCAAGCATCCGGATAATCGCCGCATCCATTTGATCCTTGGCATTCAGGTGGTAGAAAACCCATTGGCCTTCGCGGGCATCGGTAACCAATCCCTGATCCCGGAGCTTGGCCAGATGGCGGGAGATCTTGGGCTGCGACAACTTTAAAATGCCGCAGAGTTCACAGACGCATAATTCCTTGACGCTCAATAGAACCAAGATCCGTAACCGGGTCGAATCGCTTAACAGTTTGAAAAAGTCGGCCAGAGCCTGGATATTCCTATGATGCGGGCTCATTCTTCCCGCTCTTTGAGCATCTCCTTAACCTTGGCTTCCGCCTGGGCCAGGTTCGTCTCATCGGTAAAGTTCTTGTTTTTTTGCATGCCGAAATCACTGGTAAAAACGAGTTCTTGGTAATCTTTGAAACCGATTTTGTCCAGGGTCTTGGAAGCGCATTTCGTGGGGCAGCCGTTCAAGGCGACAAATTTGTCGTTAACTCTGGCCATGGTGACGATGTTCTCGATGCCCAATGGTAAGCCCAACGCGCAAACCATATTGACTTTTTCATTGTCGGCCACCTTTACGGCGACCTTCCCGGTCATGTACCCAACATTACAGGCCCCTTGGCATGGTAAAATTCCTGTCTTCATCAATATTGCCACCTCTCAAAGCAAGTATAAACATATGCATATTCATATATCCTTATATATATTGTAGACTATCATGTTCAGCGAGTCAAGCCCGCGCGGGCACCCGGGGAACCGCTGCGGGATAAATTCGTAGGGGGACGTCTTCGGCCTCCTGCCCACATCCCCAAGATGATCCTGGACATAACCTTTTACACGGCGGGCTTTCCCAGGTTCTTCTGCTGGCATGTGTCAGGGGGCGTCCTTCGATCTTGGCAGCGGCACCAGGCAAAACGTCTTAGTTATTAATGAAGGCCGACGACTACGTTTGCAAACCTTTCAGCCCCCGCGAATTGGCGGCCAGAGTCAAGGCGATCCTCCGTCGCCAAAACCATGTTGACATTGATCAAAAGCGTCGGCAGTTCTCCGGCTTGCTCATCAATCTGGACGAGCGGCGGGTTTTCGCGGCGGGTGAGGAACTGCAGTTAAGCCTGAAGAATTCGGAACGCATCGCCAAGGCACTGGAAACGATGTGAGCAACCGTGTATAATCGAGAATGAACGTTATATTTGGAGGTAATTAACATAAGTGATCGTGAAGCGAAGGGCTGCGGCTGTTCGGGTAGTTCCACGTGTTGTGGTCCTGCATCCGCTACAACAGAGCCGGTGGAATCGAACCGCGGGAAAAGACGCCTCGACATCGACTTCCTCTACCTGGATGTGAGTATCTGCACGCGCTGCCAAGGGACTGAGGACAGTCTCGATGCAGCCCTCGCCGAGGTCGCCCGCGTGCTTTGAGGCGACCGGAACCGAGGTCTCGGTCAGAAAAATCCATATTACGGATGAGGAACAGGCCCGCGCGCACCGCTTCTTGAGTTCGCCAACGATCCGCGCCGACGGCCGTGATATTCAACTGGACGTGAAGGAGAGCCTGTGCGAGTCATGCGGCGACCTCTGCGGGGCCGACGTGGACTGCCATGTCTGGGTTTACCAGGGAAAAGAATACACCTCCCCTCCCAATGCCATGATCGCCGACGCCATCCTGCGTGCCGTCTATGGCGGGCATGATGGTAACGGCGAGGTTGAGGCCGAGGCATACGATGTTCCAGAAAACCTTAGAAAATTCTTTACCGCCAGGCATAAGAAAGAAACCGGGCAGACGCCGTAAGACGCCGCCCGGTATAGTCCTCCCCCTGATATAATCTTGCTCCTTGCCGCACCTTTACGCTGATATCCGGCCTTCAACCAATCTTAGCGTTCTTTTCGCGCACCTTGCCGCCTGATGGTCGTGTGTGACAAAGACAACGGTCTTCCCTTCGCGGTTGATTTCTTCAAGGAATGCTATAACTTGTTGACTTGTCTCGGGATCGAGATTACCTGTCGGCTCATCGGCCAGGATGATTGTAGGGTCATTGGCAAGCATGCGCGCCAATGCCACTCGTTGCTGTTGGCCCACGCTGAGTTCGGATGGCCGATGGCCAAGGCGATCGCCGAGCCCTACGCGTTCAAGCAAGGCTTTTGCCTTCTTGTTTTGCCCGATTGGATCCATACCCTTGAGAAAAAGCGGAACCTCGACATTTTCGAGCGCTGAGAGATACGGAATCAAGTTGAATGTTTGAAAGATGAACCCAATCTTCGTTCTTCGTAAGTACACCCGCTGGTCCGTCTTGAGATCGAACAATGACTGACCGTCGATGAAAACCTGCCCGGAGGACGGGGAGAGCATGCCGCCAAGCTTTTCATCGACTGCGGCGGGGAATCCTCCTGTAACGGCGCCATTCGGGGCCACCACCAAAGCCAGTGGCATCGGAGCGGCAAGCACGCCAAATTTATTGACAATATCGCTTTCTTCCGGATCGCCAACATTAATCGAAAATGTCATGGCTTTGGCCGTAAGTTTATTCATGGTTTTCGTAAACACTCTTTGCATTGTCCGGGTTTGTTCATCGTCACTCTTGTAGAAGAGGATGAATGAATATTTCTTGGCCCGGGCGGCAAGTTCAACAGCGGCCATACCTTTGGACTGCTGGGGGGATTCAGGCGCCTTTACGGCCTGTTCAGCGGTGCTTACCGTGGTTGCGGCGGACCCTGTTTCAGTCCGCGCCTCAATAGGTAGTTGTTTCCTTGTTACTCGCATGAAAATCAAGTTAATCATGATAACGGCCAATAAAACCCCTAATATAATGAAATACTTCTTCTTCACCGGATTCATCGAACCGACCTCCTGCTATCTTTTGGATGTGCGGTCATGCCGGAGTAATCCCCCTTCATCTTTTTTTGAGCCGGTAAAGATATTTGTGCTGCCATGCCCACACGGTCCATCTTCATGATTGTGTATGGCGATCTGCACAATTGCTTGCCATGCGAACTCTTACTCCTCGCAGAGTGGGGGGAGCGGCTTGTCCACCTTGGCGTCCTGCCCGTGCCAAGCAGGATAAACAAACGAACTGCTTAAGAGCTCCATTAATGAAGTCAGCGACTTGGGGTCGACGCGGTAGTAGATCCACTTGCCCTGACGCCTGTCGATCAGTATGCCTGCTTGCCGCAATATCTTCAGGTGATGGGAGACGGCAGGTTGCGAAATGGGCAAGGCGCCCATGATTTCGCAGACGCACATCTCCCCGTTCAGCAGCATGGTTAAGATGACCAGGCGTGTCTCATCGGCAAGCGACTTGAAAAGCTCCGCCATGGCCCGTAAATTAGTATCTTGTGGTTTTGTCGACTGCAAGGCGGGCATCCCCATTTCCACCAACTCCTTGATTTCCCAGTCTTGCTCGGGCGATCCAACGCCTTCAGGTATTTGCTCCCAGTCGCGAATCGTGCAAAAGCTGCGCCAGCCCATCACGGCCCTTGGGGACTCTAGCCTGCCATGGGATGCGAACAACCCGTTTGGCCAAGGTCATGGACACCCTGTCAAGCCAGGGCGCCTCGGTGCGGGCCAGGCTGCTCAGCACGGGGTCTTGCGTCGGAACACCGGTCCATGTTTGGTTGACCACCCACCAGGAGGGTTCGATCCCGGCCCGCCGCAGTTCGTTTTGCAGGTGAGCGGCTTCATGGACCGGCGTGGTCTGGGCGAGAGTCACGATCAGCACATGGGTCAGCACCGGATCCCGCAGCCGCGGCAAGAGTTGCTGGACCTCCAGGGGGATTTCGCCGCTGCTGTTCTGCTGCAACTGCCGGTGGTAAGACTGCGTGGCGTCCAACAGCAATAAGGTGTGGCCGGTGGGCGCCGTGTCAAGCACCACGAACCCGTCCTCGACCCGATCGACTGTCCGCGCAAAGGCCCGGAAGACCGCGACTTCCTCCGTGCAGGGAGACGCCAGGTCCTCGGCCAATAACGCACGGCCGTCTTCATCCAGATCCGCGCCGGCCGTGGACATGACCTCGTCGCGATATGCCTTGACTTCCGCCTCCTGGTCGATGTGGCTGACCGTGAACCGAGTCCCGGTTTCCCTGTCCGCTCCGGCCAGGGCCAGGTCAAGGTGGGCCGCGGGATCGGTCGTGGAAAGGTGCACATGACGGCCCCGTTCCACTAGGGCAAGCGCCAGTGCGGCGGCGACGGTGGTCTTGCCCACGCCGCCCTTGCCCATGACCAGAACCACCCCATGTTCCCGACTTGCGAGGTCATCAACCACGGGTCTTAATCCGACTGGCATACGACTTACGTTTAGTCTTACAGGTTCGTAACCCCTGGTAACCTTGATTTCCTCCGGACCAAACCGTAAGTCCGCTGTCCCCCGCTCCATATTTTGGCTGAGAAGGCGCAAACCGTCAATGCCCATGGGCGGCACTGGCGCAAGGGAAGCCGAGCGACGCGGCAATCGCCTTAATTCAGGCGGCATGCTTTCAATGGCGTCCGCTTGTTGCCTCCGAAATGCTTCCGCAATAGGATCTTTACTATTGGTTGCCAGCACACCGTTGACCAGCAACTGTTGGCTCGCCACCCCTAGCTCGCCGAATTCGCGGCTGGCGCGAGCCGCCTCCACGAGGGAGGCGGTCTCGGGCCTGGTTACCAAGACAAGGGTGGTCAGGGTATCGTTGGCCAAAACGCACACGGCGTTCTCAAAACGTACCCTCTCTTCGCCTAATCCCGCCAAGGGTCCGATGCACGATGCGCCGCTGGTGTTGGTATTGAGAAAACCGGACCAGGCGCGGGGAAGGGCCAGAAGCCGTAAAGTGTGTCCCGTGGGCGCCGTATCGAAAATGATGCGGCCGTAGCCGGCGGCCCGGTCCGCATCGTCCAGAAAGCGCGTGAATAGCTCAAAGGTGGCTATCTCCATGGTGCAAGCGCCGGCAAGCTGCTCTTCCATCGAGGCGATTGCCGTCTCCGGCAGGACTCCGCGGTAGGGACCGACCACCCGCTCGCGATAAGCTTTGGCCGTCTCCTCGGGCTCTAGATTGAGCGCCCACAAACGGGTGACGCCGGGTATTTCCGTTGGATGCGTGCCGATCTTTGCCGCCAAGACATCATCAAGATTGGAGGCCGGATCGGTGCTGACCAACAGCACCTTGGCGCCTGCATCCGCCAGACCGATGGCGGTGGCGCAAGCCAGGGAAGTCTTGCCGACCCCGCCTTTGCCCGTGAAGAACATGTAGCGCGTGGTCTCCATCTAGGCGTTCTCCCTTGCCGCATCAAGCCAGGTCTCAAACTCGACCGTGGTTGGATAGCGTTCCGTGAGGCGCACCTGTCCATCCACGACGGTCAGGGGAAGGATATCCTGCCCCTTTTCCAGCAACAGCCGCTTGACATCCTCCTGGCTCAAAAATGCTGCCGGTTCCTGCGATAGGCCGTAGCGCCTCACCTCCACGCCCCTCTTGGCCAAGCGCTTCAGGTCCGCCGCCACCCGCGTCAGCTCCTTGTTTGGGGCGGGGCCGCAGAGTCCGCTGCTGCAGCACATGGCCGGGTCGTAGACTTCGATCTTTTTCACCACGGTATCCCCCTTGTCATCGGCTGTCCATGCTTATTTTATGGTTAGTCACCCGATTTCCCACAGCATCCCGATCCGCAACATCCTGGGCCCGCTTGTGGACCGCAGGCGGAACCACCGGAATTTCCCCTTGCCTTCCCCATCACCGTGACGCCTCCGAATGCCTGGGCCATTCTAGTACCGCCGCAGGTTGGGCAGATAGGGGTCAGCCCTCTTTCTTTTTCGGCAATTGTGGCTTGAATCTCTGTAACTGAGTGACAATCCTGGCAGATATACTCATAAGTCGGCATAAACGAGACCTCCTAAAGAATTTTACTTTAGATATAACCAAGTATGCGATTCTCTATAAGGAAGTTTATTTCTTCGCGGTCTTTAACTTGATGACCGAGACCACTTCCTTCGGTGACGTCGGGCCGATCGAAGCGACTTCGTCCCCGATGGTGATGATCGGCAGCGCCGTTTGGCCGAATGTGCGTACAAGATCGAGGATAGATCGGTAATCGCGCATTTGACTGCCCTGGGTGGCGTCGATTATCTCCACACCATACCCCAGTTGCGTTTCAATGGCGGTCTTCAATGCCTGTATCTCTTCCACTGTCTGCCCGACAGGGCCGCAGCAGCTTGATTGCGGGCCGCAGGGGAAGCGCCGGGGCATCATGAAGATCCTTATTCTGCTCTCGGCGTCCATCTATAAACCCTTCTCGTCATCATTGTCCTGACCAATCTTTACATCCTTTAATAGCTCGCCAATAGTCTTGTTGATCCCCTCAATGGGCACTTGTTTAACCATCTTTGCAATCCCGATTACTTCCCGCAACTCTTGTACGGTGCATTCTCTCTTTAGAGCTTCCGTCCAATGATATATTAAACAAGGTATGCAGTTGCCCGCAATTGCCGCGGCCACGCCGATCATTTCCTTTGTCTTGGGGTCTAGGACAGCCATGCCTCATTCGCTCCTCCCATAAGTGGAACGTCATTCCACTTGCCGCATCCTCACTCGGGGACAAGGTCTCTACCAAACGTTACCTCCGCACAAAGGCGGCGATCCTAAGTCCTTCATCCGCGAAACATGCATGGGGTCATGCTCTTAAGAGTCCGCTACGCAGGTTCAGTCAGGTCCAAAATGCACATTGGCCAGGTTAGATAATCATATTCAAGTATGTTTATATTTGCTACTATCATATGCTTGTTCTCCAGCAATGTCAACGGGGGGTACAACCTGTGACGCAGCCTCCCCTTGACATGGGTGGTGGTTTGCTTTAAACTAAACATGTAAACATTGTCTTAATCGTTTAAACAGGAGGATCAAGGCTTGGAAAGGATGCTCGAATTCGCCCAGGCCGTCTACGAAAAGACCAGACTGCGCATGCTGAGGGTGCTTCTGGATCGGGAGCTTTGTGTCTGTGAACTGGCGGAAGCCCTTGGGGTCAGTTCGCCGCGGATGTCACAGCACCTGCAGATCCTTAAGCGCGCGGGAATCGTCAATGAACGCCGAGACGGTAAATGGGTCTATTACTCCGCCAATCCCGAGGCGGTCGACGCATTCAACCATACGTGGCTGGAGTATCTGCAAACGAGCCTTGAAGCCAACCCTCAGTTGAAGGCGGAGACCGCTGTGCTCAACAGTGAAAAACTCAAGAGACTCAGGGAACGATGCCAGGAAGTAAATGATGCCGACCCTTTTGATCGGAACTAAAAAAGGAGGTGCTGATTTGAGCGAACCCAAGGGTTGTTGTTGTTCGGAGGGCGGAAACACCACCTGTTGTGGGCCGGAACGTTCTCTGGAAAGCGCGGATGAGACGGGGCCGGAGAGGAAACGGCTTGATATTGATCTCCTCTATTTGGATTTGGATACCTGCACGCGTTGCCGTGAGACTGAAGTCAATCTGGACGAGGCTTTGGCCGAAGTCACACGAGTCCTGGAATCCACGGGCGCCGTGGTAAATCTGCGCAAGATCCATGTCCAGACCGAGGAACAAGCCCGCGAACTGAGATTTGTTAGCTCACCGACCATCCGCGTCAACGGACATGATATCCAGTTGGAAGTCAGGGAAAGCTTGTGCGAATCCTGCGGCGATATCTGCGGAGAGGATATGGACTGCCGCGTCTGGGTCTATCAGGGCAAGGAGTATATTTACCCACCCAAGGCTTTGATCGTTGAGGCCATTTTGCGTGCCGTCTACGGCGGGGCATCCACGGAGCCGGAACCGTGGACGGGTGACGTGCCGGACAACTTGAAGCGTTTCTTCGCGGCTTTGGCCAAGAAGAGGCACGAAAGCGGCTAAATTGGCATTTATTGTTTCGCATCGCATGAAGGAGGAGTCTTTGATGTCCGAAAGTCAGGCGCGGCTTTCCGCGCTGGATCGCTTCCTCACCCTCTGGATCTTCGTGGCCATGCTCGTGGGCGTGGGCGCCGGTTATTTCCTTCCAGGGGTGTCCAAAGCCATCGGCAGGCTGAACGTGGGCACCACCTCCATACCCCTGGCCATCGGGCTCATCTGGATGATGTACCCGCCCCTGGCCAGGGTGAAATACGAAGAACTCGGCAAGGTCTTGCAGAAGAAGGGCATCTTCGCCCTTTCATTGGTGCAAAACTGGATAATCGGGCCTATTCTCATGTTCGGCCTGGCCGTGCTCTTCCTCCGGGATAAGCCGGAATACATGATCGGCCTCATCCTCATCGGCCTGGCGCGCTGCATCGCCATGGTCATCCTCTGGAACTCCCTGGCCAAGGGCGACAACGAATATGCGGCTGTCCTGGTCGCGCTGAACTCGATCTTCCAGATCCTGCTCTACTCGGTCTTGATCTACTTTTTTGTCACGCTGGTCCCCTCTTGGCTCGGCATGGGCAAGACCGTCGCCGTCCACGTCTCCATGTGGGAGGTGGCCAAGAGTGTCCTCATCTATCTCGGTATCCCGTTCTTCGGGGGTATGCTGACCAGGGCGGTGGGACTCAAGGTCAAAGGCCGCGAATGGTATGACGGCGTCTTCATGAAGAAGCTCGGCCCAACAGCTGTCGTGGGTCTGCTCTTCACCATCGTGGTCATGTTCTCCTTAAAAGGCAACTACATTGTGAGCCTGCCCCTCGATGTGGTCCGGGTGGCGGTACCTCTGCTGCTCTACTTCTTCGCCATGTTCTTCATCTCGTTCTTCCTCTCATGGCGCCTGGGCTTCAACTATCCCCAGACGGCAACGCTCTCCTTTACGGCGGCGAGCAACAACTTCGAGCTGGCCATCGCCGTCTCGGTGGCGGTTTTCGGCATCGGCTCCGGGCAGGCCTTTGCGGCGGTTATCGGGCCGTTGGTCGAGGTGCCGGTGATGATTGGATTAGTCAATGTGGCCCTGGCCTTCAAAAAACGATTCTTTACCGAAGCTGGTCTTCCGAAACATACAGCCACTAACTGATAACAGGTTGCATTCAACCGAACAGTATTGCCAGCCGGATAGTCTTTCTCCGGGCTGGTTCCCTGGCTGGCAGATGTATTGTCTAAATGTAACTTGGGAGGAGGAGAAAACACAATGGATATTAAGGTTCTCGGTCCCGGCTGCGCCAACTGCCAAAAGCTGGTCAAACTGACCGAGGAAGCGGTAAAAGAACTGGGCCTGGATGCGGTCATGACAAAGGTCACCGAGATTAAGGAGATCATGAGTTACGGTGTGATCGGCACACCGGCGCTGGTGATAGACGGCAAGGTGACGGTGGCTGGACGTGTACCGGGCAAAGACGAGATCAAGAAGCTACTGCGAGGAGGCGCCGCAACCGGGGGTTGTAGCTGCGGCGGCGATTGCTGCGGATAGACAGGTTGGGGGGCGGGGTTTACGTGATTCCGCCCCCGAGTCCGCATGTCAATTGACAGGAGGTTGGCTCTATGTGGAAAGTATTTGTGGATTGGCTGACTTATGCGGTGATGGGACTGTCGCGGACATCGCACCTCGGCAGCGCCGTTAATTTCTTCATCTATGACACGGTTAAAATTTTCTTCCTACTTGCGTCGATCGTCTTTGCG
>Ga0315273_10008844_pt1 | contig 12740 bp, 10 predicted proteins | sample YL17G02_0_MG_FD_205753 | JGI IMG/M metagenome (GOLD analysis project Ga0315273, IMG submission 205753) | Sediment microbial communities from Yellowstone Lake, YNP, Wyoming, USA - YL17G02_0 | ecosystem: Environmental > Aquatic > Freshwater > Lake > Sediment | place: USA: Wyoming | collected...
TCATGCATGGCGATTTGTCCGATGTGTAAGATTTTCCCCTACGATACCTTGTTTTTACTTTTCCCGTTTAATCTCTTTCTCATATAGGGAATTGCTGCCTAAGATTATAATTGCTTGCAGAATCAGGTTGTGACCGTTATAATACATCCTGCTTTTCGGGGTGTGGCTCAGACCGGTAGAGCGCACGGTTCGGGACCGTGAGGTCCCGAGTTCAAATCTCGGCACCCCGACAGTGTTTTTGCACCGCCTTCCGGTAAGGCGGTGCTTCATTTGTGCGCCCAGCATGGGCGTTGGCTAGAGGGTGAAAGATCCTTACAGAGGTTGACACCTGCACTGCACCGAACGCAGTGCCGTGCAAGTGTTGCAACAACTGTTAGCCAAGAGCAAGGGCGTCATCGCGATGTGTATATTCCTTTCGCTTTGATCTTTGAGCCACGACGATGTTCAATCCTATCGTCCAATCCCAGAATGATGGGTCCACTGACGGCAAATGTGTTGATAAACAATCCCAACAGAATATGGCTCGCTTAAAGAGCTTTGATGTACTCCTCCCCCTTTCCCACTAGTTCCTTGTAATCCTCCGGCGCAGACAAATCCCGAATCTTCGCCTGTGTCTTTTCGCGCAACACCTGTCGCGCATCAGGTTGCCCCGCCGCCTGCCATTTCTCCATGCTCCAGCGCGGATAAAGTGGGCTGGCATAGTAGCCTGTCTTATAGTTTTTAAGCGTCGAAGGGGACGAAAGAAAGTTCCCGCCCGGCCCAACCCTGGCGATTTCATGCAGAGCAACTTGCGCGTCATCCAGTTGGAAACCAGCTGCGAAGCGGAAGGCCTGATCAATGATCTCGTGTACATTCACAACCGTACAAGGAGAAATGGATTTCGAGGCCAGACCAACACCGATAAACGGAGCCAGCCCGCCCTTTGTCAGAGCAAACGTCAGGGCATTCATCCAGTAAGGATCGGCGGCGATCAAGTCCATTCCCCACCCCATCCCGGAACAGGATGTCCCGCAATGAGGCAGATTGTAATGCGCCATCATTTCGGCGCAGGCGATGTTCAACAACACGCTTTGTGGATCATAGAAGTTCAACATGGATTTCATATCAAAGTATGCGGGCAGCATCCCCACTGCAACCGGCGTTCCCGGCTTTATCACCTGACTGATGGTCAAGCCAGCCAGTAATTCAGCCATCAACAATGCCAGCGTCCCGGCCGGCGTGAACGGTGTGGATGCACCTGCCATACTATAGTTCGAAAAGATAAATGGCAGGCCGCGCTCGATTGCCACCCCCATCTTGAGTAGTGTTCCAGCGTTCATAACCAACGGCGAGACCGGATTAAAATAAGGCAGCATGAACGGTTTCGTTCCCAGATCGCCGTGCAGGCGTTCAAACATGTCCATCAGCGGGGCGAATTTACCTTCATCCGAGGTCAACACCACCAACGGTTTGGTTGTGTTGGCAAACATTTCCAGATTTCCGTACAAGTCACTAAGTGCCTCAGGTACATCACGCACAACGCCAGGAGTCGATATAACATCGTAATTCGGCAAACTGCTCCCCAGCCGCGTCATAACACGCATATGGTGGCGCGTAAACAATTCCAGGTTGTCCCCAACCGGCTCCTGATAGTACAAGGCTGTAACCCCCACGCCAAATCGCAGACGGTCATCGCCGAGGCGGAAGGCTGGATTCCCGCGACGATCGTACATCTGGATGACAGGCGGTGCAGACTGGATGGTTTGCTCCACGATTTCGGGCGATAACTTTACGTTTCTTTCCTGGATCTGAACCTGCCCGGTCTTCTTGAGCATCTCAATCACAGACGGAGAATCCACGCGCACGCCAGTTTCAGAAAGGATGCGCAAGGCATACTGGTTTACTTGCTGAATTTGTTCTTCGTTGAGCAGTTTGAGTTGGGGTCGGACGTTATTCATGGTGGTTTCTTTCTCTCCAAAAATTCCATAAAATGTAAGTAACCTGGACTGCCGCTCTTTGTCAACCACCTCCTATCGGTGGAAACAACCTAACGGCATCTGAATCGCACAAAATCACATCATCGTCTGTAATCATTTCATCGTTTACTGAAACTATCGCTACTTCTGCTCGAGGAATTTTGAGTTGCATCAGCAAGGCATTAAGCGAAATTTTCTCAACCAGGGTAATTTCCAGGTAAGCACGTTTTTGGTGATCGTACCAACTCAAATTACCACCGAGATGTAATTTCATACCTTTTTAAGTCTGGACTGTTTTCAGCAAATCAGCTGCCCATTCAATATCGAGCGTGAGCAGACGGTCGTGGGTTGGAACGGTAGTGGCCGGATCCCAACCTTTGATGGTATAGAGATCAGTCAGGGTTTGTTCAAAATCAGTTTTTGAGATATTCACGCCGGTCAGCGCGCCTTTCTGGAGGGGGGCAAATAATCGATTTGGAAGCATGTCATCCTGGCGCGTAAAACCTTCCCGCAAGTTGAAGACTCGCGCCAGAACTATCGCGCGCTCGCCTATGCGGAGCAAGTCCTGTATGTTCATATCCCAACCTGTCGCTGCCCTCATAGCCAGGAGAATTTGATCCACCTGTATGAAAGAACGCGGCGCAGGACCAAAGTAACATAAGCCAACGACTTTGCCAAAACTGCTCCAGTTTTCCATTAGCGCATAAGTGACAGCCTTCTTTTTGCTTAGCTCGCGATTTGGTAATGCTTCTGTTATGCCCAACGGGATAGCTCCCTTAAAATAAATCGAATCGGGATTTGACAGGATCGTGTCATGGTAGGCGACTAGATGATCAGCGCCGGTTTCGCTAACGGCGTATCCCAAACCCACGCCAACTTTTCCCCGCGGATCATGCATGGGCAGTTCTTGACCTTTGACTTGCATTGCGAATTGGTCAGAATCCTTGCCAATAACTTTGCTGGCACGACGCGCACCTTCCGCCAGCAGATTTCCGAAACCGCGCCTATAAGCGATCATCTCGATCATCTTGAGCATGGCATCTGCATTCCCAAAGCGCAACTCAAGCCCATCCACATCTTTCGGAGCTATTAGTCCATGTTCAAAACATTCCATGGCAAAGGCGATGGAGGAACTTGTCGAGATGGTATCCAACACATAACGGTTACATAACTCATTTGCCCTGGCCATCGCTGATAGATCATTCACGCCGCAATTTGAGCTAAAACCGGCCACTGCTTCATACTCAGGTCCGCCATACTTGTCACCAACATCATAGCTGGCGCTGATCGATACTTCACGCTTGCAACGCACAGCACAGGCATAGCAACTGCCACGACCCTTCAATAAATCTTTTTCGTAGGCGCCCCAACTTAGCCGATTTGCGTCATCAAATGAACCCTCGCGAAAGTTAAAGGTGGGCAACATACCTGCGGCATTGATACCTTCGGTTAACCCAGGCGTCCCTTTGACTTGCAAATCCCAACTCAGCGGATGTTCCTTGACCTTTTTGGCCAGTGTTTTGCCCAATTCAGCCAATTGCTGCGGATCATTTGCCAAATCAAGATAACGCCCCTTACCCCGAACAGCAATGGCCTTGAGATTCTTGGATCCCATCACTGCTCCCATGCCACAGCGTCCATTATGGTGGCGCATTTCATGAGAGAGACCTGCATACCGAACTTTGTTCTCACCACCCAATCCAATTTGGAGGACACGGATGAGCTTGTCGCCCAATTCCTGGCGGACTATTTCCTGAACCTGATCGGGATCACGGCCCCACAAATGCCCTGCGTCCCGGATTTCGGTTTCCCCATTGTTCACCCAGAGATACACTGGCGATTTGGCTTTTCCTTTAACAATGATGGCTTCAAACCCAGCCATCTTGAGTTCCGGTCCCCAGAAACCACCTGCTTCGGACTCCCCGTAACTGCCCGAAAGGGGTGATCGCGCAGCGACAGTAAAGCGGGTTGCCGTTGAAAATGGGGCGCCAGTTAGCAATCCGGTGGTAAATACCAGCAGGTTGTCAGGTCCGAGGGGATCAACATTGGGAGGCGTATTCTTCAACAAGAAGTAAGCGGCCAATGCTTTTCCACCGGGATACAAACGATAGTGTTCTTCACCGATTTCTTCAATGTGAATTGAAGAGTTGGTAAGATCAATATTAAGCAGTTTTCCCGTACTTCCATAACCCATTGCGTTTACCTTTTTCCATGCTATAGGATAATCTTACTCACAATTTATAATGAGAATATCACAGTTCCTTTTCGAAATCTATAAGGATCTTCAGGATGATGTCAACCGCCTCATCTGCGATTTCCTGGGTGATAGAGAGTGCCGGGGCGATGCGCAATGTACTTTGCCCGCATTTGGTCATCACCACACCAGCCGCGCCCAGTTTCTTGATGATCTGTTTGATTTGGTCCGCGGTGAGCGGCTGACCCTGTTTGTCCGCCAATTCCACGCCAACCATTAAACCCTTGCCACGTACATCGCCGATTATGGGCAGGTTTTTCTGGGCAGATTTGAAGCACGATTGAATATGATCGCCCACGTAGGTCGCATTTTCCAGAAGTTTCTCTTCTTCAATAATGACAATGCTTTCCAATCCGGCACGGCAGGCGATTGGGTTTCCGCCAAAGGTGGAACCATGCGCGGCTGGCCACCATGCATCCATCAGGTCGGCGCGGGCGAGCGTAGCGCCAAGCGGAAGTCCGCCGCCAATGGCTTTCCCCAGGGCAATGATGTCAGGAGCAACTTTCCAGTGCTCAACACCATACCATTTACCTGTTCTCCCCATGCCCGTCTGTACTTCATCGGCGATCAACAACGCCCCCGTGCGGTCACAGACTTCGCGTAAGGTTTGCAGGAAATCGTCGGGAGGAACAATGTAGCCGCCCTCGCCGATGATTGGTTCAACAATAATTGCAGCCAAGTCATCGGGATGAACCAACTTATCGAGGGTCATCTGGATGAAATTGCGCCATGTACCGCAGCAATCCTCCCGACTATGATCCTTGTGACCAAACGGACAGCGATAACAATATGGATAAGGGACATGCTCCACCCCGCCCAGAAGCGAGGCCAAATGCTTGCGATACCCGCTGCTGCTGGCGGTAAGCGATAACGCCCCCATTGAGCGGCCGTGGAAGCTATCCATAAACGCCAGTACCATGGAACGGCCGGAAGTGGCGCGCGCTAATTTAATGGCTGTTTCAACGGCTTCGCTTCCACTGTTCAGCAATACACCCTTTCCCTGGTTGAGAGGTGCAGGCGCCAGGCTGATCAACTTTTCCAGAATCTCAACATATGGCTGCATATAACCCACGTGAGCCGCTGCGTGAATGAGGATCCCCGCCTGTTCTGTGATGGCAGCTACCACCCGCGGGTGATTATGTCCAACGTTCATCGTTGCAATACCAGATACAAAATCGTAATAGCGGTTGCCCTCAAAATCATAAAGAAAGGAGCCCTTCCCCCGGGCAAAGGCAATATCGGTATAGCGATAAATTGCCGGGGTAACATTCTTTTTATCGCGCTCAATTAGTTGTGATGATGAAGTTTTGGGTGACATATTCATTCCTTTCAGTAAATTCGTTGAATGCCTAGGCTTTACGTTTGAGAAACAGTGCCGTACGTTCTACTTCGCATACAATCTCCCCATGCTGGTTTTTACCAATATGCCGCATCTTCACGATCCCTTGATCTGGCTTGGAGCGCGACTCCCGCATATCGATCACTTCCGTTTCGACGTATAAAGTATCCCCATGAAAAACCGGTCTGGGGTGGTTCACTTTTTCATAGCTCAAATTGGCAATAATGGTTCCTTCAGTAAGATCTCCCACTGTCAAACCAACAACAATGCCTAATGTTAAAATGCCATTTACGATCCGCTGCCCGAATTGAGTATTACTGGCAAAATCTGCATTCATATGCAAAGGTTGGGTATTCATGGTCAGGGAATTAAATAAGACATTATCCGTTTCGGTGACTGTACGGCCAAGCGAGTGACGGATGGTCATCCCGACATTGAGTTCATCATAGTATTTTCCTGCCATTTTTCCTCACAATATTAACTATGCAATAATCTTTCTTTCGCGCAAAGTGGATACCTCATCCTTGCTGTATCCCAGTTCAGCAAGAATAATATCCGTGTGCTCACCAAGAAGCGGAGGGGGGTAATGTTGCGCGGTGCGCATACCGTCTATACTTACTGGAAGATCAATCAGGCGCAGGTCTGGAATCAGGGGATGTGGGAAGGCTGCCAGTAAGCCGAGAGCATGTAGTTGTTCCTCTTGCATGAGATCGGCAACTGTTTTTATGCGACTGCAAGGGATGGAACGGGCTTTTAGCAAGACTTCCCATTCAACTGCCGTCCGGGTTTGAAATTTTTCAGTGATTAGTTTACGCAATTCCGCCCTGTTTTTAACACGAAGTGGATTTGTCACAAATCGTTCATCGGCAGCTAATTCCGGGATCTGAAGAGCTTCCGTAAATTTCTGAAACAGATTGTCATTTCCCACGCAAACCAGGAGGCCTTCATCCGATGCTGGATATGCCTCATAGGGGGCTAGCCAGGGTGTACCCGTTCCGCAGCGGACAGGGGATACCCCAGTTGCCAGATAACTTGTGACGTGATAGTTCATCCACCACGCGGCAGTCTCAAACAAGCTGGTTTCAACTCTGCAACCATGCCCTGTTTTGTGCCGTTCCATCAACGCTGAGAGCAGACCAATGGCAGCCCACATGCCAGATCCCATATCATTCACTGCAATTGGGAGGCGTACCGGAGCCAGATCGGGTTCGCCGGTCATATCCATAATTCCAGTGGACGCCTGTAGTATCGGATCGTAGCCGGGCTCATTACGAAGCGGTCCTGTGTTACCGTATGCAGAGATCGAGCAGTATATGAGACCTTCATTTTCTTTTTTTAGATCTTCATAACCCAGTCCACGTTTATCCAGCGAACCGGGACGGAAACTTTCCACCAGGATATCAGCTCGACATGCCAGGCTGCGGACGATCTCTGCACCTTCCGGTGCGTTGAGGTCTACAGCCAGGCTTTTTTTGTTACGGTTGGCACTCAAAAAGGTGGTACTCTCACCATTCCACGTGGGTGGCGCCCAGTTTCGGGTATCATCACCATGTTGAAGTTGTTCGATTTTAATAATTTCCGCCCCCATGTCCCCAAGGATCATGGTGCAATATGGACCGGCAAGATTTCGAGATAGATCGAGAACGCGTATATTCCCCAGGAGGGGGGTTTTTCCAGGAGCTTCTTTTTTTTGAGACATATTGCTTTCCTATAGATTTGGCTATCTCCTGGTAACCAGGATATCAACCCAAAAATTGCAAGCTAGACCAGGTGCACTCCAACCTGGTCTAACCAATGCTTCAATCTGACAAGTTATTTGCGCCCACTGATCTCTTTCTTTAAAGCCTCATCCTTGTCAGCCGTATCTACAATCCTTCTCAATTCCTGCCTTACATTCTCAGGCAGCGGCTCTGGTTTATGGTTTTCAAGGATCCAAGTTATGGCTTCACGGGCGACCTCCACCGGATCGCGCCACTTGCGTCCTTCGGCTTTCCCATCATCGTAAAGGATTGAATCATGCGACCATATAGTGCGGTACGCTTTGGCAGTTTCTTTTTGACCGATGTAGTCGCCGTGATGTCCCATCTCCTTGATCATATCAAAGGCAAGCGTCTTGGGGGTAACATCAACCCCGTCGGTAATCTCGTCGATCACCCGCAGGATTTCGCGATCGAACAGGATGCGCGGATGATCGAGCAGGCTGACAGCCTCATACATGCCACTGGGACCAAAGGACATGTCAGCGCCAGCCATCACTGCCAGAAGATGCGAATACAGGTTCTCGTAACCGGCCTGCCAGTTGCCGAGCTTATACTGGCTGCCTCCGAAGGAATGGCAGGCAAGCGAAGGGACGCCATTGGAGTGTGACAACTGTACCCCGGAGACATTGGTCATCTGGGCAATGGCCGATCCCATGAAGTAAGCGCCCGTGCGGGGGTCAATGATTCCAGGATTGATAGATATGTAGTTCCCCACGCCTGGATTGATGATCTGCGTGAGCATGATTCCGCTCAAAGTTTCAGCCATGGCCAGCGTGAGGGCTCCGGCAGGGTAGGGTGGCGCGGTTAGACCCAAAGTGGGCATGGACATAAACCCGACTGGTATACCGTGCTCGGCGAAGATCATTGCGGCTTCGATGCCGCCTCTGTCCTGCGCCAATGGTGCAATACAGCAAAGTAGCTGTGAGAGTATCGGCCGATCACGTAGTTTCTCTTTACTGCCGGCGATCGCGATTGCCATTTCAACAGCGTAGCGCGCTGAGACTTCGTCCATCACCGATTCAGTTTCGACATGCTTTTCGGAGTTGGTGAAGCAGGCTTCCAAACCATGGAGCGGGGAAGTCTCACCTTTATCGCTGGCACTGACCGTCGGCCACAATAGCGAAATGATCGGCAAATAATTAGCGATGCGAGCGTGGTTGGCGGTATCCTCTTTCACCGACAAACGTCGTTCACCAGTTTTAAAATCAACAATTCTGGGAGCCTCGCCGCTGCAATAGAAATAGGTGCCCTGTCCATTACCGACCTTGACATCGAGATCGGGCCGCCTGCCTGCCATTGTGTAGGCGCGCGGTGAGGTCGCAAGGTACCTGGCGAGCAAATGAGCGGGAATTTTGACAAGTTGTTTGTCGAAATCCACGTTCGCACCCACATCGGCGAAGATCTTGAGCGCTTTTTTGGATGGAAAAACCACTCCCACTTCTTCCAGCACGGTGCGGGTGTTCTGGTTGATCTGGCTGATTTCCTCGTCATCGAGGATGCTGATCTTTAATTTGGATTTTATCGGTTGGATACTGGCTTTTCGTTCTTCAAGCTTGATCATTGGGAAATTTCCTCTCGTGAACAAAATTTATACGGGTCACTTGTTGGCGACAATGGATCATGCAGGCGCGTCTGCCAGTCGAAAGGCGAGAGCGACCGCTGAAACTGCATCTTCTGCATAACCATCCGCGCCGATTTGTTCAGCATAGGCTTTTGTGACAGGCGCCCCCCCAACCATAACCTTTACCTGTTTCCTAAGGCCGGCTTCTTCTATGGCCTCGATGAGCTTTTTCTGCTGCATCATGGTCGTTGTCAGCAATGTCGAAGCGCCTACGATTGTGGCATTGTTTTCCTTGATGGCTTTTATGAATTCCGAGGCGGGTATATCAACACCGAGATCGATGACCTGAAAGCCATTCGCCACAAGCATTGTCGCGACAAGGGATTTGCCGATTTCATGGAGATCACCCTCCATCGTACCAATGACAACCCGGCCAACTACCTCGCGCTGTTGACCGCCAGCCAGGGCTGGCTCAAGGATTTTCATGGCAGCCTTCATCGCGTTGGCACTGATGACCAATTCCGGCAAAAAACATTCGCCTTTGCCAAAAAGCTCACCTACCTGCTGAATGCCCCTGGTTAGGCCTTTGGTGATACAGTCCAGTGGTTCCAGGCCAAGCTCCAGGGCTTGTTTGGCCAATGCTTCAGCATCCTTGTCTTCCCCATCGAGCACTGCTTGAGCGAGCTTTTGATAGATTTCTTCAGACATTCGGTCCTCCATACTAGAATATGATTTGATTTAATAATTATAAGCCCAACAAAAAGAATAGGGAGCGGCTAAGTGCTTGCGCCTTCCTAGGTTTTCATGATAGCCGCTCCCCTAAATACTATTCTTGCTTTACGGCAACGTGAAGTTTGAGGTGAAAGTGTAGCTGGTCGTCCACGGCGGATTTGAATCAAGTATGGATTTTAAAGTCGCACCAGCGTTGGGATCATCGTTCAGAACTTTTCGCCAGAACATATTAGAGGGCTGTTGATAGTTCGTAAAGTCGGGGGTGAGCCATACCTGGTCGCTATGATCGCCCCCTTGCAGGATAGCCAACACGGCGCCTTTGCCACTGGTCTTGACTTTGTTATACGCTGGCTGTGCGTATTTTGCCACCGGCGTGGTCGTATCGGCACTTCCGGCAAATATCAGCACGGGACCTTTTTGCTTATTTGCGCCATTCCAGTTGGCTTGATATGGATTCATCCCTATAACTCCAACAATGTTGTATGCAGCATTTCCAGCCATGATCGCAACACCGCCGCCCTGGCTGTGACCTGACAAGCCGATCTTGTTGGTATTGAGTTTGCCATTGAACACACTGCCGCTGACAGTATTCTGCTTCACCATCCAGTCCAAGCAGGCGACAAGGTCAGTTACTTTGGGCGAGCGTGATTTATCCGCGATGATGATGTAGGGACCATCCAGCGCCCATGCGGACAAGCCACCCGTATACCCGGCGACTGTATCGCTGCCTTGCGAATCCCACCCATTCGCCCAGGCGATGATCGGATACTGGTAATTCGCGGGGCCGCCCCCAGCAGGCCACGGCATGATAACTCTGCAATCCGGCGACCCGACTTCTAGCGTGGAATAACCGCTGGCTGGCGGCGCCGCGGACACTGTCCCAAAAGATAGGAGCAATGCCATGATCATTAGCAATCCGAAAACAGTTTTGATTTTCATCAGATTCTCCTTTGGTAACAAAATCTTGAAACGGATGACACACTTACGGAATGCAAACATGCAAACATTCCTCTTCAAGACACCGACTTCTTATAAGCAGCCTCCTCGTAAAACTTATTTTGAACTCCGGGATAGGGATTTTGAGCGATGCGGGCAACTCCCTGCTAGTGAATTCTTTTTTCATAACCTGTCCAATATGGTTCACGCAAATCCTTCTTTAGAAATTTCCCTGTTCCTCCCTTCGGTAATTCTTCTCGAAATTCGACCGACTTGGGTATTTTGTACCCTGCCAAATGCTCACGAACGAACTGCAGGATTTCCATTTCATTGGCTTCCACGCCTGGCTTTAGCACGACCAGTGCCTTGGGCACCTCACCCCACTTTTCATCAGGCACACCGATGACCACCGCCTCAAATACTGCCGAGTGATTTTGTATGATCTTTTCCACTTCAACGGAAGAGATATTTTCTCCGCCGGAGATGATAATATCCTTTTTTCTGTCAACAATCGTTATATAACCTTCAGGATCAACCACCGCCATGTCTCCAGAATGGAACCAGCCATCCTTGATCACTGCATCTGTTGCAGCCTGGTCTTTTCGATATCCTTTCATAACCGCATTGCTGCGAAATACAATCTCACCAATGGATTTCTCATCCGCTGGCACATCGTTCCCATTTTCATCAACCACACGTAACTGGACTCCAACAATCGGCAGTCCGGTTTTTACTTGTGTAGTTAGCCTTGTTCTTTCATCCTCTTTCAGGTGTGGTTTCGGCCTTGCAATCACTGCAAATGGAGAAGTTTCCGTGAGTCCATAGCCCACTATCGCTTTACACCCAATCTCCGCTTCCAGTTTTTCGATCAACGATAACGACGAAGCCGCGCCGCCAATGATCACTTCCTTCAAAGAACTCAGATTATATTTTTTCAAATCAGGGTGTTGTAAAAGACCGCTGAATATTGTCGGAACTCCCAGGATTTTTGTGATGCCCTCCTGTTCGATCAAACGCAGCATATCTCCAAAATCCACCTTGCGCAGCATCACATGCTTGCCCCCTACCGCTGTCAGGAACTGGGGAGTGCCCCAACCATTGACATGGAATAAGGGCACAACATGCAGAAGAGCATCTTCATCGGATACTTGAAAACCAATAATTGCATCCAATGTGTGCAAATACAACCCTCGATTGGTTATTTCAACGCCTTTTGGATCGCCGGTCGTACCAGAAGTATAAAAGAGTTCAACCACTGCATTTTCATCAATATTAGATAGGTCAATTTCAGCATCTGAATCTGAATTCCCCAATAATGTCTCATAATCTTTGGCCCACTCACATTTTGTATTTGACTCAAAGACAATATAATGTTCCACTGTCTTGAGATTAGGTTTTATCTGCTCGATCACCGGCAAGAAATCCTGGTGAAAGCACAGAACCCGCGCTTCAGCGTGATTGATTATGTAATTGATTTCCGAAGGTGAAAGGCGTATGTTGATCGGATTCAATACGCCATTCGCCTGCGGAACAGCGAAATATGCCTCAAGCAATTGATGGGAATTGTATGTAAGAAACGAAACCACATCTCCCTTTCTTAATCCCATACTCACCAGCGCATTCGCAAAACGATTAACCCGCTGGTCATACTCGGCATAAGTGAATCGCTTTTCCCCATCTACAACACCAACTTTGGATCCGTACAATTTCACTGCCCGCTGTCTAAATTCAAGAGGGATAAGAGGGACTATCATCAAGTTTCTCCGTGGGCATTATCGTAACCGAATTTCTCAGTCTACTCTGCGGGCAACTCCCTGAGCGACCGGGCAGGCGAGCTCGCAGTTCCGGCAAGGTTTCATGACCAAGCTGGGTTCATCAATCCCCATAACTGAACCATCCATCATTTCCTGATTGGCGTATCGCTCGTCGTTTTCTATCTTGCAATACTGTCTCCCAAAGGAACCACTTCGGAAAGCATCTCTCGGGCAGGCTCTGTGGCACGGTCTGTCGCAACCCTTGCACGGGTCAAAGTCGATCGGACCGGTTGGTTCCAACTCAGCTTCCATGAAGATTCCCCTAAGGCGGACACGTGTTCCAAACTCAGGGGTGACCAGGAGGTTGTGTTTGCCGATCACCCCCAGACCTGCCAGATGGGCAGAATCCTTGAGAAAAGCCCCCCCATACTCGATCTGGTACGGCAACG
>Ga0315273_10008845_pt1 | contig 12739 bp, 11 predicted proteins | sample YL17G02_0_MG_FD_205753 | JGI IMG/M metagenome (GOLD analysis project Ga0315273, IMG submission 205753) | Sediment microbial communities from Yellowstone Lake, YNP, Wyoming, USA - YL17G02_0 | ecosystem: Environmental > Aquatic > Freshwater > Lake > Sediment | place: USA: Wyoming | collected...
TCCGCGCCCTTCGCATCGAATTGGAGAAAGTCGAGACATCCAAGGGGAGCGGTTTCGATCCGCTCATGTCCTCGGGGCGGGTCCCCGAGATGGGGACGGAGTACCTCCGGAAATTGAGACAGCTGAAGTACAATGAAACCCTGTTCGAGCTTCTGTCGAAGCAATTCGAACTGGCGAAGCTGGACGAGGCCAGGGATGCGGTCGTCATCCAGGTGATCGACCGGGCCGTCCCTCCCGAGCGGAAGTCCAGACCGGAAAGGGCTTTGATCGTCATACTGGCGACGGCAGCAATGCTCTTTCTTTCTGTATTTATCGTCTTGCTTCTTGAACATCCATGGAAAAAGTCTGGAAAGCCACTGGCCGACGATTATTTGACCACGAAAAACCGAACAGGTTGATCGCAGGAAAGAGATCCCCGATTCGTATTCCGAAAAAAAATCATAGGCAAGGAGTATCGGCGAGTGTGGTTTGTGAAAGCTTCATTGGAGTTACGAGAATATTAAGCGATTCTGGAGGGCCGAGAAGATATGTTTAACGGGAAATCGATTCTTATTACAGGAGGTACCGGATCTTTCGGCAAGAAATGCACGGAGGTCATCCTCAAGCGCTATAAGCCAAAGAAGCTCATCATCTTCAGCCGCGATGAACTCAAACAGTTCGAGATGGCAAGTCAGTATCCCGATTCGAAATACGAATGTATGCGGTACTTCATTGGCGACGTCCGGGATCAGGAGAGAATGTATCGTGCGTTCCGCGGTGTCGATTACGTTATCCACGCCGCTGCTTTGAAACAAGTACCAGCGACCGAATACAATCCCTTTGAAGCAGTGAAAACGAATATCCTCGGTGCGCAAAATGTCATCAGCGTAGCTATTGACCAGGGAGTGAAAAAAGTCATCGCCCTGAGCACCGACAAGGCCGCCAATCCCGTGAATCTTTACGGGGCGACCAAATTGTGTTCCGACAAACTGTTCATAGCCGGGAATTCTTATGTCGGTAGCGACCACAGTATCTTCAGTATTGTCAGGTATGGGAATGTTGTCGGAAGCAGAGGCAGCGTTATTCCGTTTTTCTTGAAGTGCCGGGAAGAAGGTCGTCTTCCCGTGACGGACGCACGGATGACCCGTTTCTGGATCACGATCGAGCAAGGGGTGAATTTCGTGTTGGATTGCTTTGAGCGTATGGTCGGGGGAGAGTTGTTCGTCCCGAAACTTCCCAGCATGAACATCATGGATTTGGCGAAGGCGATCGCTCCGGAGTGTCGCATTGAACATGTTGGAATTCGCCCCGGGGAAAAGCTCCACGAGATCATGGTGCCCAGGGATGATGCGAGAAACACGGTGGAATTTGATGATTACTACATCATCCAACCGGATTTCAAGTTCTGGGGGCGCCGGTTCAACGGCAACGAGGGGAAACCGGTTCCCGAGGATTTTGAATACAATTCCGGGACGAACCCGTGGCAGCTCGGAGTTGAAGAAATGAAGCAGATGATCCGGGATCTATGATCCCCTACGGGAAACAATCTATAGGGGAGGACGACATCGCGGCGGTCGTCGAGGTGTTGCGCTCCGATTGGCTGACCACCGGACCGAAAGTCCCTGAATTCGAGGAGGCGTTCGCACGGTTCGTCGGCGCGAAACACGCTGTCGCGGTCAGTAGCGGGACCGCCGCGCTCCACGCGGCCATGCACGCCCTCGGAGTTGGCCCAGGAGATGAGGTCATCATCCCGGTGATGACTTTTGCCGCAACTGCCAACTGTGTCGTTTTCCAAGGTGGTACGCCGATCTTTGCCGATGTGGATCCCGATACGCTGCTTCTTGATCCGACGCAGATCGAGGCCCGGATCACTTCAAGGACCAAAGCGATCATCGCGGTGGATTATGCAGGGCAGCCTTGTGACTACGATGCCTTGCGAGCGATAACCTCCCATAACAAGTTGGCGTTGGTGGCAGATGCTTGCCACGCTTTGGGCGGGAAGCTCGGAAATCGTCCAGTTGGGTCGTTGGCGGACCTGAGCACCTTCAGCTTCCACCCGGTAAAGCACATCACAACGGGGGAGGGTGGTGTCATCACAACAAATGATCCCGATCGGGCAAAACGGATGCGCCTTTTCCGTAATCACGGAATTACCACGGATCATCGGCAGCGGGAAAACAAAGGGACATGGTTCTACGAGATGGTTGACCTGGGATTTAATTATCGGCTGACTGATTTTCAGTGTGCCTTGGGATTAATCCAACTCTCCAAACTTCCTGAATGGATAACGAGACGGCGGGAGATCGCAGCTCGTTACGATATTGCATTTGCGGATATACCCGCGATCCGGCCTTTAGGAGTCCGAACCGGAGTGTCCCACGCCTATCATCTTTACGTTATACGCTTGGGAATGGATTCCGATGGTGTGGATCGGGGCACTGTTTTCGGGGCACTGAGAAACATGGGAATCGGAGTGAACGTACATTATATTCCCGTGCATCTGCATCCGTTCTACCGCGAGAGATTCGGCACTGGGCCCGGACAGTGTCCTGTCGCCGAAGCTGCGTATGAAAAGATCTTATCCTTGCCGATGTTTCCGGGCATGAGCGAGACGGATGTCGAAACCGTCATCGATGCCGTACGAAGAGCAGTTCAGGTCTCCAGTCGATGACCGTAATGTTCGTTGCGGAGGTATCCAGCAATCATCACCGCGATCTTGATCGTTCCCTCTCTTTTATCGACAAGGCTGCGGAAATTGGCTGCGATGCGGTAAAGTTTCAGCTCTTTAAAATCAACCGGCTATTTTCCCCCGAAGCGCTTGCAAGGAACGCAGATCTCCGGAGACGCGAAGCGTGGGAGCTTCCGGTCGAGTTCCTGCCGAAACTTGCGGCCCGGTGCCGGGAAAGAGGGATCGGGTTCGCCTGCACTCCCTTCTATCTGGAAGCGGTTGACGAACTGCTTCCCTTCGTGGATTTTTACAAGGTCGCTTCCTACGAACTTCTGTGGGGAGAGTTGCTGAAAGCCTGTGCCCGCACTGGAAAGCCGGTGGTTCTGTCCACCGGCATGGCGGTCATGGATGAGATCCGTAACGCCGTGGACATCCTGGCGAGTGCGGGGTGCAAGGATCTGACTCTCCTCCATTGCGTTTCCGGCTATCCTGCGAGTCCGTTGGAATGTAACCTTGCCGCGATCGAGACGATTCGGCAGTCCTTCCGGGATACCTCTCTTGCCTTGGCCCTCAAGGTGGGCTGGTCCGACCACAGTGTCTGCCCGGGGGTAATATTCCGTGCGGTGCATCGGTGGGGTGCGACAATGATCGAGTTTCACCTCGATCTGGAAGGCGAGGGAGAGGAATACCGCACCGGTCATTGCTGGCTGCCCGGGCAGATCCAACCGGTGATCGTAGCGGCGAGGACGGGCGTTCTGGCCGATGGAACCGGGGAGAAGATCCCTGCACCGGGCGAAATCGGCGACCGGGAGTGGAGGGCCGATCCCGGCGATGGCCTCAGGCCATTGCTGAAAATGAGGACCGGGGGACGCACTTAAGATGCGGCCGGTTGCCATCATTCAAGCGCGTATGGGGTCATCCAGGATGCCGGGGAAAGTCCTGAGGCCGATTTGCGGCCGGCCGATGCTCTGGCATATCGTCCAACGGTTGCGCTTTATGACCGTGATTTTGGAAACGGTAGTGGCGACTTCCGATCGCCCTGGCGATGAACCGATCCGATGCTTTTGCCGGGAACAGGGTATTCCGTTTTTCGCCGGCAGCGAGGAGGACGTGCTGGACCGCTTTTACCAGGCGGCACGAACGTTCGAAGGCGACCCGCTCATCCGGGTGACGGGGGACTGCCCTTTCGTCGACCCCGATCTGGTAGGTCGGTTGCTGGAGTATTACGAAACCGGAAAGTACGACCATGCGGGAATCGCCACCGGCGCGGGGGCGGTGTTCCTGAACAGCGGCCGTTTTCCGGACGGTCTCGACGCGGAATGCTTCAGCTTCGCCTTACTGGAGCGCGCATGGCGCGAGGCGACGGACAAGGGCGACCGCGAACATGTGACTCCGTACATCTGGCGGAACAAGGAGCTGTTCCATTGTGGACAACTGACATCGGCGCTGGATTTCTCCCATCTGCGGTGGACCGTGGACAACGAAGAGGATTTCCTGCTGGTCTCCGAAATCTACCAGGCACTCTATCGGGAGGACGCTCCTTTCTTGATGACGGATGTTCTCGCTTACCTCGAACGGCACCCGGAGTTGACCGCGTCCAACCGACATTTCATCGGAAAAGAGGGATACAAAGATCTCTGGAAAACTTCGGAGAAATAACGCCTCGAATGAGAAGGGCATGCGGATGAAAGGCCAGGATCTCTACAAGCGGGCGAAACGGTTGATACCGGGCGGGACGCAGCTGCTATCAAAGCGTCCCGAGATGTTTCTTCCGGAGCAGTGGCCTTCGTATTACGCCAAGGCACAGGGAGTCGAAGTCACCGATCTCGACGGCAAAAGGTACGTGGACATGAGCATCATGGGGGTGGGGGGCTGTGTCCTCGGCTACGCCGACCCCGAGGTGGACCAGGCCGTCAAGGAAGCGGTGGATTGCGGGGTGATGTGCACGCTGAATGCCCCCGAGGAGGTGGACCTTGCCGAACTCCTTTGCGAGCTTCACCCTTGGGCCGGGATGGTTCGCTACGCCCGAGCCGGCGGCGAGGCGATGTCGATGGCAGTGCGAATTGCTCGGGCTTATACGAAGCGGGACAAGGTGGCATTTAGCGGGTATCACGGCTGGACGGACTGGTACCTGGCCGCCAACCTCGGCGAGGACGACGCGCTGGACGGACAGTTGATGTCCGGCCTGGAGCCGTCCGGTGTTCCTCGCGGGCTGCGTGGGACGGCGTTGCCTTTTCACTACAACCGAATCGATCAGCTCAAGGCGATCGTCGATGCGAACCAGAACGGATTGGCCGCCATCGTGATGGAGCCGCAGCGTGGACAGGCACCATCCCCCGGGTTTCTGGAGGAAGTGAGGGACATCGCGAACGAGGTCGGCGCGGTCCTGATTTTCGATGAGATCACCACCGGTTTCCGAATGACGACAGGCGGTATCCACCTTTTGCTGGGGGTCAATCCGGACATCGCCGTGTTCGCGAAAGCGATGTCCAACGGGTACGCGATGGCCGCGGTGATCGGAACCGAACCGGTGATGCAGGCGGCGCAATCCACGTTCATCAGCAGTACGAACTGGACGGAGCGGATAGGCCCCGCCGCGGCGCTGGCGACGATCCGGAAGTATCGACGCGAAAATGTCGCGGAACACCTGAAGTGCATCGGGAATCTCGTCATGAAAGGCTGGGGAGAGGCCGCAGCGGCGGCGGGTCTCAAACTGCATGTCGATGGCCTGCCGAGCCTGAATCATTTCGGTGTTGTCCACAAGGAAGAGGGGGCGTTGACGACGCTCTTTACTCAAATGATGCTTGAGAAAGGATATTTGGCGTACAACCAGTTCAAGCCTTCCTACGCCCACCAGGTGCGCCACGTCGAGGAATATCTTTCTTGCGTGAAAGAAACGTTCCTCTTCCTGGCGAAAGCGGTTGAAAAGGACAATATCTCTTCCTGCCTGAAAGGCCCTGCCGCGCGCCGAGGGTTCTACCGCCTGACATAGAAGCACCTGGCGTCCCTCCCACACGATGATCACGACGAGACCGTTTGGCCGCACAGGCCTGAACATTTCCTGCATTTCCCTTGGCACCGTGGCTCTGGGCCTGGAATATGGAATCGAATCCCCCCATGAATCCAGGCGTCCGAGTGAGGAAGATGCGATTCGACTATTGGAGCAGGCGGCGGACGAAGGGATCAACCTGTTCGATACCGCACCCGCGTATGGAGAGAGCGAACGTTTGGTGGGCCAGGCAATTGGCCGCCGGCAGGGGTGCCATATTGCCACGAAGGTGTCTGTTCCTCTGGATGGCGACGGCAAGGCGCTGCAGGGAACCCCGCTTCGGGAAGCCGTCAAGGCGTCTTTGGAGAAGAGCCTGAGAATCTTGCGGCGCGAAGTGATCGATATCGTGCAGATTCACAATGCGACCGTCGACGGGATCGGTCGCGGGGAGGTGGCGGACATGCTGCTGAAGGCCCGCGACGAGGGGAAGGTACGCTTTCTCGGCGCGTCGGTTTACGGCGAGGAATCCGCATTGGCTGCCGTCAACTCCGGGCACTTCGACTGCCTGCAGGTGGCATATAACGTGCTGGACCAACGGATGTCCGGGCGTGTGTTTCCCGCCGCCGCGCAGGCAGGAGTCGGCATCCTCGTCCGCTCCGCCCTCCTGAAAGGAGCCCTCACGGAGAAATCCCGTTTTCTGCCGCCGGAACTTCATGTTCTCCAGCGGGCATCCGAACGGGCGAGGGAGAAATTGGCCGGGACATGGCAGCGCCTCCCGGAAATCGCTGTTCGTTTCTGCCTGTCGTCGAAGAAAGTGGCGACGGTGCTTGTGGGTGCAAGTACTCGAAAGGAACTGGAGCAGGCCCTGCTCGCCGCGAAAGCCGGCCCCCTTTCCGAGGAGTTGCTGGGCCAGGCGGCATCGCTCGCGTTGACGGATGAACATCTGTTGAATCCCTCCCATTGGCCTATTGGATGAACGTCGGCCCTCCCGTCCTCCTGCGCTGTGACGGTTTCCATGACATCGGGTTGGGGCACGTGGCCCGTTGCTTGGCGCTGGCCGAGGAATTGAAAACGCGCCGCAACTGTCGGGTCACCTTTGCGATGCGGAACGGCACCCTCGGCATGGAGGTCGTACGAAGGGAAGGATATCCCGTTGCCGCGCCTGATGAAGTCGGGGAACGTTTCGACTATTCCGCATGGATGTTGGATGTAATCGGAAAGGCCGGTGCGCGGGCGGTTGTACTCGACGTACGTGACGATCTTCCGCGCGGAGCTCTCGATGATGCGCGGAGGCGGGGGATCCTGATTGTCACCATCGATGACCCCAGCGACCGGCGGTTGGCTGCCGATCTTGCATTCTATCCTCCCGTACCCCAGTTGCATCGGATGAAATGGGAGGGATTCACGGGAAAACTTTATTCGGGCTGGGAGTGGGTCGTATTGCGAAAGGAGTTTGCCGATCGCCCCCCAAGGATCACCGGGACACGTCCCTGCGTTCTGGTCACCATGGGGGGAAGCGACCCGGGGGGGATTACGCTCAAGGCCGTATCGGCGTTGGACCTTTTGGTAGAGGATTTCGAAACCGTGGTGGTCTTGGGGCGAGGGTTTTCCGGCGATGCGGCCCTCAATGAGCTGCTTGCGGGGACACGCCGCTCCTGCCGCGTGCTCCGGGACGTAAGCGACATGGCAGGTGTTCTGTCTCAGGCCGACGTGGCAGTGGCGTCCTTCGGTGTCACCGCCTATGAACTCGCGGCTCTCGGAGTGCCCGCGATCCATGTGTGCCTCACGGAAGACCATGCTATCTCGGCGGGAATGTTTGAGAAGGAGGGCTTGGCCATCAACTTGGGGTCGTATTCGACGGTTTCCCCTGGGGATATTGCAGTGGCGGTACAGGAGTTGATCCATGATCCGGGAAAGCGGGATGCAATGGGGAACGCAGGTAGGTTGCGGGTTGACGGGAGAGGCAGTGAACGGATCGTGAATCTGATTGCCGACGGTTGCCGGGCGGGGAAATGACCGGGTACCTAATTTTGAACATCACTGGACGGTACTGATATGGACCACCAGGGATCGGTGCTCGTAGATCGGGGAGAATACAGCGTCATCGATTGCCGGAATTGCGGGTTCGCGCATCTGAGTCCGATCCCGGATTCGAAGACGCTGGAGCGGTACTATTTCAAGAGATTCTATGGGGAAACAAAATCGGATTACATTTCCCGAAGCGAAAAAGACAGCGCGTGGTGGCGATTGCAATATTTTGAATGGCTCGATTTGATTGCCGCCGCTTGCCGGAGCGGCGGCCGACGCATTCTCGATATCGGTTGCGGACCCGGGTTTTTCCTTTCCACGGCTCGTGATATGAAATGGGAAACGCATGGGATCGATGCGTCGTCGCAAGCGATCGCTTATGCCAGGGACGCCCTGCGGTTGGAGGTACAGCAAGGGTTCGTGGTGGATCGACTTCCGGGCGGAACCTGCGATGCGGTGCTGTTGAACCTGGTGCTGGAGCACATCGCCGACCCTGCGAACTTGCTGAAGACGGTGTGGGACGGCCTCCACCCCGGAGGTGTCGTATGTATTGTGGTACCGAATGACTTCAGCACGATACAGCTAGCGGCTTGGCGCGAGCTCAAGAAACCGGAGTGGTGGGTAGCCGTACCGGATCATATCAACTACTTCAGCTATGACAGCCTGGAGCGACTGCTCGGCCGAACGGGTTTCGCCCCTGTTGCCCGGACCACGGATTGGCCGATGGAATTTTTTTTATTGATGGGAGACGACTACGCGGGAAACGATGCCTTGGGTCAGGAACTCCACAAGAAAAGAGTCCGGATGGATCTTGCGTTGGGGGCATATTGTGAAGCGGATCGCAGGCGGTTTGTTCAGTTGATGGCAGGAATGGGATGGGGGCGGGATGCCGTGGTCATTGCGAGAAAATAAATGGTGAAAACGATAGCGGTCATCCAGGCTCACTATACCGACCTGTTGGTGGACGATACGAACCCGTCTCATTATTGCGTACGGGCATTAAGGGACTCCAAATTGTTCGACGAAATCGTCATCGCGGCTCCGGACACGGAGAGGAACAAGGTTTATCAATTGTTGGCGGATGGATGGGAGATTGGTTGCCACCTGGGAGCGGAATTCGACGTGGTCAGGCGTTTGATCGAGGCGGCGGAGAAAGTCGGGGCGGAGGAAAACGATACGGTCTGCCGTGTCCTGCTGAACCGATTTTACCTGGATACGGATCTTGTGATCCGAATGGTGAATTGTCTCGTCGCCGGGAAGGCGGATTACGTAATCCTTCCTTACGACTTCGACATCAATTTCGGCGCGGATGTGCTCACATTGAACTGTCTCCGACGGGTGGATCATTTATTGACCTCGCGGAGTCAGGAACATTTACGCTTCCGACCCTGGTTGTACATGGAGGATCACCCCGACCTGTTCCGCGTTGTTACCTGTGAGGATGTGCCGACGTACCCGCCGCAACGCCTTCGGGAAATAAGAGAAAGCGGTCTATTCTCCGATCGCGATTGTGGAACATGTTCGAGTTTCTCCTACGAATACATCTCGGAGTTCCTTCATCCGGAAGAAACCATTCTGGACATCTCCTGTGGCACCGGCGATGGCACTGCATTGGTGTCGGGCAAGGTTCGCAAGGTCCATGGGGCGGACCTCTCGGAGGATGCCATATTCGAGGCGCGGAAAAGCCATACGGCTCCGAACCTATCTTTCGATGTGCAGGATGGCTGTGCGTTGACGTATCCGGATGGATATTTCGATGGGATCGTCTGCCTGAACACGCTGGAGCATGTCGAAGATGATCTGAAAATGTTGAGAAATCTCTACCGCGTCGTCAGGCCGGGTGGGAAATTGATCCTGGAAACGCCGCTGCTAAGGACGCGCCCCTTCAATTTTCCGCTGATATCTTCCCACGTGAGGGAATATCAAAAGCAGCCTCTATTGGACCTGATTGCTTCCAGCGGATTTGTGGCCGAGCGGAAATTCGGGATGAACCGCGGGCAGTACATTGAATGGGAACGAGCGCGTGAAGCCGCCTTGGTCTTTGCCCGGCGTCCAGCCGAGTAAGTGGCGAATCCATTATTTGGAGGGATGGTGACCTCTCAAGGAGTAAAAGGCGAGGTTGTTTTGGTGACCGGCTCAAGCCGGGGAATCGGTCGCGCCATCGCGCTTGCTTTTGCCGAAGCAGGCGCCGATATCGTCGTGACCTACATCCGGGAAAAAGATCACGCCATGGGGGTAGTTGAAAAAGTTCACTCGCTGGGGCGTCGAGCAATTGCAATACAAATGGATGTCGGTTCCAGACCCAGCGTGCGGCAGATGATAAAGCTGGCACTCGATGCGTTCGGGCGAATTGACGTCCTTGTAAACAATGCCGGGATATTGCAACAGAAACCGTTTTTGACGATTTCCGATGAGGATTGGGACCGTGTCTTGTCGATCAACCTCAAAGGAACCTTCCTGTGTGCGCAGGAAGTTTTCCCCGCGATGCAGCGCCAGGGCGGCGGTCAGATCATCAATATTTCATCGTCCGGGGGACAACTCGGGGGTGCGTTGGCTGTCCACTATTCAGCGAGCAAGGCGGCGGTGATTTGTCTTACCAAGTCGCTTGCCCGGGAAGGCGCTCCCCATATCCGGGTCAACTGTGTTGCGCCTGGCTTGATTGAAACGGAAATGACACAAGAGGAAATAGCGACCGAAGGGGGGAAAACAAAGATTCGTCAAATTCTTTTGCAACGGCCAGGTCTTGCGGAAGAAGTGGCGAATGCAGCGGTTTTCATTGCCTCGCCGGAAGCTTCTTATATCACGGGTCACATATTGAACGTAAACGGCGGTCTTTATCTTGGCTGAAGGACAGGGGGGATAATTGCTGGGATCCGATGCAATCGTAGAGGCGTTTCAGCATCATGGGGTTTCGCGCATTTTTATTTTTCCGGGCGGAACGATTGCCCCGGTTCTGGACTCCGCGACGAGAAGGGGCGTCGAGATTTATTGCGCGCGTCATGAGCAGGGGGCGGGCTATGCAGCGCTTGCCACCGCGCGTTTGAGCGGGCGTCCACAAGTTGTCATGGTGACATCGGGCCCCGGTGTTACAAACATCATAACGGTGGTTGCGGACGCGTATTTCGACTCGACCCCCTTGATTGTACTGACAGGCCAGGTCGGCACGGGCGACATGCTCGGAAATCTGCCCCTACGGCAACGTGGATTCCAGGAAGTGGATACGATCGCCCTGTTGCGGCCTGTAACGAAGGCGCAATTTCTGCCTAAAAAACCGGCGGATTTACCCGGTATGATGGAGCAAGCGTTCGAGGTGGCGGCAAGTGGACGTCCGGGGCCGGTGGTTGTCGATCTGCCGATGAATGTCCAACGAGGCGAAGTGGGGGAGATCCCGGGTTCTGACGAACACCCTGCACGGGATGGGAAATCCCTGCATGGGGTCAACCCGGCTCAGATAAGACAAGTCCTCGAATGGTTGGAGTCTTCGCGCAAACCGGTCATCTTGGCTGGTCAGGGTGTGTTGATAGCGCGGGCGCAGCGAGAGCTTCGCGCATTGGCGGAGCATGGCCAGATTCCCGTTACCCAGAGCCTGTTGGGGTTGGGTGCCTTTCCAACCGCTTCTCCCCTGGCTCTTGGGTTCCATGGGCACACGGGAAATCAATACGCCGGCCGTGCCCTGCACGAGGCCGATCTGATTCTGGTTGTAGGCTCCCGGCTGGATGTGCGACAGACGGGTTCCCGATTTGATGATTTTGGATCCGGGGGGCGCGTTGTCCGAATCGATCTGGACCTCGCGGAGCTGGAACACTCCCGTATTCGGTCCGATCTCAACCTGCATGCCGATGCACGAAGTGCGTTGGCCGCGCTGAACGCCGGACTCGCCGGCCGTGCCTTGCCGGATTGGTCGAAATGGCGGGAACGAATCGACAGGTGGCGGAAGGAATTCCCGCTCAATTACGACATGGATGGTGCGCTCAAGCCGCAATTCGTCATCGAAACGGCGAACCGCCTGAGCGGCGGTCGGTCCGTTATCTGTGTTTCCGGTGTTGGGTCCCACCAACAGTGGGTCGCACGTCATTTCGATTTCGATTACCCCACCCGGATCTGGCTGACTTCCGGAGGCCATGGAGCGATGGGATTCGATCTTCCTGTCGCGATCGGCAGCCAGTTGGCCTGTCCCGAGGCGCAAGTTCTCTGCTTCGTAGGGGATGGGTCGCTGCAGATTAATATCCAGGAGTTGGCTGCCGTTGCGGAAAACAAGCTGCCGGTAAAAATCATCGTCCTGGATAACCGGCGACTGGGGATTGTTTCACAGTTCCAGAAATTCAATTGGAAAAGCGACCCGGCGTGCGGGGAGAAATGGAATCCGGACTTCGCGGCGATTGCCGCGGCTTACGGGATTACGGGTCTCACGGTGCGATCGGTGAGCGAAGTCGAGCCCGCTCTAAAAAAAGCTTTTGTCGAACCGGGACCGGTCCTGATTCATTGCCTTGTCGATCCGCTGGAAGACGTCGTTCCGATGCTGATGGCCGGCCAGACGATGGACAAGATGTGGCCCTATGAGTAGAACCTTGTGGATCGTCAGCGGGGGAATCGAGGCGATCTCTGGTATACGCTTGGCGAAGGAGATGGGGCTTCATGTCGTAGTAAGCGACAGGAATCCCAGGGCGCCCGGCTTCGCCTTCGCGGATGATCGGGTGCTGGCCGACACGTATGACGTCAACGCGACCGTCGAGGCGGCTCGGAAATACTCGGGAGCGGTTCGCCCGGTCGACGGGGTCATGTGCATCGCCTCGGACGTTCCATTGACCGTCGCCAGCACAGCGGCCGCTTTGGGGTTGCCGGGTATTCCGGTCGAGTCGGCCCTTCTTGCCGCGGACAAACTGGAAATGAAGCGGAAATTCGAGCAAGACGGCGTACCCATCCCGTGGTTCAGTCCCGTCGGGTCGGTTGCTTGCTTGAGGGAAATCGTGAACCGGCGCGGTTTTCCGCTGGTCCTGAAGCCGGTGGACAGCCGAGGCGCCCGGGGTGTGCTTCTCCTGAGGGCAGGGACGGACCTGGATTGGGCCTATGGCCTG
>Ga0315273_10008847_pt1 | contig 12737 bp, 14 predicted proteins | sample YL17G02_0_MG_FD_205753 | JGI IMG/M metagenome (GOLD analysis project Ga0315273, IMG submission 205753) | Sediment microbial communities from Yellowstone Lake, YNP, Wyoming, USA - YL17G02_0 | ecosystem: Environmental > Aquatic > Freshwater > Lake > Sediment | place: USA: Wyoming | collected...
CAGCCTCAAATGGGATGATATGATCGAAAACCCTGGCCAGCTTGCAGCGAAAATTGCCGCCCTCGAACCAGTGCTGTATGCGACGCCCCGCCTATTCGCCAGTGGAATTGTCACCTCAGGCAGTGAGTTCACCGGTGTGCGCGTTATCGGCATCGATCCTGCCTCTGATGCGTACGCACCCTTCAGGGAGGGGATGGTCAGCGGGGAATTTCCCGCAGCGGACGACCGTGACGGTGTTCTGGTTGGCAAGAGGCTGGCGGAAAAACTTAAGGTGGATACAGGCGATACACTTAACCTGATGGTAAATACCTCGAACGGCGACCTGGTGGAGCAGCCATTTGTCGTCCGCGGGATATACTGGATTCAAACACCCGCCTACGATGATGGGGTGGTTTATCTTCCGCTCGCCAAGGCGCAGGCAATGGCGCAGGCGGAAAACCATGCCAGCACGATCTATGTGCTCCTGAAGGACCGGGATCAAACGGATCCGGTTGCAGCCGCTCTAAAGACGGACAATCTCACGATCGTCACCTGGCAGGAGGCCAACAAGCTCATGGTGATGCTGGAACAGTATTCCAACTCCTACTTGGTGATACTCTACTTGATCGTCCTTGCCATCACGGTCACGGTCATCGTCAACACCCTGGTCATGGCAGTTTTCGAACGCACGCGGGAAATCGGCATCCTTTCGGCAATCGGGATGAAAGGCGGACGCATCATGGCCATGTTCTTTGCCGAGTCAAGCCTCTTGGCGGTGGGCGGCATTATCATGGGCATGATCCTGGGCGGCGTGATGGTCTATTTCGCCGCGACTCGCGGCTTCTACATTGGGGATATGGGCATCACAGGCGCCGTCTTCAGGGACAGGATTTACGCCTACCCCACGCTCACTGATTCGATCACCCTGTCCCTCACTGCGCTCGTCGTTACTCTGCTGGCCGCGCTCTACCCGGCATGGCTGGCATCGCACATGGAACCCGTCGATGCACTGCATGGCGGGCAATAAGGAGGTATCATGGAAGTCACTCGTATCGAGAATGCCACCCGGGTCTATCAGATTGGGAAGGTTGAAACCCGAGCGCTGCGCGGTGTCAGTCTGTCCATCGAAAATGGAGAGTTCACTGCCCTGGTCGGTCCCTCCGGTTCGGGGAAGACCACACTGCTGCAGCTGATTGGTTGTCTCGACCAGCCAACCAGCGGAAAAGTGTTCATAAAAGGTAGCGATGTCACCGGTCTGAACCGCAACCAGCGCGCGGACATGCGCCGCGGGACGATCGGCTTCATCTTCCAATTCTTTGCGTTGATACCGACGTTGAGCGCCTACGAAAACATAGAAATGCCGCTGCTGCTTGATCATCGAAGCCCTTCGGACCGTCGCGCGCGCATCACGGAATTGCTGGCGGCAGTTGACCTATCTGGCCGGGCGCATCACCGCCCCGACCAGCTGAGCGGTGGGGAGCAGCAGCGCGTGGCTATCGCCCGGGCGCTGGCGACCAGCCCCACCTTGATTCTGGCCGACGAGCCAACCGCCAACCTGGATACGGCGAACGGCAAGCAGGTCATGGAGATCATGACCCGGCTCAACCAGGAGACCGGCGTCACCTTCGTTTTCGCGACCCACGATCCCCGCGTCATCAAGTACGCTAGGCGCGTCGTCACGCTGCGTGATGGCCTGGTGATCGAGAACGGTATGGCCGCAAAGCCAGATGGAGTTGAATCATGAGAGTCACAGCCCTTCTAATCCTGCTGACCGCCCTCGCACTGACCGCTTGCAGTGGCGCGGCCGGGGCTGACCAACCTCTTCCGACGGTTGTGTTGGAGGGTGGTGCGACCGGCAATGTCCCCGCCCAGACCGGGCCTCAGTTCTCCGGCGGCGATGTGACAGCCTCCGGGGTCGTCGTGTCGGCCCAGGAGGCAAGATTGGGTTTTCCGCTGGCAGGGACGGTCACGAAGGTATATGTTGCGGAGGGTGAGCAAGTCCAGGCAGGGGACCCCCTGGTCGAGCTCGATAGCTCCGATTTCCAGATGCAGGTGACGCGGGCCGAGCGCGCCCTCCGGGAACTGACCTCGCCGGCCGCGGTCGCCGCTGCCGAGCAGGCCGTGGTCAATGCCCAGGAAGCCCTGGATGATGCCCAGGACAAGAGCGATAGCTACAAGTATCATCGTGCCACCGGCGAGCAGATTCAAAACGCCGAGGCAAACCTGGTGCTGGCCCAGGACCAGGTGGACGCGGCCTACGACAAGTACCAGAAATTCAAGAATAACCCGCCTGAAGACCCCCGGCGCGCCCAGGCGTACACCGACTACTACGCCGCCGTGAACGCGCGCGACCGCGCCCAATCCAACCTCAACTGGCTGACAGGCGGTCCGAGCGAGTCCGACATTGGGCTGGCCGAGGCCAACCTGGACGCCGCCCTCGCGGCCCACCAGGAAGCAGCGTGGTATCTGTCCGAACTCAAGGGAGAGGCGATCCCGGCAGATGCCACCGGAGCGCAACTTGCGCAATTGCAGCAAGCCCGCGATAACCTGAAGACTGCTCAGGATCAACTGGGGCGCACGCGGCTCCTGGCTCCGATCCCCGGCACGATCACGACGGTAGGCATTGTCCCCGGGGAGTATGTCCTGCCCGGGCAGGCCCTGGTGGGCATCAGCGACGTGTCCAGTCTCCAGATCGAAACCAGCGACCTTAGTGAGCTGGACGTGCCGCAAGTGAGCGTTGGGCAAGACGTCTCGATCCAGATAAAAGCGTTAGACGCGGTCATTCCGGGCCATGTGGTGTCAATCTCACCCGTGGCGACGACCCTGGGCGGCGACGTGGTCTACATGACCACCATTGCCCTGGACACGCTTCCCGAAGGGCTGCGGGAGGGCATGAGCGCCACCGTGAATTACAACCCATAGATCGATGGAACCGGAGGACGTCCGGGCTCGTAGCCATCATCCCGGCCCGCCTCCACGGACGAGGTCACCGCGCTGAGATATGAGTAGCGCCTTTCTATGATGGGAGAGGAGAACGGGTACATCCTATCCCTGTGGCTGCGGAGGAAATTGCCGTGAACCGGCCGAGAGCATTTACTCTCGGCCGGTCTGCGCTCCTGCCCGCCGGAAGGCAATCCTGCCCGCCCGGAAAAGACTTTGCGGCTGTGCGTCTTGGGGTTAAACTTGGGATTGCCGTTCTTTTGTGCTATGTCTTTGGAGGCTCCCCATGCTCATCGCCCTCACCCGTGAAGTCAGCCCGGCCATCATCCACTGTGAACTAACCCACCTTGAGCGCGTGCCGATCGATTATGAGGCCGCGCGATCCCAGCACGCTGAATACCTTGCCGCCCTGCGCTCGCTTGGATTGCAGGTCCAGTCGCTGCCGGAAGAGCCCGACCTGCCCGACTCGGTCTTCGTCGAGGACACTTCCATCGTGCTGGATGAGTGTGCCGTGATTACCCGCCCGGGCGCCGATTCCCGCAAACCGGAGACCGAGTCCGTCGCGCGAGCCCTCGCCCCCCATCGATCGTTGTTCCACATCCAGCCACCGGCCACACTGGACGGCGGCGACGTGCTCCGCCTGAACCGAACCCTCCACGTGGGCCTGAGCAGCCGCAGCAACCGGCAGGGCATCGAGCAGTTGGGCAGTCTCCTAGCACCGTTTGGCTACTCGGTGAGGGGCGCCAGAGTGACCGGCTGCCTGCACTTGAAGACGGCCATCACGCAGGTCGCATCAGATACCCTGCTCATCAATCCGGCCATGATTGAGAAGGGTGATTTCCCCGGCTGGAAATTTATCGAAGTGGACCCGTCCGAGCCCGTGGCCGCGAACGCCTTGTTGATCGGCGACCGGCTGATTTACCCATCTGCCTATCCCCTTACGCGGGCGCGCCTGGAAGCTGCTGGCCTCAAGCTCACCCTGGTCGACGCCTCCGAACTGGCCAAGGCCGAGGGCGGCGTGACCTGCTGCTCGCTTATCTTCCAGAGCTAATCGGCAATTACCAACCCCCAACTACGATTCACAAATAATCCCGGAGCTGCCTCGCCCGCCTCGGATGTCGCAGGCGCCTCAGGGCCTTCCCCTCTATCTGCCGGATGCGCTCGCGCGTCAGTCCAAATTTCTGCCCGACCTCCTCCAAGGTGTAGGAGTTGCCGTCATCCAGGCCGAAGCGCATGCGCAGCACCCGAGCCTCGCGCGCCGGGAGCGTGGCCAACACCTCCTCCACCTTCTCGCGCAGCATGGACTGGTAGGCGCTCTGTAGAGGCGTGGGGGTGAACTCATCCTCGATGAACATGCCCAACTCGTTTTCCTCGTCGTCCCCCACCGGTGTTTCCAGCGACAGCGGCAGCCAGGACACCTTCTGCATCCACTGGAGCTTGCGCACCGGCATCCCCAGTTCAGCTGCCAGCTCATCCGCACGCGGCGCGCGTCCCAGCCGCTGTTCGAGCTCGTGGGTGGTCTTATACATCTGCCGGATGCGGTCAATCATGTGGACCGGGACCCTGATCGTTCGCGCCTGGTCTGCGATGGCCCGCGTAATCGTCTGCCGGATCCACCAGGTGGCGTAGGTCGAGAAGCGGAAGCCGCGCTTGTAGTCGTATTTCTCGATCGCCTTGATCAACCCCAGGTTGCCCTCCTGGATCAGGTCCAGGAAGGCGACGCCCCGCCCCATGTAGCGCTTGGCGATGCTCACCACCAGCCGCGTGTTGGCTTTGATCAGGTGCTCGCGGGCTGCAAGATAGTCCTGTACGAGGCTGTCGAGATCGCGCCGCTGCTCCGAGCTCAGGTGCCCATCCGTCCCGATTAACTCCGCTTGCGCTGCCCGCCCGGTCTCGATGCGGATGGCAATGCTGCGCTCCTCTTCAACGCCCAGGAGTGGCACCTTGGACATCTCCTTGAGATAGAGCCCCACGGTATCGTCGCTCGAAATGTGCTCGATCGGGTTGGCCCAACTCTCGAAATCCCCGCTAACCGGCAGCTCCTCGGTCTGCGACTCGGTCTGCGACTCGAACTCTACATCCGGGTCAACGATCTCAACGCCCCGGCGACGCAGCGCGTGCAGCATGACACTCAGGCGCTCGGCGTCCGCCCCGGCGTCGGGGTAAAACTCCATCAGGTCATCGGTGGTGATGTAGCCCTGCACGCCTGCCTTTTCCAGCAAGACGTTCAGGACCTCCGTGCGACGAGCGGACATAGGTGCCTCCGTGGAAGACTTGCCTGATGTTCGTGTAGATTGTACCTGCCGACCGGAAGGCGGTCTGGCAACAGGCCGCCGCCAGCCCAGCCGTCATTTGTTATCCAGCAGTCTTCTCAGCGCCTCGAGAGGCGATTCATCTAGTTCAGGTCGGTGGCCGCAATCGCGCTCGTTCAGGTTTTGGCCACACACCAGGCAGAGCCCCTTGCACTCCGGGCTGTGCAGCGGGCTGATCGGGATCTCCAGAAGAGCGTACTCGCGCACCAGCGGCTGCAGATCGATGTGCGCATCATCCGGCACCAGTAGGCCGGATTCGGTGACCGATTTGGGGTTGAACGCATACAGCTCCGTGAAATCAAAGTGGAGACGCTGGCTGAAGGGCGTCAGGCAGCGCACGCACTCCAACCCGGTATCTCCTTCGAAATCGCCCTGCACCAGCAGACCCTGAGGGGTGCGGCCAACTCGGGCCAGCCCCTTAAACACATCCAAGGCCAGATCATCACTGACCTGGAAGCGTTCGAAATCAAAATCAAAATCGCGGCTGGTGCCGATCGAGCCATTAATGAGAAATCCGACGTTCAGCCGCAGGGGTTTCCGAGGGTTGGTCACCTTTTCAGTGCCGTGAAAGAGATGCAATCATTTTAACACGCCAGAGTCGTCCAGTCAATTGTTTTTTCGTATAGCGGAAGTATTGCCGTGCCCCCGTTTCCGGGGCATCTTCGGCGCTTCTCAGGAGGTCCAGTCCAAAAACCGGTAGTACAACCCCGCGACCATCAAGTGCAGCGCCGGGTTGCCGTTATAGAGGGGAACCTGCGGAAAGGGCAGCCCATCCAAGGGATTTTCGACACCTTCTCCCAGCATCTGTCGCGCAACGGTCTGGCCCAAGTGGCTGGCAAAAGCCACTCCATGCCCGGCATAGCCTACCGAATAGTTGATCCCGTTCATCGTGCCTGTGTGGGGCATCATATCGTAGGCGAAATCCAGGGTGCCACCCCATACGTACTCGACCGCCGCATCCTTGAGCTGCGGAAAGACCTGGAGCATGCCTCGGCGCAGGATCTCGGCGCTCTGGCGCGTGGAACCTGGCGTCTCGGGTGTGAATGCCGCCCGCCCGCCGAAGAGCATCCGGTTATCGGGGGTTAGACGGAAATAGTAGAGGAAGTTCTTCGAGTCGAAGATCATCCGGTTTCGGGGACTTACCTCCCGGGCCAGCTCCATGGAGAGCGGCTCGGTTGCGATGATGTAGGAGCCGATAGGAATGATACGCCTCTGCAGGCCCGGCGTTGCTTTGCGCGTGTACCCGCTCGTGCCGACGAATACCTTATCTGCCACGAGTGCCCCGCGGCTCGTACTAACCAGGAAATTGCCTTGTTTGCCTTCCACTTTCCCAACTTGCGCCCCCTCAAACATCACGGCCCCGGCGTTCGCTGCTGCCCTGGCCAGGCCCGTCACGTACTGCGCCGGGTTCAGCCCGCCGCTGACCTCGTCCACGATGGCGCCGTGGTAGAGGTCTGAGCCCAGCTCGGCCCCCAACTCCCCCTTGGACACGAGCCGCACGCGATGGCCGAATTCGCGGTCCATCAGCTCCGCCGCGCGGACGAACCCTTCGTAGTGGCCCGGCTTCCAGGCGACCTCGAGATGCCCAGGCCGGTTGAAAGAGCAGTCGATCCTCTCCTCGGTCACGATCTTCTCCACCGTGTCTATGGACTCCAGCGACATCTGAAACATGCGCCGGGCGCGCTCGATGCCGAATTTCCTGACCAGCGTCTCCGTGCCAAGTTTCATTCCGGGGAGCACCATGCCCCCGTTGCGACCGGACGCGCCCCAGCCCATTGTCTCCGCCTCCAGCACGGCCACCGAGGCCCCACCCTTCGCCAGCGTCCGCGCTGCAGAGAGGCCGCTGAACCCTCCGCCGATGACAGCCACATCCACTTTCTCGGGCAGGGATAGTTCGGGAAAGGAGGGCTTCTCGACGGTGGTCAGCCAGAAATTGGATTCATGGAGCATAATGGCCTCCGGGGGAAAATTGCCCCGACAAAAAAGAACAGCCCGCTTTTGCAGGCTGCCCGTTCGCGACCGCTACAGCCGCCGGTCAACGACATAGCGCGCCAACTCCTCGAGCGCTTCCTTCTCGACCGAGGCCTGGAACGGCCCAAGTGCTGCCAGCGCCTTCTCAACGTGCTCGGCGGCCTCGTCCATGGCGTAGCGGCTGGCTTTGCTCCCCTGTATGGCTCTGACCAATTTCTCCATCCGGTCGGCGTTGCCCCAGCCGCCCTCGGCCAGGAGTATCACCTCCGGGTCGTTGGGATGGCTTTCGGCGTAGTAGATGGCCGGGAGCGTCACCAGGCCGTTGAGCAGGTCGGAACCGACCGGCTTGCCGACCGTCTCCTGCGCGCCGTTGAAATCGAGCACGTCATCCACGATCTGGAAGGCCATGCCGATCTCGTACCCGTAGGTCTTCAGGGCCGCGCGAGTCTCTTCGTCTTCGGTGGCGACCATCGCCGAAGCCAAGGCCGACATCTCGAACAGCGAGGCAGTCTTCGCATAGATACGATTGCAGTACGTCCTGCGGTCGATCAGGCCCCTGGCGGCAAACATCTGGCTCAACTCGCCGTTGACGATGACAGCCAGTGTCTCTGAGAAGAGTTTCATCAGGGGCAGGTAGTCCGTTTCGGCGGCCAGTTTGGCGGCCCGCGCAAACAAAAAGTCGCCGGTCAGGACTGTTGCAGCGGGTGACCAGCGCGCGTTGAGGGTGGGTGTACCGCGCCGCAACAGGGATCCGTCAATCAGGTCGTCGTGGACGAGGGTGGCCGTGTGCAACATCTCGACCGCGGCGCCCAGCGTCACCAGTTTCTCGTGATCTGCGCCGAGCATGTTGCCGGTCAGCATGACGATCGTCGGGCGCACGCGCTTTCCCCCCGCAGCCATGAGGTGTTCGAGCGCGGCGCGCAGGTCCGGGTGGCTCGAGCCATCCGCCTGGGCGCGCATGCGTAGTTCGACTTCCTTGATTCCCTCTTGCACGGGAATGAAAAACGAGGTGGCCAAAATGGTTCGTTGCTCCGTGAGGCAGAAATGCACAACGTGCTCGAAGAATATCCCGCCGCATCTACTCCCACCCGAAGAGCCGCTGCGCATTTTCGCTGGTGACCTCGGCGACCCTATCAGGGGTGGTGTGCTGGATTTCTGCAATTCTATCAGCAATATGCCGCACGAAGGCCGGCTCGTTGCGTTTGCCGCGCTGGGGAACAGGGGCCAGGTAGGGCGCGTCGGTTTCGATGAGCAGTCTCTCGAGCGGCAGGGAACGCAACAACTCTCGACGCGCGTCGGCGTTTCTGTAGGTGACGGGACCCGTGACTCCGATGTAAAAGCCGAGCTCGAGGCCTTTCTTCGCTGTCTCCCGGCTGCCGCCGAACGAGTGCAGCACACCTGGGCGTTTCGCCAGCGGGCTCCCGCCTCCACGGAGGCTTGCCGCCCATGCGCCGAGGATACGTAGCAGATCCTCGGCGCACGCCCCCTGCTGGATGTCGCCGTTCTCCCGCAGGTGGATCACCGCGGGAAGCGACAGCTCACCCGCCAAGTCAAGCTGCTGGCGCAGGATGTCTTGCTGCAGGTCGTGCGGGGCGGAGTCCCAGTAGTAGTCGAGGCCGATCTCCCCAATGGCGATGATCTTTCGGTACGCGGAGAGCGCGGAATGACGCGGATCTGGATATCCGTGCGCGTCCGTGGCATCCGTCCGGTCCGCGTCGCTGAGGGCCAGAGCTCTAAGCTCCTGCTTGGCGCCAGAGTCCCAGCCCAGGGCCTCGTTCGGATGGACGCCGACCGCGGCGAAGAGCATGGGGTCTGAGGCGGCCAGCTCCACCGCGGCCCGGCTGGACGGCAGGCTGAGCCCGGGGATCAAGATCCGGCTGACGCCGCCCGCCCGGGCGCGGGCCAATACCTCGGCCCGGTCGGAGTCGAATTGTTCCAGATCCAGATGGCAATGGGTATCAGTAAGATTCACGATTCAGATCATGTCAGTGCGAGGAGATGCGAAGCGGCCACGCGGCAATCCGCTGGTCAACCCATGTAATTGCGAGAAGCCGCAGGCCGGCCACGCGGCAATCCCCTGGCCAACCCATGTCATTGCGAGAAGCCGCAAGGCGGCGACGCGGCAATCTCCAGTTCGGGGAAGCGATTGTCTGGGGCGGAAGAGCACCGCCCCCGCAACGACATTAGGCTAGTCCCGCAACCCTCAGCCCGTCCTGCAAGATCGCCTGCACCCTGTCGCCGTGGGTGGTCTCGCAGTAGACGCGCATGATCGGCTCGGTGCCGCTGAAGCGGATCAGCATCCAGCCGCCGTCTTCGAGCTTGAACTGGAAGCCGTCCACGGTGACTAGCTCCTTGACTTTCAGGCCGCCAATGGTCTGGGGCTTGGCGTCGAGGATCATCTTCTCCCGGGCGGCGCGGTCGCCGCTGAAGGGGCTGTCGACCCGGTCGTAGAAGTACTCGCCGCCGAGCTTGTCGAAGAGCATCTTGAGCAGTTCGGTGGGCTTCTTGCCCGTGCGCACCATGAAATCGAGCATGTACAGCCCGGCCAGGATGCCGTCGCGCTCAGGCACATTGCCGCGAAAGGCGTAGCCGCCGCTCTCCTCGCCCCCGATGAGCGCGTTCGTCTCGGTCATCTTTGGGGCCACGTACTTGAACCCCACGCCCGTCTCGTAGACAGCCACGCCGTACATCTCGCCCAGCCGGTTGAGCATGGTCGTGGTTGAAAGGGTCTTGACGATCGGCCCCCGTTCGCCGCGGATTTCGAGCAGGTAGTAGACCAGCAGAGCGTACACCCGCAGTTGATTGATGAACTGGCCGTTCTCGTCGCCGATGCCGCAGCGGTCCGCGTCGCCGTCGGTGATCAGCAGCACGTCAGCGTGGTTGGCCACCGTCGCCCTGAGCCCCACGTCCACGTTGGGCGGGATCGGCTCGGGGCGCTTCATCTCGGGGAAGGACGGGTTGCGCTCGTTGTGGATCTCGATGACCTTGGTCTTGCCGCCGCCGATGAGCTTGGGGAAGTAGCCGGCGCCGTTGCCCCACATCACGTCCACCATCACGGTCAACCCGGCGTCCTTGATCGGCCCCAGGTCGATCAGCTCGTGGATGTGCTCCAGGTAGGGCGTGTGCGCGTCGAACTTGACCACGACTCCGGCCCGCATCGCATCTTCCAGCTTCTCTCTTCTTACTTCTTGGATCGCATCCGGGATGCCCGCCTCGATCCGTTTCAGCCCGTCCGGGTCGATCGCCCCGCCGGTCGCATCCCGGACCTTGAAACCGTTATCGGTGGGCGGATTGTGGCTGGCGGTGATGTTGACCGCGCCGCAGGCTTTCTTGTCCACCACCGCGTAGGCGATGACCGGCGTGGGGGTGGCGCTGTCGGTCAGATAGACCCTGAAGCCGTTGCCTGCCAGCACCTCCGCGACCGCCGCGGCAAAGTGCTCGCTGGAGAAGCGCTTGTCGTGCCCGACCACCACCCACTGGCTTTGCTTGCCCTTTTCGAGCAGGTAGTTGGCAAATCCCTGCGCACAGCGGCGGACGTTGTCGAAGGTGTATTCTTCGGCGATGACGCCGCGCCAGCCGTCCGTGCCAAAGGTGATCTTGAAGGTCATGGGGAGGCTCCTTGGGGGGAAGATGATTGCTCACGAAGATTATATATCAGGCTCCGGCTTTTGGTTGACTCGGACAAGGTTCGAGCCGCGACTTCGCCGAAGGTATAATCCCTGATATGAAACAGCACGAGGCGGTCATCCAAGCGATGCGGCAAAACGGCGGGTACGCGACCCTTGGGCAGCTTTATCAAACTGCGCCTAGAATCCCGGATTGTCAGTGGGGAACGAAGACGCCCTTCGCGAGCATTCGCAGGATTGTCCAAACGCACGATGAATTCTTCAAAGTGCGTCCCGGGCTCTGGGCGCTAACATCGGAGCGAGAAAGGGTACTGCGGCGATTCTCGTATGCAGAGGCACCGGCGAAGGAGAAGGACTACTCACACTATTTCTTCCAAGGTTTGGTCGTTGAGATTGGGAATCTCAAGGGCTTTGAGACTTTTGTACCATCTCAGGACAAGAACAAGCCCTTTGGTCAGCAAAGGCTGGGAGAAGTCGCCTCGATCGGAGCGCTTTATGATTTTACGTACCCTGATATACTGAGGCGAGCGCAGACCATAGATGTGACCTGGCTCAATTCCCGGCGTTTTCCAGACTCATTCTTCGAGGTTGAGCACTCAACGGATATCTACAACTCTCTGCTCAAGTTTCTCGAGTTTCAGGACTTCCGTGTTAATTTGTTCATTGTGGCCGATAACCATCGGCGCGCCGAGTTTGGCGACAAACTTGCGACGGTCGCTTTCGGCCCCATACGGCATGCGGTCAAGTTCTGGACATACGACGCTGTATCGGAGCTGCATAATAAGATCTCCGAAAGTGTTCTCGTAGAACGAGCCATGCAGTGAGAGGAATAGTGTGATCATGCAAAGATATGTCGTGAATCAATTCGATGCCAGCACCTTTCAGGTTGTAGACGAGTTCGAGCAAAGAGAAATCTGCGTGTGTGCAGACTATGACGACCGGGAGGATGCGAGGGACAGAGCGGAGAATATCGCGGCACTTCTGAATCAGACAGAGACAACGAATTCCGATCAGACCTGAGAATCAGCGGAGTCGAGCACATGACCAGCTACATCTTCCTGACGAGTGAAGGGTACACCTTCCAGCCTGATTCGGAATCCGCGCTACCGGACATCGAGAACTTGCAGGTCATAGGGATTGCGCAAGGTGGCACCCCAGATGATGCCTTCTTCGACCTTGTGAGCAACTTTCCGTACCTCAAGGAAACGGCCTTTGACGAGGTTTTCTGCTACGAGTTGGCCCAAGATTATGAGCACACAAGGAGCGAATTTCGCCTGAAAGTGACAGAGTGATCTTCACCGTGCAACTCGTTGTTTGGTACGAGAAAGGGTGCGGAGGGAGCGCCTGATGTATTTTGCTTACTACCGAGTGAGAATCGATGGAGATGGCGATTTATGCGCAATCGTAGAGAGCGGAGAAAGCATCCCCGAAGAGGTGGCTGAGAGCCTCCGCGATAGCATTGAGAAAAGCCTGCAGGAATCGGGGGAAAAATGGTTCAGGAGGGAATCTCCAGACTGCGATTTTCCAGACGTTTGGGACCTGACAAGGGAAATGGCCGAGTGGCATCGCTTGCAACACAGATCGGGTATGGTTCTCGAAGAACTGTACCGCAAAATGAAGCCCGGTCTGCTGGAGCCTTTATGATCAGACAAAGCCGCGGTCATCTCTTCCGGGCGGAAATTGATGAGGAACGAAAGGGCTTGCTGGACTGGGAGAACAAGAGACGCAAAGAATCAAAAAGCGGCGCATGAGGCGTCGCTTTTTGCTAGGGAAATCAGCTCTTCCCGGCGGCTTCAGGTTCCCCCACCCACCTGACCCAATCCAGCGAGCACTTCACCGTATCGTAGAGTCCCTCATCCGCCGTCCACAGGGGACAGGCAAAGTGATCGGCGACGGCCAGATAGTGGGC
>Ga0315273_10008848_pt1 | contig 12737 bp, 13 predicted proteins | sample YL17G02_0_MG_FD_205753 | JGI IMG/M metagenome (GOLD analysis project Ga0315273, IMG submission 205753) | Sediment microbial communities from Yellowstone Lake, YNP, Wyoming, USA - YL17G02_0 | ecosystem: Environmental > Aquatic > Freshwater > Lake > Sediment | place: USA: Wyoming | collected...
GAAGGCCCGGATGTCCATGTGGTACAGCGTGACGTCGACGCCGTGGATGTAGTGGCGCAGGAGCAGCGCCTGCTTCAGCGCGTACATGCAGCAGACGCGCGAGCAGTACGGCACGCCGATCGAGCGATCCCGGCTGCCGGCGCACTGCACGTAGGCGATCGAGCGCGGGATCTTGCCGTCGGCGGGACGGAGCACCCGCCCGTAGGGGCCGTTGCTCGACTGCACGCGTTCCATGGCCAGCGGGCTCATGACATTGGGAAACTTGCCCCCGCCGAATTCGGCCTTCCGGTCCATCGGCGTGATCTGCAGGCCTGTCGCGATGATGACCGTGCCCACCTTCGTCGTCACGTGCCGCGCTTCCTGCGTGAAGTCGATGCAGTGGGCCGGGCAGACCTTCTCGCACTTCCCGCAGAAGACGCAGTCGCCGGGCACGAGCACGGCCTTCTGGGGAATGGCGTTGCCGTGCGGGATGTAGATGGCGCGGCGCGACCCGAGGCCATAGTCGAACTCGTGCGGCACGTGCACGGGGCAGGCGAGCTCGCACTCGTTGCAGCCGATGCAGGTGTCCTCGTCGAGATAACGCGGCTTGAGCACGAGGTCGACATCGAAGTCGGCTCCCTGCCTCGCAACCGACCGGACGTCGGTGTACGTCTGCAGCTGGACTCGCTCGTGGTGCGCCGCTTCGGCCATCCGCGGCGTGCAAATGCAGCTCGAGCAGTCGAGCGTGGGAAACACCTTGTTGAGCCCCACCATCACGCCGCCAATCGAGGGGTACCGGTCGACCAGGAGCACAGTGAACCCCTGGTCGCCAAGGTCGAGCGCCGCCTGGATGCCGGCGATCCCGCCCCCGATGACCAGCGCGTCGTACCGATTCCGGATCTCGGCCATGGTGCGTCCTTCCTCAAGGGGTCAAGCTTCCGCCCTTGCTCACCGCCGCACTTCATCGAGCAGGGCGCCGTCGGCGTCGCGAACCCGCACGACCAGCGGCATCTGACCCGGCAGGCTGTGCGTGGCGCACCCGAAGCACGGGTCGTAGGCCCGGAACGCCATCTCGATCTTGTTGAGCGTCCCCTCGGTCACCGGCACGCCTTTGCGAATGAGCCCTTGCGCGGCCTTCTTGATCGACATGCAGATGGCCGCGTGGTTGTTCGTCGTCCCGACAATCAGGTTCGCCTTCCTGACGATGCCCCGCGCGTCGGTGACGTAGTGGTGCGTCAGCGTACCGCGCGGCGCCTCGACGATGCCGACGCCTTCACTGGGCGTCTCGGTCGGAATGACGCGGTACTCCTCGGCGTTGGTGATCGCCGGATGCCGCAGGAGTTCGAGCGACCGCTCCGCCGCGTTCATGAGTTCCACGACGCGGGCCCAATGGATGGCCAGCGTGTGGTGCACCGGTTTCCTGCCGGTGCGGTCGCCGGTGAGGGTCTCGAAGTACTCCTCGCAGGCCTCCTGCGCGAGCGGCGTGCTCATGCCGTCCCCGGCATTGAGACGGGACTGCGGCGTCGCGCGGTAGACACCCGAATCCTTGCCGTCCACGAACCCCTTCCACCCGACCTGGACGAGGTAGGGAAACTTCAGGTAGCTCCACGGCTCGACGTGCTCCGCGACGAACTTCGCGTAGTCGCGCGGCTCGTACTTGCAGAGCTCCTTCCCGTCCGGGTCGACGACCCGCACCATCCCGTCGTAGAAGTTCACGCGGTTCTTCTCGTCGACGAGCCCCATCGAATAGGTCTGGTGGTAGTACGGGCCGTTCAGGATCAGGTCGACGTATCCGGTGTTGGCCAGCACCTGGTCGTGCAGCACCTTCAGGGTGAACTTCCCGAACTCCACCATGAAGGTGACAATCTCCTCGAGCCGATCGCGCTCGGCCGGCGTGATCGGCTTGCTCATGCCACCGGGAATCGCGTTGATCGGGTTGACCGGCTTCCCGCCGAAGATCGAGGCCGCCTCGTGTCCCCACTGCCGGCACTTGATGACGAGGCCCCCGATTTCGACACCCAGCTTGCGGATGACGCCGATGATGTTGCGCGAGGCCGGGTCGCTGTCCGGCCCCATCACGAAGTCGGGACCGCCCAGCGCGTAGAAATGGGTGGTGTGATCCGTGACGTAGAAGATGTTGTACTGCAGCTCGCGCAGGAGTTTCGCCGTCAGCGGCAGCGTGACGCCGAACACGGCGTCGCACGCCTTGGCCGAGGCCATCATGTGCGCCTCGGGGCACACGCCGCAGATGCGGGACGTGATCCGCGGCAGCTCCTCGACCGGGCGGCCCTCGCAGAACTTCTCGAACCCGCGCAGCTCGGGCACCTGGAAGAAGCACTCGGCGACTTCGCCGTCCTGGTTCAGGAAGACCTCGATCTTGCCGTGTCCTTCCAGGCGCGTGACCGGGTCGATGCTGATCCGCCGGAAGCCTTCCGCCGTTTGTATGTGTGGAGTCGTCATACGCTCACCATCCGACAAGGCCGAGGCGGCCAGCGCCCTACCGCCGGCCCTTGAGACTGCTCGAGGCCATGCTGAACCGATAGAAGGTGCCGATCGGATCCACGATCTGCCCGACGATCTCGTGCGCCCGCTCCTCGACGGTCGCATCGATGATGGAGCCGATCGCCCCGATCATGGCCGTCCCCCGGTCCTCGACGCCGCTCGGCGCCGTGTAGCAGCCACGGCAGCCGAGGTTGGCCTTCACGCAGAGCGCCTCGCAGCCGCTCCGTGTCGCCGGCCCCATGCACACGAACCCCTGCTCGAGCAGGCACCATCCCGGCTCCGGAATCGCCAGGTGCGGCCGCGTGAAGCCCTTGACGCGCACCTGGCGCTTCTCGCGCGGGCACTCGTCGCAGACCACCTTGTCGCCGCACCCCACCGTCACGGCGTCGTTGCGCGCCGGCACCTGTCCGGCAACCACCGCCTGCAGCACCTTCCAGACCTGGTTGGCCTGCGGCGGGCAGCCGGGGATCTGATAGTCCACCTCCACGACGTCCTTCAGTCGAAGCACCTGCGGGTACAGCCGCGGGAGATGGAGTTCGCCGTACGGCGTCTCGAAGACCGGCGCGGGTTCCACGCCGTTCGGATTGTCGAGCGACGGGTTCCGATGATAGACCACGTCGTAGATCTCCGACGGCGTGGTCAGGTTCGCCAGGGCGGGGATCCCGCCGTCGATCGCACAGGTACCGTAGGCGACCAGCGTCTTGCTCTTCTTCCGGAGCAGCCTGGCGATCTCTTCCTGTTCCGAGCTGCGCACGCCGCCGTTGAACAGGCAGACGTCGATGTACCCGTCCGGGTACCGCGCGACGTCGTCGTACTTGAAGTCGGCGGCGCACGGCCAGAAGACGACGTCGGCAGCCTCGATGAGCTCCAGCAGGTGCGGGCCAATCTCGAGCAGCGAGATGTCGCATCCGCCGCAGCTCGAGGCCCAGTACTTGGCGACCTTCAACTTGCCGTTCGTTCCACCGCTGCCGCCTTGGGCATTCATCGTCGGTCTCCCCACGGTTGCAGATCCATGCCGTGCCCGACGCCCCGCTCGTGCATCCGCTTCGGCCAGTTCAGCGGACCGACCTGCCGGATCTGTTCGGTCGTCTGGCGGACGATCTGCGCGAACTTCTCGCCTTCCGCGGCGCTCACCCACTCGTGCACGAACCGCTCGGGTTCGATGCCCAGGTCCGCCAGGACGCTCCTGACGAGCGGCATGCGCGCCATCGTCTTGTGATTGCCGGCGAGATAGTGGCAGTCGCCGATGTGACAGCCGCACACCAGCACCCCGTCGGCGCCCCGCGCGAAGGCGGTCATGATGAGCTCGGGATCGATGCGGCCGGAACACATCACCCGGATGATGTCGACGTTGGCGGGATACTTGAGGCGCGCGGTGCCGGCGTTGTCGGCACCCGTGTAGGAGCACCAGTAGCAGAGAAAGGCGATGATCCGCGGCTCCCAGCCGGCGACCGCGGCGTCCGCCGCCTTCGTGTGCACGACCTGCTCGTCAACCATGCGTTACCTCTCCCACGTGTGCACGCCTCAGATGACCGCCGCACCCTCCAGCAGCGTCTCGATCTCGGAGAGCACCTGCGCGTCGGTGAACCCCAACTGCTGGATGGCGTTGCTCGGACACGCCGCCGCGCACGTGCCGCAGCCGATGCAGAGCGCCTCGTTCACCTTGGCGATCTTGCGCGCCTGGTCGCGGGTAATCGCCCCGTACGGGCAGACGGTGAGGCACGTCTGGCACCCGGTGCAGATGGCCTCGTCCACCTTGGCGATGAACGGATCCATCTCGATCTGCGCCGCCGCGATATGCGCCGCGGCCTTCGATGCCGCGGCCGACGCCATCGCGCAGGCCTCGCTGATGTTCATCGGCCCCTGACAGGAGCCGGCCAGGAATACACCCGCGGTCGACATCTCGACCGGACGGAGTTTCGGGTGGATTTCCATCAGGAAGCTGTCGGCGCCGACGGCGCAGCAGTAGATGCCGATAAGCTCCGCGATGTCGTGGTGCCCGACGCCGGTGGCCAGCACGACGAGATCGGTCGGCGCCTCCAGGCTCAGCCCGCCTGTCAGCAGATCGTCTGCCTGGACGACGAGCGGCCAGCGCCCCTGCGGGTCGGGCACCACGCGAGGCGGATGCTCCGGTTTGTAGCGGATGAAGAGCACGCCCTGCTCTGCCGCCCGCTCGTAGTAGACCTCGTGGCCGCGCCCGTAGGTGCGAATGTCCTGGTAGAAGCTGGTGATCTGGGTCTCGGGATGGTGCTCCTTGATCGCAAGCGCCGCGTGGAGCGCAGCCGTGCAGCACGTGCGCGCACAGTAGTCCTTCGCTCGCCCGGTCGACTGCCCATCGAGCTGGCGGGCGCCGACGCAGTGGATGAAGGCGACGCGTCTGGGGGGAGGCCCGCCCGACAGCAACTGGCCGCCGGTGGGCCCTTCCGGATCCAGCAGCCGGTTGAGCTGTTGCAGCGTGATGACCCTGGGGAAAATGCCGTACCCGAACTCACCGTAGAGGGGTTCGTAGGGATCGTGCCCCGTCGCCATCACGATGACCCCGCAGCGCAGCTGGACGTCGCGCGGCGGCTCGTCGAGCGTGATGCCCTTGCCGCCGACGGCCGCCACGCACTTGCCGCACTTCGTGCACGAGTGCCAGTCGATGGCCGGGATCGGCGGATAGCACCCCGGGTACGCCATGTAGATCGCCTTGCGGCGACTGAGACCGAAGTTGAAGTCGTTGAGCGTCTCTTCGGGGCACGCCGCGATGGCATTGCCCTGGTCCTTCAGCCGCTCGTCCGCGCCGCGCGGCTCGATCCGAACCCGCACCTGGAAGTCCCCGACAACGCCCTCGGAGTGGACGACCTGCGCATTGGCCAGAACGGTGATCAACGGGTGCCTCACCACGTCGTGCACGAGCCCGGCCAGCAGGTCGCGCGCCTGCTCGCCGGTCGGAAAGACGGTGTGGAGCTGCGCCATCCGCCCGCCGAGGAACGGGCGATGTTCCACGAGCGTGACCTTCATGCCACGCGTCGCCAGGTCGCGCGCCGCCACCAGACCCGCGACGCCGCCCCCGATCACCAGCGCCGCCGGGTAGATCGGAATCCGGCGCTTGTCGAGGGGCGCCAGCCGGCGGGTCCGCTCGACGGCGGCCCGAATCAGGCGAATGGCCTTCCGGGTCGCCTTCTCCTTGTCGACCACCACCCACGACACCTGCTCGCGGATGTTGACGTGTTCGAACAGGTACGGGTTCAGGCCCGCACGCGTCAGCGTCCGCCGGAACGTCGCCTGGTGGAGCGTCGGCGAACACGCGGCCACGACGACGCGGTCGAGCGTCAGCTCCTTGATGTGCTGCTCGATCAGGCCCTGACCGGGATCCGAGCAGACGAACATGTGCGTCATCGAGAGCACGACGCCCGGGAGCGTGCCGATCTCGTCGGCGACCCGCTTCACGTCGACGACATCGGAGATGTTGCCGCCGCAGTGGCAGATGAACACGCCGATCCGCGCGTCAGGGGCGAATTCGTGCCCGCGCCCCGAGAGGTTCCCTCCCGTTCCGGCCATCGCGACGACTCCTTTGGATTGCGATGCATCCCCTCGCCCCTTCCCCGTCGCCGCCGCGACCGGACCGGGGCGGGCACCGACACACCGCAGCCATCTTCACGACCGACAGACAGAATGCAGGGGGCTGTACAAAGGACGGTTCGCCTCGCTCGGGACCGCCGACGCGCCAATCGTCGTCACGCCGACCGCGACGGATCGCGTGGCCTCGATCAGCTCGACTCGTCGGACCCCCGCGAGTGCCCGTATGGTGGGGCAGGACAGGCGGAGCCTCGCACGACCCGGAGAACGAACGACACGACGAGACGCCAATGAATCGTGCGCGACCGTCTGCCGCGCATATGCGCGACTATGAGAGCGGGCCAACCGTCGACGTGAGAGTTTGATGAGTTGCCGCGGGTTCGTCAATACGGCAAGTTTCAACAGTGAGTCGCCATCGCGGTTCGGTGGGGTGTCGCGTATATCGACACTCAGAGCGCTGGTGAACAACCTCGGCTGGCTGATCCGGATACGGTGGCTCGCCGCCGGCGCCGTCGCCACGGCAACCCCGGCACGCGGCCTCGGACTGCCGGTCCCCGAGCGCGACAGTTACGCGGCCGCGCCGGCGGCCGATCCCGACCGCCGACGGCATCGTGCTCGGCACGGTGCCCTGCATGGCGCCCGAGCAGGTCGAGGGCAAGGACGCCGACGCGCGGTCGGACCTGTTCGCCCTGGGCGCGGTGCTGTACGAGATGGCGACGGGGAAGAGGGCCTTCGAGGGCCAAAGCGCGACGAGCGTCATGGCGGCGATCCTCGAACGCGAACCGCCGTCGATCACCACGGTGGCACCGCTGACGCCGCCGGCGCTGGAGCGCGTGGCGCGAATCCGACGGGATCGACCGTGGCCAGCCCGTAGTGAAAGTCCCGGCGTCGCACGGAGGGCGCCGATGCGCTCGGCCGGCAAGGCGCGCCGATCGAGACTATCGGAAATATGCGAGGAAGGCGCAACGCAGCCGGCCGAGATGCAGCGGCGGCCGAATGCAGCCGGGATTTTCACCACGGGCTGCCAGCGAAGCGTTGCCTCAAACCGCCCAGCACGACGGCGGTTCACGCCGCTTCGCTGGGAGCCTTGTTGGCTGGCCCCGCGACACGCGGGGCGACGACATCTTCCAGGGTCGACCGGACCAACGACCACGTGGCCCCGAAGGGGCCCAAGACAGATTCCAGGGCGGTCGCGTGACACGTGCGTCAATCGTCACGCTTCCGGCCCTGGAAGATGTCTAGCCCCCGGCCACGCCCTCTTCCGAGAACACTTCCGCCTCGAACTGCTGGATCTCGGCCCCCGACCTCCACGCATCGCGGGGCAGGCCCGCCTTCAGGCAGGTGTGCTCGAGAAACGTCTCGCGGTCCCAGCCGTACTCGGTCGCCACCTGCGGCAGCAGCAGCCCCTTGCCGTAGCCCTGCGACACGATCAGGCCGTGACGGCCGACCTCGATGTCCTCGATCGATCGGACCAGCTGGATCGGCCCCAGCACCGAGATCTCCACATGCGCCGCCGCCAGTTCGGTGAGCGTGACCGGCGGGAACCGCGGGTCCTCGCTCGCCGCGGCGACCGCGCACCGCGCGATGACCTCGGCGAGGGGACGGTCCGACTGCGGGTAGCCGATGCAGCCTCGCAGGTCGCCGCCGACGTGCAACGAGACGAACGCGCCGAACCCCTCTATCGTGATGCCGGCGGGCGGCGGCGGCGCGGGACCGTGCGTGAGGTGCGCGTGGATGGCCTGGCGCGCCAGCGACAAGAGGGCCCGTCGTTCGTCGGCCGTCAGCGCGAACGTCTTCATGATGCGCCCCCGCGTGTGCCGTCAGGATGATTCGAACGCCCCGATGGCCGCCGCCATGTAGCCGACCACCGCGCTCTTGTCGCCCGAGACGTCGCCCGAGTCGGCGTAGCGCAACACGCGGGCCTGGCGGGCGCCGAGATCGCGCGCGGCCAGCATGACGGCGGCCGTCGGGCCGCCGCCGCACGCGTGCTCGGGGTTCCGCTCGAGCGCGTCGAGCAGCGCCTCCGGATCGAACCGGTTCACCAGTTCGACGACGCGGCCGTCGAGCGCCGCGGCGGTGGCGGCCGGTTGATAGTGCGAGAGATCGGTGCTGGCGACCAGCAGCACGTCACGCCCCCGCAGCGCGGCGACCAGCGCGGTCGCCAGGTCGCCGATCGTCCCCCTCCGCTGCTGCCCCATCACCAGCGGCACGATCGGCCTGCCCGGAAGCACGCAGGCGAGAAACGGCAACTGCATCTCGAGCGAGTGCTCGCGCGCGTGGGCCTCGGGCAGCTCCCGCGTACACCCGCTCGCCGCGCGGATCGCCTCGGCCAGATCCTCGGCGATCGGGATCGGCCCGAACGGCGTGTCGAACGCGCCGCGCGCGAAGACCGCCACGCCCTCGAAGGCCACGTAGTGGGACGGCCCCACCAGCACGACGGCCTCGTACGGCCGTCCGGCCACCGCCGCGTACGCGAAGGCGCCCACCGGCCCGGAGTAGACGAGGCCGGCGTGCGGCGCGATAAGCGCACGCACCTCCGCCCCGACCAGGGGCGGAGGTGCGGCAAGGTACCGCTGCACCGCGAGGCGCAGCGCGCCGGCAGCGCCCGGATACCACGAACCGGCGACCGCCGCCCGGCGGATCGGTTGCTGCGGCATGGGGAGGATGTTAGCATCAGCCATGCCCGTCGAGTTCACAAAAACCGACGTCGAGCGCGTCGCATCGCTCGCCCGCCTCGCCCTGTCAGACGAGGAAAAGGCGGTGTTCGGCGGGCAACTGGCCGAGGTGCTGCGCTACGCCGAACAGGTGCGGGCCCTGGACACCAGCGGCGTCGCCGCCACCGCTCACCTGCTCACCCTCGAGACCGTCGACCGTGCCGACGACGAACGGTCCTCGCTCCCGCAGGCCGAGGCTCTGGCCAACGCGCCCGACGCCTGGCTTCCGGCCGGCCTGTTCAAAGTGCCCCGGGTGCTCGGCTGATGACGCCCGACACGGCACGGGACCTTCGCGACGCGGTCGCGGCCGGCCGCCGATCGGCGGTGGAGATCTGCCGCGCGTGCCTCGACCGCATCGACCGGCTCGAGCCCGCCCTGCACGCCTTTCTGACCGTCACGCCCGAGCGGGCGCTGGCGCGCGCCGACGAGCTCGATCGCCGCGCGCGCGCCGGAGAGCGACTCCCCCTGCACGGCGTGCCGGTGGCCGTCAAGGACAACCTCTGCACGCGCGGCGTGCGCACCACCGCCGGCTCGCGCATGCTCGACCGCTTCTTCCCGCCCTACGACGCGACCGCCGTCTCGCGCCTCGAGCAGGCCGGAGCGATCGTCGTCGGGAAAACCAATTGTGACGAATTCGCGATGGGATCCTCGACGGAGCACTCCGCGTTCGGGCCCTCGCGCAATCCGTGGGACGTCTCGCGCACGCCCGGCGGCTCGAGCGGCGGCTCCGCCGTGGCGGTGGCCGCGGCCGCGGTGCCCGTCGCCCTCGGATCCGACACCGGCGGCTCGGTGCGACAGCCGGCCGCGCTCTGCGGCGTGGTGGGCATGAAGCCGAGCTACGGGCGGGTGTCGCGCTACGGACTGATCGCGTTCGCGTCGTCGCTCGACCAGGTGGGCCCGTTCGCGCGCACCGTGTTCGATGCCGCGCTGCTCCTCGGCGTCGTCGCCGGCGCGGATCCGGCGGACGCCACGTCGGCGCGGCTCCCCGTACCCGAGTTCACCGGCGCCCTCACGGGCGATATCCGCGGCCTGCGGGTGGGCGTCGTCCGCGCCACGCTCGACGACGGAGTGGATGACGACGTGCGCCGGGCGGTGACGGAGGCGCTCGACGTGTTGCGCAGTCGAGGCGCCGTGCTCGTGGACGTCGCGCTGCCCCACGCGCGGTTCGCAATCCCCGTCTACTACCTGATCGCGACCGCAGAGGCCAGTGCCAACCTCGCCCGGTACGACGGCGTGCGCTACGGGTTCCGGGCGGCGATGGGCGGCGACGCGGACCTGCGCCGCATGTACGAGGAGACGCGCGCGCAGGGATTCGGCGCCGAGGTGAAGCGGCGGATCATGCTCGGCACCTTCGTGCTGAGCGCCGGGTACCACGACGCCTACTACGTCAAGGCGCAGCAGGTCCGCACGCTCATCCGGCAGGACTACGAGGCCGCGTTCGCGCAGGTGGACGTCATCGCGACGCCCACGAGCCCGACGGCCGCCTTCCCGCTGGGCGAGCGCGTCCACGATCCCCTGCAGATGTACCTGGCCGACGTCTTCACCGTCGGCGTTCCCCTGGCCGGGCTGCCGGCCATCAGTGTGCCGTGCGGGTTCACCCGCGACCTGCTCCCCGTCGGCCTGCAGCTGGTGGGCCGCATGTTCGACGAAGAGACCATCCTGCGCGTCGGTGACGCGTACGAGCGGGAGACCCCGTGGTGGAAGAGCACGCCTCCGGTGACGAAGCCGGCGCCGGTGCCCAGGGGCTGAAGCCCGTGGGGCGACAGCCCCTGCTGCGGCGATGGCAGCAGCAGGCGTCGAGCGAGGCGGCGCTGGCGGCGTGCGCCGAACCCGGCGTTCGCGCGACGTTCGGGAAGCTAGCAAATGGCCAGCAGGCGGGCTGAACCGCCGTCGTGCTGGGCGGTTTGAGGCGACGCTTCGCCGGCAGCCCGTGCGCGACTTCCGTTGCGGGCTGCTAGGCGACGGGACGGACGGCGGGCGACCGCCTCGCCAGCAGCCAGACCAGCAGCGCGACGATGGCAAGCGGCAGCAGCGGCACCGCAAGCAGGGCGCCGAAGACGCCGAAGAGCAGGAAGACAGGCAGCATCAGGAGACCGACGAGCAGCTTGAACGGCAGGAGCACGAGCTTCAGGGCCAGCCTGAAGGGCAGCAGGACCAGCACGAAGACGAGTTTCAGGAACGCCAACAACAGACCCAGCGCCACCAGCCCGGCGACCGCCAGCATCCCGAGGACAAACAGTGTGGCCATCGTTCCCCCCGGCTGGACCGATCTACGAAACGGGGGGGCGGGAAGTTGCAGGCGCCCGGGCTACCGGCGGGAGCCGGCGAGCTGGTCCACCTGCCCGCGCGGCGTCGTGGGCGGCAGGTAGCGAATCGGCTGGCCCACCAGTTCGTCCAAGCTCTTGACGGTGAGGCTGTTCCGGGTGGACCGGAACTTGGTGAGCGTCAGCAGGACGCAGACCCCGATAAACAGGGCCAGCAGGAACACGGTGATGGCGCCCAGGCCCTGGAGCGTGCCCAGGACCAGGGTCACCAGATCGGACATGGTCACGACCGCGGCCCCCCTGTCGGCCGCTTGAGGTCCGGCACATGGTAGCTCACGAGTCCGCGGCGCACCTCTTCCATGGCCACTCGCTCGGGCTTGCGCGGCGGCTCGATGCGCGTCTCACCGTCGTCGGTCTTCTCGAGGCGGGGCAGCGCGCCCCGGCGGAGCTGCTTGGCGCGCAGGGCCGCCACGTCCACGTAGAGGAAGCGGCTTTGCGGCGGCGTGACCGGGACCCGCGGCGCGGGTTCGGCAACCGGTTCGGGAGTGACGTTCTCGTCTGTCATTCGACCTGGTGACTGACCGCCCCGAGTGGCGGGCCTTGCGGCAAGACTTGGTGGCGAAGCACGATCAGATCATTGTACACGGGAAAGTCCGCCCGACACAATTCTGCGGTACTGGACGGGTGGGACCGGCGCCGCCCGCCAGTCCCCCCCCCCCGCCGGCCGAAAGCGCCTCGAGCGCCAAGCCTTCAGCCCTCAGCCCTTCCTCAGTAGTCCATCCCGCCCATACCCTGATGCGCGGCGGATCCCGCCTTCTCCTTCTCGGGCAGTTCGCAGACGAGCGCCTCGGTCGTAAGCAGCAGCGACGCGATGGAGGAGGCGTTCTGCAGCGCGATACGGACCACCTTCGTCGGGTCGATGACGCCCGCTTTCACCAGGTCCTCGTAGACCTCGGTGTCGGCGTTGAACCCGAAGTCAGGGTCGTTCGACTCCTTCACCTTCGCCACGACGATGGAGCCTTCCATGCCGGCGTTCTGCGCGATCCAGCGGATCGGCTCCTCTGCCGCCCGGCGCACGATCTCGATGCCGAGCCGCTCGTCCTGATCGAACTTCTTGTCCTTGGCGATCTTCGCCAGCGCCGCCGCCGCGCGCACCAGCGCCACGCCGCCACCGGGCACGATGCCCTCTTCGACGGCCGCCTTGGTGGCGTGCATCGCGTCCTCGACACGCGCCTTCTTCTCCTTCATCTCGGTCTCGGTCGCGGCGCCGACCTTGATCACCGCCACGCCGCCCACGAGCTTCGCCAGGCGCTCCTGCAGCTTCTCGCGGTCGTAATCCGAGGTCGTATCCTCGATCTGCGTGCGGAGCTGCTTCACCCGGCCCTCGATGGCCGAGCGGGTGCCGCCGCCCTCGACGATCGTCGTGGTGTCCTTGTCGATCGTCACCTTCTTGGCGCGCCCCAGATCCTCGAGCCGGATGTTCTCGAGCTTGATGCCGAGGTCCTCGGTGATGGCGCGCCCGCCGGTCAGCACCGCGACGTCCTCGAGCATGGCCTTGCGGCGATCGCCATAGCCCGGTGCCTTGATCGCGGCGGCCTTCAGCGTTCCGCGCAGCTTGTTGACCACCAGCGTCGCCAGCGCCTCGCCCTCGATGTCCTCGGCGATGATCAGCAACTGCGAGCCCGCCTGCGCCACCTTCTCGAGCACCGGCAGCAGG